>Ga0181521_10003446_pt1 | contig 18612 bp, 12 predicted proteins | sample PEATcosm2014_Bin_32_FD_119764 | JGI IMG/M metagenome (GOLD analysis project Ga0181521, IMG submission 119764) | Peatland microbial communities from MTU Mesocosm Facility, Houghton, MI, USA - PEATcosm2014_Bin02_60_metaG | ecosystem: Environmental > Terrestrial > Soil > Wetlands > Peat | place... | reverse complement strand
TCGGCGACAATCTTCCTCCCGATTACATCACGCACGTGCAGGAAGGCGGCTTCTACGGCTGGCCGTGGTATTACACTGGCGGCAATCCGGATCCGCGCTTCCCCGGGAAACACCCGGAGCTTAAGGACAAAGTGATTGTGCCGGACGTGCTTCTTGAACCGCACGATGCCTCGCTTCAGCTCCTGTTTTACGAGGGCGAGCAGTTCCCGAGAGACTACCGGGGCCAGATTTTTGCCGCCGAGCACGGATCGTGGAATCGCTCGGTGCGCACCGGCTACGAAGTCGTTTTCGTTCCGCTCAAGAACGGGAAGGCGACCGGCGAGTATCAGGACTTCCTCACGGGATTTGTCACGGAGAAGGGCGAGGTCTGGGGCCGTCCCGTGGGAGTCGCGGTGGCCTCGGATGGTTCGCTGATGGTCAGCGACGACGGTTCGAACTCGATCTGGCGAATCACCTACACCAAGCGATACACGACAACGTGGTGAACATGGCGATCCTACGAAGTCTTGCACCCGTAGTACTGCTAATGGCGGTGGGCGTCGTTCCCGCGCCCGCGCAAAACAGCCAGCAGGGAAACGCGCCGCCACCCGCGCGGCCCAATGTCGCGCCGCCGCTCAAACTCACGAGCCCGGCCTTCAGTGACGGCGGCACGATCCCGATCAAGTACACGTGCTCGGCCACCACTCCGCCTCCCAGCGGCCCCATGCAGATATCCCTCGGCGTGTCGCCGGTGCTTCAGTGGACGAATGTCCCCAAGGGCACGGCCAGTTTCGTCCTGATCCTCCACGACGCGGACGCGCACATCGGGAAAGCATTCGACGACATCCCGCACTGGGTTGTCTTCAACATCCCCGGCGATGCCACGCAACTCCCGGAAGGCGTCCCGCCCGATGCTCCCTTGGCGAACGGCACCATGCAGGGGAACAACATGATGCGCAGAGCCGCGTACCAGGGACCCTGCGCGCCTCCGGGCGGCGCTCCGCACCACTACACTTTCGAGTTGTATGCTCTGGATACGAAGCTGGATTTGCCGCAGGGAGCCGGCCGCGCCGACATTCAGAAGGCCATGGACGGCCACGTCCTGAGTGCCACCGTTTATATTGGGCTCTTCAACCGGTAACCCTGTGCTTGGGCGCTGCGGGCTATTGCAAGATCAAAAGCGGAGTCCTATGATAACGCGCTGCCCGGCGAGGAGCTGAAGGTTGGCTTCCCCGGCTTTCCTTGCTCCGCAGAGACGCATCCCACAATGTATGGCTCGATTGCAGCACCGATAGCGCGGACCCTGGAATCGGCAGTCACGACTCCACCCATCGGAATGCACCGATTCGAACTTGAGATCCAAGAACTCTACACAAGACTGATTAATTGAAGGAGGATAGAGATGGCCACCGCTACACAAGCAGTTCCGCTAGATAGCAATGTAGCCAGCTACGTCGCGAAGCGGCGTCAGATGCTCATCAACGGGAAGTGGGTCGACGCGGCTTCGGGCAAGACGTTCCCCACTTACAATCCGGCGACCGGCGAGGTTCTCGCCAACGTCGCGGAAGGCGACAAGGAAGACATCGACCGCGCGGTCGCGGCCGCGCGACATGCCTTCGATAAAGGACCGTGGAGAAAGCTCTCGCCCTCCGAACGCGGCGGGCTCGTCTGGAAACTTGCCGATCTCCTCGAAAAACACGCGGAAGAATTCGCGCAGCTCGAATGCCTCGATCAGGGGAAGCCTCTCTTCCTCGCGCGCGTGGCCGACGTGCCGGTTTCCATCGATCAGCTTCGCTACTATGCCGGCTGGGCCACGAAGATCGAGGGGAACACGATCCCTCTTTCCACCCGGCCCGGCGGAAGCTTCCTCGCTTACACGCTGCGCGAGCCGATCGGCGTGGTCGGCCAGATTATTCCCTGGAATTTCCCGCTGATCATGGCCACGCTGAAATTGGCTCCCGCGCTTGCATCCGGCTGCACCGTGGTCTTGAAGCCGGCCGAACAGACTCCCATGACTGCCTTGATGTTGGGCGATCTCATCCAGGAGGTTGGTTTCCCGGAAGGCGTTGTGAACATCGTAACCGGCTATGGCGAAACGGCCGGCGCCGCGCTGGCCGCGCATCCGAGAGTCGACAAGGTTGCGTTCACCGGTTCGACAGAGGTCGGGAAGCTGATTGTCCGCGCCGCCGCCGGAAACCTGAAGAAGGTGTCGCTCGAATTGGGCGGAAAGTCCCCGAACATTGTTTTCCAGGATGCGGAAATCGACAGCGCGATTCCCGGCGCTGCGAACGCGATCTTCTTCAATCAGGGTCAGGTCTGCTGCGCCGGTTCGCGGCTCTATGTCGAGGACAAACAATTCGACAAGGTCGTTGACGGCGTTTCGCAAATTGCGTCGAAGATCAGCGTCGGCCCGGGAATGGATCCTGCAAACCAGATGGGACCGCTCGTTTCCGAGGAGCAGCTGCATCGTGTTTGCAGCTACCTGGAATCCGGATTCTCCGAGGGTGCGAAGGCTGTCACCGGTGGGAGTCGCGCAGGAGACAAAGGTTACTTCGTAAAGCCGACGGTTCTCGTCAATACGAATGAGAAGATGAAAGTGGTGCGCGAGGAGATTTTCGGACCCGTCGTCACGGTTATGCCGTTTAGCGACGTGGACGATCTGATCGCGAGGGCGAATGCCACGGACTACGGCCTCGCGGCGGCGGTTTGGACGCGCGACATCAAGAAGGCCCACCGGATCGCGGCCGAACTTCGCGCCGGAACGGTTTGGATCAACTGCTACGGCGTCCTCGACTCCGCGATGCCGTTCGGCGGATACAAGCAGTCCGGCTGGGGCCGCGAAATGGGCCATCAGATGCTGGATCTGTACACCGAAGTCAAATCGGTGTGCACGCCCATCTCCTAGGCAGCCACTAGTTCGCTGCTCCGCGGACGTCCCGGTGTCTATTGTCAAACGGTACCGGGCGGACTTATGATACGGCCCGCTCAACGCGGCTTCGCCAAGGTGCATCCCACAATGTGTGGGTCAGCCCCCAGTGCCGGTTTCCGTTCCGTTAGCCGCCACACTCGCACGCAGACGAACTCGACCCAATCGAAATCCGACGGTTTGAATTGAAGGAGGAAAGAGATGGCCACCGCCACTCAGGCAGTTACGCTCGACAGCAATGTAGTCAGCTACGTAGCGAAAAAGCGTCAGATGCTCATCAATGGCAAGTGGGTTGACGCGGCTTCCGGCAAGACGTTTCCCACCTACAATCCGGCGACCGGCGAGGTTCTCGCGAACGTTGCGGAAGGCGACCGCGAGGACATCAACCGCGCCGTCGGCGCCGCGCGCGCCGCGTTCGACAATGGCCCTTGGCGCAAGCTCTCGCCTTCCGAGCGCGGCCGCATGATCTGGAAGCTCGGCGATCTGATCGAGAAGCGCGGCGAGGAATTTGCGCAGCTCGAGTCCCTCGACAACGGCAAGCCGCTCACCGTCGCCCGCGTCGCCGATATTCCCCTCACCACCGATATGTTCCGCTACATGGCCGGCTGGACCAACAAGATCGAAGGCAACACGATTCCGCTTTCCGCTCAGGCGGGCGGGCGGTTTCTGGCTTACACGATGCGCGAGCCGGTAGGCGTGGTTGGGCAAATTATCCCGTGGAATTTCCCGCTCCTGATGGCGGCGTGGAAGCTGGCTCCGGCGCTCGCGGCGGGCTGCTGCGTCGTGCTGAAACCCGCCGAACAGACTCCGCTGACAGCGCTTCTGCTCGGCGAGCTGATCCAGGAAGCCGGAATCCCCGACGGCGTCGTGAACGTTGTGCCGGGCTACGGCGAGACGGCCGGCGCGGCGCTCGCGGCGCATCCGAAAGTGGACAAGATCGCGTTCACCGGCTCGACCGAAGTCGGCAAGCTCATCGTGCAGGCCGCCGCGGGCAACTTGAAGAAGGTCTCGCTCGAGCTCGGTGGCAAGTCTCCGAATCTCGTCTTCGACGACGCCGATATCGACGCCACGATTCCCGGCGCCGCCATGGCCATCTTCTTCAATCAAGGCCAGTGCTGCTGCGCGGGCTCGCGGCTCTACGTCGAGAGCAAGCAGTTCGACAAGGTGGTGGATGGCGTATCGCAGATCGCTTCGAAGATTCGTGTCGGCCCTGGTCTCGATCCCACCACGGACATGGGCCCGCTCGTTTCCGAAGAGCAGCTCAACCGCGTGTGCGGCTATCTCGAATCCGGATTTAAGGAGGGCGCGAAGGCCACGGTCGGCGGCAGCCGCCAGGGCGACAAAGGTTACTTCGTCAAGCCCACCGTCCTCGTCAATACCAGCGAGAACATGAAGGTCGTGAGGGAGGAGATCTTCGGGCCTGTCGTAACCGCCATTCCGTTCAAGGACGTCGACGATTTGGTCGCCAAGGCCAACGACACCGAATACGGTCTCGCCGCTGGCGTCTGGACGCGCGATATTGCCAAGGCGCATCGCGTGGCTTCGATGCTCCGCGCGGGCACGGTCTGGATAAACTGCTACAACGTCTTCGATGCGGCTCTGCCGTTCGGCGGATACAAGCAGTCCGGATGGGGCCGCGAGATGGGACACGAAGTGCTCGAGCTCTACACGGAAGTGAAGTCGGTCTGCACCCCGATTTCGTGACGATCCGGTGAGGATCCTCATCCTGAGGCCGGCGCTTTTGGTTTGCGCCGGCCGAAGGCGGGAAGCGATCTGCTTTTGGTCTTACGAGCCGGCCCGCCCTTCCGATCCTGGGAAGGGCGGGCTTTCTCGTTAGAGGAGTCGTCTCATGAGTTCGTCGGCTGTTAGAAACTTCATGAAGCAGCAGGGATTCACGGACGAGCCGGCCGCCGTCTGCGACATGCACTTCGCGGGCCTCTATTTTCAGCCCGGCATCGTGGGTCCGCTCGTTGTCGTGGCCATTTTTCTTCACTCGCCCGTGCTGTTTCTCATCCTGTCGGCGGTGCTGTGGTGGAATGTGGCTGTGTCGGCGTGGAACCCATTTGAGCTTTTCTACAATCGCGCCATTGCCGCGCCTCGAGAATGGCCCCAACTCAGCCCTGCGCCGGCTCCGCGTCGCTTTGCTCAGGGGATGGCGGCGGCCTTTATGCTTCTCGTTGCTGTAGCACTCTTGGAAGGCTGGGTCGTGACGGCTTGGGTTTTCGAAGCGTTCCTGGTGGTTGCTTTTTCTGCTCTGCTATTTGGCAAGTTCTGTCTGGGTGCCTACGTCTACCTTCTTCTTCGCGGAGAGGTCGCCCTGGCGAACTCCACTCTCCCCTGGGTCCGTTCATAACACTCCCGCTGTCATCCCGAACCCAGCCGCGTTGTCGGCGGATGGGGGTGAGGGATCTGCTGTTGGTTTAGCAGGCCGCCACGGCACTCATTCCCAGCCGGTCTTTGATCCATACGGCAATATGAAACCCATGGCCTCGATTTCGTGAATCTTGCCGCCGCGAACCTTGAAGATTTCCCCCGCCTCCAGGTTGCTCGTTCCCAGGCCCGTCATCGGGATCGTATCCAGTCCCGGAATTCCCACGATCTTGATTGACCTCACGTTGCCGCGATGCACGAACATCGGAAAGCCGAGGACCAGTCCCTTTTCCTCGTCGATGATGATCAAGCGGCGCGGCCGAATCCTCGTGATGTAACTCAATGTGTGTGTATTGATGTTGTCTCGGCAGCCTAGCATTCGGATCTTCGCTCGCAAAGGGTCGATCGGCGCCCCGGGCGGGTCGGACGGATCGTGCGTCGGCACCGTGTTGCCCGTGGTCTGCATGCCGTTCTCGTGGCGCTCGCAGTCGTCCGCAAACGGCGCCAGGTTTCCGTCGCTGTGCTCAATCGCCTCGAAGTAGGAATCGGCGATGCGATACATTTCATCGCGGGAGACTCGCTCCGCCGGCGGAACCGTCTCGAGTAGGCCGGGCCTCGGCGTGGTCAGATTGGGCATCGACGTATCCCTCACGTTGCGGGCCACCACGTGCTCGATCTCCGTAATCTTTCCGCCTTCGATCTTCAGCCGCAGCGCGAGAATGATCGGCTTATCGAACTCCTTCATCACCGCGAACAATCCCGCCTGGTGCGACGTGGGATCGAGCGCGTAAATCTTGAACGTTGTCGGCGCCTCGGACGCGCCCACCCACAGCCCGTCTCCCAGCTGCAAGGTGGCCGTGTTCTCCGTGAACTTCACGTCATTCGCCAGCGGCAGGCCGTTGTCGTCATGCCGCACGAGCGCAGCGAGATACTCATCGACGATGTTCTTCAAACAATCTCGATTGCAGTTGTCCTGCTGCGGCGCGGGAGCCGCCGAGACCGTGTTGTCCGAAGTGCTCTTGAGCGCCGCTAAAAAGCCAAAAAACGCCAAAAATGTGATCGTAAACACCCGAATTTTGACCAACATTTGCATCCCCCAAGAGTTGGACCCCATACCCCGAAACGTGGCGGATGATAACACGCGCTGAGAACTTCGCGGTGTAGAATGCTGTCTTTGCATGCAGTTACGGTTGACGCCGGGAGGGCGCCGTGAGCGCAGACCAGCAATGGCCTTGGCCGGATTCTTTGGACGCGGTGATCGCGGCCCCGAGACACCACCGCATCGTGTTCGAAAATGAGCGCGTGCGCGTTCTCGAGGTGCGGATCCCGCCGGGTGAAACCGTGCCGGTTCACACGCACCGTTGGCCCGCAGCGATCTACGTGGCCAGGCAGAGCGACTTCCTCCGCCGCGACGGCGACGGCAACCTGCTCTTCGACAGCCGCACCGCCGGGCCCCCGCCGAAAGAGCCGGTCGCGCAATGGACTCCGCCCCTCCCGCCTCATTCAATCGAAAATATCGGGGACATCGAAATACTTCTGATCAGCACCGAGGTGAAGGAAGGCTGAAGACCCCGACTCGCTGCCTTGGGGAGTAGACGACCGCAGGTAGCAAGAATCGTCGCGTTAGGGGATTGAAGCAGAGGCTACGTTCGAGTAGGCGCTTTGCGTGTTGCTGGAATCGACCGACGTGACCGCGTAGTCGTAGGACTGCCCGGATTGAACGGTCGTATCGGTGTAGGTCGTTGCCGTGACCAGCGCGCTTGAGAGCTGCGTGAACTGCCCTCCCACCGACGAGCGAAACACGTAGTAACCGGCCACACCGCTTGACGCTCCGGGAATCCACGTCAGCATCACGGAATGGGACGGGGAAGGCGGCTGCGCACCCGTACCCGATAGGCCGATCGACGCCGGTGAATTCGCGGCGTTGCTCGGGATCGTGATGCTGCCGGTCATGCTTCCCGTGCTTGCCGGTGTAAATGTCACATTCAACGTCGTGCTCTGTCCCGGGGACAAAATAGCTCCGGATGCCCCGCTTGCATTGAAGCCCGGGCCCGAAATGCTGACGTTCGAGATTGTGACGCTGGATGTCCCGGAATTCGTGACGGAAATCGGCTGCGATGCAACGCTGCCGACATTGACGCTTCCGAAATTGAAAGACGCGGGATTCACGGAGAGAGTCCCTATCGCTGCCGGGGTGATCGCGCTGGACGAAGACGTGCTGGCGACGCTGGTGCTACCGGTGCTGCCCGTGTTTCCGCCGCTGGTGATCGTGGTACTGCTGCTGTTCGCGGCGCTGGCAGCGGTGCCGCTGGTGCTACCCATGCTGCTAGTGGTGCTGCTGATGTTTGCGGTGCTCCCAGTGGTGCCTCCGCTTCCTCCGAAAAATGCGCCGCCGATCACGGCGTTGGGTCCGGCCGTGGGTGTCACCGTGATCCGCACGCGCCCCGTGATGTTCCAAGCCAGGTAAATTCCGCTGCTGAACCCCGAAATGCTGCGCGTGTCCAGTATGGCGCCCGTGGCTGGGCTGAGGATTTGGATGGTCTCCGCCCTTCCCTTCAGGTTCCAGTCGAGGGCATATAGCGCGAATGAGTGCGACGCACCGTCGGTAAAGTTGAGTTCAAAGGTCAATTGCTGGCTGCACCATGCGCTTGTGATTCTTCCGGAGCCGCTGCTCGCTTCGAGCGGCCTGATGTCGGTTGCCGATGCGGTCCATGCGCAGCGGGCAACTTGCGGCGTCTTGAACACTGCGTATGCCGGGATGCTCTCCGCACCGTTGGCCAGCGCGTATCCGCCCGCGCCGTAGGGGCCCACCCAGTTTCCTTCGGTTGTCGTATCGCTGCCGACAAAACTGGCGACGGCCGCGACGGCCGTGGTGGCGCGGGCTTCGCAAATGCCGGCGAAGAAGGGTGCCAACAGAAACAGCAGAGGACCCAGGATTAGGATTCCTTTGTATGCGGTTGTTTCTGCGTGCCGTGCTTTCACGCCCCCACAGTATGGCCGGGACGCATTTGGGCGCGACTGTACGACCGACTAGTTTTGGTACAATGGCCCGCCGCCGCTCGGCATGCGAGCACCCCTGCTGCGATGCTTTGGGACACACCCTAGCCCGTCTCAGTGTCAAGTGCGAAGCACGGCCTGAGTCCTCGCGTTGGCGAGGGACGGAGCCTGTGCTATAAGTAAAAGGCTCCCGAATCTGAGGAAATTGTGCCCTTTATTAATTTTCCCGCGCGCGAGATCAACTGCAAGCTTGTGTACTACGGTCCCGGTCTTGGCGGCAAAACCGCCAATTTGCAGTGGATTTACGACCACACGGGAACGAATCAGAAGGGCAAAATGGTCTCGCTCGCGACCGAAACCGACCGCACGCTTTTCTTCGATTTCCTTCCGCTCGATCTGGGCACCGTCCGGGGATTCCGCACCCGCTTTCACCTCTATACGGTTCCCGGCCAGGTGTTTTACGAGGCGAGCCGGAGATTGATTCTCAAGGGCGCGGACGGCGTGGTCTTCGTCGCGGATTCGCAGGAAGAGCGGCTCGACGCCAACCTCGAAACACTCGACAACCTGCGCGAGCACCTGAAGGAACACAAGCTCGATTTCGACACGATTCCCTACGTCCTGCAACTCAACAAGCGCGACCTTCCCCACATCCTTTCTCCCGACGAGTTGAAGAAGCAGCTCGGCGTGAAGGGCGAGCCCGCGCTCGAAGCCGTCGCCATCACGGGCCAGGGCGTCTTCGACACGCTGAAGGAAGTCGCCAAGCTGGTTCTCGCCGAACTCAAAAAGAACGCCTGATACACCCGGGCCGTGCTCATGAAAGAACTCCGCGCACCCTTCAAGAGCGGAAGGGTGCGGCACCCACAAGTGGTTAGTGTACTTAGTAGTTAACTATGGTGTGGTATTATCCGCCCGCGTGCTGAATGTCAATGCGAAGAATCGTTGGAAACCAAAGGGTCGGCCACCCGCCAGCCCGCCTCCGGCATACTCAGATGAAATTCAGGGCCTCGCTTGAGATTTAGCGACGAGTCAAGGCATCGGCGGGACATGACGGACCAGGAAAAACCGAAACCGAGAATGCATGGGAGGAGAGTCTTGTGGTCTTGTCTCGCGACCTTGCTGGCGGTTACAGTTTTGGGCATCTACGCAGGGTTGCCGATATACGCAAAGCTCTGGCACCTTGTCCACGGGAACTCTGTAAGATGCGGTGCGTTCACGGTCCCCGTTCCCAACGGCTGGTGGGCCAGAGACGGGGGTTGTTCGCTCGTGACGCCATCACCGGCACACACTTTGCGCCTTCAGAATCCCGCGCAAGTCTTTTTTAACCTGACCGCCGCACCGTCCGTTCTCGATAACCAGTGGAGGCAGGCCATGTTGGACCAACGGCAAGTAGGAGGAGATACGCTTCGGCGTACGAGTGAATTGAGTGTGGCGGGCAGCCGGGCTATGTGTTTCGAATATGACGCGCCATCCACCTCCTCGAATTCAATCATTGCTGTAATGTGGACGGGCGCATGGTCGTCACTTTCTTCTTCGATGATCCAAAACTGAAACCTGATTTTTATCAGATACTGCGTGGTATCCGATAGCCGACTCCACGCCGCAAAGTCCACAGGGTTTCAGGCTTGCATTTTGTGTCCCGCCGACTAGCATCGATCTCGTGACTGCCATGAAGGCGCTGCGACTGCATCGCTGGAATGTGACGCCGCGCGAAGCGGCGCGCATTCAGCTTCGGCTGCGCGAGCGTCTCGAACTGAGGGATCGCTTCGCCGAGGTCAAGACCGTGGCCGGGGCGGACGTAGCGCTCGACCTTCGCCGCAAGCGAGCGATCGCCGGCGCGATCGTCTATCGCTTTCCGGAGATGGTGGAAATCGAACGCGCCTGCGCAGAGCGTCCGCTGACGTTTCCCTACGTTCCCAGCCTGCTGAGCTTTCGCGAGATTCCCGTGCTGCTGAAAGCGTTTGCGCGGCTGCGCAACGCGCCTGATCTGATCTTCTACGACGGGCATGGCTACGCGCATCCGCGGCGCTTCGGGATCGCCTGCCATCTGGGCGTGCTGCTCGACCGCCCGACGATCGGCTGCGCCAAATCGATCCTGGTGGGTACCGCCAAGAAGCCGTCCCGGCAGGCAGGCTCGTGGGCGCCGCTGGTGGACGGCAAAACCCAGGAAGTCATCGGAGCGGCCCTGCGGACCCGCGAAGGCGTCAAGCCGGTCTACATCTCGCAGGGCCACCGCATCTCGCTCGAACGCGCCATCGAGTTCGCCCGCGCCGCCAGCGACGGCTTCCGCATCCCGCGGCCGACCCGGGAGGCAGACCACTACGTCGAGGCTGTTAAACGCGGCGAAAAGACGCGGTTACAAAGGCCCGGAAAATAAAACGGGAGGTGAAAGCCAAGGGCTTCCACCTCCCGGGGTGGGTGGGGTTTGTTGCCAAACACCCAGTAGGAATTTTGGTGTTCCGCGCCTGGATGCCCGGCAAACCGGTCTTTAAACCGGTGCCACGTATGTCCCACGCTTATCACCCTTCGGAATAGGTGTCAACACTATTTGTGAGCGATCAAACGGGCGCTCTGGTCGAGCGCTTCCCGAACTTTGCGCGCCAGATCGCGCGGCGAATAAGGCTTCTGTAGGACAGGCAAGCCCTGCTGCTGCACCTTCTGGAGCAATGCAATGTCGGGGTTGTAGCCGGTGGCGAAAACCACCGGCAGATCCGGCTTTTCTTCGTGGATTCGCGCATAGACTTCGGGGCCGCTGAGTTTGGGAAGCACGACGTCCAGCAGGGCGAGATCGATGCGGTCGCGATGCGACCTGAACTCCTGCAACGCCTGTTCACCGTCGGCTGCCAGCACCACGATGTATCCCAGACCCACGAGCGTTTCCTGCGCAAGCTGGCGCAAGCCTTCGTGATCCTCGGCGACAAGGAGCGTCTCGGAGCCTCCATTGATTGGCGGGGTATTTTTCCCGGGCGCAGGCGAAGCCTCGAGAGCCGCGCTGACGGGGATGTAGACGCGAAAGGTGCTGCCGACGCCCGGCTCGCTATGCACGTGCAGAAACCCGCCATGCTGCCGAACGATGCCGTACACCGTGGCGAGACCCAGGCCCGTACCCTTGCCTATTTCCTTCGTTGTAAAGAACGGCTCGAAAATACGGTCGAGCGTGGCTGCGTCCATGCCGGTTCCCGTGTCGGTGACGGACAACATCGCGTAATCGCCGGGGCGCGCCAGCGGCTGAAGCGCGCAGAACTGGTCGTCGATCGCGATATTCGTGGTTTCGACGATCAGGGAGCCGCCTTCGGGCATCGCGTCGCGCGCGTTGATGCAGAGATTCATCAACACCTGCTCCATGTGAATCGGATCGGCGCGGACGACCGCCAAATCCGGCACGAGCTTGGCTTTGATCTCTATGTTGCTGCCGATCACTTTTTCGAGCAGGCTGAGGGTTTCCACGGCGGTTTGGTTCAGGTCGATGTTGCGGGGCTCGAGTATCTGGCGGCGCGCGAAGGCCAGCAACTGCCGGGTCAACGCAGCAGCCCGGTCGGCCTGCTGGCGCACCTTCTGGAAGTGGCGATGAAGGCGCGAGCCGGTGTCGGTTTCGTCCATGCCCAGTTCGGCCCAGCCGAGAATCGCTCCGATCATGTTGTTGAAATCGTGAGCAATGCCGCCGGCCAGTTGACCGATGGCTTCGAATTTCTGCGCCTGAACGAGCTGCTTTTCGAGGCCCAGGCGCTCGGTGACGTCCTCGGCGATCACTTCGATGCACGTGCCCCGTTCGGGATCGATCGTCTGCCAGCCGTTGATCCGCACGCTGATTGTCTTGCCGTCCTTACGCTTCCATTCGACGGTGGCATCCACGCGGCCCGTGCGGACGTAATTCGCGTGGACCTTATCCCGTACGGCCGGATCGCAGTAGAGCGCCCGCGAATATTCGACGGCGAGAAGGTCTTCGGCGGAGTCATAGCCGAGCATGCGCACGAGGGCGGGGTTGACATCGAGGAGTTTGCTTTCGGGAGTCACCCAATAGATTCCGTAGGTGGCGTTGTTCACGAGTCCGCGGTACCGCGCCTCGCTTGCGCGCAGAGCCGCCTCGGAGCGCTTCCGTTCCGTGATGTCGACGATGCTGCCTTGCACCAGGCGGTGCGCGGCGGAAGGCAGCCGTACGAGATGAACCTCGCACAGGATCTCTTTTCCCTGTGAATTGCAGTGCACCCACTCGAAACAAGGAGTCTCGCCCTGGAGCGCCGACTCGACTTTTTGGCCGGAAGCGATCTCCGACGGCTGGCCGTCCGGCTGGCGCGGCGGACTCAGCTCGGCCGGGCCGTGGCGCAGAAGTTCTTCGCGGCTCAGACGGAAGAGCCGCGTCGCGTTGTCGTTGCAGTCGACGAACGTCCCTTTATCCGCGTCGAGGAGGACGATCGCCTCGGGAGCATTCTGAACGAGCGTGCGATAGTATTCTTCGCTTTCCCTGAGAGCTTCGAGCGTGCGACCCTCAGCCTCCCGCAGTGATCTTTTCTCTCGCAGCGGCCTAGCCTGCGCCTCCGCCTCTTTTCGGTACGTCGTTGAGTCCCCCATGGTCCTTGTATCGAGAAGAACCATGACTGCGCGCCCGAGCGCGGTCACGCCGCTCGACGCCACCTTTGGCGCTTATTTTTTGACGAGAAGGAGAGGGCTTCTTGCGTCGTAGAGAGTCCTGTGGCAACCGATGAGAGAGGCGAATGCGAAAACACGCCTCCACAGGAAGGGAATTCTATTCTGAGCCAGCAGGGGCCAGTGTCAAGGTTCGAGAAGGGGGATATCGCGACAGAGTCAACGCCCCCGGCGCCGCCGAGGCTGAAGGCCAGTTCCTAGCTGCGATGATCCAGAGGAATGTAGCTGCGGAGATCGTAGCCCGCGTAGACCTGGCGAGGCCGGGAAATCTTCTGTTCGGCGTCGAGCAGCATCTCCACCCACTGCGCGATCCAGCCCGACGTGCGCGGAATGGCGAAAAGGACGGGGAACATGATGACGGGGAAGCCCATCGCCTGATAAATGAGGCCGGTGTAGAAATCGACGTTGGGATAGAGGCGGCGCGTGACGAAGTAGTCGTCTTCGAGCGCGATGCGTTCGCATTCGAGCGCGATGTCGATCAGCGGGTTGCGCCCCATCACGTCGAAAACTTCGTAGGCGATGCGCTTGACGATGCGCGCGCGCGGATCGTAGTTCTTGTAGACGCGGTGGCCGAAACCCATCAGCAACTTTTCGCCGGCCTTCACGCTTTTTACGTAGGCGGGCACGTTGTTCACCGAGCCGATCTCGACCAGCATCCGCAGCACCTGTTCGTTCGCGCCGCCGTGAAGCGGGCCGTACAGCGCCGCGGTTGCAGCAGCCGTTGCGGAGTAGGGGTCCACGTGCGAACTGCCGACGCCGCGCATGGCCGTCGATGAACAGTTCTGCTCGTGATCCGCGTGCAGGATAAAGAGAATGTCGAGCGCGCGCTCGAGCGTCGGGTTCGGGCGGTATTGCAGCTCCGTCGTCCGGAACAACATGTTCAAGAAGTTGCCGCAGTAGCTCAGATCGTTATCCGGGTACACGAACGGCATTCCGAGGCTGTGCCGGTACGCGAACGCCGAGAGCGTGGGCATCTTGCCGATCAGGCGATAGGTCTGCTTGCGGCGCGATTCCGGATTGAAGATGTCTTTCGCGTCCGGATAGAACGTCGAGAGCGCGGCGACCGTCGATATCAGCATCCCCATCGGGTGAGCGTCGTAGTGAAAGCCGTCGAGGAATTTCTTGATGCTCTCGTGGATGAACGTATGGTGCGTGATGTGGTAGTTCCAATCCTTCAGTTGCGAACTTGTCGGAAGCTCACCGTGGAGAATCAGGTAGGCCGTCTCCGTGTACGAACTCTTCTCCGCCAATTCTTCGATCGAATAGCCGCGATACCGGAGGATGCCCTTGTCGCCGTCGATGAACGTGATCTTGCTCGTGCAGGAGGCGGTGTTCGTGAACGCCGGATCGTAGCTCATCATCCCGAAATCGGATTCGTTGAGCTTGATCTTGCGCAGATCGATCGGGCGAATCGTGTCGTTCGTGATCGGCACTTCGTACTGGCGGCCGTTCCGATTATCGATGATCGTCAGCGTGTCCCGCCGAGTTCCGGCAGTCGCCGACCCTGACTTGGTCGGATCCATTTCCTGACCCTTTCCGGCGGTGACGGAGGAGTGTTGCGCCATAGCGATACAATGTACACCAAAATCGATTATGAGCGAACGGGTTTACATCAAGAATCTTCACATTGGCGGATTTCTGAACCATACGGTGGCGTATGGACAGGCCTCTCGGGCCGCTGCGGCTCAGGAATCAACCCGCTCCGGCTGAGGCGCCTCGGGAGCGGGTGCGGACACTTCTGCCGCTACCGCGAATTCCGAGCGGTTGCGGCCCATTTCCTTCGCGCGGTAGAGCGCCTGGTCGGCGAGGTGCAGGAGGGCATGGGAATCCACGAGCTTTTCGCGGGCGCTCACGGCAACGCCGCAGCTCGCGGTTATGGCGACGGGTCCGGCGTCTGTCATTACTGGCTGCGACTGGATCGTTGTGCGGATGCGTTCCGCCAATCCCAGTGTTCCGAAAGCGTCCGAAGAAGGAGCGACTACCAGGAACTCTTCGCCACCGTAGCGTCCCACGTGGTCGTAGGGGCGGATGCAGCCGGTAATACGTCGCGCTGTCTCCCGCAAGACGGCGTCGCCGGCGAGATGGCCGTACGCGTCGTTGACGTTCTTGAAGCGATCGAGGTCGAGCATAATAATGCCGAAGGAGCTGCCCTCGCGGATTTGCCGGGAGCATTCGCGGTTGATCGCGTCGAGCACGACGCCGCGATTGGCAATGCCGGTCAGCACGTCGTGCGTCGCGCGGAAGCGCAGCTCTTCCCGAGCTGCGATCAGGCTATCTTGCAAGTCGAGAATGCGCTGCCCTACGTGGAGGCGGGCGCGCAGTTCCTGGGCGTCGAAGGGTTTCGTCAAATAGTCGTCGGCGCCGGATTCCAGGCCACGAAGTAAATCTCCCTTCTGACTGCGCGCCGTCAGCAGAAGAATGTAGGTGTAGGGCCGGTCGGGGTGTTCCCGCACGCGCTGACAGACTTGAGGACCCTCGAGACCGGGCATCATCCAATCCAGGACCGCGAGTGTCGGAGCGTCGTCTGCTTCGAGAATTCGAGCAGCCTCTATGCCATCGGAGACAGCTACGACCGGATAGCCCCATTTCGTCAGGAATGCTTGGAGCATCCGGCGAGAAACGGGATCATCCTCTGCAATGAGGATCCGCTTAACGCGTTTTTCCGCTGTAGCCATATTGGCATCCCGTCCTGCGGAAGACTTCAGGAGCGCTTTGTGCGATGACCCAAAGTGGGCTCGCGAAACAACGTCACCCCTGACGCAGGACTTCCAGCTCACCGAACAGCCTTTCAATTTCCTCCTGAAGGACTCTGAATTGATCGCTGGTGTTGTCCACATTGTCGGATTGAGCCAGCCTCTCCATCTCTCCAGCCGCCTGGGAAATTGCGAGGGCACCCAGGTTGGCAGAGGATCCCTTCAACGTATGCGCGAGATGTTCCAAACTCTTTGCGTCGTGCGTTGCGATAGCGTGGCGCATCCCCTCGATGATTCTTGGGCACTCCTCCTCGAACACGTGTGCTAATTCGTCAAATAGAGCCCGGTCTCCATCCAGCCTTTCGAGAGCGCTCTCTAAATCGATCGCGTCGGTGCCAGGTTTTTTCGAAGGTGGGTCAACGGCATGGTCGGTTGTCCCCTTGCGGTTCATGGTTTCCTCCAGTGTGGCGAGCAAATCCTTCGTTCGGATGGGTTTCGTCAGGTAATCGTCCATTCCTGCCGCGAGACAGCGCTCTTCGTCACCCTTCATCGCGTGGGCGGTCATCGCCACGATTGGGATGTGCCGTCCGGTTGTTTTCTCTTTCTCCCGGATGGTTCGAGTTGCCTCCAAGCCATCCATCTCCGGCATCTGGACGTCCATCAAGACGATGTCGTAGACTTCCTTCTCCAAGGCCTCCAGAGCCTTCCTTCCGTTTCCAGCAACGGTCACGACGTGGCCGTATTTCTCCAGCAATCGGAGTGCGACCAACTGATTCACAGCGTTGTCCTCGACCAGGAGGACGCGGAGACGCCCTCGGCTCTCCCGTAATGAATGGCGTGTAACCAAGGTGCGATGTGTGTCACTCCGTGTGTGCGTGCCCAGTGCCGTCAAAATGGCGTCCAAGAGTTCCTCCTTTCGAACCGGTTTTGTGAGATAGGCGGCAATGCCCAGCTCACGGCATCGCATGGCGTCCCCTCGCTGCCCGGCGGAACTCAACATCATCACCGTGGCCCCCCTCCAGTCCGGGTTTCGTTTGATCGACTCTGCGAGTGCGAACCCGTCCATCCCGGGCATCTGAGCGTCGAGCAGGATAAGGGAGAAAGACCTTCCCAGACCCTTGGCTTCGCCCAGAGTCACTATCGCTTTGGCTCCGCTGTCCACCGCCGTAGGCTGCATGCGCCAGTTTTGAAGCATCTTGGCCAGAATGTGTCGATTAGTAGCGTTGTCGTCCACTACAAGCACCCGCATGTCGCGCAAGGTTTCCGGGTCTCTCGGGACAATGGTCCTGGCTGGCGCCTTCTGCAACGCAAAGCGAACAATGAAATGGAAGCGACTACCCTTGCCCGGCTCGCTCTCGACCCAGATTCGCCCTCCCATCAGCTCTACGAGCCTGGACGAAATCGTCAAACCCAGGCCGGTCCCGCCATACTTGCGAGTCATTGAGCCGTCTGCCTGATTGAACGCCTCAAAGATCGAGGTTTGTTTCTCCAGAGGTACGCCGACACCGGTATCAGCGACTGTAAAGTGGAGTTCAATCTGGTCCTGTGTCCGCGATTCCGTTTTCACGTACAGCACCACCTCACCCTGCTCCGTAAACTTGATTCCGTTGCCTACCAGGTTGATGACGATCTGCCTCAAACGTCCGGGGTCTCCGACGAGCGCATCCGGAACATCAGGCTCAATCTCAAAGGCAAGCTCCAATCCCTTCTGGTGCGCGCGGAGACTCAGCGTCTTCATCGTGTCGCCGAGACTGTCTCCCAGATTGAACTCAATTGCGTCTATCTCCAGCTTTCCGGCCTCGATCTTGGAATAATCCAAAACGTCGTTGATCAGGGAAAGCAGGGAATCGGCCGATAACTTTGCCAGGTTCAAGTAGTTGCGTTGCTCTGCATCCAGCTCCGTATCCAGAACGAGTTCCGTCATCCCCATGATTCCGTTCATCGGTGTGCGGATTTCGTGGCTCATGTTGGCGAGGAACTCGCTTTTCGCGCGGCTGGCTGCTTCGGCCGCTTCCTTCGCTCGCAGGAGGGATTGTTCGGCCTGCTTGCGTTCGGTGATGTCCTGATAAAGCAACAGGGCGCCCGTTCGCTTTCCACCCACGGTGAGCGGAACGCAAAAGGCCTCCACATCGACCATGCTTCCGTCGCTTCGGCTTCGGCGCGTCACAACGTGTGCTGTCTGCCCCAGCGACACCTGCCTTCTGTTGGACTCCACTTCTGCGCGATGCTCCGGGGGGGCTACCAAACCGACCAGCGGACGGCCGAGGATATCTTGCTGGCGCTGGAGGAAGAGGCGCTCGAACGCGGGGTTGCACATCTGCACCGTGTCATCGGCGCCCAGCGCGACAATGGCCACAGGGTTGTTTTCGATCAGGGAGTTCAGGAAACTCTGCCGGTCTTCCAATTGTCGCTCCGCCAGTGTTCGCTCCGCGACTTCCTGCTGGAGTTCGCGCGTCCGTTCATCCACACGCCTTTCCAGGTCACCGTAGGCGCCTCGTAGAGCGGCATTGCTCTGCTGGATCTGTTCCAGCATTTCGTTGAAGCGATCGACAAGAGAGCCGATTTCATCTCCCGACCTCTTCGTGACTCGGAGTGAATAGTCCTTCACGCTGGACACGGCGAGCGCCGTGCGCGCAAGTTCCGAGATCGGTTCCGAGATCACGCGCTGGAGGCGCAACGCGAGCAGATAGGCCAACAGAAACGAACTGAGGCTCACGGCCAGAACGATTTTCGCGAACCGCGCGGTGCGAGCGTGGAGTTCCGCCAGGTCAGCCTTCAGATAGATCGTGCCGATCGATTCGCTATCCAGCCATATCCGCCGGAACAAGATCATTTGTCCCGAGATGACCGTGGTCTCGTCTTCCTGGCGTGCCGCAGGAGGAGAGAAGTCCGGGTCCGAACCCGCGCGGGCATATTTCGCGAACGCTTGTCCATCTTTCGAGTAGATGCAAGCCTCGACGATATCCGTCTGGGAGCGGAGAGAGTGGAGGATTTCGTCAGCCGATT
>Ga0181521_10003444_pt1 | contig 18612 bp, 17 predicted proteins | sample PEATcosm2014_Bin_32_FD_119764 | JGI IMG/M metagenome (GOLD analysis project Ga0181521, IMG submission 119764) | Peatland microbial communities from MTU Mesocosm Facility, Houghton, MI, USA - PEATcosm2014_Bin02_60_metaG | ecosystem: Environmental > Terrestrial > Soil > Wetlands > Peat | place... | reverse complement strand
TGCGCCAGCGCCAGCAAGCGGTAGCGTCCGCATTGGGCCTGGTACCACGATTCCAGCGAAGGGGTGGCCGAACCCAGGACCACCGGGACCGCCTCGAGTTGCGCGCGCTTCACCGCAAGATCACGGGCCGAATAGGGCACACCGCCGTGGGACTTGAACGAGGCATCATGCTCCTCGTCCACCACGATAAGGCGCAGACGCGGAAGGGATGCGAACACCGCCGTGCGCGTGCCCAGGATAATTTCGGCGCGGCCTTCATGCGCTTGCATCCAGGCTGCTGCCCGCTCGCGCGGCGCCAGCCCGCTGTGCAGGCTGACGATTCGGTACTTCGGAAAGCGGGCATGCAGGCGCGCCTGCAACTGCGGCGTGAGATTGATTTCCGGGACCAGCAGCAAGGCCTGCGCTTGTTCGCTGCGCAGCAGGATCCGCTCGATCGCTCCCAAATACACCTCGGTCTTGCCGCTGCCGGTGATGCCAAAAAGCAGAAAGGGTGCAAACCCGTTCGAACGCGTAATGGCGTCAATGGCCGCCAGTTGTTCCGTGCGCAACGCCGGGCCCGGCGCCGCAGTGGCAGCCCATGCGGCGCCTGCGGCGCCCGGACCGTCCGGCGCGATTTCCTCGACGGCGTCCAACGCACGGCCGCGGCGCACCGTCGGCACGCGCCGCAACAGGGGAGGCAGTGCCGGCAACGCCACTTCGCCCCAGGAAAAGTGGTAGTACTCGGCGGCGAACCTGGACAACTCGAGCCAGCCGCCGGAGAGCGTCGGACCGCAAACGCGCGCACCGATCGTGCGCAAGCGCGAATCTTCGATGAGGCTTTGCCGCGTAATGCCGACAACAATGCCCACCTGTCGTCGCTTGCCTACCGGCACCACGCATAAAGAGCCTAGCTCAATGGGCGGCCCAGCCGGCGCGGTGTTGGCCTCGGCCGGCTCGGTCGGATTTTCCACGGGGCCTGCTACTGCGCCGGTACCGGCATCGGTCCCCGCTCGCGTCCCTATTTGCGAAGCTGCGCTTTCCGAGGGCGCTAGCAATGCGGTTCCTGCAGAGCCTTGGCGCTTGTCGAGGATCCGGTAGTCGAGTGGCTGCGCGATCGGCACATCGACGATGACTTGCGCGATGTTTTTCATGTCCGGAAGCGCGGCAGTTTCGTGTAAAACTTCAGGATTGCGGACTAAATTGCTGATATTGCTAACGTCTTCACGCAATTCCAAAATCGGCAGGATCCAATGTGGATAACTATGTGGAAAAGAACTGCGAAAACGCGCTAAGTCCGCGCCACGCCGGGAAATTGACTGGCGTGTGACATCTACCGAACATTATAAAAATCTTTATTAATCAGTATGTTACAAGAAAAATACGCGCTTTCGAGCAATCAACCTCCCGGCAAAGCGCATGAATCCGTCATGGATCGGTTTTTGTGCATAAGTCAAGCCCCGTGGCCGACCGTGGCAAAAAAACAGCGCGCCGCCATTCATATCCGTTAGGTGGGCACATACTGACCGACGAACTCGCTCAGGCTCGGAGTCTGCGGCTATGGCTATGGACCGTCTCGACCAGGGCTTCCACGACCGCCGGATCCGTGAATTGCGAGATGCCGTGCCCGAGGTTAAAGACATGGCCATCGACTCCGCCGTCGCTGCGCCCAGGAGGGCCAAAAGCCTCCAGCACCCGCTTGGCCTCGTCCGAAGTCGCCTTGGCGCCGGCCAGCAGAACCACGGGATCCAGATTTCCTTGCAGTGCGCAGCTTGCGCCTATGCGCGCGCGCGCCTGCCCCAGGTCGACGACCCAATCGACGCCTACCGCATCACAGCCGGTCGCGGCAATGTCCTCGAGCCACAATCCACCGCCCTTGGTGAACACGATACATGGCACGCGCTCGCCCTCGTGCTGCCGATCCAGTCCACTCACGACTTGCGCCATACCGGCAAGTGAATAAGCGCGATACGCGGCGTCGGTCAAGGCGCCACCCCAGGTATCGAAGATCATCACCGCCTGGGCACCGGCCCGAATCTGCGCGTTGAGATAATCGGTGACCGCGCGAACATTTACGGCGAGCAGCCGTTGCAGCAGGTCCGGCCGGGCGTACAGCATCGACTTGACGATGCGAAAGTCCTCGGAGCCACCACCCTCGACCATGTAGCACGCGAGGGTCCAGGGGCTGCCGGAAAACCCGATCAAGGGAATGCGGCCGGCCAGGGCGATTCGAATCGAACGCACCGCGTCCATCACGTAGCGCAAGGACATATCGGGATCCGGTGCCGCCAGCGCGGCCACGTCGGCTTCGTTGCGCACCGGCCGCTCGAATTTCGGGCCTTCGCCCTCCACAAAGTGCAACCCCAGTCCCATCGCATCGGGAACCGTGAGAATGTCGGAGAACAAGATCGCCGCGTCCAGCGGGTAGCGCTCCACCGGCTGCAGCGTGACTTCCGTGGCGAGCTCCGGCGACTTTGCCAGGGCCAGGAAGCTGCCGGCGCGGCGACGGGTCGCGTTATATTCTGGGAGATACCGTCCCGCCTGCCGCATCAGCCAGATCGGCGTGTACTCCGTCGGCTGACGCAGCAAGGCGCGCAGCAAGGTGTCGTTGGCGGGTTTCACGAACAGTCAATGATGGTGCCGAAGGGCGATTCTCTCACGCCGATTCTTCCCGCCTGGGCGCGGTGGCGGGGCAATGAACTGGTGCTCGCCCTGCACGTGCAGCCGGGCGCCCGTCGCACTACCATCGCCGGAGAGCATGGCCAACGGCTGAAGATTGCGTTGCACGCGCCGCCCGTGGACGGCAAAGCAAATGAGGAGTTGCTGCGGTTCCTGTGTTCGGAACTGGGACTGCGTCGCAGCAAGCTGCGTCTGCTCGCAGGGACGACTAGCCGCGAGAAATCGGTCGCAATTGAAAGCGACGCGTCGGCGGCAGGGCGCCTGGTGGCGCTGCTAGCCGGCGGATCCGGGTAGGGGCAGTGCGGCATCCGGCAGGGCAATGCTGCCCTGGGCGACGGATGCCTGCAGCGGTAGAAGTGACACGGGGCACAGCCGCGCAGCATGCGCGAATCCGCCCCGTGCCTCGGACGCGCCTTTCAGCGGCCGATGGTATTTCCCGCAGTGATTACTTACCAGCCGGTGCGGCAGGTGCTGCAGGTGCGGCGCCGGGCGCTGCAGTTGTAGCGCTCTTACCGGCGTCTGTAGATGCCGTCGTAGACTTGGTCTTCTTCTTCTTGTGCGTCGTCTTCTTGGTCGTGGGCTTCGCGTCGGACTTGGTATCAGCGGTCTTGGCCTCGGGCGTAGCGGCCGGCGTGGCGGGAGTGGTCTTGGCCGGCTCCGGCGTGGCGGCGGGAGCGGGCGTGGTCTGCGCAACCGCAACGCCGGTGGCGAACAGGCCGGAAATCAAAACAGCAGTCAGCTTCTTCATAAGGCTTTCCAAGAAATGATGGGGGACAAAGTACGGCTGCCGAATTCCACTGGCACCGGCATCGCGCTCTTCTCGAGTTCGCCATGTGTCAACGCGCAGGTCGCCAATTACGTTGACGCGACGGTGCAGCTTTGCACCCAACGAAAAAGGGCGAGCGTAAGGATCACCCTTAGGCCCGCCCATTCAAGCCAGCACCGAGCGGTGCAGGGCGATTACTTCGTTTCCGTCTTGGTGTCGGTCTTGGCGGCCGGCTTGGCGTCGGTCTTGGCAGCAGGCTTGGCCTCGGTCTTGGCGGCCGGCTTGGCGTCCGACTTGGCGGCAGGCTTGGCCTCGGTCTTAGTGGCCGGCTTTGTGTCGGTCTTCTTCACGTCGTCGGCGTATGCGGCGCCGGCGGCGAACATCGAAGCGACCAGCATTGCGAGTAGTTTCTTCATTTTCGATTCCGTATTAAAGTTAAGTAAGAATTGCAGAGCATCCGGCCGCCGGGTTTTGACGTTCGGCAGACCCGCTCGCGTCTAAATAACGCGGCATTGCCTGCCGCCGTTGACGGAGGGCTTTGAAGAGGCCGCGCCAAGTCTGCTGATTGGCACCAACGCTCCGGTCCCCGCACGAACAGGAACTATTCATAATCAAGTAGTTACACGGTTTTACGCGGATTCCGCGTGACGCTTGGGATTTTTGCTCAAGGCTCGCGTGAAGGCCTGCGACGGACCAGCAGCAGGGGCCATAGCCAGATCGAGATCATCCACATGGCCAGTCCTCGCACCGTAAATGGCCCCGACGCTGCATGAACCGTGGCCCGGAACAGCAGGACCGATCCGACCAGAATCCATGCCACGAGGCCCAGATAAGCGTACGCGCGTGCCGAGTAGTTACCGGGGACCTGCGATGCGATTAGGGCGGCTAGAAGCACAGACAGGACAAAGGCCAGCAGGACGGCGACAAGGACGCCACGCATTCGCTCTAGGGAATCGCGGCCCTTCGGGCCCTCATCAATGACTCTCATGCCTGCCGTCCATTCAAGGTGAGCCTGTGCGCGAACAGGAGCGGTGGGCCGGCGCGCGGCTGCGTTGGCACGAGTACCACGCCGCGCTAGTCGCGGTACATTCATGACGATGACTTCCGATCAGGATCCCATTGTCGCCATCGCGACAGCGCCCGGGCGCGGTGGCATCGGGATCGTCCGTATTTCCGGGCGCAGCATACAGCCGATACTTTTGGGCATCCTGGGCGCCGAGCAGGCCGACCGGCTGCAGCCGCGGCGCGCATTGCACGCGCAGTTTCTGGATGCATCCGCTCAACCCCTCGACACCGGACTTGCCCTGCTGTTTCCCGGACCGCGCTCCTACACCGGCGAGACCGTGCTGGAATTGCATGGCCACGGTGGGCCGGTCGTGTTGCGCATGCTGCTCGCGCGCTGCCTCGAGGCAGGGAACTCCGTCGGCGCACGCATTGCCGAGCCGGGGGAGTTCACGCGTCGCGCCTTTCTGAATGATCACCTCGACCTGGCGCAAGCCGAGGCAATCGCCGACCTGATCGACGCCGGCACGGCAGCGGCTGCGCGTAGCGCGGTGCGCTCGTTGCACGGGGAGTTTTCCCGGACCGCGCGAGCCTTGGCGAGCGAGTTGACCGAACTGCGGGCGCTGACCGAGGCCACGCTCGACTTTCCGGAGGAGGAGATCGACTTTCTTCGTGCAGCAGACGCTGCCGCGCGGCTCGAGCGGGCAGCCAGTGCGCTCGACGAGGTGTGCCGGCGCGCGCGCCAGGGCGCAATACTGCGCGATGGTTTGCTCGTGGTCCTGGTCGGTGCGCCCAATGTCGGCAAGTCGAGCCTGCTCAATGCGCTCGCCGGCGAGGACGTTGCCATTGTCACCGAGCACCCGGGAACCACGCGTGACCGCATCGAACGGACCATCGAGGTCGGTGGCATTGCCCTGAACATCGTCGATACCGCCGGGCTGCGCGCAGCGCGCGACCCCATCGAAGGGATCGGCATAGAGCGTACCCTGGCTGCGGCCGCCACCGCCGACGTGGTGCTAGAGCTGCACGATGACTGGGCACCGCAGTGCGGTGCGCCCGATCGCACGCTCGAGCAGCGTCTGGCGCCGGGCACCGCGCGTCTGACCGTGCACAACAAGATCGATTTGAGCGGCGCCCCTGCGGGCGTGCGCGGCGGACGAGTGTACCTTTCGGCCAAGACCGGCGCGGGCATCGACGGCCTGCGCTCCGAACTGCTGCACGCGGCGGGTTGGGAGCGCGGCACCAGCGGCGAGACCGTGTTCCTGGCTCGCGAGCGCCACCTGCAGGCCCTCGCGCGTGCGAGCACACATCTGGAGGCGGCACGGCAGCACGCCGCCGGGGCCGCGCAGTTGGAGTTGTTCGCGGAGGACCTGCGTCTTGCCGCCGATGCACTGGGTGAAATTACCGGTACGGTATCCACCGATGATCTTCTGGGCCAGATCTTCGGGCGCTTTTGTATCGGGAAATAATGGCGATTCCAAGGTGTTCCGATGGAATCTAAGGAAATGCCGCAAGCCTGCTTCCCAGCAGGATTTTTTGTTCCTACAACGTACACATTCATACAAACAAAGCCGATGACTGGCGTGTACACGGGCGGGGACACATGAGGCCTGTGCACGGGGAAGCCCGGCTAATGTGTACACGGAGCCTGCGCCATGCCTCTGACCGATACCGCTATCAAGGCCCTGAAACCCCGGGCGAAGCGCTACAGCGTGACCGATGAAAAGGGCCTTGTGCTTGAGGTGTTTCCTACCGGTGGAATGCTGTGGCACTACCGCTACCGGCTGAACGGCAAACAGGAGCGGGTGACGCTGGGGCGATATCCCGACCTGTCGCTTAAGCTGGCGCGCGTACTGCGCGGCGAGCGCGCAACACAGGTGGCCTTTGGCAAGTCCCCGGCCAAACTGAAGCGACAAGCCAAGGCTGCGGACGCAACCACGGTTGCCGACGTCGGTGGACGGTTCTTCCGGGAAATCGTGGCGAAGGACCGGAAAGACCCGAAGATTCCGCGCCGGTACTTCGACAAACAAGGCAATAGTTCCAGCCATCGGCACAAAGGCCATGTGCGACGTGACCACCGAAGACGTGCGGGCGATTATCTGGAAGAAGAAGGACGAAGGATTCGACGCTGCAGCGGGTGACATTCGCGGCGTTTTGAAACGCCTGTTCGACTACGCGCAGACCTGCGGAATAGTGTCGGCAAACCCCGTACTAACGCTGCCCATGCGACACGTCCATAGGGCAAAGACGCGCGAGCGCTCGCTGTCCCCGGAGGAAATTCGGACATTCCTGCGCTCCGCATTCGAGTCCAACATCCGCCGGCAATTCAAGATTGGCCTGCACCTGATGCTGCTGACGAAGGTGCGCAAGTCCGAACTGCTGCTGGCTCGGTGGGAACATGTGGACTTCGAGCAAGGCGAGTGGCACTTCCCGGCTGAGCATTCCAAGACTGGCAAGCCGCATATCGTGCTCCTGTCGCGCCAGTGCCTTGCGCTGTTCCGCGAATTGCAAACCATCGCCGCCGGTGGCGAACTGGTAGTGCCGGGACGCGGAACTCTGACCAGGCCGTTCGCCCATAACGCCATCAATGCGGCGCTAAAGGTGGAGCTGCATGGACAGGATGTACCAGCCTTCACGATTCACGACTTGCGGCGCACGGCATCAACGCTGCTGCACGAAAACGGCTGGCCTTCGGACGTAGTTGAAAAAGTGCTGAATCACACCATCGGCGGGGTGCGCGGCGTGTACAACCGCGCCGAGTATGAGCCACAGCGGCGCGACATGTTGCAGTTTTGGGCCGACTACGTCGAACAACTGATGACCACAGGCCAAGTGATTCTCGGCCGCTTCAAGCAGGTGGCCTAACCGAGTAAGCCGCGCATACCTCAGCGGAGGGAAACCGGGTTCCCTTGCCCGGCAAGCCCGGTCCATACCTAAAGACAAACCTAAAGGAACGCGGCATTGAATCCCGGCGACAGGCTAAGGCTGAAGGAGGTTGCGGCGCTTGTCGCCGGGCGCATTGGGGGCAAAGACGAGCCGTATCGTGAAGTAGAAGATAGGGTTCGCAAACGCATCAACTACGCCATCGAACATGGCAAGCTCAAACGCGAATCCGATGGCATGTTTATCGCCAAGAACTTCGGCCAGTGGGCAAGGAATGTATGGCCGGGGAAATTTGATGACCTCCCCATAATCGCCACAGCGGCGGGTGCGATTACAAGCGGCTCAGACACTTGTGGGATAGCGATCGCCATGCCAATGACACTCGAAGCGGCTCACGCGGTGATTACGGAGCAGGTTCGAGTTATCGCTTCGCTTCAGACGCAGATAAGGGAACTTGAGAAAACCGTGTCTCACCTTAGGCCGGATGCGGAACTCAAGGCCCGTCAACGCCAAACAAACCGCGCCAGTGCACTGCTGCCCTGCAAGGGACGGTAGAGAATTTTCCTAGCGTTGCTCTTTGGTTTTCTCTACCCATAATTGGGAAGCCATGGTCCCGGATTGGCCGGGGACGCCTAAAGAGGGCGAAACATGGCGCAGCAATTACATACCGCAATGACCATACTGCGGCGAAAGCAGGTCGAGGCCGAATCCGGCTACGGCCGCAGCACCATCTACTTGAGAATCTCGCAGGGCCTGTGGCCTCGCCCGGTTAGCTTGGGCGCGCGCGCTGTTGGCTGGCCCGCCGGGGAAGTAACGGCGCTGAACGCCGCGCGCATTGCCGGCAAGACTGACAGCGACATTCGTGCGCTAGTGGCGAGGCTTCAAAATGCCCGAGCGGGCGCAGCATGAGAAAAGCCCTGGCAACCATGGCCAGATCGGCAGCGCGACTATGAGCGCGGCATTTCCAATCTATGACCACCGGCTGCCGCAGCATCAAACTAACGCACTCGTCGAATCGATGCTTAACGGCGACGTCGCGCATCCCGGCGTGTCGGTTGGTCGCCCGCCATTTCGCGCAAGTGAGACGAAAGAAACGGCTCCTTCGGTACACGGCCGAGCGCAACGTCGTAGGCTGACAACAGTAACTTCGCGTTTGTCGCATCTCGGTGTGTGTCGAGCAGCTCTGTCCAGTCTTGTACTCGAGTCCCCTCGACCAAGTAGAGCCAGTTGTCCCGCTCGATGAAGATGTCGATTTGGAACTCGGCCGAGAGCATATACGTCCGCAGCGTCTGTTCAGTGAATCCGGTGTAGTGAAAATCGCCGGCATGGGTCTGGTTGCCGAATAGATAGATCGTGAAGTTGTAGTGGTCATCGAAGTTGCGGTGCGCCTCGATCACATGTTTTACTTTTCAGGGTTGATGGATCAAACGTCATCCGATGCAATTAGCCAATTGACATCCACGGCTGGAGCCATCGCCCAAGGTCTCACGGTGTTTGCTTGGAACCAATCTTCCGGTTCCAGACAGGCAACACGACAGCACAGCGCAGCGACCTTGCAAGCGCTGAATAAGTGGAGTTTTCCGTCGCTTCTCCGAGCAAATCCCAGCGCACGCGAAGTACCTACAGCAACGAATGCCGCTCGAGGGACACACGCCTCACCCATACGGCCGCAAAAAATCGTGAGCCGGGTAGGCCGCTAGTCCGCCTAGCCAATTGTCGATCGATTCGACGACCTCTAAGTTGCGGAAATTCCAGGAAGCACCCCTGAGCTTTCGAGTTGCTGACTGTGTCTTGTGACATGCCTTTGTTGGAAGGGGCTCATGATCATGCACACCATCTCGTTCGCGCGCTTTTTCTTCGTTCTAGTCTTGTCCTGCTCTGCTCTGGTTGGTTGTGGAAGCGACGCTCCAACGACGTCCGCAGCCGACCCACCGATTTCGGGCGGCGCGTTCAAGAGGCGCTACGGCGATGAAGTGGCGCTGGTCTCGGCCGCCTATTCGGTGGCGCCCAGCGTCGGGTCCCTCAAGATCACCGTTGACCGTATTGGTTGGACCACCGGGTCGGCCAGCGTGGAGTTCGCGACAGTGAACGGAACCGCCGTGGCGGGCACCGACTACACCGCGGAATCCGGCACCCTGACCTGGGCTGAAGGAGATGGCAGCGCGAAAAGCATCAACATTCCCATCGCCGCCAGCAGCGTAGGAGACAATGCGTTTAACGTCGCTCTTTCGAATCCTGTGGGCGCAAGGCTCGAAGCCCCGACCAGTGCAACCGTGACGATCACAGCCGGCAGCACGAGTACTACGACTGCTACGACTGGTACGACCGCTACGGCTGCTACGACCGGTACGGCTGCTACGACTGGTACAACTGGCACGACTGCTACGTCAGGACATGGGTCAGCACCTGCGTCAACACCTGTGTCAACACCCGCACAAGCGCCAGTGCCGGCGATCATATACAGCGGTCCCATCACAATCTCGTCGGGCGGCACCTATTCGGGTAATTGGCAGAGCACGAGCGACAGCGTTCCGGCCGTTAACATCACGGCGAGCAATGCGACCATCGTCATCGAGAATTGCTATCTTACGGGGCCCGGTACTCTTATTGCGCAAGCCTACAACGCGTCGGGCAATAACATCACCGTGCGCAATTGCGTCGCGCTGGGGACGATTCCTACCGTACGCGGCGATGCGGTCGGGCACTTTCTCAAAATAAACCCGGGCCCCGCATCGCTGACCGTCGAACACAACACGATCATCCATACGGCGGGCATCCTAGTCGCGCACGGCGGCGCCAGCGGCATCACCATCGACTACAACAAAGCGCTCGACATAGACGGCCGCTACAGCAACGGCGCAGGCGGATTCGAGCCGGATCCCGTGGTGAGCCTCGCTTGCTTCGTGCAGCTATTTCAGGTCTACTCGGACAGCATCGAAGTAGGCTGGAATCAGGTCATTAACGAGCCGGGAAACACCGTAGTCACAGACAATCTTAGTATGTACGAATCGGGCGGCAGCTCGGGGCATTTGGCAAATTTTCACGACAATTACGTGCAATGGGGCGGGACCGCGGCACCTCTGACGGACGGTAACTGGAATGGTAGCTGTTTCCAGAACGACGGCGCCGCCACGGACACCGAAGAAATCGCGACGCAGTTCGTGATCTGGCAAAACAATACTTGCGTGGGCGGCCAGGTCGTTATGTCGATCTCCGCAGGTCACGATATCCAGGCGACGAACAACAAGCTCGTCAGCTCGGGCCTCATCGCGCCAAACGCTTCCTTGGCGGGCGGCATACAAGCGATGAAATCGCAGCAAGTCGGCATCGCCATCTTCAACTATTATCAACAGACTGTCTTCGCGAACAACGTCGCGACCGGCAACCAGATCGTGCACTGGAATACCTTCGACCAGGAGCTAGAGCCGCAATACTTGCAAAGCGGGTGTTCGACGTGCTCCATAACCGGCACGACGCCGCCGAACGGATGGGCCAGCACGTATCGGCCGACGCTTCTCGATGAGGCCAACGAATTCGCGATTTGGCAAGCAAAGCTGCAGACCAACGGCGTCACGATCGGCTCTTCGCTGCCTGGGGGATGAGGTGCGCGGCACCTGCGACACCTGCAAGTACTACTTCGCGCTGCAACCGGAATGCCGCAAGAATGCGCCGGTCGTATTCCTGCGCAACGCGCCCGATGGAACATTCGGCACGACCGGCGTATTCCTGCCAACTCGTCCCGATTGGTGGCGCGGTGAGCACGTCGTCGATATTGTTTCGAGCGCCGACGCAAACGCTAAAGCAGTGCGCCGCGCGATGTAGAACGCAAGATGGCCGATCAAATCAAAGCGACGGCGGTAACGGACCTCACGCTCACGCCGAGTCTGCCGGGATTTTGGGCACGCTCCCGCCAAATGTTGCGCTACGTCTTCACCGGCAATATCGGCGACGAGTGGTTTTCGCCATTGCGCCCGCTGCCGTCGATCGTTCCGAGCGACCAGCAGGCCAGTGTCGAGGGACGACAGTTCGATTACGTCGTCGGGGAAAATCTTCGCTACATCCCGCGTGTCAATGAGGCGGTCAGCTTCTATACGATGCGGATGCTCGCGCAGTGGGACTTATTCACGTTTCGATAAATGGTTGACGTCTCACGATGCCAGTTCCGCCTGCTGCCAGAACGCCCGGATGAGTTCCGGTCGGCGTTGCATATACTTCAGGCGTCGGCGTGCGAAGTCGCTCACCTGCGCAATCGTGGTCGGACACAGGTTGGCGATTTCGTTTTTCTTCAAGTAAGCCTAGATGGCTTCCATCGCGCCTGGTTCATCTGCCCGGTAAGGGGTGTGAGTGGCCGTGCTGTACTCGACGTGGCCGTTTCGCGTGCCGCTGCTGTCAACGCGTCGCGTATCTGAGCCAGTCAGAGGATGCGCTGGGCCGTGCGTGGCGCAAACAGCGGTTCCTGGGCGTGCCGATAACCTGAATCCCTTGCCGCTCGCAGATTACGAGCGAGGCCATGAGCCGGCCCTTTTAGTGGGCACAGGTAAAGCAGCCGAGCGACCGTGCTGGCGTCGTCAGCTGGTGCGGGGGTGAAATACTGGACCGGCATGAGGGTGCGCTGTGTGCCCCGCGCCGGGAGACGACGTCGGGGCATTGACAACACTGCTTGCGGCCTTTGTTACTTCCTTTGCTCGATTTGATTGACCTCGTCCTGAAAAGCTTGAGCGTATTCCTTACGATGAAGGCTAAATTCGCCCCACGTAATATTGCCCCTGTAGAGATCAAGATAGCTCTTGTCTAATCGAACGAGATGGCGGTCCAAGGCGTTTGCGATTTCCACGCCTTTCGCGCCTCCATATCGGCGCTGCGCATCCTGCAATTGCGTGTAGGACTCTCGAACCGAGGCTTGAACCGTTGAAATCACGGCCTTCTCGGATTCGGAGACTTTGGAGTCGTCGGTCAATTGCTCTAGTGGCGATTCGCTCGCTTTGCGCCCAGTCTTTGAGTAAAAGAGCTTGTACTCGTCCGACGTGCGGCGCGGTCGTTGTTCTTTGTTAAATTGGTCAATCACATCCTTTAGAGGACTTGGCACTGCATCGTTAAGAGGACTTGGCTTGCATTTGTAATAACTAGTCGGCATCGAGGCGAGCATGTCTGCTGCTTCACCCATTTCCGCACCCGCTTGCTGCATAAAGCATCCGGGGAGACCGGGGTCGTCAGCAGGGCATGCGGGAGCGGGGCTTGTTGGCCGGATCTGGGGGTAAAAGGTGCGCACGTATTCGGCAGACATTCCGGCCTGTGCGCAATACGCTCTCGCATCCCCCATCAGGCTCGCGCCCTGGGGGTCAAGTGCGGTTCCGTGCGTTATTGAGAAGCTGAGGCCACTATAGTGCGGCGTTGGCTGTGGACCCAAGGCACAACCCGCAATTACGACCCCTGCGACGACTGCCAATGCAGTTGGTTTCATTGCGGCCCCTTAGCAGTACCGCCTAATAATCCTCCCGAACCGCCTTGGGGAGATTGATTAACGGCAAGGCAGTCATCTGGCACCGATTGCGAGGCTAAAGTCGCCTGCGCTCCCTCGGGAGCAGGCCCGTGTAACGTAGGGGGGTCACACGCTCCCCACGTGTACACGGCCGGGTACACGTTGGGGTCAACGGTACCGGAAACCACGTATTTATGCGGGTCGCTAGCCGTTTTCTACATCCTGTATCGAAATAATAAATAGCAGCAGGGGAGAATTCCGCAGCTTGCATCCCGCGCGTTGTATGCCATTCCTTTGCGCGGTTCATTCGTCGGCGTTGCGACGACGGAAGACGCCGTTGATCTCGATCGCCGAAACAGGGTCTTCCCTGAGGCAATTGACCGGGGTTAGCTGTGCCAGGACGAAACCCGCATCGCCCATGTAGACGAGCGCGTCGCTGAGCGACCAAGTCTTCTTGTAGAGATGCACGAGCGGCAGCTCCAATTGGACGCCGACGACCTGCGATAAGACCTCGCGCGCTCCGTCCAGGATCGGCCGCTCGTATCCTTGCGTATCGATCTTCAGGAAAACCGTTCGGCTGCGGAACGGGGCGAATAGATCGTCCAAGCGCACGACCGCAACCTCCTCCTGGCGCGCGACGGTAGCCGCGGCACTGAAGCGCTGCGCCGCCGGCAATTGATCAAGAACCGAGCTGAACACGCTATCGCGGCTCACATTGAGCAAGGCGCGACCGGCAGTGGCACCGAGGGCCAAATGATGGGCTTGCCAATTACCATCTCGCTCAGCCACGGCTTTGAGGTCCCCGAAGACACTCTCGATCGGTTCAAAGGAAACGATCTCCCCGCGATAGCCGCGATCGCGCAGTTCCCGTCCGAATTGTCCGCGATTAGCGCCGACATCGAGCACAACATCAACTTGGCGCGAATCGAGAAAGTCGGCCAGATCGGGAGACCGGCCGGGCCCGGCGCGGCGGACATCGAGGCCAAACCGCCGCAGCCTCTGCCTAATGAATCGCCTCATGAATGCGCCCGTAGTGATCGTCTTCATCCCTTTCGTGTCTCTCTGAGCGCTCGGCGTGTCCGACCTCGGCAAACGCGCGATGATAAAAGAGTTCTTCCTGAGTTTATTGGGTCCGCATCCTTTTGCTTAATAGGCCTTCGCGATCCGCTTTAGTTTCTCATCAAACACGGCCGCGTCCTCGCTGACGCCTTGCTCGCGGCCCGCTTGGATGAACCGCATGCTGGCAACCATAGCGTGAGCTTTGAGTTTGAATGGGATAATTTACCCCAGGCTGCCGCTCCCAGAACGCATAGCCTCTCTTCGGCGCACCGATCACCTGAATCCATTGTCCCTCGCATACGACGCGCGATGCCATGAACCAGCCCCGGGTGCCCGAGAATCAGCCGAGAAACTCTGTAGAGGAGAACGGCCGGCGACAATTACCCGATCTGTCGGGCTGACGCGCGCCGCCCGAAGTCCGCTTTGGACAGCCAGCGGGCTCGTGTAACGTAGGGGCACAGGTTAGCCACGTGAATGCGTCCGTGTACACATTGTGGTGAAAGGGACCGAAACCCGCGTATTCCTGCGGTTTGCGGGCCTTTATCTATACCCTGTGTTGGGAAATAGCCGACACCCAATGTCGTCTGCCGACAATGCAGTGGTGAATCACTAGCCGTTATGTTGCGTTGCAAATGGCCGAGGTCGCCATCCCGAAAAACCTCTTCGCCAACATCCGGCGGCTGATCGCGGAACTGCGGCCACCGCTACTCACATCGACAGCGTAAGGCGCTCGATTGTCATGCGTTCGCTCCAACTCACAGGAAAGGTGTGTCTCGATGAGCGAAAATTCGACATGTTTCGGCTCTGGACAGGGCGTCGGGCCGGTCCGCGCCCATCGACAAGGCGCATTCAAATTCTCGCCTCATGGATGTCCGCAAAGACAAAATGGCGCAGTATGAGACTGCAACCAGCGGCCATCTGGCAAGATGTCGGATAAAATGCAAGTGACGCGCGAGAAACCGACTCGTATTGGCTGCCGGCCAATCCGCGACGCCGACATTGGCCCAGTAATCGAGCTGTTGATCGAAGGCTTTCCAGCTCGAACGGCAGCCAATTGGGCGCGCGCTATGCAGCGGCTCGCGCAACGAGAGGCTCCCGCGCCCTATCCTCGATTCGGCTACTTACTTGAGGTAGACGATGCGCCGGTTGGCGTCATTTTGTTGATCTTCTCGACGCAACGTAACGAACGCGGATTGCACGTCCGTTGCAATATCTCAAGCTGGTACGTCAAGGATTTATACAGAGGTTACGCATCTTTACTCAGTAAGGCCGCTATTCGTCACAAAGAAGTCAGCTATACCAACATTTCGGCTGTTGCTGAAACATGGCCAATCATCGAAGCGCAAGGTTTTACGCGCTACACTTCAGGACAGATTGCAGCGTTTCCCGCCTTGAGCCCATGGGCCGCAAACAGCTGCGTCCGCCAGTTCCAAGCCGCTGAAGATTACGGCCCGACTCTCAGCGAAGAGGAGCGCGACATACTGACTGCGCACCTCGATTACGGCTGTCTGGCTTATGTCGTAATGGAGGAAGGCAAGGCCAATCCCTTCGTTTTTCTGCCGCGCCGCATAAACCTTCTGCCGCACCGCATAAACCGTGGGATCGTGCCAGCGCTGCAACTCGTCTATTGCCGCGATGTTCGCGATTTCGTCCGTCTCGCAGGTCCGATTGGACGCGCGCTGGCGAGGCACGGCATGCTGCTTGTTATTCTCGACGCGCCCGGCCCGTTGCCGGGACTGGTGGGCAAGTATTTCCTGGATCGTGGCCACCGGCGATATTTCAAGGGAACGGAACGACCGCGTATCGGCGACCTTACTTATTCGGAACTGGTGTTGTTCCCGTAATTCTAAAATGAGCGAAGCAGCGAGAAACCGCCTCGAACCTTTCATGATTTGTTTGTAGAGAGGAAAATGGATCTAAGCGCAATGAATTGGTCAATCTTCGCCATGTCAGGTCTCGGCGCGCTTGCGATGGTAATTGCGTTGGCGAAATTAAGGTCGTGGCTGCTGCTGTTCAAGGCCACACCTCGATCGCTAAGAAAAAAACCCCGGGTTGCCCGACTGCTGGCGTCTCAGATTCCCTTTTACGAATATGGCCCAGATCGGTTTTTTTGCTCGGACGATGCGCCTGCAGAGGTGGCCGAGCGCCGCCACCAAGGATTCATGCGCCTCAGCGAGATTTATCGAAGCAAATTCGCCAAGACCAGCCGGGTCACTGATGAGGTCAGGGCGGGCTTCTCCGACCTTCAATTCACTGACTCCAAGCGCGTCCCGTTTCAGTTCAGCGGTTTCGTGCGCAAACACCTCAGATTTGGCGGGTTCCTCCAGTCCTCTTCCGGCGTGACGATTACTGATCTTGATGGAAATATTTTCTACGATCTGGCTGCGTCCTATGGCGTTAATGTCTTTGGTTATGATTTTTACAAGGAAACAATAGAGCGCGGCATGGAGCGCGCGCGCGCGCTCGGTCCTGTCCTTGGCGAATATCACACGGCGGTTCACTACAACGTCCGGCGGTTAAAAGAGATTTCCGGACTCGACGAAATATCGTTCCATATGTCCGGCACCGAAGCGGTCATGCAGGCAGTGCGGCTCGCCCGTTACCATACCGGCCGGTCCCATTTGGTGAAGTTTAGCGGTGCCTATCACGGCTGGTGGGGAGATGTACAACCGGGCGTGGGTAACCCAGTTCCGGCGCATGAAACTTACGATCTAACTGAAATGTCGGACGAATCGCTGCGGGTCTTACGAACCCGCCGCGATATTGCGTGTGTGCTGATTAATCCAGTGCAGGCTTTGCAGCCCAACGCGGGCCCTGCTGCGGACTTTGCGCAGGACTCCGCGACAGTCTTTGCAGCTGGAACGGAACGCGCGCATGTTGATCGCCGTGCCTACGCCGACTGGTTGAGGCGACTGCGGGCCGTCTGTGCCGAACGGAAGATTGTCTTGATCTTCGATGAGGTGTTCGTCGGGTTTCACTTGGCGCTGGGAGGAGCGCAGGAATATTTTGGCGTTCGTGCCGATCTCGTCACGTATGGGAAAACCGTCGGCGGCGGGTTGCCCGTCGGCGTCGTATGCGGTCGCCACGATTTGATGAAGCGATTTCGCGATGATCGCCCGCTCGATATTTGCCTTGCACGCGGAACGTTCAACGCACATCCCTATGTGATGGCGACGATGCGCGAGTTCTTGGAGCGCATCGAGGCCCCGGACGTTAAGGAGTTGTATAAAGACCTGGAAACCGTCTGGGATCGGCGCACGGACCAGATCAATCAGCGCTTGCGAGACGAAGGCGTGCCCGTGCGGGTAGCCAACATCTCCTCGATTTGGACCGTGTTTTACACGCAACCTTGTCGCTACAACTGGATGTTGCAGTACTATTTGCGCGCAGAAGGCTTGGCCTTGAGTTGGACCGGGACTGGCCGAATTATTTTCAGCCTAAATTACACGCAGGCAGATTTCGACGCGGTCGTCGACCGTTTCGTCGCCGCAGCCAATGCGATGCAACGGGACGGATGGTGGTGGACTGACAACTCGGCGACCAGCAAGTCCGGGAATCGCCGTGTCATGCGCGAAATGCTTGTTCAACGATTGCGCCACCGCAAGGTCCCGAAGGCGGAATCGCGTTACCGAAAATGAGTTGCGTGTTTTTCGCAATCTCCTCGGGCGAATAACTTCGCAGCGAAGACCAGCAAATGTCCTGCATATTCGGCGTCTATTGCGTACATAGTTAGGATGGCGCTATCCATCATCACAGCCATAGTAAGACTTATCCACTGGCCTTTCATTTCGCCACCGTTTATGACGGTAAAGCAGTCGCCACTTTGGCCGTGCCTGCCCTTCGCCGGCGCCGTCGGATCAGCGGTCGCGGGACGAGCCGAGAATCGCCGGGCTGTTCTCAAGCCATGGACAAAAGAGGATCGGTTCTTATCGTTGACATTGGAATTGATGCGCAGCGTCGCCTCCAAATTAATCTAAAAACATAGCCCTTTGCGCGTGTACAGCAAGTTGCCGCCGTCGATTAGCTTGATAGGCTTGTCCGAGGCGGCCTGATACGAGTCCGGGCCGAGAAAACTCGTCGTCACAAAGGATGCTGCTATCCGCCCCCCCTCAACCAGTAGAGTTCTCGACGCGTTCAAAAGAACGTATGTAAATTCGTCCGCGGAATTTAGGATCGCTTGTATCCATGCGGTTTGCAGTGGATTTTCTACTTTTTGTATGGGGAGTCTGCGATGCGTCTTACTTTGCACGATCTGCGCCGCCTGGCGGGCGAGCGCAAGCTGGCAACGCTGACCTGCTACGACGCAAGCTTCGCCGCGGTGCTCGATGCCGCCGAGGTCGACATGCTGTTGATCGGTGACTCGCTGGGGATGGTAATTCAGGGCCACGACTCGACCCTGCCGGTGAGCGTGGCCGACATCGCCTACCACACCCGCGCCGTTGTCCGCGGAGCACCCCGGCCGTGGATTGTTGCCGACATGCCCTTTGGGTCCTACCAGCAAAGCCCGCAACAGGCGCTGGCCAATGCCGTCGTGCTGATGCAGGCAGGAGCGCAGATGGTCAAGCTCGAAGGCGGCGTCGAAATGGCTGCGACGATAGAGTTTCTTGTGCAGCGCGGCATTCCCGTATGTGCGCACGTGGGATTAACGCCGCAGCATGTGAACGCGTTTGGCGGCTACCGGGTCCAGGGACGCGGCAGCGGTGCCGAGCACGTGCGCTCGGCGGCGGCCGCTGTGGAGAGTGCCGGTGCGGCAATGATGGTGATCGAG
>Ga0181521_10003441_pt1 | contig 18623 bp, 19 predicted proteins | sample PEATcosm2014_Bin_32_FD_119764 | JGI IMG/M metagenome (GOLD analysis project Ga0181521, IMG submission 119764) | Peatland microbial communities from MTU Mesocosm Facility, Houghton, MI, USA - PEATcosm2014_Bin02_60_metaG | ecosystem: Environmental > Terrestrial > Soil > Wetlands > Peat | place... | reverse complement strand
CATGCCAGTTGCTGGCATCCACCGAGGCCGCTCCCACGGATGAGGACCTGCAACGCCTTCGCCAGGCCGCCGCTGCCGCCGACCTGCCTTACCTCGTTGGCGAGATGCCCAAAGCGATTGTGCAAGTTCTGGAAGGCGTGGAACATGTCGCCAAGATCGTACGGGCAATGCGAGAGTTTTCGCACCCCGCGTCCGCCGAGAAGGTCGTGGTGGACCTCAACCGGGTAATCGAAAACGTAATCACGGTGTCCCGCAACGAGTGGAAGTACGTCGCGGACCTCACTGCGGATTTCGACCACAGCATTCCCGCAGTTCCCTGCCTGCCTGATGAGTTCGGTCAGGTGATTCTCAATTTGATCGTCAACGCATCTCATGCCATAGCCGAGGTGCTCGCGCAGAGGCGAGAGGGAAAGGGCGCCATTGCTGTACGTACACTTCGCGACGGCAACTGGGTGAAGATCCTGGTTCGGGACACAGGCTCTGGTATACCGGTGCCGATTCGCCATAGGATCTTCGACCCGTTTTTCACTACCAAGGATGTCGGGAAAGGCACCGGTCAGGGGCTGGCCATCGCCCATGACGTCGTGGTGAACAAACATGGCGGTCAGATCACGTTTGAAACAGAGGTCGGCGTCGGCACGACCTTCATTATCCGCATGCCTCTTGGAGGACCAGGTGAACCCGCTTAAGAGAGTCCTTTTCGTTGACGACGAGCCGAAGGTCCTCGACGGCCTCCGGCGCACGCTCTATGTTCTTCGCCATGAGTGGCGGATGGACTTTGTGTTGAGTAGTACGGAGGCTCTCGCGCGTTTAGCCGCCGAGCCATTCGACGTCATCGTGACGGACATGCGGATGCCCGACATGAGCGGAGCCGACCTGCTCGCTGAGGTGATCCGCCTTTATCCGCAGATGACACGCATCGTGCTCTCCGGGTCGTGCGAGAAGGAAATCGCGCTACAGTCGGCCGCCCTGGCGCACCAGTTCATCTCCAAGCCGTGCAATGCGGAGGTTCTGAAGAATGTGATCGATCGGGTTCTGGTGCTGCGTACGATGCTGTCCAATCCAGGTCTCCAGACTTTCGTTTCGCGGATCAAATCGCTGCCCAGCGTGCCAGTTCTCTACTACGCCCTGATGGAAGCCATCAACGACAAAGACGCTCCAGCGCGCAAGATAGGCGACATCATCGCAAAAGACCCGGCCATGAGCGCAAAGATCATCCAGTTGGTGAACTCGCCGCTCTTCGGCCTCCGGCGCCGCTTGGCCAATCCGAGCGAAGCCGCCGTGTATCTGGGCACGGATACGCTGCGCTCGCTCGCCTTGTCCATCGCGGTTTTCTCCCAGTTTCGTGCCGACGGGCCATTTCGGCCCTCAATTGACGATCTGCAGTCTCACAGCCTTCGGACCGCGCAACTGGCCCGGAGGATTGCGGTATCGCAAGCGCTGCCACAACCCCAAGTGGAGGAAGCGTTTTTGGGCGGACTTTTGCATGACGTCGGCAAACTCATGCTGATGGGTCACGACGCCGCGCAATACAACCAATGTATCGAACGGGCACGCTCCGCGGATGTGCCGCTGCCCGATATGGAGCACCAACTGTTCGGAGCAGATCATGCCGAGATAGGCATGTACCTGCTGTCGCTCTGGGGCCTTTCCTCTGGCGTGGTCGAGGCCGTGGCGCTTCACCACACGACCGGCGAATGGGATCAAGGAGAAAAACTAGGTGTCGCGGCAGCGGTACTGATCGCTAACGCCGTGGATCATGCGGCGACTTTGCAGACGGCGCCAGGACAGGAGCTCTCGGACCCGATGGAAACAGCAGATCGACTGGCCACTCGGCAGGTTCAGGTTGAGTGCAAGCCGTACCAACTGATGTAGAGGGCCTTGGCTGGCGGACTGGCTTCGCGTTAGCCCTGGCAGGCACCCGGCCCCCGGTTCACCCTCGGACAACCTCCTGGAAAAACGCCAAGGACCGCGCGGCGCATGCCTCCCAGCGAAAAGCGCGGGCACGCGAGCGCCCCCGGGCGGCCAGTTCCGCGCGCAGAGTGGGCGAAAGCAGCAGCCGGCTGAGGGCGTCGCGCAGTTCGCTGAGACTTTGGGGATCGATGAGTAATGCTGCGTCGCCGGTGATTTCCGGCAGCGACGAGACGTTCGAGGTGATCACGGGCGTCCCCGCCGCCATGGCCTGCGCCACCGGGAATCCGAAACCTTCGTAGAGCGAGGGATACGCAAAGACCGTGGCGGCGGCGGTGAGCGGCGCGATGTCCGGCTCCGGGATGTAACCCAGGTAGCGTACGCTGCGCACTCGCGCGGCGGTATCCGCGGACGCCCAGCCCATCGGTCCGGCCACCACCAGCTCGAATTCCTGGCGCACCGATGCCGGCAGAGCTTTGAAGGCGTACACCAGCATGTCGATGTTCTTGCGCGGCTCGATGGTGCCGATGAAGAGGACGAAAGGACGGTTGAGGCTGTACCGGGCGCGCACCGCGTCGATGGCTTCAACACTCACATCGAAGAACGGCGCGGCGATGCCCGAGTGAATCACCGTGATCTTCTCCGGCCGAAGCCCCAGAACGCGGACTGCATCGCTTTTGGTGCTCTCGGAGACCGCGATGAGGCCATCGGCGCGCAGCAGGGTTTTTTCAAAATTGCGGTCGGCGCGGAGGTTGGCGGCGGGATGCAGTTCTGGCATGAGCCAGCACGTCATATCGTGAATGGTCGCCGTGAGGCGGGCGCGGCGCGGCGGATGACGGGTCAGGCCTGAGGCATGGAAGACATCGGCGTCGGCGGCGAGCCAGTCGAGCACTGGTAGCGGAGTGTAGTTGGCCAAAGCCAGCGCGGCCAATCCCGTCCTGGTGCGCCACCCGCCGGCGATCGAGCAATTGTGCTTGAGCGGGCCGAAGCCGCTCAGGGCGGGGAAGGTGGCGATAGCGGTATCCCCTCCGGCGGCGCGGCGCAGATGCTCGATCCAGTGATACAGGTAGTTCTTGACCCCGGCGCTCCGGATGAGCAGAGGCACGGCATCGATCACCACGCGCATCCTCTCCAGTATGTGCTATATTGGCAGTTTATGAGAGCAGCCACCGTTGCCCGGCATCATCATCACCATCATGCCTGTATGCGACGGGTGGTGTTCTGATTTCGCTTGAAATCGAATTGGAAAGGACGCCCGCCGCGGGTTGCCCACTGGGCCCGGCGGGCTTTTTTATTGCAGCGACATGAACCTGGATTTTCAAAAATCGGACGGCCTCATCACCGCGGTTGTTCAAGACCACTCGACCGGGCGCGTCTTGATGGTGGGCTACATGAACGAAGAAGCCTTCGGCAAAACGGTGGAGACCGGCTTCGCCACTTTCTATAGCCGTTCGCGGCGCAAGCTGTGGCTCAAGGGCGAAAGCTCCGGCCACCGGCTGATGGTGAAAGAAATCTCGGCCGATTGCGACGGCGATGCCGTGCTGGTGAAGGTCGAGGCCCTCGGTCCTGGGGTGTGCCACGAAGGTTATCGTAGCTGCTTCTTCCGGCGCCTCGAAAATGGCGAGTGGAAGGTCGCCGAGGAGCGCACCTACGACCCTCATGCGGTCTACGGAGGCAAGTCATGAAACTCAAGCTGGGGATACCCAAGGGGAGCCTCGAAAACGCCACCATCGACCTGTTCCGCCGCGCGGGCTTTGCCATCACCACCAGCAGCCGGTCGTATTTCCCGGGCATCGACGATCCCGATATCGAGTGCATGTTGATCCGCGCCCAGGAAATGGCGCGCTACGTCGAGGATGGCATCCTCGACGCGGGCCTCACCGGGCGTGACTGGGTCATCGAGAACGAGGCCGACGTGGTGGCCGTGGCGGACCTGATCTACGCCAAGCAGAGCTTCGGCAAGGTGCGCTGGGTGCTGGCCGTCCCCGAGTCATCCAGCTTTCGCTCCGTGAAAGACCTTGAGGGGAAGATTATTGCCACGGAACTGGTGGCCACCACCAGGCGCTACTTGGCTGGTCACGGGGTTGCCGCCAAGGTGGAGTTCAGTTGGGGCGCCACCGAAGTTAAGCCGCCCGTGCTGGCCGATGCCATCGTCGAGGTTACCGAGACCGGCTCGTCGCTGCGCGCCAACAACCTCAAGATCATCGACACCGTGCTCGAATCCAACACCCAGTTGATCGCCAACCGGCAATCGTGGCTGGAGGAGTGGAAGCGGCGCAAGCTCGAAGACATGAAGATGCTGCTCGAAGGCGCCATCAACGCGCTGGGCAAGGTGGGCCTGATGCTCAACGTGCACCAGGACAACCTGGAGGCGGTTCTGGCCGTGTTGCCGGCGCTGAAGCGGCCCACCATTTCGCACCTGAGCGACCAGGAGTGGCTGGCCGTCAATACCATTCTGGACGAGTCCACGGTGCGCACCATCATTCCGAGGCTGAAGCAGGCGGGCGGCGAGGGAATTGTCGAGTACCCGCTGAACAAGATTGTGCTGTGATTCGAATTCTCGAGAGTAAAGATATCGGCGGTTTGCTGGCGCGCCGTGGAGCGCGGTTGATCGAAGCGGAAGCCGTGGTGCGCCCGATTCTGGAAGCCGTCCGCAAGCGCGGCGACCGGGCGTTGCTCGAATATGCGCGCCGGTTCGACGGGCTACGGCGGAAATCGGTACGCGTGCCCGAAGCGGAATTGCGCGCCGCGCGCCGGAAGCTGGCGCCAGGGTTTTGCCGCGCGGTGGAGACCGCCGCGGCCAACATTCGCGCCTATGCCCGGCGCCAACTGCCGCGCGAATGGTCGCGCGAAATCGAGCCCGGGCTGCGGCTGGGACAGATCGTGCGCCCGCTTGATACCGTGGCGGCCTACATTCCCTCGGGCCGTTACCCGCTGTTCTCCACCCTCATGATGACCGTGATTCCGGCGCAGGTGGCGGGCGTGCCCAACATCTGCGCGGCGTCTCCCCAGCCGGTGACGGAAGTCTTCGGCACGGCGTCGCTGCTGGGCGTTCGCCAGGTTTTTCAAATGGGCGGGGCGCAGGCCATTGCGGCCTTCGCGTTCGGCACCAAAACGGTCCCGCGGGCGGACCGCATCGTGGGACCCGGCAACATCTACGTGGCGGCTGCCAAGAAGCTGCTGGCGGGCGAGGTGGGCATCGATTTCATCGCTGGTCCGACGGAGATCCTGATCATTGCGGCCGAAGGGGATCCGCGGCGTCTGGCGGCGGACCTGCTGGCGCAAGCCGAGCACGATGTGGATGCCTCGGCGATTTTGCTGACCACCTCGAAACGGCTGGCTGCGGCCGTGGCCAGGGAGGTGGAGCGCCAGCTTGCGCTGCTGCCCGCGCCGGACGTGGCGGCCGAGTCCATTGCCAGGAATTCGGCGGTGATTCGAGTGCCCTCGCTCGAGCGGGCAATGGCGATTGCCAACCAGTTCGCGCCCGAGCACCTCAGCATTCCAGACGACCGCCTGCTCGCCCAGGTGAAGCACGCCGGAAGCGTGTTCGTGGGGCCGTTCAGTCCCGAGGCGGCCGGAGATTATGCTTCGGGACCCAATCACGTGCTGCCCACCAGTGGAGCGGCGCGCCAGCGCGGCGGCCTGGCGGTGACGGATTATCTCAAGGTGATTTCGGTGCAGCAGTTGAGCGCTGCTGCGCTCCAGCGTTTGGCGCCGGTCATCACCACGCTGGCGCGGGCCGAAGGCCTGGAGGCGCACGCCCGCTCGGTGGAGGTGCGCATCAAATGAACAGGCCTCCCAAGCTCCCCAAAGGCGCCATCAAGCCCCGGTCCGCGGTCCTCTCCATGGCCCCGTATTCTCCCCCCACCGCCGGGCGCGCGGACAAGCTGCGGCTCGATTTCAATGAGAACACCGTGGGCTGTTCGCCCCACGTCGTCAAAGCGTTGAAAGAGCGGCTCGACGCTGGCCGATTGGCGGTCTACCCGGAATATGGTGAGGCGAAAGCGGCCATCGCAGCTTACTTCCGCGTGAAGCCGGAGCAATTCATCTTCACCAACGGCACCGACGAAGCCATCCAGGTGCTCGTCAACACTTACGTCGATGACGGGCAGGAAGTGCTGCTGCTCAAGCCTTCCTACGCCATGTACCGTTTCTATGCACAGGTGGCCGGCGCGGCCATCGCGGAGATTGCGTACCAGCCGCCGGACATGGAGTTTCCGCTCCAGCAGGTGCTGGATGCCATCACGCCGCGCACTCGCGCCATCCTTTTGGCCAATCCCAACAATCCCACCGGCACGGGCGTCTCCCTGCTGGCGATCGAGCGCATCCTGCACCGCGCGCGAAAGGCCGTCGTCATGGTGGATGAGGCTTACTACGAGTTCTCGGGCGTCACCGCGCTCACCGAAATCGAGCGCGTGCCGCACCTGTTTGTGTGCCGCACGTTTTCGAAAGTGTTCGGCATGGCGGCGATGCGGCTCGGCTGCCTGTTTTCGCATTCCGCCAACATCGCGTTTCTGCGCAAGGCGCAATCCCCTTACAGTGTGAATTCCCTCGCCGTCGAGGCGGCGCAGGCGGCGGTCGAGGATACGGCGTCCGTTCAAAACTACGTTGCCGAGGTCCTGGCGGCGCGCGAGTTGCTGTGTCTCGGCCTCGAGAAGCTGGGCATACGCTACGTGCCCAGCTCCGCGAATTTCGTGCTGGGACAATTCGGTAAGCGCGCCATCGAGGTGCGCGACGCCCTGCGCGGCGAGGGAATCCTGGTGCGCGATCGCAGCTATGAAGCGCCCGGATGCGTGCGCATCACGGTGGGAACGCGCGCCCAGACGCGCCGTATGCTGGCGGCGCTGAACGAGGTCTGGAACAAATGAGCCAGCCGCTCTTGGTTTTCGATATGGACGGAGTGCTGGTGGACGTCACCGAATCCTACCGCGAGACCATCGCGCGCACAGTGGTGCACTTTACCGGTGTCGAGATCACCCCCGAGCAGATTCAGGATTACAAGAACCGCGGCGGCTTTAACGACGACTGGAAGCTCTCCCACCACATCATCGCCAGCGCCGGCGTGAGCGTGCCCTTCGACGACGTGGTGGAGCATTTCCAGAAACTCTTTCTCGGCAATGGCGCGGACGGGCTGATCCTGCGGGAGCGATGGGTTGCGCGCCCCGGCGTGCTGGAGAAACTCAACCAGCGATTCCGTTTCGCCATCTTCACCGGCCGTCCGAAGGCGGAGGTCGAGCTGACCTTGAATCGCTTTGCGCCGCGGCTGGTGTTCGATCCGATCATGGGTATGTACGAAGTGTCGAATCACAAACCAGCGCCCGATGGCCTCGTCGAAATCCGCAACGCTGGCGCCGGCTCGAAGCTGTACTACATCGGCGACACGCCGGATGACGCGCGCTGCGCACGGGCGGCGGGGGTCCCGTTCATCGGCGTCGCGGCGCCGTCGAATCCACGCTATCTCGACCTGGTGTTTCTGTTTCAGGCGGAGGGCGCGTTCGCCATTGTGGACGACATCAATTACCTGGAAGAGGTGTTCTCGTCATGAGGAGCGCTACCGTTCGGCGCGATACCAGGGAGACGCGGATTTCCGGCGCGCTCAAGATCGAAGGCCGCGGCAAGTATGAAATCTCCACCGGCATCCGCTTCTTCGACCACATGCTGGAGTTGTTCGCCAGGCACGGCGGCTTCGACCTGAAGCTGCGCGCCGATGGCGATCTGGACGTGGATCAGCACCACACCGTGGAAGACGTGGGCATCGTGCTCGGTCAGTTGTTCTCGAAGGCCCTGGGAGACCGCAAGGGCATCAACCGCGCGGGCTACTTCGTGATGCCCATGGACGAGACGCTGGCGGTGGTAGCGCTGGACTTGGGCGGCCGGCCGGCGCTGGTCTACCGGGACCTGGTGAAGGTGCGCCTGGTGGGCGATCTGCAAACCGAGTTGGTGGAGGATTTCTTCAGCGGTTTTGTAAACCACGCCGGCGCGAATCTGCACGCCAGGGTGCTTTACGGGCGTTCCAGCCACCACAAGATCGAAGCTGTTTTCAAGTGTTTCGCGCGGGCCATGAAGTATGCCTGCTCCAAGGACGCGCGCCTGAAGGGCCAGCTTCCCTCCACCAAGGGGCTTCTATGATTGCCGTTTTCGATTATGGCGCGGGCAACTTGCGTTCGGTCGAAAATACCCTCGGCGAGCTTGGCTCGGAGTATACCCTGGTCCGGGATTCCGAAGGTTTGCGCGTGGCGTCCAAGATCATTCTGCCCGGAGTGGGCCATTACGGGCAGATGATGCGCGCCCTCGATGCGCTGGCCGTGCGGCAGACGTTTCTCGAGCGCATCGGCGCGGGCGTGCCGTTCCTGGGCATCTGCCTCGGGTTGCAGGCTCTGTTCGAAGCCAGTGAGGAGGCCCCGGAGGCCCGTGGCTTGGGTCTTTACGAAGGTGTGGTGCAGCGGTTCCCACTGGGCGCGCGCGTTCCGCACATGGGTTGGAATGAGTTGGAAGTGCGCCGCGACTCGCGATTGCTGCGCGGCCTGGATTCGCGCCCGTTCGTGTATTTCGCGCACAGCTATTATGTGCCGGAGAACGCCCGTGCCGCGGCGGCGTGCACCTACGAGGTGCCGTACACCGCGGCGCTCGAGGCCGGCAACGTGTTCGGCGTGCAATTTCATCCGGAGAAGTCCGGGCCGGTGGGTTTGAAGATTGTGCGGAACTTCGTGGAGCTACCGTGTTAGCCAAGCGCATCATCCCCTGTTTGGACGTTACCGCCGGGCGCGTCGTCAAGGGCGTCCACTTCGTCAATCTGCGCGACGCGGGCGATCCCGTCGAGTTGGCCGACCGCTACAACCGCGACGGCGCGGATGAGTTGGTGTTCCTCGACATCACGGCCTCCAGCGATGCGCGCGAAATCATGGCGGATGTAGTGGCGCGGACGGCTCGAAAGGTCTTTATTCCACTGGCGGTGGGCGGCGGCATCCGCGCGGTTGCGGACGCGCGGCGCATCCTGATGTCGGGCGCGGACAAGGTATCGGTGAATACCGCGGCGGTGCGCCGGCCGGAGCTGATTACTGAGCTGAGCCGGGAATTCGGCGCGCAGGCGGTGGTGCTGGCCATCGACGCGCGGCGGCACGGGGCGGGGAAGTGGCACGTCTACACGCGCGGCGGCCGCGACGATGAAGGCATCGACGCGGTCGAGTGGGCGGCACGCGGCGAGTCGCTCGGCGCCGGCGAGATCCTGCTCACCTCCATGGATACCGACGGCGTGCAGGACGGCTTCGATTGCGCGCTCACCCGAACGGTGTCGCGGGCCACGCACATTCCCATCATTGCCAGCGGCGGGGCGGGGAAGCCGGAGCATTTCGTCCGCGTCCTGACGGACGGCTGCGCCGACGCGGCGCTGGCGGCTTCCATCTTCCACTACGGGACTTACACCGTGAACCAGTTGAAGGAAGAGTTGGACAGACGCGGCATCCCCGTGAGGCCGCCGGCATGATTCTCCCCTGCATCGACCTGATGGATGGCAAAGTAGTGCAGTTGGTCCAGGGGCGCGAGAAGGCCCTCGAGGGTGGCCCCCCGGACGAGATGCTGCGGAAGTTTTCGGCCTTTCCCCAGATCCAGGTGATCGATCTCGACGCCGCCATGGGCCGCGGCTCGAACGACGGTATAGTTCGGATGCTGGCATCGAAAGCCATCACGCGCGTAGGCGGCGGCGTGCGCACCGTCGAGCGCGCGCAAGCGTTGATCGAGCAGGGCGCGCACAGAGTGATCGTGGGAACATCCGCGTTTACCAGGACCGGCGTCCATGAGCCGTTCTTGGCGGCGCTGCGGGATGCGGTGGGCCGCGAGCGCCTCATCATCGCCGTGGATTCGAAAAACGGGCGCATCGTGGTGAAGGGATGGCGCGAAGCCACGGAGTTCACGGCGGAGGAGGTGTTGCGCTCGCTCGAACCTTATTGTTCCGGCTTTCTCTGCACCTATGTGGACAAAGAAGGAATGATGCAAGGCACGGACCTTGATTGGTTTCACCGGCTGCGCGCGGCGACCACTCTGGAGTTGACCGCGGCCGGCGGAATCACCACCATGGACGAAGTGCGCGCCCTGCTGGCGATGGACATCCACGTGGCGTTAGGGATGGCGATCTATACCGGCCGGTTGCGGCTGGAAGAGCTGGCGGCGCTGCGTTAGCAAATCCGCGGTAACTGGTCGCCCGCCAGCATGTCCACAATGCGGCTGGGGCCGAGCAGCGTGCGCATGGTCACCATGCCCGGGTGCGCGGCCGTGACGCTGCCGATCACGCACCCATCTCGCCCAAGCGGATGGCTCCGCATGGCGGCCAGCACCGCGCCGGCGGCGGCGGCGTCCACCATGGCGATCAGCTTGCCTTCGTTGGCCACATAGAGCGGGTCCAGGCCGAGCAGCTCGCAGGCGCCGCGCACCGCTTCGCGAACAGGGATGGCGCTCTCCTCGATCTCAATTCCCACGCCGGACTGCCTGGCGATTTCGTTCAATGAGCTCGAGACGCCGCCCCGTGTGGGGTCGCGCAGCGTGTGAATCCGGCGGTCGGTCGCGAGCATGGCGGCCACCAGCGTGTCGAGCGCCGCCGAGTCGCTCTCCAGCTCGGTTTCAAACTCCAGGCCTTCGCGCTCCGAAAGAATGGCCATGCCGTGTTCGCCGATCGGTCCGCTCAGAATCACGCAATCGCCGGGCCGCGCGGCGCTGGCGGATAGCTCAACGCCCTCGGGCACCAGGCCAATGCCCGTGGTGTTGATGAAGATGCCGTCGCCGCTGCCCTTTTCCACCACCTTGGTGTCGCCGGTGATGATCTGGACGCCGGCCGCGCGCGCCGCCCCCGCCAGCGAATCCACCACGCGGCGCAGCGTGTCCATGGGCAACCCTTCCTCCAGAATGAACGCCACCGTCAGGAAGAGCGGCTGCGCTCCGCCCATGGCCAAATCGTTGACCGTGCCGTGGACTGCCAGCGAGCCTATATCGCCGCCACGGAAAAACAGCGGCTTGACCACGAACGAGTCGGTGGTGACGGCCAGCTTCGCGCCGCCTATGCTGACCACGCCCTGGTCGTCCAGCCGCTCGAGCACGGGGTTCCGAAACGCGGGAAGGAAAATGCTCTCGATCAGCTCGGCGCTCAGTTTGCCGCCGCTTCCGTGGCCGAGCAGAACTTTGTCCGTGGTGACCAGTGGCACAGGGCACATCATGACGATTTCACGCTATCGCGCCGGTATTGATAATACGCGGCGCAGGCGCCTTCCGCCGAAACCATGGGCGCTCCCATCGGGTGCTCGGGCGTGCAGCGGACGCCGAAGGCGGGGCAATCCACGGGCTTCTTCAGGCCTTGCAGCACTTGCGCGCTGATGCACTCGGCCGGCTCTTCCACCACCGTGTCCGCCAGGCCGAAGATTCTCTCGGCGTCGTGTTCGGCGAACTCGGCACGCAGGCGGAATCCGCTCTGCGGAATCATCCCGATGCCGCGCCACTTGCGGTCCGTCACCTCGAATACCTCCCGCAAAACCTTCTGCGCGGCGCGGTTGCCTTCCCGGCTCACCGCGCGGACATACTGATTTTCAGTCTCCGCGCGGCCTTCCTCCAATTGCGTCACCAGCATCCCGATGGCCTCGATCAAATCCACCGGCTCAAATCCGCCCACCACAATAGGAACCCGGTATTGCTTGCTGAGCACCTCGTATTCCCAATAGCCCATCACCGTGCACACGTGGCCCGGCGCAATGAATCCCTGGACGCGATTAGCGGGGGATTCGAGCAGCAGGCTTATGGCGGGCGGCACCAGAACGTGGGAGACCAGCATAGAGAAGTTCCGCAGCCCCTCCCGTTTGGCCTGCAAAACCGCCATGGCGTTGGCCGGGGCCGTGGTCTCGAAACCGATTCCGAAAAACACCACGCGCCGCTCCGGGTTGGCGCGCGCGATTTTGACGGCCTCCATGGGCGAATAGGCGATGCGCACGTCGCCGCCCGAGGCTTTGACACGCAGCAGGTCGGTAGCCGAGCCGGGCACGCGCAGCATGTCGCCGTAGGAAACGAAGATCACCTCCGGTTGCGAGGCGATTTGAATGGCCTTGTCCACCACTTCGAGCGGCGTCACGCAAACCGGGCAGCCGGGGCCGTGCACCAGCTCGATCTGGGGCGGGATCAAGGTGTCGATCCCGTATCGCATCAGGGTGTGGGTCTGCCCGCCGCAGATCTCCATGAGGACCCACGGCCGCGTCGTTTTCCGTTCGAGGCCGGCAAGCAGGGCGCGCGCAATCTTGGCATCCCGGTACTCGTCGATGTACTTCATGGGCCTTCTTCCAGCTTACCGCGCAGTACTCTGGAAACGAGGCGCACGACGGTGAGAGTTGCCGCTCATGCGGTTCCCGCGGTTGCTTGCGAGGGCGATCGGGCCGGTGTACCGTAAGAGTTGTGAGCCCTCTCGATAACATCTTCGAGGATCTGAAGGCTTTGCCGCCGGACAGGCTGGAAATGGCCGCCGATTTCATCCGGCGGCTCAAACCGATCAGCGAGGTAGAGCGGGAAGCGGCTCTCGCCCGCACGTTCGGATGCCTCTCGCCGGAAGAAGCCGACGAAATGGAAAGGGTCATCGAGGAAGGCTGCGAACAAATCAATGAACGTGGCTGGTAGTGTCCTGGTGGACACCAACGTCGTGGTCGCGTACTTTCGCGGTGACCAGGTTATACATCCACACTTCGCCGGAGTCACCCCCATGTACTTGCTCTGGGTAGTGCTTGGCGAACTTTATTTTGGCGCGCAAAGGGCACAGCGGCGGCAGGAACAGCTCGCATACATCCACGACCTTCTGACATACGCCGTGGTTTTGTTCCCCGACCAGGACACCACCGAAATGTACGGCCAGGTAAAAGCCGAACTCGCAGGGCTGGGTAAACCCATTCCGGACAACGATCTCTGGATTGCGGCGGTGGCGAGGCAGCATGACTTGCCATTGGCAACCAGGGACGCGCATTTCGCGCAGGTGCCGGGATTGAAGACCATGGCCTGGTGAATGGCGAGGAGGCACCATGTTGCGATACCCGGTCACCCTGGAACGCGATACCAACGGAACCGTGCGGGTCGAATTCCCCGACGTTCCCGAAGCCAATACCTTTGGCGAGGATGCCGACGAAGCGCTCATGCAGGCCGTGGACGCACTGGAAAGCGCCCTGAGCATGTACATTGAGGATCGCCGCGACATTCCCAAACCTTCGCCAGTGAAGCCGCGGGGTAAAGCCGTAATCCTGCCTGCCTTGACCGAAGCGAAACTGGCGCTGTATACCACCATGCGCGCCAATCGCGTAGGAAAAGCCGAACTCGCACGCGCCTGAACTGGCATCTCCCCCAGGTGGACCGCTTGCTCGGCCTGCTCCACGCCTCCCGGCTCGATCAGCTTGAAGCGGCATTCCGTGTGCTCGGCAAACGCCTGGCCGTCGGGATCCGGGAAGCCGCTTAACGGCGTTCGCACATCTTCGAGGACAGAGGCTTACCGGGCCTCAAGACACAATTGCGTCGGCTGGGCCAGTGCAGGGGCCGAACAGCCTGCAGCGAGCGGCCTCGCCCGGGGTACAGGTTTTAGCCTCCGGTGGTTGCAACAGGCGGATAAAGCTGAAACACCTTTTGCGGCTCATCATTGTGCGGCACAAAGAGAAATATCCGATCGAACGCACCAGGATCGTCGCCGATGAATTTGGTCCCGGCACGTGCCGCGTCCGCGAATTTGAAATCAAGCGTCTCCACAGGGCTGTTATATCCCAAGGCCAAGTCATAGTGCACCAGCAGGTGGAATTCGCTCAGGCCGTCCGGCCGCGCGGCATATTTCTGGATTTGTCACGGAGACGGGCGCGCAGCGCTTCCACCATCGACTGCTCCGAATACGACCGACTCCCGCATGGAAACGTGAGCCAACCTTGACCTCCCTTTGCTGACGACGGTCCGCGCGCGGAGCGCGCAAAGAATCTCACCTGGAACAGGTATTTCGCCAGCGTCGGGTAACGGCTGAAATCCGTCCAGCAGCAGCGCTGCGGCCACTGCCATTCCTCTTCCCCGTTCCACCCGCGCCTTCGTCTGTTGGCTTGATACGCGCCCTCGGCAGCGTCCGCAGCCAAGCGTAGTGTATATGCTCCGTGTGATTCGGCGGCTCGGGACGAAGGGCCTTTCGGATTGACTGTTCAATCGCCTCTATTGCCTTCGCGTCCGTTATCTGCCCGTTGTCGAGCCATCCCGTCAACTCAAGGCCGACCTGTAGGCCCGCTTCCGTGGTGCACAGCACGTCTGGCGGGTCTTGCTTCGGTTGGCTCCAGTTCGTGATCTTGTCGCCCGCGAATGCCGGGGCCGCGTTCAGGAACGCGGCGAACGTGTTCTTTTCAGCAGCAGGATTTCCCACGCAAACCCCGTTTCCTCTATTTTAGGTCATCCCGCCGCCGGAAAAAAGGAGGTTTGCCGGAGGCGGCGGCCCGATTGAAGCCGAACAAAACTAAAGGTCGTCATCGATCATCTTGTCCTTGCCGTTTGGCCTCACGGCACTCTTGTCAAGAACGGAGGTCGTCGAAGAGAGCGCTTTGGGATATACCGCGGTCATACTCCAGCTTGCCCAACGGCCGTCCCGTTTGTAACGACGCGAATAGCCGGCCACCATGAACCAATCCAGGTCATCGTCGCCGTAAGTATCTACATAGTCGTGCAAATCGTCCTCGCGGATAGGTATCACGAGGTCAGAAGGGCTCGGTTTGTAGGAGTGGCCGGAAGAAGCATGCCAGTCGAAACGGCCATCTCTCGCACGAATGATGATCGTCTTGTGGGACAGTAGGACTGCGAGCTTCTCCGGCGACGCCGGGCCAAACTCCGAAACGCTGTCCTGTTTCTCGTCGGCCTCCAAGGACTCACCCCCAAATAGTTCGCGTCACCTTGGTTCCAGCAGGGGCACCCAAAAACGCGAGCGTGTCAATTGCCGAGTACAGGAGCGCCAATGTAGCATGTTGCGCCGGTTACTACAACATGACGTCCTTTATGCCGTGTAATCCATAGAAATTATTGTAGATAAGGAACCTCACAATACCACGCACGGCCCGGCCCGTGCGCGTGGGCGGTCCCGGTGCGCGGGCAATCTTCGCGTCGCGATACTCGTCGATGTACTTCATGGGTCTCCTTCCAGCTTACCGCGCGCTACTCTGTTAGTATGACCAGACGTACCGCTGTAGGGCTCCTGGGAGGAGCCATCCCCGCGTTGGCCACCCCACAACCGCAACAACCGGAGATCCCCATAGCGCCGGGACCTTTCCAGGCTACGCGTCAGTCCTTGATGAAGTACGAGATCCCCGACTGGTATCGCGATGCCAAGTTCGGCATCTGGGCGCACTGGGGACCGCAGTCGGCGCCCGAGATGGGCGACTGGTACGCGCGGCAGATGTACATACAGGGGCACCGCCAGTACAACTATCACGTCAAGACCTACGGCCACCCGTCGAAGGTCGGTTATAAGGATGTGATACCTACCTGGAAGGCCGAGAGCTTCGACCCCAACTATCTGTTGGGGCTCTACAAAAAGGCCGGGGCGAAGTTCTTCGTCAGCATGGGCGTGCATCACGATAATTTCGACTTGTGGAATTCGAAGCATCAACCGCGTTGGAATGCCGTGGCCACCGGGCCCAGGAAGAACATCGCCCAGATGTTCAGAGACGCGGCATTGAAGCAAGGCCTGCGTTTCGGCGTCAGCCAGCACCTGCACGCCAGCTACGAATGGATGGCCACCTGCTTCGGCGCCGACAAGACCGGCCCATATGCGGGGGTGCCGTACGACGGCAACGACCCCCGGTACGTGGACCTGTATCATGAGAAGCACCAGCCGGCAGCGCAGCCTGGGGACGTGAGTCAGGTGCCGGAGTCGTGGAAGCGGCAGTACTTACTCCGGCTTCAGGACCTCATCGACCAACTCCAGCCGGATCTCATGTACCACGATGGCGTGATTCGCTTCGAACGCTACGGGCTAAGCCTTGTGGCACATCTTTACAACCAGAGCGCCCGCTGGCACGGCGGCCAGGTGGAAGCCGTATACACCAGCAAGGGCATAGAAGACTGCCAGCGGGGAACTTGCGTTCTGGATTTCGAGCGCGGAATTGCCCAGGGCATCTGGCCCAACTCCTTCCAGACGGACACCTGCATCGGCGGTTGGCACTACGACCGGGACATCACGTACAAGACGCCCAAGCAGTGTATCGACATGCTGGTCAACGTAGTCAGCCGGAACGGGACCCTTCTGTTGAACTTTCCTCTGAAATCGGACGGAACGCTGGATTCGAGAGAGATGTCGATCCTCTCCGCCATCACGGATTGGATGTCCGTCAACGGCGAAGGCATTTATGGCACGCGCGCCTGGAAGGTCTGCGGCGAAGGCCCCAGCGTGGAGGGAACCGTGAGAGATACCAGCGTCTATAAGCCGCTTCCTCCCATCTCCGATTCGTCTCCCGGCGCTACGCGCTCAGCCGGCGCTCGCGACAGCGGCAAGCCGTTCACAGCGCTGGATGTCCGTTTCACCGCCAAGGGCAACACGCTCTATGCCTTCGTGATGGGCTGGCCGGAACGGGAGGCCGTCATTAAGTCTCTGGCGTCGCCGGGCAAGATCGCCAACGTGGAACTGCTGGGGTTCAAGGGGAAATTGCGATGGTCGCAGGATGAATCCGGCCTGAGAGTCTCTATGCCCGCCGAAAAACCCTGCGACCACGCGATTGTGCTGAAGATCGCTCTGGGGACCATGGAGGCCCGCTACATCATGCCCGCAGACATGTGGTCCCACTCCGTGGTCGGCTCGAAGAAGCCCGGCCGCTTCAGCCACTTCTTGAGACCTTCCAGGTCGTAATCGTGGCCCATGCCCGGAGTATCCGGCACCGTCATGAAGCCGTTGACGATAACCGGTTTCTGCCAGCCAGTCACCACGGAAAAGAACTCGTCGATGTGGTCGCAGTCGTGTATCTCGAGAGCCATGAACTGCTCGCAAGCCGCGGCCGCATGCACCGAGGCGAAGCAACACGTGGGGTTGTTGTGGTTGTGGAACGCCGTTGCGATGCTGTATTGAGTGGCAAGATCGGAGATCTTCTTGGCCTCGAGGATGCCGCCGCATTCCGCCACGTCCGGGTGAATGATGGATACCGCTCTCTTCTCGAAGAGATCCTTGAATCCAGTGGCGAGGTAGACGTCCTCGCCCGTGCATATCGGCTGGTTGCAGGAGTTCTTGATCCGAACGAGGTCATCGGTGTGTTGCCACGGTACGGGATCCTCCACCCAAGCCAACTTGTATTTCTCCGTAACCTTGCAGCACTGGATGAGGGTCTCGACGTTGAAGTTGCCTACGTGGTCACAGGCGAGGGGGATATTATACCCCACCTTCTGGCGAACCGCGGCGCAAAAATCAGCGATGTTCTGCAGACCCTTCTCGGTGATTTGACCGCCGTTGAAATAGGTGCTCCCATAACCTCCCATCCCCATTCCGCCCATCCCCATGCCTCCCGGACCACCCCTGCCGCCCTCACCGCCTCTGCCTCCCTCACCTCCCCTACCTCCCTGACCTTCCATCCCCTGACCACCCCTACCGCCCCGACCGGCCGCAGCCTGAGCGGCGGCAGGCGAAGCCGGCGGCCGGATCACGTTCTCCGCGCCGGCGATGGACCCAAAGTTCAGGTCCATTTTGAGGAACTTGAACCCGCCGGACGAAGGCGTCTCGGGGATGCGCTCGAGGAGGTGATTGGCCATTTCATCGGCCTTTATCGACGACGTTGTGTCGGCATAGAGGAGAACCCGGTCGCGGAACTTGCCCCCCAGCATCTGCCAGACCGGAACCCCCCAGGCTTTGCCCGCCAAGTCCCAACAGGCCATCTCCACTGCCGAGACGCCGCCGCCCGTGACCCCATTTCCCCCGTGCTGCTTGATCCTGGACAAGATGGAGGCGACATCGCAGGGGTTCATTCCCACGATTAGCCTTTTCAGCTCCAACGCGTAGGTCATGCTTGCCTGCGCACGCACATCGCCCCACCCGTAAATGCCCTGGTTGGTCTCGAGCCGGAAGAGGTAGCGGAGATCCCTTTCATAAAGCGGCGAGGCGATCACGCCTTTCATATCTGTGATTCGCAGCGCCGAGGGCTTCGAATTCGTGTTCATCTGCCCCGAAATAGACTCGAGGTCGGCATGGGTGATCAGGCTTCCCGCGGCGATCGCTGAGGTTGCCGAGGTCGCTGAAGTGAGCATTTTTCTACGCGAAATACCGGAAGATGCGTCGGACATAATCGGGTTCTCCTGGAGTCGCAGTCTAACACGCTGAGCGGCCGTGTAGAAGAAGAGCGCTCTCCCAAAAGCCGGAAGGCAAAGCCGATTGAGGCCGTACGGCCGGCCCGCGAGCCTGGGAAATGTTCAAACCACCGCGCCTACCAATGCGTAAGCGATCCGTCGGGGCGGTTGTAGATCTGACGGCGCACCGCCTCGGTCACTTCCCCGATCTGGGTCAGAGGCTTGGTGTCCAGCGTGACGCCAAGACCCGGGCGCTCGTTGGGGTAGAGCTTGCCGGCCTTGAAATCCGTGTACTCGGGAAGATAGGGGATCTTCCGGTCGCCGTAGTTGTATTCGAACATCACGGTGAGGGGGTAGGTGACCAGGCAGTGTACGAGGGCTGCAGTGGCGACGGGTCCGGTGAAGTGCGGGACGATGCCCACGGCGTG
>Ga0181521_10003440_pt1 | contig 18629 bp, 15 predicted proteins | sample PEATcosm2014_Bin_32_FD_119764 | JGI IMG/M metagenome (GOLD analysis project Ga0181521, IMG submission 119764) | Peatland microbial communities from MTU Mesocosm Facility, Houghton, MI, USA - PEATcosm2014_Bin02_60_metaG | ecosystem: Environmental > Terrestrial > Soil > Wetlands > Peat | place... | reverse complement strand
CTGCGGCCGATACCGACACCACGCGCGCCACAGTGCCGGTGGCGAGATCCGCGAGCTTCATGTCGGGGGAGGCAGCCGCCACATCCGCTGTTTCCTGTCTCATTGTCATAAATGCAATTCTATATGAGAATCGTTCCCATTACTATTTACCACCCACGTTCACGGATGCTGCATTGCACATTCACCATCCCGCACATCCCGCCGCCGGCGGGCTGCCGCCGGGGGCGGCCCGTCAGCGCCTGGAAATCGAGGCCGCGCTGCGGTTCCTGCTAATCTTAGGACCCCCAGAATAAACGGAGGCGTATGAAATGCCTACGCTTTTTGAAAAAATCATTGCGGGCGAGCTGCCGGCGACCGTTGTTTTCCGTGATTCGCGCGTCATCGCGTTTCTGGATATTCGGCCCGCAGCGCCGGTGCACATATTGATCGTGCCGCGCAAAGTCATTGCGACCACGGACGATATCGGCGACGACGATGAGTCGCTGATTGGGCATATGGTCATCGTCGCGCGCGATCTCGCGCGCCAACAGGGCATTGCGCAGAGCGGCTATCGGCTGATCATCAATTGCAATCCCGACAGCGGTCAAGAAGTCTATCACCTGCACTTGCACCTGCTTGGCGGAAGACCGTTGGGGCCCTTGGTCCAGCGCGCATAAATTCAAGAAAAACGGAGAACAGGCCATGAAGAAGAAAAAAGGCGCGCAACTCAAAGTGATGCGCATCGCCACCACCAAGCGCATCGCCACCACCAAGCGCATCGCCACCACCAAGCGCATCGCCACCACCAAGCGCGCCGCCACAGCCAAGCGCACCGCGATGCGAAAGTCATCCTCCATGCGTGGGCAACGGGCTTCGGCAAGCGCTGCAAAATATTCGTCGCGCGTGACGTCACGCACCTCCCCCAGAATCACAGCGCCCGCCGCCGCTCGGCGCGAACTTTATCCGGCCATCGAACCGTTCCGACACGGTTACTTGCGCGTTTCGGACGTCCATGAGATTTATTATGAGGAATGCGGAAACCCCGCCGGAAAGCCCGCGGTGTTTCTGCACGGCGGCCCCGGTGCGGGGTCCGACAAGCGCGCGCGGCAGTTCTTCGATCCACAGCACTACCGCATCGTGGTGTTCGATCAGCGCGGCTGCGGCCGTAGCCGTCCGAACGCCAGCCTGATCGAGAATACGACCTGGCACCTGGTCGCCGACATTGAGCGGCTCCGCAAACATCTCGGCATCGAGCGCTGGCTGGTATTCGGTGGCTCCTGGGGCAGCACGTTATCGCTGGCGTACGCGGAGGCTCACCCGGAACGCGTCAGCGAAATCGTGCTGCGCGGTATCTTTCTATTGCGGCACGCCGAGATCCGCTGGCTGTACCAGCATGGCGCCTCGGAAATATTTCCCGATTGTTGGGAGGCGTACCGCGAAGTGATCCCACTCGACGAACGCGATGATTTCTTGCGCGCCTACCACCAACGTCTCACCGGCAGCGATCAACGAGCCGCGCTGGCGGCGGCGCGAGCGTGGTCGGTGTGGGAAGCATCCACCAGCTTTTTGCAGAGCAATCTCGAGAGCATCCGCAAGTGGGGCGAGGATCAGTTCGCGCTCGCCGTGGCGCGGATCGAATGCCACTATTTCGTGAATCGCGGCTTCCTGCGCAGCGAGTCACAATTACTCGATGACGTGCCCCGCATCCGACACATTCCGGCAACCATCGTGCAGGGGCGCTATGACATCGTCTGTCCGGCGACCAGCGCCTGGGATCTGCATCGGGTGTGGCCCGAGGCGGACTTTCGCATGGTACCCGACGCCGGGCATTCGGCCTTCGAGGCCGGTAATATCAGCGAGCTCGTGCTTGCCACGGATCGATACCGCAGCCGTTGATTTCACCCCGAAATTGCATGCGTCACGTGTTATGCGCCATATGTTTGTGCCAGAGTTTGGCACGAGGAATTGATGAAACTTTTGCCGGCGGTGCCCAGCGGTTTGCCGCAACGCCCGCCCGCCTATCAAAAACGGGGCGAATTGAGCATGTCTGAACTCGCCATGCTGGGTCTTGCTCGATCGACCGACGCGCGCGAGATCGCAGAAATGTCGCGCGATTTGATTGAACAGGGCCTGACCTGGTCCTGGACCCCGGCGCGAGTGCAGCATTTCATCTCGGGACCCGAGTCCTCGGTCGTGGTCGCACGGCGCGAGCGACGGATCGCGGCCTTCGCCATCATGCATTTTGGAGATGAGGTCGCACATCTTAACCTCCTCGCGGTGGCGACGGAGCATCGCCGCCAAGGGTTGGGGCGCCAACTGATGAATTGGCTCACCGCCACCGCCATCGAAGCCGGCGTGTTTCGCATCAACTTGGAAGTGCGCTCTCGCAACGATGAAGCGCGCCTCTTTTATCTTTCACTCGGATTCGACGCGCTCAATGTCGTGCAGGGTTACTACCAGGGACGGGAGGCGGCGCTGCGCATGACTCGCCGCCTTGCAAGGATCCCGCCCTGTTGAATTCAAGTCGATTGCAGCGTTATCGTTCCCAGATGCCAATCAAACCCACCCTGCGTCCTTTCGGCTCCACTCGACGCGAGGTCGCGGCGGTCGGTCAAGGATCGTGGCGTTCGGAAGAAGCCGGCAGCGATGACGCGATCGCGGCGCTGCGCCACGGTCTCGATCTCGGCATGACGCACATCGACACGGCGGAAATGTACGGCTCGGGCGCCGCCGAAAGAATCATCGCCGGCGCTATCGCAGGGCGGCGCGACGAGGTGTTTCTGGTTTCCAAGGTACTGCCGAACCATGCCTCCAAACGCGGCACGATGACCGCTTGCGAGCAATCGCTCGCGCGCCTGGGAACCGATCGACTCGACTGCTATTTGTTGCATTGGCGAGGCGCGTACCCGCTGGCAGAAACCATCGAAGCGTTCGAAGCACTGGTGCGTGACGGCAAGATACTGTCTTGGGGCGTGAGCAATTTCGACGTCGCTGATCTCGATGAAGTCGCGGCGATCGCCGGCGTCGGCCACCCGGCTTGCAATCAGGTGCTGTATCACCTCCAAGAGCGCGCCATTGAACATGCGGTCTTGCCGTGGTGCCGAGAGCACGGGGTGGCGGTGGTTGCCTACACGCCTTTTGGCGAACGGCCTGGCGCATTTGACCCGCGCACGAAGCAGGGCCGTGTTTTGCAGGAAATCGCAACGGCGCGCCACGCCACCGCGAGACAGGTCGCGCTGGCATTTCTGTTGCGCCATCCGAATGCTTTCGTGATTCCCAAGGCATCCCGGATCGAACATGTGAAGGAGAACGCCGGCGCCGGCTCGCTGCATCTCAACGACACCGAAGTGGCGCGCATTGACGCGGCGTTTCCGCGAGGCAAGCCGCGCCGACTGCCGATGATTTGAGCGACCCCTGTTGGGGCCTAACCTGGAAGGGACGGGAATGAACCTAGACTGGCGGGCGTTTGCGGTCGGATCGGCGTTATTTGCCGCCCTGACCGCGATTTTCGGGAAGGTCGCCGTGACCGAAATCAACTCCGACTTGGCGACGTTTTTACGAACAATCGTCGTTTTGGCTGTCAGTGCGCTCATCATCTGGGCCCGACATGAGTGGCAACGACCGGACGGCCTGTCATCGAAAGGCCTCCTCTTCCTGGCGCTCTCGGGCATGGCGACGGGCCTTTCATGGCTTTGTTATTATCGTGCCCTGCAGTTGGGTCCCGCCTCGCGAGTCGCTCCGATCGACAAGCTCAGCGTGGTGTTCGTGGTGCTCTTCGCTGCGGCTTTTCTGGGCGAGCCGCTCACTTGGAAAATCGGACTTGGCACGAGTTTGATTGCGGCCGGCGCCATCATCATGCTGGTTTGATGCCACGGCGTCGCATCGCGATTCCCATGAGCAGCAAGCCGAGCACGAGGTTGGCCCATGCCGGCAGGGGAGCGTCGGTTGCGCCTCCTGAAGTCGCAGGCAGGGTAAGTGAAATCGCGACCACACCATTGCCGGGATCGAGATCGCCGTTGCTGTCCGTGGCGGTGAAGGAGAGATTGACCGTCTGCGCACTGCCTGGCTGAATCACGATGGTCAGCGAAGCGGTGGCGCCCACGGCGAGAGTGCCGACGGTGCAACTCACCGTTTGGCCCGAGTGCGCGCAGGCGGGGCTGCTGGAGCCGGTGACCAGCGACATGCCGGCGGGCAGCACCGTGGTGACTACGACACCCGCGGCGGTCTGCGGTCCGACGTTGCCGACCGTCCACGCGTACGACAGCAGACCGGTGGGCGTCACACTACCGCTGCCGCTCAGTGATAAATCGGAGGAATTCCAGTAACTCACCAGATTGTTGGCGTTGATCGTGCCGATGCCGGTGGCGAAGTCCCAACCGGAAATGGCGCCGTAAGCCTTGGCGTAAGAGCTATTGCTGGTCGACAGCACCCCGTAGCTGCCGGAGGGGTCGTAGCAGTCGTACAGCGTCGACGTCTCCTTGACCGTCACCTTCTCACAATTGACGTCCATGTCGCCCAGAGTGACGTCGTAAAACACACAGCCGCTGGATGCGCCGTTACCGCTGCTTGAATTGCAGGCCAAACCGCTCGCGTACTCACTGGCCGCCAGTGTGTAGTAAACATAGTTCGGATTGCCCTGGCGGGCTCCGGTCTTTTGGTTAACCAGCGCCTGAATCCCGGCCATGATTGGCGAGGCGAACGAGGTACCGCCTGCGCCGGACCAGCTGCTCGGCGCGCCCGCACAGGCGACGCCATCCGCCGTATCGGAGTCGCAATATATATAGTAGTGACCCCAAACGCCGTTGGCCGCGAACAGGGAGACGTCCGGCAGGTCGCGCACGCCGTCGGCCGGGTTGCCGACCAGCGACTGCCACGACGGCTTCGCGTATCCCGCGCACGTACCACCGATGACACCGCTGGTCGCCGGAGCGCCGGTTGCACAGCCGCTCGGCCCACCGCTGCCGCTTGCCGTCGTCAGAAAGTCCGCAATTCCCGTCGCGCTGTTGCAGAAGCCGCTCGACCCATAGGTCGCGCTGTAGCCCTCCACGGTGGCGATGAGCGAACTCGCGCAGGAATCATTCCACGGAATCTCCGGCACGTAGGACAGCGCCGAGCCGTAGGTCGCGCTATTCGTTGAACTCCAATAAGTGCCGGTGGTTCGCGCGTAGCTGTCGCCGAAGTCCGTGCCTCCGACCGCAACATTGTAGGGTGTCGAGGCGAAGCCGTTGACCCCGATACCGTGAGTCGACGTGGCCTGGTCGGCATCGCAGCCCGCGGCTCCCTCGTCGCCCGCGGAGACGAAAACGGATGTGCCTAGCGCGACCGCCCACTGGTACGCGGCATAATACGCGGCGTTGGCCGTCGCACCGTTCTCGGCCTCGCATTCGCCATAGCTGATGCTGACGATCGCCGGCGGGCTGCTGCTGCTCACGAGATTCTGCAGCGCGATCAGACCGCCGAAGGTAGTAGTCGTGTCCGCGCACGAGGCGAGCACGATGGCGGCACTCGGTGCCGCGGCGCTGGACCATTCCGCGTCGAGTTCGGCTTCGATTTCGTTGCCGCTGACAACGCCGGGGTTCGTGCAGTTGTTCGTGCCGCTCGGCGGCGCTGGATTCACCTGGGAGAAGGAACCCGAGGTATACGTGGACAGGCCGAAGGTCGTGCGGAACGTCGTCCAATCCGCCGTGCTGTACACGTTCGTGTCCTCGATCACGACGATCGTCTGCCCCTGGCCGGAGATGCCTGCTGCGAACAACGGGTTGAGGTTGTAGATCGTCGCGAGGTCGGCCGGAACCACCGCGTGATAGGTGGTACCGTCAGTGGTGAAGGTGTAGGCGGGCCTCCGCTTGAAATTCGTATGCGGCCGGAAGTCGTGCAGCGATACGATGCCGGCGACCGCCGGGGCCAGCGCTGCAGGGATTTTCGGGTCGGTCGTGTTCGCGATGTGTGGGGCGCCGCCGACGTCCAAATGGTGGATCTCGCAGTGAAACGCGGCGAGTACTTGGCCGGCCGTGCCCGAGAAGTCGATCGTCATCGTACTCGGATACACCGTATTGACGGTGAACCCCTGCTGCCTCAACCAGGCGGTGATGATGCTGAGATCCTGCTGCGCAAGGCCAAAGCGCTGTGCAAACGTGGCGTTGCTGAGCCAGCGATGGAAATTCGGTGAGGCGCGATCGTGCAGGATCTCGATGTATCGCTGCAGCGCGGCCTCGCGTTCCGCGGGACGCTTGAGCAACATCTGCATATGTTGCATGGCCAGCCCATCGGGAACCCGCCCGCGGTCGTTCATGGCGTTGACCTCGGGACGGGTATTGCCGCTCAACCGCACCCACTGATTATTGTCAATCGGCGCGCTGATCAGTGCGCGCGCGGTGCCGCTCTGTGCGCTCGCCGGCTCCGGTAGGCAAGGGATAAGCGCGAGAGTCGTGGCCAGCGCCAGGAGGAACTTGCTTCCGCGGCGTTTGATTCTGCCGTGCGGAGCAGGCGCCGCGCGCTTCTCCCATCTTTGTGCGATCAACCTGCTTCCTCCGGCGGTGATCGCGCAGGTTTAACATGCCAAGATGTCATTTGAGCGATCGAGTGTCGTGAATCCGGCGCCGACCGCCGCGGGCGACGGATCAGGGCTTTCTCAGCATGTGCGGGCCCGCGGCAGCCACACTCGTCGTTCCGGTCAGCGCAAGGGTCACTCGAAGTTCATCGCGCATGATCTCGAGCGCTCTGGTGACACCCGTTTCACCGGCAGCCGCCAGCGCAAACAGGAACGACTTGCCGATCAGGCCCGCGCGCGCTCCCAAGGCGAGCGCCTTGGCGACATCCTGACCGGAGCGAATGCCGCCGTCGAACAGTACCTCGCAACGTCCGTCGATCGCCGTCACGACCTCGGGCAATACAGAGATCGACGAGGGCGCGCCGTCGAGCTGGCGCCCGCCGTGATTCGAAACCACCACGGCATCGGCTCCCGCGGCGAGCGCTAGGCGCGCATCTTCGGCATCCAACACGCCTTTCAAGATCAATCGACCGGGCCAACGGCTGCGCACCCATTCGACATCTCGCCAGCTCGCCGAGGCATCGAATTGCGATTGCGTCCATGCGGCGAGGTTCAGCATCCCCGAGGCGCCGCGCAAATGACCGACCAAATTGCCGAACGTACGGCGCTTGCCGAACAACACCTTCATCGCCCAGGACGGTTTGGTCGCGACATCCCATGCATTGCGCAGCGAGAGGCGGGGCGGGATGCTCAGACCGTTGCGGGCATCGCGCCGGCGCTCCCCCAACACCTGCAAATCCAGCGTGAGCATCAACGCCGAACATTGCGCCGCGATCGCTCGCTCGATGAGTTCTTGATTGAATCCTCGATCACGCATGAGGTACTGCTGAAACCAGAACGGCTGCGGCGTTGCCGCGCGAACGTCTTCAATCGAGCAGATCGACATGGTGCTCAAACAGAACGGAATACCAAACGCCGCCGCGGCCCGCGCACCGAGGATTTCCCCGTCGGCGTGGAACAATCCGGCGAGCCCGGTCGGCGCAATGGCGAGGGGCATGGAGATCGCACTGCCCAGCACCGTCGTCGCGAGCGATACCGCCGAGACATCGACCATGACGCGCTGCCGGAATGTCATCGCGTCGAGATCCGCCGCGTTGGCGCGCAGCGTCCGCTCCTGATACGAGCCGCCGTCGGCGTAATCGAAGATGGCCCGCGGAATGCGCCGTTTGGCGATATTGCGCAGATCGTCGATGTCGAGAATCATGGGCATGGCGCCCGCGGCCGGCTCTCCATGGTCGCTACGGCTCACCCGCTACGGGGCGAAAATGCTCGACCACCGGCGGCGATTCAAAAAACGGACCGACGCGTTCCCGCCACTCGACAAACGCGGGCGAGCCGCGAAATCCCACGATGTGGTCCTCGAGAGTCTCCCATTCGATGCGCAGCGCATAACGGTTGGGAGTCTCGACCGAGCGGCGCAGCTCATGCGCCAAAAAGCCCTTGCTGGCGGCCGGCACGGCTATGGCCCGCTGGAAAGCCGCTTCGAATTGCGCTTCGCTGCCGGGACGAATCGTCAGCACTGCAATTTCGACGATCATGGCGATTGCCCCGGAATCCACGAGGTTCCCGCCGACGATACTCGCGCCGTCGCGGCCGCCTCCGGCGCCAGTGCCAGCTCTGCGAGCCGGCTGCGAAGACTCAAGTTCTTCACCGAGAAACCGACGATTCCGCGCATACGGCAGCTGCCTAAAAGAATTCCAGATAACGCCGTGATTCCCAATCGGATACATGGCGCGAATACTCGGTCCATTCCATCCGTTTCAAGCGGATGAATTCACGCGCCAGGTCGAGCCCGAGGCCATTGCAGATGACCGCGTCTTGTTCGAGCGCGTCGATGGCTTCCTTCAAGGATTGCGGCAACACCTTGATGCCCTTGGCCGCCAATTCGTCCAAGGACAGCTGATACAGATCGATGTTCTGCGGCGGTCCCGGGTCGAGTTTTCGATCGATGCCGTCGAGGCCTGCCGCAATCAGCGCGGCGGATACGAGGTACGGATTGCACCCGGAATCCGGCAGCCTGACTTCGAGGCGGCCATGCGGGATGCGCACGCATGCGGTGCGGTTATTGTCGCCATACGTGATGTAGGCAGGAGCCCACGTGGCGCCCGAGAGAGAGCGGCCCACGACCAGGCGCTTGTACGAGTTCACGGTCGGCGCCGCCACGGCGCAAAATGCGGGCGCGTGCGTGAGGACGCCCGCCAAGAAATGATAGGCCATGGCCGACAGGCCCATGCCGGATTTGTCGCTCGGATCATAAAAGGCGTTTTTCTGACTGGCCGTACCCAACGAGACGTGAAAATGCGCGCCGCTGCCCGTGCGGTTGGAAAAGGGCTTCGGCATGAACGTGGCGATCATGCCGTGTTTGTGCGCGATCTCACTTGCCGCCATCTTCACGAAGGTAAAATTGTCCGCGGACTTGAGCGCATCGGCATACGTGAAGTTGATTTCGAATTGACCATTGGCGTCTTCGTGATCGATTTGATAGACATCGATCCCCACGGCGCGAAGTGCGGCCACCATTTCATCCAGGGCCTCGCGCGTGCGATACAGGCCCTTGTAGTCGTAGCAGGGCTTGTCCAGATCATCGGTGGCGTCGGCGGGTCCCAAACTGCCGTCCGCGCGCCGGGACAGCAGCATGAACTCCGGCTCGATGCCGGTGAATAGGGTGAGACCTCGTTCCTCGAGTCGCGCAATCTGCGCTTGCAGCGCGACTCGTGAACAGTAAGGGTAGGACTTCCTGTTGACGACCCCATTACAAATAATTCGCGCGTATCCCGGCATCCACGGGATGTGCTGCAGCGTCGACAGATCACCGACCGCCATGTAGTCCGGCCCCTCGGGTCCCATGCCAAAGCCCCATAGCGCAAATCCGGCGAATCCCGCGCCATCCGTCAACACCATGTCCAGATGCTCGACCGGCACAGCCTTCGCTTTTGCTGCGCCATGGATGTCGACGAACTGCGCCAGCACATAGCGGATTTTGCGTTCGTCGAAGAACTTTTGAGCCTGCTGCCGATTCATGCCGGTACTCTTCTCATTATCCCGCCGCATTCAACGACCACCACGCCAAGAGTTTCGATCAAGGAAGGCCCGAAAGTGGGATCGCACCAAATCCGATAGCGCCGCTCGGCCTCGGTCCCCGCGTGCATCATCTGGGGCACCACGAGCACCGCAACACCGATCATGAGCGTCATTATCACAGCATGCGCATCCAAAGATAGCGCCGCGAATTGCACGTTGCACACCTGCGCGAGCACCTCGTGCACGCCTGCGCCGCTCAATTGGAAAGCCGAGTCCTCGCGCAAGACCGGATAGACGCCGGGCGGATTCGCCGCCAGCGCCGGCGAGATGCCCCGCAGCGTGGTTCCAGCGGACGCATCCTCGAGAAAAAACTCGGCGCTGCCGAGGCGCGCCACCAACAAGGCATCGGAGTCGCCCGCAGCCGCCGCGCTACCGGCGGCAATCGAGTGTGTCCAGCTGTTGGGCGCCATCGGCAATACGATGCCTTGCGTGACCAACCATTCCGCAGCGCGCGGCCCTTTCACCCCCAAGCGGTCGCGTCGGTCCATCACATCGAATACCAATGCGGTCATGTACCGACCGCCTTCCGCTGACGCAAATTTTGGGGGTCATAGAACGGCGTGGGCGCGACGCGCGCCGCCAGCATCGCGCCGTGATCGGCGCGAATCTGGATGTCACCGCGGGCGTCCGCAAGCTGCGGTGCCAATAGGGCGAGCCCTATGGATTTGTTCAAGGTGCTTGAACGCACCACGCTGGTGACGCGACCGGCGATGGCGCCCGCGTCGATCACCAGCTGGCACTCCTTCGGCAATCGCGTCGAGTCCAAGATTTCGATACCGACCAGTTTCTGCCGAGGCCCGCGCTTGGCCAGGATCCTCAAGCTGCGCTGCCCGACGAAGAAGGGCTTTTGCATGCTCACCGCCCATCGTGCATTGGCCTCGAACGGATCGGTGAGGCCGTCGGTGTCCTGCCCGATGATGAAATGGCCCTTTTCCAAACGCAACACCCGTTGCGCTTCGACGCCGAACGGACGCAGGCCCTGCGGTCGACCCGCGTCGTACAGAGCCTGCCACACGGCAGCCGCATCACCCGCCGCGACATGGATCTCGTAGCCGAGTTCACCCACGAATCCGACGCGCAACAGCCGCGCTCGAACGCCCGCGATCAAACCCTCGCGCACGCCCAAATACGGAAACGACGACGCGCCCAAATCAACATCGGTCAGCCCCTGCAGCACGTCCCGGCTCAGTGGGCCGGCAAAATTGAAGGCCGCACGATGCCCGGTCACGTTCACCAAGGCGCAATCCAATCCCCACAATGCATTCCACCGCTGCAGCTCGCGAAAAACAGTCGCGGAGCCGCTGGTGGTGGTGGTGAAATAAAACGTCTGTGCGGCCGATCGGGCGATCACACCGTCATCGATGATGACGCCCGACTCGTCGAGCATCAGGCCGTAGCGGGTCGTGCCGACCTTCATGTCGGCGTACTTGCCGGCATATACGCGATCCAGGAACATGCCGGCCTGCGGTCCGTAAATCTCGATCTTGCCGAGCGTACCAACGTCGATGAGTCCGACGCTCGAGCGAACGGCCCGCACTTCGGCATCGATGCTTTGCGCGCGGCTTTCGCCGGAAACCGCATAATATTCGGGGCGCCGCCAGTTTCCCGCCGGCATCCAAACCGCTCCGAGCGTTCCATGCAGCGCGTCGATCGGGGTGCGTCGCTCGATATTGAAGCTGCGGCCGGCGAGGAATTTCATCGGGACCGGGTGGTACATGGGGCGGGATGTGGTCAAGCCCAGCTGCTCGACCCCCGATCCGCGCACCCGGGCCAAGATGCGCAGCGCGTTCATGTTCGAGTGCTTGCCCTGCGACGGCCCCATGCCGACCGTGCTGTAGCGTTTGAGTAATTCACTCGAGTCAAAACCTTCCTGGGCGGCGTTCTCCAGGTCCTTGACTTGCAAATCCTCGTCGTAGTCGACGAAATTCTTGGCCAGCGGGTGATCGATGATCGGGAAGGGATGCGTGGGGCAGCGGCCGCTGCGCGCGACCATGGCGTCCGAGGGCACGCCGAAACCCGCGTGCGCCGCCGCCTGTGATCCCGCCCGTTTGCCGTCGGCCAGGCGTGCGGCAAAATCATAGACGCCATTCATGCGGCCGGCCGCGAAGATACCCGGCGGCAACTCCTTTGGGACGAATTGCTGCAGCTCCTCGGAGAACCGCGTCGTGCCGCCCGCCTGCACGAACAGCTGTGTGGCCGCGGCCCATCCGACACTCATCAGTACCGCGTCGCAGTCGATGCGCCGCTGCCGGCCCACATCGATACGGCCCGAGGCGTCCAGCGGTACGATCGCGAGCGCTGCCACCGCACCGTCGGCGCCGGCGATGGCCTCGTAGGGCGCGGCGCTTTGAAAAATCGCCATGCCGAGCGCCGCGCACGCCCCCGCCGCCTCGCCATCCTCCTGCGCCGCGCGTAAATCGATGATGGCGGCAATGCGCACACCCTGCGCGTGCAAATCCAGACAAATCGAATAGGCTTCCAGGTTGGCGGCCACCATCACCACATTTCGGCCGGGAGCGACGCAATAGCGCCTGAGCAGCCGCCATGCGCCCGACGCCAAGAGCACGCTCGGCAAATCATTGTTGCGAAACACCGCGGGCTGCTCGATGACTCCGGTGGCGAATACGACGGCTTTGGCGCGCATCTTGGTCATGCGATGCGGTTCCGCCAGTGCCACCCAATGATCGGCGTAATAGCCGGCCGCTACCGTCGCGGAGAACACGGTGATGCCCGGCGAGCGGTTCACGGCGTCGATGAGGGTCTGCAGCGATTCACGGTCGCTGTCGCTTGCGGCCCCGGCGCCGCCCAGGCGAAACGCCTCATCGACCAGTCCGACGCGCGCGCCCGCGGCGCCCGCTTCGATGGCAGCCGACAGGCCGCTCGGTCCGCCACCGATCACCAGCACGTCACAAAATCCATAGCGCTTGGCCGTCGTGCGGCGCTCGGCATCGAGCGACACGGCACCCAACCCCGTGAGCGCGCGGAACATGCGTTCCCAGCGGGGGAACCAGCGCTTCGAATGAAACGCCTTGTAATAAAATCCCACCGGAAGCCAGCGGGCGAACCGGTCCAAGATTCGCGCCTTGTCGCGGGCGAGGCCGCCGAACGTATTGACCGCCGCAACCTGCATGCCCTCGCGCAGCAACGTCACGTCGCCGCGCACATTGGGCATGCCCGATACTTGAAATAGCGTGTTGCTGTCGTGGTTCGCGAAAGACAAAATGCCGCGCGGCCGATGGTATTTGAAGCTGCGACCGAAGTATGGCACCGAGGCGGCTGCGAGCGCCGACGTAATGGTATCGCCGCCATAGCCCTGGTATTGCTTTCCTTCGAACGAGAAGTTCAAAACGGTCGAGCGATCGATCCATTCTTGCGGGTGTGGGTCAAGGCGATACATCAATTTGTGCGCCCTTGCGGCTGTGGCGGTTGGCGCGCCATCTCCGCGGCATAGGTCGCGATCACCATGTCGCGCGTGGTGTCGCGCAGCGCAATGAACCAGAAGCCGGACGCGATATGACACCACCATTCGTATTTGACGCCCGGCGAACCGCTCCGATTGAATACGTAGGCGCTCCACTCCGCGTCGCTGCAGGTGTCCGCATCCGGGCTGTGGCGCACCTCGCCGCCGTAGGCGAATTCCGACACGGGGCGCGGCCCGTTCAACGGGCAGGTCATGATTTTCATCAGTGACCCACCGACGCTGCGCCCTTCTCGCCCGTCAATTGGTAGCGCGCAAAGCGATCCATGGTGAAGCCCTCGAGCAGCGTATGGTTGCGCCCTGTGGCGACGGTGTGACTCATGCTCTTGCCGCACACCGGCGTCGCCTTGAATCCCCAGGTTCCCCAGCCTGCATCGAGGAAGAATCCTTCCACCGGCGTGACGCCCATGATGGGTGCGAAATCGGGCGTCATATCGGCAAGGCCCGCCCATTGCCGATTGACGTTGACGTCGCTCAGGAACGGGAACATATCGAGCATGTGCGCGCTCAGGCCTTCCGCGAAATCGAGCGTGGAGCGCGTGTGGTGCAACTCATAGGGGTCGAGAGAAGCACCCATGACGAGTTCTCCCCGCGCGCTTTGCGATACGTAGACATGCAATGACCCCGACACGATGATCGGATCGAGCCACGGTTTCACGGGCTCCGACACCATGGCCTGCAGCGGGTGCACATAAATCGGCGTGTGCAAATCCACCATGTCGAGCACTCGCGGGGTAAATCCGGCGACCGCGCACAACACCCGCGAGGTGGCGATGGACCCGCGGTTGGTATCGACGCCGACGACGCGGCCGCCGCGAAGGCATATACCGGTCACCTCGGTCTGTTGGTGAATTTCCACACCGCGACGGTCGGCGCCGCGGCCGTAGCCCCAGGCCACCGCATCATGGCGCGCAATCGCGCCGGGTTCATGGAACAAGGCTCCCAAGATGGGTGCATGCCCGCCGCAACTCATGTCGATCATCGGGATGCCGCGCTTCACGAAGGCGGCGTCGACGGCCTCGGAGCGCACACCGTAATGCGTGTTGACCTCCGCGCGCCAGCGCATGGTGCGCATGGCCGAGTCCGTGTGCGCCAAGGTGTAATGGCCGCGCGTCGAATAGAACAGATTCAAATCGAAGTCTTCGCCCAGGTCCTGCCAGAGGCGCACGCTCTCGTCGTAGAACTTGACGCCTTCCGGGGTCAAGTAATTCGAGCGAATGATGGTGGTGTTGCGACCGGTATTGCCGCCACCGATATAGCCCTTTTCGAGCACGGCGACGTTGCGGATGCCATGATCGCGCGCCAGGTAATAGGCCGCCGCCAAGCCGTGCCCGCCGCCGCCGATGATCACCACATCGTAACCCGACTTCAACGAGTCATGGCGCGTAAACATCCGGGGTTCCGGATGCTTGCGCGTCAGGCCGAAACGAAGCAATCGATAGGGCATGAGGACTTTACGAGAATTCGGCGCCGTGAATCGGCGCCGTGATAATAGGCGCCGTGATAATCGTTTAACAGCTCAAGACGTGATGTGCGAATATAAGCCGAATTTTAACTGTGGAGCAAATTAATTTGCGTATTGCGCAATACCGCTGCCGGTCGTGGGAAGCGCGAAGGTGTTCGCGCAATCTATTTCTCCCGCACGCATAAGGCGAGATCTGAGTGGAGGTTCGAGGATTCGCAATCCACCAAGTCCGGGCGAGCGCGCGTATCACCAGAGAGATCTCGGGGCTGAACGGCGAACAGTGGTTGAACTTTGAGCGACGACGAGTTGATCGTTGGCCAGCGTCGTCCGGGACTCCTGATGCGATTGAAATCTTTCACGGAACACGGTTGGAGCGGGGAGCGGTGGTACCGCTCGCGGTGGATGTTCGCTAAGCTTTCCTGGGATCCTCGAGGAGAAACGACTTGCTACGAATTCACCCGTTTGCCCGCGCCGCTACGCGCACCGCCTGCCATCTGCTCGGCTGCACGGCCCTGGTGCTGCTGGTGCAGCTTGCTCGCGCCGCCAATTCACTTGCGCCGGCCGCCGCCGCGCCAAGTGTGGCCGCGCCCGGCGCGGTCGATGCGGCGCGTCTGCAAGCGGCGGATTCCGAGCCGCAGAATTGGTTTACGGGCGGGCGCGACAAGGACGGCACCTATTATTCGCCGTTGACGACGATCAATGCCGCCAATGTCAAAAATCTGGGCTTCGCGTGGGCTTACGACCTCGGCACCCCGCAGCGCGGCCAGGAGGCGACGCCGCTCGTCATCGACGGCGTCATGTATACCTCGGGTACCTGGGGCTACGTGTACGCCGTCGATGCCGCGACCGGTCGCGAACGCTGGCGCTACGATCCCAAGGCAGGGTATTTTGCCGCGCGAAATCCGTGCTGCGATCTCGTCAACCGCGGCGTCGCGGTGTGGCAGGGCAAGGTGTACATGGCTTCGGTCGATGGGCGTCTGCACGCGTTGAATGCCGCGACCGGCGAGAAGGTCTGGGAGGCGGACACCATCACCAACCACAAGCTGCCTTACTCCAGCACTGGTGCGCCGCAGATCGCCGGCGATGTCGTGGTCATCGGCAATGGTGGCTCGGACATGGGACGCGGCGGCGTGCGCGGCTATGTCGCGGCCTATGATCTGCAGACCGGCGCACTCAAATGGCGGTTTTACACGGTGCCGCCCGCCGTTGGGCAGCCGTTCGAGAATCCGGAACTCGAGGCGGCCGCGAAGACCTGGGACTCGCATCGCGACGCGCAGTACCAGGGCGGCGGCACCGTTTGGGACGGCTTTGCGTATGATCCCGCGTTGAACCTGGTGTATTTCGGTACCGGCAACGCAGCGCCTTATGATCTCAGGCAACTCGGTCCCGCGAAACTCGACGGCCTGTACACCGCGTCGATCATCGCTCTACACGCCGATACGGGACGGCTCGCCTGGTACTACCAAACGACGCCGCACGATCATTGGGATTACGACTCTGCACAAAAGATGATCCTCGCGGACCTCGATATCGATGGCTCGCTCCGGCAGGTCATCATGCAGGCGTCGAAGAACGGATTCTTCTACATTCTCGACCGTGCGACCGGCAAGCTCCTCTCTGCGAAGAACTATACCTACGTCAACTGGGCCTCAGGCGTCGACATGAAGACCGGACGGCCGATGCCCACCCCGCAATCCGATTGGTACGCCTCGCCAAAGAACGTGTACCCGTCGTGGGCCGGTGGCCACACCTGGAATCCCATGTCCTTCAGCGCTCAGACGCATCTGGTCTACATTCCCGTCATCGATATGCCCAGCGTGTGGGTCGATATGCTGCACAACGGCGGCCAAGTCAAATTCCTCGACGGATTTTTTACCGTCAACGGCATCTTTCCCGACGATACCTACGATGCCGGGGACTTGAAACGGCTGTACGGACCCCTGCCGGAACTCAAGGACATCCAGGCGACCCGCAAAGTCAAAGCGGTGCGCGAACTCATTCGCGCCTGGGATCCGGTGGCGCAGAAAACGGTGTGGGAACACGAGACTTCCGCAGGTGTACGCGGAGCCGACGGCGGCGTGATGTCGACCGCGGGAAATTTGGTTTTTCAAGGCCGCGGCAGCGGCGGCCTGTGGGTTTACGCGGCCGACACCGGTAAAGTCTTGAAAGTCATCCAGACCGGCAGCCACATCATGGCGGCACCGGCGACCTATGCGGTCAACGGCAAGCAGTACGTGGCGGTTCAAGTGGGATACGGCGGCACGTCCATCGCCGAAGGGCCCATTCCGCCCAGCAGCGCCGCGGTGAAATACGAGAACAGCAATCGCATCATCGCATTCAAGCTCGGCGGCGGCGCCGTGCCGACCCCGCCCGTGCGCGCCATAGAACCGTTCGCCAAGCCGCCGGCACAAACCGCCACGGCCGCCAGCATCAATGCCGGTGAAATCATGTTCATCCAGGAGTGCTCGCGCTGCCATACATTGGGCCTCTCCACGACGCCCGATTTGCGCAGGCTCAATCCGGGGCTGCACGCGGCCTTCAAGGACATCGTATTGCATGGCGCGCTCGCGCCGGCGGGCATGGAGCGCTTCGACGACATCTTGAGCGAAGCGGACGTCGACAACATTCATGCATACCTGATCGATCAAAGCTGGATCGCCTATAGCGCGCAGGAAGCGGCGGCGCATCAATGAGGGGATTGGGATGGCAATCCCGCCGCCGCGCGGAGCGCATTGCGCCGGATGTCGCGGCCCTCAGAGCTGCTATGTCGACGATTCGCGTCTCGCGAAGAATTTCGCAATCCGTTGCTTCGCGTCGGGCGCCAGGCCTTCATTCTTGAACAGTTCGAGTCCGTGAGCGTCGTGCAAGCTCAACCCATCGATTTCAATGAGCGCGCGCTTATTGACCTGGTTGGCGTACCACGAGTTAGCCAAAATGTCGGCGGATAATGCGGCGAGTTCCGCATCGAACCGATCATCCGGGAAGCAGAAATTGGCGAGGTGCATGGCTTCGGCCTGCCTTCCCGAATAGCTTCGGCAGGTGAACATCATTTCGCTCGCCTTGGCGGTACCGATGCGGTGCGCCAGACGCAAGCTCAAGCCCCACACGGGCGTCAGGCCCCATCGTGCGTAGACGTCGGAGAACCGCGCCGACTCGGCAGCGACGATCAGGTCGGCCGCCAACGCCAATTCCAAGGCTCCGGTCGAGCAATGTCCCTGTATGGCGGAGATCACGGGTTGTGGCAGATTCGCAATTTTCCGGATGACTTCCGAATGAAAATGCGGCTTCGCGTGGGCTGTTACGTGCTCGAGGACCTCGCTCATGTCGTATCCCGCCGAAAAATTGGCGCCCGCGCCGCGCAGAATCACGAGGCCGATGGTTTTAGTCTCGCGTGCAATTGCGTGAACATGCTTGTTCAACGCCTCGAACGCATCCTTGGACAGCGCATTCATCTTCTCTGGACGGTTCAGCCACAGGGTCGCGGCGCCACCACTATTTTCTCGGCGGACTAAATTGTTCATAGTGAGGTTCCTCTGTACGATTCCACCATCCGCCGCCGAGCGCCTGAAACAGGCCTGCCGTGTCGGAATAGCGATTGGCTTGCGCCTGCGCCAACGCCAATTCTGCTTGCCGATAGGCTTGCTCGGCGTTCAGCACCGCCACCCAGCTGATCGTGCCCAGCGCTTGTTGGCGCTCCGCGAGATCAAACGTCCTCTTGGCCGCGCGCTGCGCGTCGGCGCTCGCCTTCAGCGCTTCGGCGTCCGACTGCAGAGCGCGAAGGGTATCCGCCACATTTTGGCACGCCAGAATGACGGCGGCGCGATATTGCGCAGCCGCCTCGTCCAGGGCGGCATCGGCGGCGCGTTTCTTGTGCAACAGCGCTCCCGCATCGAACAGAGTCTGGGTCAGCGAGGCACCGGCGTCCCAGAATCCCGTGTAGGGGGTAAACAACTGGCCGAGTTTCAGCGCGCTCGATCCGAGATCGGCATTGATCGCGAATTGCGGCAGTAGATTGGCGAGCGCCACACCGACCGCAGCGGATGCGGCATGCAGATTCTCCTCCGCCTGTCGGACAT
>Ga0181521_10003439_pt1 | contig 18635 bp, 14 predicted proteins | sample PEATcosm2014_Bin_32_FD_119764 | JGI IMG/M metagenome (GOLD analysis project Ga0181521, IMG submission 119764) | Peatland microbial communities from MTU Mesocosm Facility, Houghton, MI, USA - PEATcosm2014_Bin02_60_metaG | ecosystem: Environmental > Terrestrial > Soil > Wetlands > Peat | place... | reverse complement strand
CGTCGCTCCGCTGCCATCCGTCAGGTAATTGGCCCACGCCATCCCATACGAATTGTAATTCATCGCCATCATGTTGTAAAAATGGGCGGCCGCGATAAGATTGGTGACCGTGCTTCGATAAATAGTCCGGTTGGCGACATCCGGCCAGGTGGCACCGGGATTGTAAGGAAGGTGATGTTTCCACTGCCAGTCGTAGAACTCTATTCCGTTGAGATGATAATTCTTCAAGAGCCACATGGTATGATACGCATCCAGACTGGAGTCGTAATGGGCGACATATCCGTAGCGCGGAAACTTTGACCAGTCGCTTGAGACATCAACGGCCGAGGAACTGCTGTCCACTACATTGCCGTTCGTGTCCATGACGCTGACCGAGACGAGGTAGCCTTGATAGTTGGTGACCGGTGGCATCCAGGAAAACACGGCGGCGGCAGTGGTATTCGTACCCAGATTCGATACCGATTGGGACGGAAGATTCGTGCTGACATAACCGAGATGCGAAATCACCACATTAACGGAACCGTTAAACGTGGAAGCCGTGCTGTTTGTGAGCTGCACATATATTGTGGCGCCATTGCCGGGGGAATACATTGCCTCGTCGGTGTTCACATCGGCAATGAAAGAACCTGCTTCCATCTCCAGTCCGAGCAAGCTGGTGAAAAGAATGAGCGCCAAAGTCAATAAAGGCCGTGTCCCCATAATCGACCGGATTCCAATAAGATATGACAAGCTAATTATATGGCGTGTGTTGCCCGAGATAAAGCATGTCGGGATCAGTGAGGCTGCAAGCTACAGCACGCTTTGAATTATACTGCACCGGTTCGTTGACTATCGGCCCCCGCCACTTGTGAATTTCCGCATGTCCGTCCGCGAAACCCATTCCGCAATCGCCGGCATGCTGGCTGCCGGGCAATTCCGTAAATGACGTCGTGGCATAAGTAGCTGTGTATAAAATGCCATCATCAATGCTGTCCGGATGTTCATCGGTGAATACCCAGACATCGGTTGGTCTTGGGGAATGAAAATCGCTCATCTTTTTTGCCACATAAAAGTTGGCGAATATGCCAATCTTAAGCCCATCGCCGACAGCGGCGTTCATGGCGACACTTCGGCAACGATGATCCCATCCCGCCTTGACTTCGACCGGGCTGGCAAAATTTGCCGCCGGGCAGGCAAATACGTTGTAGTTCTTGCCCAGATAGTTACCCAACAAGGAATAACTGTCATTAATAAGATAGTCAAGGTTGGTATTAGATGGTGCAGTGGACCAATCTAATGTGCCGGTTACCCAGGACTTGACAAATATGTTGTTGATGTGCGGATCGCTGTTGATGGGGAAGAGATCTTGATTTTCGTCTGCATACATGGTCCAAGCCAGAATTAGTTGCCTTTCATTGTTCATGCACTGAGCTGCGTATGCCCTTTGTTTGGCCCTGGCCAACGCCGGTAATAGCACGGCAGCCAGAATCGCAATGATCGCTATGACCACCAGCAACTCGATCAAGGTAAACCCTTCACGGCGAACTTTCAAAATGCTTCCACTCATTCTCTTCATTTTACAGATCCCTTTCGGCCCCGCCGCGCTTTGGCACGGCGGGGCCAAGGTTCTCTACTCAACCCCAATCATGGTTTGACCAGTCGGAAGAAAGTTTTCCCAACGGCCGGCCAGTTGGTCTGGCTCACGAAACCGTTGATCGAACTCGATCCAATCGTCCAATTGGTGCCATCCGTTTGGATCAGATCCTGCCAAGTGCCGACAACATTGGCGCTCACCTGCAGATGCGCCCCTGGCCGGCCCAGCCAGGTTACCGGCATGATGCCGCCCGATGGTTTGCCTATCGTCAGTTGACCGCCATTTAGCGAGTTCGCATTAAAGAACGGTTCTTGATACTGGTTACCGAAGGTGTCTTGAGGCATCGCGTACGAGCCAGTCGCGGTGGAACGTACCACGCGGTAGTGGTTCTGTCCATCGGGCGCTTCGATGTCCTCAGGCCCCAAATCTCCATTTGTGGCTACGCCTATGCCGTATTTGTATGCAAATGCCACAGTTGTGCCCAGGGGAATAACCACGGTGTTTGAATATATTCCGCTTCCTGGCGGAGTTTCAAACAATTGATATTGCGGCGGAGCGGCGACAGGAGCTTGAGGATTAAACCAGGGATACCAAGGAACGAAATCCCCGTTGATCCAAACAGTGTCACCTGCGCTGAATGCATGTCCATCGGTCCCAACGGCGCCATTCATGTTCACCGTGAAGCTCACGGCTATGGCCCCGGGCAAATAGTCGTCCGCCTCTTTGTCATCAAACAAGACCGCGGGCAACACGGTAGCGGCTACATTCGGCAACTGAAAGAAGCGGTTGTAGGCATCCGGGCCGTCATCCTGCGTGCTCACCTTTGGAGTGCTGCTTTCATAAATCGTTCCTAAAGAAATGCTGTTAAGGACGAATTTGTAGGATTCCCCGCTTTGTGCTGCGCCCACGATGGGAACCACCCCGCTATAGATGTTAGAAGCGTTCCCGGCGAGCGTGGGGTTGTTTGTCAGCACGTATGCACCGGAAACCCAGTCGTTGAAACTGCCCTGCACCTCGACGCTGTCAGCTCCCGGCTTGAAATGGCCAATGCCGATTTGCACCGTCATATCTACTTGGAACGTGACTTTGTTGGTAATTGGGGGCGTGTTGGCCGTATAGGCCATATTATTGAAATAGGCGTCACCGTTGTAGCCGTTATCGGTGGAGTTCTTCCAACTAAACATCGCGAATGAGTCAATCGGACCGCTGTTGGCCAACGTCCCCGTCACAATCGCCGGCGGATCGAACGTTCCCTGGCCATTGTAACGAGTGATGGACAAGCTGTAGGTATTCGCGCTGGTCAACGTGACCTGCGCATCATATCCGTAGATGGTGAATCCGACTCCCGGGATCTGATTGGTGCCGGAGGCGTCCACTACCGTGAGGTTGGCTCCGCCACCGGCTGAGTAAACCTGCAGCCGGGCGCGAGCATTCCGGTTATTCGATCCGTTCTGGGAGGAGCTATTTGATCCGTTGACGTTTCCATTTCTGAGCGTGAAGCCAACCTCACCGGGATTGCCAATCCCGCCGCTGTTCTCGAAGGACATCGAGAATGAATCCCCGGCTACGCTTAACGGATTGGTGAGCCGGCGGTAGCCGGTCGATTCCTCTTGCTGCACGTTGCCATTGAAGTCAATGGCATAGAGTTTAAAAACGGAACCGTCTGAAGCTAAAATGTTGACACCATTGTCCACGGCTCCAAAACCGCTGAAGCCTTCACCGTGATAATTGTAATACATGCTCCAAGCCCCGAAGCCGATCCCTTCATTCTGTCCATTGTTCCAGTTAAGGCTGTAGTTTGCGGAGTTGTCCTCGCCGGTTCCATAAACTCTTAGGGTGTAAGTTCTACTCCCGGGGCAACTGTCGGCATCGATGGCGGTCACGGTGAAAGTATAATCACCGGTATTGGTCGGCGTGCCGGACACGGTGCCATCGGCTGACAAGCTCAAGCCCAGCGGCAGTGAACCGCCCGCCAACGCAAAGGTATAGGGTGCCAGACCGGCACTGGCGGTGATAGCCTGACTATATGCCGTCCCTGACAAAGGACTTTCCAGACTCCCCAAGAGGATCGTCGGACAGGTAAAAGCAGCATGGTTGGTGTAATACAATCTGTCAAAATAGACGTCACTGTTTACGCCGGTGTCGGGGTCTTTGGTCCAACTGAACATTGAGAAGGAGTCAATCGTGCCGCTTCCGGCTAACGTTCCCGTCACGACAACGGGAGGAGCGGTCACCCCTACGCCGTATGAGATGTTGGAGTACACAGTGATCGAAAGGCTGTAAGTGTCCGGCCCTGTCAGTGTCACCGCGAAATCGAAGCAAGTGCCTGGCCCAATATTCGTGACCGAGGTCGGCTGTGGACCTGAAGCATCCTCCACCACAACGTAGTTGGTGCCGCCGAAAGCGTAGTTGGTGACTGCCGCCAGGTAAACCTGGAGCCGGGCGCCAGTACCCTGGTTACCAGATCCGGTGGTGTTGCCGTGCCGGAGCGCAAAACCTTGTTGTCCAGGATTACCAGTCCCATTATTGCCGTTTTGCAATTCAAGCGACAGCGCGAAGCCGTCACCTGCCTGCTGCAATGGGGTGACGAACGTGCGATAGGCAATCGCTTCCAAAAATGGGGAGGGCGTGCCACCGAACCCGATGGCGTAGAGTTTCCAAATAGAGCCATCCGCTGCTTGAATGTTTGGATCGCCTGTGCCGTTATTATCCCTCTCGTATCCTGTGTAGCCATTGGCTGCGCCGTGACTATTAACATAGAATGTCCATGGGCCAAAACCGGTACCGCCGACTGCGGTCCAGGAAACGTAGTTGCTGGAGCTGTCCGAGCCGATCATCGCGACTGCTTGAGTCGCAAAGATGCCCGTTGCAGCAATGCAAAGGGCGACTTTTAACATGATTTTTTTCATAAGAAGCGTATGGGTGGTGTGCAGGTTTAAGTTTGGTTAAAATGCGATTTCGTGATCATGTTTCTATTATCTCTGGCTCCCCGTTTTTGACCAGCTAGCCGAACGGTTAGTTTTTGGAAGATTTCCCGGTCTTGAATTTCAAGGCTGCTTCAGTGCGGGAATGCACATGCAGTTTCTCGTAGATGTGTTGGAGGTGCCACTTGACCGCCGCAACGGTTACGCCCAATCGTTCTGCAATCTCCTTGTTTCCCAAACCGTGCATTACCAATTGCAGCACTTCTTGCTCACGCGGAGAGAGGCTTCCCGCTTCTGACGCCGCCGCGACCTGCTCCCTGAAATGCCCGATCACTTTTCGGGCAATCTCCGGCGTCATGGGCACACCACCTTCCTGTGCTTCCTGGATGGCGGCGATAACGCGTTCAGGCCTGGCTCGTTTAAGCAGGTAACCACACGCGCCGGCGCGCAAAGCCTGAAAAATGCGCTCGGAATCTTCATAGACCGTGACGATAATAATATGAACGGAGGGCAGCAGTTCCTTGACCTGCGCGGTGCATTCCACGCCTGACTTGTCCGGCAGTTGAATGTCCATGAGCACCACATCCGGGCAGGCTTTCGGAATTTTCCGCAGCGCCTCGGCGACTGTGGTGCAGGTGCAGACACACTGAAGCCCCGGCGTACGGTTGATCAGCGTTTCAAACCCTTCGCGCAGCGTTTTGTTGTCCTCTACGATACCAACTTTAATCATAGCAATGTTTTGGGCAACGGAGCCTGGAAACGAATGGTGGTTCCCTCTCCCGGCTTGCTTTGGATATCGCAACGCCCGTCCAACGCGCTCAATCGTTCCTGCATGTTGGCAAGCCCATCGGCACCGGCATCCGGTACGCCAGGGTTGATGCCGCGGCCGTCGTCGGCCACGATGACAATGAGCGCGTTGTCCTGGACGGACATCCGCAGCCAGACCTTGGTCGCACGCGCGTGGCGGACAACATTGGTGAGGGCCTCCTTGAAGGCCAGGAACAATTCCTGCCGGAACTTGGGATCGAGCGGATAATCGGGCAGATCTTCCGCCACATCCAGGCCACACGCCACGGAAGCCAGCTCCGTCAACCGCTGGGCATATGCCCCAAAATAACTGGCGAGCGAGGCGATGGTGTCGTTGCGCGGATTCATCGCCCAGACGATTTCATCAAGCGACGTCACCATGCGTAGCGCCTTTTCATTCAATTCATCCACATAGCGGGCCTTTTCCTCCGCGGAGGTGGCGGGACTTTTGACCAGTGACGTGAGCATGTTGACCTCGGTCAACCCCGCCCCCAAGTCATCATGCAAATCTTGGGCGACACGGGCGCGTTCCTGCTCGACCGCGTGCTGGCGTTCCGCACGCTGGCGCTTCTGAATTTGCGTTTCGAGCTGGAGGGTGCGTTCCGCCACTTGCCGGTGCAGCAGCTTGATCCAAATCAGGGCGGCTATCAAAACTCCAAGCAGCACGCCCACCAAGGTCAGCAAGCGTCTCAATGTCCACCAGGGCGGCCGGGACAGTATCCTTACATCAAAACCGGAGTTCAGCAGGAGTTGGAAGGAATCGATCGGCCGGCCCAAAACCCGGTTGCCACCCTGCCCCAAATAGACCCCGGTGAGTTCAAGCCTGCTGCCAGGTGTCAAAGGCTCCTTGAGACCCGCCTTGTCTTTCACCGAGGCCGTAAACCGGCGCAAGCCGCTCTGCATCTCGAGCACCGGTCCTTCCGGTTTGCTGTTGATCCCCAACAGCACGCCATCCACTTGCACCAGCGTCGAGTCATAGTCATCGCGGAGCAAGTTGTCAGCTTCTAACTGATGCGCCGCGGGCAACTCGGCCAACCCCAGCCGACGAACCACAGCCTCCCGCAACACGGGAGACGGGCCGCTCAAGTCCGGGAACCCCACCACATCTACAAGATCACAGACGTGGGCGTTCAACGTTCCGGCGGGGATGAAGCGCAGACCATTGTTGCCATCCATGAGGAAACATCCTGCATCGCCCAGGTAAACGATCTGTCCGGAAATCTTCACGCGCTGGAGCGATCCCGCCTGGGGGTCGAACTGCAACAACTCTCCGATATGCTTGGTGGGAATGGCAAACGGATCAATCAGTGCCGGCTGAACCACGTCCACCCACTGCTGATTAATGCGGATATTGCCCACCATCACCCGTTGGGCCTGCTTGTCCCAGTCGGCGAACAGACAGCCGCGCAATCGCACCAGCGCGTTCTCGTCTGTCTTGGGTAGCAGCGGAGCCATGGCATCCAGTTGCACCTTGATACGGCCGTCACGGGTGAGCAACAAGATCGTGTCGCCGTCCATCATGGTTACCACGCCTTCCAGTTCGACGTATTGGCAGTGCATGCTCCCGTTCAGGAGTTGATCCCAAGTTGGACGGACCGGATTCGGCAGGGTGCCGGAGCCCAATCTTTCAATCCGGGAGGCAAGGATATAGGGTGAAAACTCGCCGGCAGCCGCGACGCCCTCCAGCTCGCAGTAATCTCCCACTCGCAGCGGCAAAGGCCTCCCGATGGCCACGTAGAGTCCCCGCGTTGTATCCTGGAGGACAAGGGCGTCGCCTTCCAGGACGGTGGTGATCACACCACGCAGCTTTACCGTGTAGCCTCGTTTCAGTTCTTCGCGACTCAACTGGTTGACCTGTTCCGCCGTGGTGAGAACCGGCATCGCACCAGGCTCGGTGGCACCCTCTCCCACACGCCGGAAGAAAACCCAACGCAACACCGGATTGGTGTCCTCCACGGCAAACCGTGCCAGCACTTCGGAAATCCGGCCTCCGACATAATCCGGCTCGACTGCCTCCAAAAGAATGCGGCCCGAACCATCGTCCAAATATGCCGGCTGCCCCGGCCCCGCGGACAACATATTTCCCCGGACATGAACGACCGGTTGCGATCCGCCCTGGAGAGGCATTGCCACCACGTTGCTGATGGTCATCAACGGATACATGGCCCATAAATCCGGCGTGACATAACTTTGGTTGATGTCATTCCAGCTCTGCACGAAAAACTCGCCGGGTACGGTGCTCCCATCCAGGCTGCGAATATCGCGACAAACTCCTACAGCTCGGACGAGGTTTTGAGGCACAAGGGTAAAAGAGTAACCGGAATTCTCAGCCACCTTCAGCCGCACGTGGCCCGATTCGGTGATCAGTTCGAGATTCAGGGCATTCTGCAGACGGTTGACTGAGGAGACGGTCCCTTCAATTTCCGACCACCGGTATTCCTGCTTTTCGACCGGGAGTGAGCCGCTCGCGACCGCTTGCACTTCCGGCAAGGCAACCCGACCGACGGTTTCCACCCGGAGAGAGGAATCTCCGATAAACAGACGGCTGCCATCGTCAGACCGGGTGTAAAATTTGTAGAAGCCGTCTTTCGTTACCTGGATGAAGCCAGTGAATTGCAGCCCCACTTGCTCCTTTCGACTTTCAACGTCGAGGCTGAAATTGTTCACCACTCCGGAGCGAACGGCGGGGAGGTGACTGAGGTTGGGAAGCAGGCCCCACCACATGCCTTCACAGCAGCGATAACTCAACCCATTGACAAAGTTCGTAACTCCGTCTGCAGAGTGAACCACGGCTCGAAAGAGCGCCGAGTCAGGAATCTTCTGTCTTGGTAGTTCCGGCCCCTCGTAAAAAGCCTCCAGTTCATATAAGCCCGTTCGATTGAACCAATCAACCCGGATAGGATGCATCCCGGCCTCAAGAAAAATACGTCCAGATTGCTCGGTCGCCACATGAATCCCATCGTTTTCCACAACGGGAATGCTCGCCAACTTGATTGCGTCGGTCGTTTTAACCACCGTGCAAGCCCCCTGCAAACTCAACCGCTCGCCTTGGCGTGGCAATCGGCATGGAAGATCAAGTTCCAACTGCGCGACACCGGTGTCGTCCTGTAGAATTACCCTGCCTTCAGAATCGCTTGACCACCACACCGCTCCCTCCAGGCTCACCGCAGCAACAAGCCTCGGGCTCGAATCAGCCAACTGCCGCAATTGCATGACGTTGGTGATTTGAAGCGAAAATTCCAAAGGCGATTCGGCGACATTTCCGAAGACTGGTTTGACGCCCCAAATCGCCACCGTACTTGCCGCGCACAGGCAGGAAATCCGCAAAACATTGTTGCACAAGCGCCACATGGAATGTTTCAAGTATAGCACGTTGAGCATGGCGATTACAATGCGCCCGTGAGAGAAACACGCTGCGATTCAGGTCGAGGCGGTCATGCCCGATGCTTTTTTAACCGGATTTGGGTGACACGATGTGAATGGAACGATTCTGCCAGAATCCTCGGTCCTGCCCAGCTAGCCAAAAGGATAGTTTTTTGCATTGCTGCCTCGGCGAAAAATGACCATCCGGCGGAGATTTGCCTGGCCGTCACAAAGGCTTGAAGTTTTCCGTGGCACTTGACAGTTGAAGCAACCCGCGCGAGGCTGCGGTATGGTAACTTGAAGGTGATTTATGAAAACAAATCATCTGCAAAAAATGGTTGCGGTCATGACCGTCGCAGGTCTGGCTTTGTCAGCGTCAACGGCGGTGGGACCGGGTTCGTCTGCTCCAGACAGCGCGCAACCGGCAGCGGTCAACGCGCCCGTGCCGCAGTTGTCTTACGGCGTGGCGCAAATCGTGAAGCTCGCGCAGGCGAACGTCAGCGATGACGCGATCATGGCTTACATTAAAAGTTCCGGGAACAGCTATGGTTTGAACGCGGATCAGATCATTTATCTGCGGCAACAAGGCGTTTCTGACGCCGTCATCACGACGATGTTGAACCAGCCCAGACCGGGGCTGGCCGTAGCCGTACCGACAACGCCAGTACCGCAGCCGATGGCTTCGACTGCTTATGCCAGCCAGGATTCGGCGGACACGGTTGCGCCGCCGGTGACCTATGTTCAAACCGTTCCGGCTACGACTTATTATTACCAGCCTTATTATTACTACCCGGCTTATGGTTGGTGTTTACCGGTGACGTATTCCTTTGGGTGGGGCGGTTATTACCGAGGTTATTATGGTAGCTATTATCGCGGTTATTATGGTGGTTATCGTGGCGGCTGGCATGGTGGATGGCGTGGAGGTGCGTCCAGTGTAGTTTGGCATGGCGGCAGGTTTACTGGAGGTTGGCATGGCGGTGCGCCTGGCGGAGGTTGGCACGGCGGCGGGTCTGCTGGAGGTTGGCATGGCGGCTGGCACCGCTGAAATAATTCGTCAGTTGTCGTTGTATAGACTATCCCCTGCGTCACAAAGGATTGAAGTTGTCGGTTACAGTTGTCCGTCATCCTCTGGCCGCAATATTACGGTCCGCGGCTCAACGAAGACGGCAACCGCGAATTTTTGAAACGTTTGCTGGGTGAGACTTCGCCCGTCACCTGCCTGCCGAGCCGTAGCTTCTGAGCGAAGGCTGGTCACTCACATCTGCGAGAGTGTGTTGTTTGCCGTGCTGCCGCCAAAAAATGGCGTCTCTCAACTCCCTGTCCCGTCATAGCCTTGGCGGCGACGGGTCCCTGTCCTCCATAGCGCCTGCGCGACGGAGGAAACCATCAACCATTTTCCACACAGCGTTTTGCAATTGCCAAACAGCATTTCCGTCCTACGATGCTGTCGAATCTGCATGGCTATGGGCAACAGTCAGAAAAACTCAACGGGTTCACGCTCGGTTGCCGTGAATCATTGACCTATGCTCTGGGTTGCTCCATCGGAAAAAGATACCGTCACCGAGACGCTCGAAAAACGCCTCTGGGACGCCGCTGACCAGTTCCGCGCCAACTCCGGCCTAAAACCCCAGGAATACTCCGGCCCGATCCTCGGTCTCATCTTCCTGCGCTTCGCCGAAGTCCGCTTCACCGCCCAGCGCGCGAAGCTGGAAAAGGCGGGCACAAGTTCGCGCCGTGGATCACGGCTGGATGAACCCGCCGCCTCTCGCGGCTTGGAACTCGGCAGTGCCTCGTGTCGCGCTTGAGGCGGTGCTGCAAAAATCAGTCGGTGAAATCGCAGAGGTCGAACGTGCTATAGACCTACTGCTGCAATACTCCCTTGCTGAGCGGCATCGCTCGATCGAGGGCTTGGACTTCATTGAGTTGCCCTTGGTCGCGCTTATGTTCGGGCGGAAAAAGCTGAACGTCAGTCCGTTCCAGGCCACCATCAAGGCTGACGCCGATCTGCTTCAAATGCTCGGCACGGTTAATCGAGGGGAGGTCCACTTCAGCCTTGCGAAACGCATCGACCATTTCCTAGGGAGCATCGCGCGCAGAATTGAGAAGGGGGAGACGTTTGAGAAGTATGCTCCCATTATAGAAATGATAGGTCGGCACTTTCCACCGGCCTGGTTATCCCTCGCCCGGTTACACATAGAGGAAGGAACAGCAGAGGGGTTTGAAAAAGCGAAAACTGAACTGCGCCGTTATCTTGAGAAAGACGCGTCAAGTCCTGCAGCCGCCGAAGCCTGGCGCAACTTGGCATACTGCTGCTTCAAGACCAACGACCTGCTTGGTGACATTCACGCATTTGTTCAACGAAGCAAAATTGCCGCTGTGCCGTTCAGCGACCTGACAAACACATCACGGTTGCTCAACGACCTCACCAGAAGGCAAATGTTAGATGCCGGGGCGGATGAAAAGCATGCGCTAGGCCACGAGTTACTCGAAGTGATGCAGCGCCGTCTTGGCGAAGCCAAGCCAGATGATTTGGCACAGATGGCATGGCTGGCTCTGCGGCTCAAGGATTACGGCCGAGCGAGAAACTTTGTCCGGCGCGGCTTAGAACTTGAGCAGGACAACCCATACCTTTTGAAACTTGCGGCAGAGCCAAATATCTCTATCTGACATGCCCCACGCCTACACCGAAGACCAGTTTGTCGAGCCGTCCGCCATCGCGTTGTTCGCGGAGCTTGGCTGGACCACCGTTTTCGTAATACAAAGCCACCGCCGGACGCGCGACCTGCTGCTGCCGCGTCTGCTGTCGGGGCAGGTGGAGGTTTCTGAATCCAACGTGAAGACAGGAATGCCAGCCGCATGAGTGCCTACCGGATAGAGGCTCTCGACCCGGCCAGGCACCGGCGGGCGGAATTTCACTGCGAATCCCCGGAGTTAACGGAATTTCTGCGGACGCGAGCGCGGAAGGAAATGCAGGCGCGCGCCTCGGCGTGTTTTGTGCTGGTGACGGCAGCCGACCCGGGACGGATTGTTGGTTATTACACGTTGTCCGCCGCGGAAGTGGTCACCGCCGAACTGCCGGAAGCGATGGCGAAAAAGCTGCCGCGTTATCGGTCGCTGCCCGCGACGTTGCTGGGCCGGTTGGCGCGCGATCTGGCTTTTCGCGGGCAGGGCCTCGGCGACCGGTTGATGCTGGACGCGCTGGCGCGGGCGTTTGCCAGCAGCGCGGAGATTGGCTCGGTCGCGGTGGTGACTGATCCGAAAGATGAACGGGCGGCGGCGTTTTATCGTGCGTTTGGATTTATCCGGCTCACTGACCGCCGGCTGGTTCTTTCCATGAAGGACGTTGCCCGCGTGTTGCAGGAGAGGTCTGCGTGAACTTATTTCACATTCACATCCGAGATGACGGTTTCGCGATACAGTTTCATCGCCCGTTTCATACGAGCCGTGGGCGGTCGGGGCGGCGCGAGCAACACTTCGACAAACCGGCGCGAGTCTTCCGCATTGAGCCGAATAACTTCATGGCGGGCCACCAGGCGCTGCGCCGCTTCCCGCGCATGCGCGATGACAAACGTCGCCATCGAGCGTCCTTCCAGCGAGGCGGCCTGGTGAAAAATCCGCTTGTCCGCGCGCGTAACCCGCGCGACGAACCGCTCCGCCTTTGGCTCTGTGGTTTTGACCGGCACGGCGGTAATGTATGCCTCACCGGCACACAAATCAAGAACTAATTTTCATGCCCCACGCCTACACCGAAGACCAGCTCGTCGAGCAGCCCGCCATCGGGTTGTTCGCAAAGCTTGGCTGGCGAACAGTGCCAGCGTTGGAGGAGGTCTTTGGCGCGGGCGGTACGCTCGGACGCGAAACCCCGGGCGAGGTGGTGTTGGTTTCCCGGTTGCGCGCGGCGTTGGAGCGGTTGAATCCCACGCTGCCGCCCGAGGCCATCACCGCCGCCGTGGATGAATTGACCCGCGACCGTTCGGCCATGAGCCTGGAAGCGGCGAATCGTGAGGTCTATCTGCTGCTCAAGGAAGGCATCAAGGTGTCCGTGCCGGATACCGATTCGACACCTCACCGCGGCAAGTCGGGACACCTCATCCGGACTTCGTCCACCTTCTCCCCATCGGATGCGGAGAAGGGCAGGAGCGGTGGGCAGAAGACGGAGCGGGTGCGGGTCATTGATTGGGAAAATCCGGCGAATAATGATTTCCTGCTGGTCAGCCAGTTCAGTGTCACGGGCGCGCTCTACACCTGCCGTCCCGATTTGGTGTGCTTCGTCAACGGCCTGCCGCTGGTGGTCATCGAGTTGAAGAAGCCCGGCGTGCCCGCGCGCGCGGCGTTCGACGAGAACCTGACGCACTACAAGCAGCAAATCCCGGCGCTGTTCTGGTTCAACGCGCTGCTCATCGCCTCGAACGGCACGGGCAGCCGCGTCGGCTCGCTCACGGCGGATTGGGAGCGGTTCTTCGAGTGGAAGCGCATCGAGCGCGAGGATGAGCCCCGTAAAGTTTCCCTGGAAACCATCATTCGGGGGACGTGTGACCGGGCGCGGTTGCTCGACCTGGTGGAAAACTTCACGCTGTTCTCGGCCCACAAGGCCGGCACGGTGAAGATTATCGGCCAGAACCATCAGGTCCTTGGCGTAAACAACACCATCGCCTCGATGCTCGCCGCGCGGAAGCTGGGGCACGGGCGCGGCGGCGTGTTCTGGCAGACGCAGGGCAGCGGCAAGAGCCTGGCAATGGTGTTCTTCGCGCAAAAGGTGCTGCGCAAGGTGGCGGGCAACTGGACGTTCGTGGTCGTGACCGACCGGGTGGAGCTTGACGAACAGATTGCCAAGACATTTAAGGCCACCGGCGCGGTGAGCGAAGCTGAGGGCGACCTGTGCCACGCCACGAGCGCCGCACACCTACGGGAGTTACTGCGCGGAAATCACCGCTGCGTTTTCACGCTCATCCACAAGTTTCAGACGCCGGAGATGCTTTGCGACCGGCCCGACGTGATTGTGCTCACCGACGAGGCGCACCGCAGCCAATATGACACGCTGGCGCTGAACATGCGCGCGGCGCTGCCCAAGGCGCTGTTCCTCGCCTTCACCGGCACGCCGCTCATCGCCGGCGAGGAACGGACGAAGGACGTTTTCGGCGATTACGTTTCCATCTACGATTTCCAGCAATCCGTCGAGGACGGCGCGACTGTGCCGCTGTTTTACGAGAACCGCACACCGGAGTTGCGACTCGTGAACCCGGACCTGAACGACGACATTTACAACCTCATTGAGGAGGCGGAACTCGATCCCGAACAGGAAACGAAGCTCGAACGGGAGTTGAGCCGGCAATACCACATCCTCACCCGAGACGACCGGCTGGAGACGGTCGCCCAGGACATCGTGCGGCATTTCCTCGGCCGCGGCTTCGTCGGCAAGGCGATGGTGGTTTCGATTGATAAAGCCACGGCGCTCAAGATGCATGACAAGGTGCGAAAGTATTGGGCGGCTGAAACTCAGCGGGTGAAGCAGGAATTGGCACGCTATGATCTCGCCGCGGACAAGAAGGATGAGTTGCTGGAACGCTTGCAGGTTTTGCAGACAACGGACATGGCGCTGATTGTGTCGCCCAGCCAGAACGAGATTGAGCAGATGAAGAAGCACGGCCTCGACATCGTGCCACACCGAAAGCGGATGAACGAATCGCAGCCGCCGCTGGATGAGAAGTTCAAAGACCCTGACGACCCGTTGCGGCTGGTGTTCCTGTGCGCCATGTGGCTGACCGGCTTCGACGTACCGAGCTGTTCCACGGTGTACCTCGACAAGCCGATGCGGAATCACACGCTCATGCAAACCATCGCCCGCGCTAACCGGGTTTATCCCGGCAAACATAGCGGCGTCATCGTGGATTATGCGAACGTCTTCGCCTCACTCGAAAAGGCGCTCGCCATCTACGGCGCAGGCCGGGGCGGGGAACGGCCGGTTAAGGACAAGCAGAAGCTCGTGGAGGAACTCCGTAAAGCCGTGGGCGCCGCAACGGCCTTCTGCGCCACGCGCCAGGTGATTCTCCCAGCCATCGAGCAACTCGCCACCGGCAGCATGGAGCGATTGCAGCGGATTGACGATGCCGTCAATGCACTGATTTCACCCGATCCATTGCGCCGTGAGTTCCTTGGCCACGAGCGGCTGGTGAGCGCGCTTTACGGCGCGGTGAAGCCCGACCCGGCGGCACTGGAGTCCGCGGGTCGCGTCGCCTGCCTCGCCGCCATCGCTGACGCAATCCGGACGAAGCTCAACCCAAACCCAGCGGACATCACGGAAGTCATGGGCGACATCGGCAAGTTGCTCGACGCTTCCATCACGGGCGTTGACATGCCCGCAAAACCCGCGCCGGTGATGGATCTGTCGAAGATCGACTTTGAGGCGCTAAGGAAGCGGTTCAAAGAATCGAAGCACCGGAACACCGACCTGGAAATCCTGAAAGCGGCGATCCGCGCCCAACTGGAGAAATTGATTCGCCTGAACAAGACACGCGCCGACTTCGCAAAGACATTTGAGGAATTGATTGAGTCCTACAACACTGGCAGCCGGAACATCGAAGAATTGTTCGAGGAGCTGCTGAAATTGAGCCGCAACTTGAACGAAGAACAAGAGCGACACGTTCGCGAAAATATGACCGAAGAAGAACTGGTCATCTTCGACATCCTCACCCGCCCCGCGCCGGAGTTGAGCGCCGCCGAACGCGCCGAGGTCAAGAAAGTCGCCCGCGAACTGTTGAACCGGCTCAAGCAATTGCTTGTTCTCAACTGGCGGCAGAAGGCCGCGTCCCGCGCACAGCTCAAACTTGCCATCGAAGACGTTCTCGACACCGGCCTGCCGCGCATCTACTCGCGCGCACTCTACCAGCAAAAGTGTTCCGCCGTCTTCGAGCACGTTTACGAGAGCTATCCCGAACGGGACGCAGGCGTGTATGCAATGGCGGGTTGAACAAATGAAACACCTGAAGACACCAACCTACGCCGACTTGGATGCGCTGCTCTCAGCCATCCTTCAGTCTTCGCTCGGCTTCCGTCTTCGCACTGCTTCGCCGAGACAAGTCGCCGCGACAGGCGACCGCGCCTTCATCCACCTTCATGGGATTTCCGCCTTCATCCGCTTTCACCTCATTTCAGCGCGACTGGTCGAATTTCGGCGAGACAAGTCGGCGCGCCGAGAAGGAGAATTGTGATATGGCTAAAAAAAGAGAGTTTCCTCTGGCACAAGTGTATGGGTTGCTGGAACCAGGCCCGGTCGTGCTGGTCACCACGGCCCGCGCGGGCGAGCGAACATCATGCCCATGTCGTGACTAATCAGGTTGACAATGACGAGATTCAGCGCTTGACAGAGTGCTCATTTAATGGACTGAGTTGAACAAGGTGAACTGGCTAAAACATTTATTCGGTCGTCACCTGAAGCCGCAGAGTTCGCGGTCCTTATTCGTCCGTTGGCTCGGGCAGTCCGGCAACGGGTATCAATACGAGATTCATCCCATTAACACTGCTTTCAGGCCGCTGCCAGGCAATTACATTTATGCCAAACAATCCGAGGACGGTAGTTGGATTCCCATCTACATTGCTCAAACGCGAGATCTGCACCAGCGACTTGAGGGTCACGTGACGGCGGGTGACGCCATTGCGAATGGCGCTACGCATGTCCATGTCCATTATTCTACTGCCGGTCAGGGGGCCCGATGCACGGAGGAACGGGATCTCATTCTCCGCTGGCGGCCTGTGTGCAATGACGTGATCGAAAGCTGACCTGGTGCCTCATTCCGTCTAGCAGGATGCTGAAAAAGCCATGTATTTGAAAATTGACCCTCAAATTCATTGAGGAATTCGCATACTTTTCGGTCAAAAAAGAGTTTTTCAGCGGCCTGCTAAGGGGTAAACACCCCATAGACGGCTAATCCTGAATAGCATTGACGCTGATAAATCTTCGGCGCACACTCGTTCCCACCATGCCAGCCGGGTTTGATGCAGCCCTTGCAAAGGCCCAAGAGCCTGCGGTGGATTTCCGCGCGTCCCCATAGCACACCTTTATCAGCAGGCTTTCTGGCCCGCCTGCTCGTCTGCATAGCTCGCGCATGGAGATTTGATTTGATAACCGAAGGCAGGCAGCGACAACACTTCCCGTGAAGCGTTGGTGAAGAGCGAAGAATAAAATCCAAAACCGCCAGTGGCTCGCTATTTCGAGCGGCGTAAACAAAGCCCCATCGCGCCGAGACCTAAGAGAATCAAAGCGCTCGATGCGGGTTCAGGCACTGCGATAGGCGCAAGACTGGCAACATTCACCGTCAAGGCGTCAATGATTCCTGCCATGGTGGCCTGAAAACCCAATGCATCGGTCTGAACCACGAGCAAAGCGCTGGTTTGGCCATCCCCGACCGGTTGGTTTAAAAAAATGAAGCGCACGGTATCACCGCCGCTGCTGCGGCTGAAATTGGACGGGTTGACGTCGCTGCCCACCGTGTTATAGCTCACATCAGTGAGAAACGAGCTAAAGGAACTAACGGTCATCTCACTCGATCCATCAGGGCTGGAAGATGAGATGCTAAGCTGATAGGTGAAAGTTAGTCCCCCGTTAGTCCCCGCCCCATAGGGGTTGGAGGCGTCGAATAAAAAGGCCGAAGAAACGAGTGTGCCCGATATAACGCCGGCGGAAAAGGGAGAACTGGTGGTTGCCACCAGCGTGCCCCCCACAGGATAACTCGAAGGCAACGCGGCTACACTCGTTCCCGGGGAGAGGGTATAAACCGTGAGTGCTTTAACTTGGATCGCCAAAAGGAATGCCACAACCGTGACGGCCAACATGAGTCGAGCGAACAGAGTTTTCATATCGTCTGCTTGTTAAACCCGCATCTTTGCGGGCTGCGGCTGCTGAACTTACTACAACTGATGGCGCAGCAGCGTCTTGCGAACCACTATTCAGCTTTTTACCATAATCCAACCCCAAAAGGCAAGAACTTTTTTGAAAAAAAGCAAGATGCATTCTTGGGACATTACTTCCATTTCATGTGCCTTAATACATCGATTGAATCAAACGGCTTAGAGCAATGCGGACACCGACAAGCTGCGGACGCGGTAGCGGTCACAGCCCGGATTGGACACAGACCCGAACACCGCAGATAAGTAATTTGTGAACTCTTTTAGGCTGCAAAAGCTGCGCAAGCGAAAAAGTTTCGCACTAAAACCACTTGACACGCTGTATTCTTTTTGCTAGAAACTCATTAGACCTAGTAAAGCCAGTTTGCCTCCAATACAACGCAGCCCTATGAAAACGAAATACAAATTCTTCATCTGTCCCCAATGCCATCCATTCAGCGCGGTATGTGTGATTCCGGTCATCTTGCAGTTTGCAGTCCTTGCTAGTTCCGCCCAAACCGGCATATACCTGTTTAGTGGGTCGGAAACAGCTATCACTCTAAACCCGGGCACTTATGACATCACTGCCTATGGCGCTCAGGGCGGCATCGGCGAGTTTGGCTCCCCTGGCGGTCTCGGGGCTGAAATGGAAGGCGAGTTTAGTTTCTCGGTATCCACCACACTCACCCTTCTTGTCGGCGGCGTTGGCGGCAATGGCCCCTCCAACGGCAATGCGAACGCTATCGGCGGTGGTGGTGGTGGCGGCAGTTTCGTCGTCAATGGCGCTACACCACTGGTCATAGCCGGTGGCGGTGGCGGTGGCGGCGGCGTCGGCACCTCTGAGCCAGGCGGTGCCGGCGGAACAGGCCAGAGCGGCGAAGCCGGTGCGGGCTTTGCCGGCGGCGCGGGCGGCAGCAACGGCAGCGGCGGCAGCCCCGGCACCGACAGCGGCACCGGCGGTGGCGGTGGCGGCTTCTACAGCAGCGGCGGCACCGGCTATTTCGACGGCGGTGGCGGCGGCAGCTACTTGAGCGGTGGAGCGGGTGGCAGCGGCATCTACAACGGCTACCTGATCGGGGGCTTCGGTG
>Ga0181521_10003438_pt1 | contig 18637 bp, 9 predicted proteins | sample PEATcosm2014_Bin_32_FD_119764 | JGI IMG/M metagenome (GOLD analysis project Ga0181521, IMG submission 119764) | Peatland microbial communities from MTU Mesocosm Facility, Houghton, MI, USA - PEATcosm2014_Bin02_60_metaG | ecosystem: Environmental > Terrestrial > Soil > Wetlands > Peat | place... | reverse complement strand
CAAACACCGATGCCCTGGTTTGGCGACAAGAAACTGATCATTCAATTTGCCTGAGTCGTGACGTCATCGCTCAACACGCCATTCCCGTTACTGAATTATTACGCGTGGAAATCGAGGCTAGGCGAGACACGTCCGCAATGGATCGAATCGGCAGCGATGTAGGCTGCTGTGCCTGGATTGGCACCGTCACTGTCAGCACCAGGACGACGGACAATAAGGGAAGTCGTTGGCCTCTGGCTGTGCGGACGCGCAGCATGATACTGTTCTCCCCGAATAGTCCATATCGGCGGTTTGCCAGAAATATCTAGTGAGAACAAGCTGATGCAATTAGTCCACAAGTCAACGAAAAATGACCGTCAGACGCGCTACCGCGGTCGCAGATACGCGGCCACTTCCTTCGTTTTTGACACCTCCTGGGAGCAGAGGCGAGCAGCAGGATCTTCGCCCAATATTCATCAGCGGTGCCCGCCCCCTTTCGCGGGTCCAAACCGCGCGATTTTGAGGAAGTTTTTCGGCGCACTGCGGCTCCACTGCTTCGGAGGGGAATCCGAACCATTTCCTCCCTACGCTGCAAGGGGCGCCTGCCCAGCGGGTCGGGCACCGTGGGCACTCTTACTCGGAGATTTTCGCCTCCGCCAGCAAATCTCCCCCAGCGCCCGTGAAATTTCCCCGGGGGCCTCAGCTATCTTCGCCTCGCATCGTGCCGGAGCGACAAACCGTGGTTCTGGGCGGCTCGTACTCCATTAGCCCATATAGAGCCCGTTTTGGCCACCGATAATCACGGATAACGTTGTTGGGGACGCCGCCGCCGCACTTGGGCCGCCCCGCCAGCACTCCAGAACCGCCCTTCCACCGATAGACGCTTTTGACTGCCCCTCGAGGCGTTTCGCTTCCGATATTTACTCTTGCGGCGTGGTCCATCAATCCTGAGACAATTGAGGTATGCGGAAGAGAATAGTACCCAGCCCGACTCTGATGGAGAGATCCCGAGATTCCGAACAGGGATGGCTGGATCTTCAGGAAATCGCCACAGTCGAAGTCACGTCCGAGGATCCTAGCTTCCCGATTGAAGCTGCCTTCAATTTCGAGTCCGGGCCGGGCTGGCGTGCGGCTGAAGCAGGCGAGCAGCAAATCCGGATCATTTTCGATCAACCCACCCCGATCCGTCGCATTCAACTCCATTTCGTCGAGACGACGGTTGAACGCACCCAGGAGTTCACTCTGCGATGGTCCTCCGTGCGTGGGGGGCCGATGAAAGAGATCGTGCGCCAGCAGTGGAACTTCAGCCCAACGGGCTCGACCCACGAGGTCGAAGACTATCACGTCGCCTTGGAAGAGGTCTCCGTGTTGGAGCTCGTGATCAAACCGGATCTCAGTTGCGAGAAGGCTGCAGCAGGACTGGCGATGTGGCGTGTTACGTAGGCCAGACAATCAGAAACAGCGGCTGCCAACCATCCCAGCACTCTGGGCAGTGGCGTTGTAGCCGGCCCGCCGATCTGCCGCTTGGTCTCGCGTCGTCCGGTCATCCGCAGGAAATATCTGGTGCTTTCCGACGGCAGAAGCCGAGAGTGTTCCCCGGATTGGCGTGCTGTACCGCGCCGTTTCTTACCCCTGTCGGCGCTTTAGTGTCGATACCCAGCGTGACCGCACGGAGGCTCCTACTTGCCTTGAGCGCACCAGCCAGGTAGACATCTCCCGAACCGTTCGTCTGTTGGGTTACGATTTGGACTTCTGCCGGATGGAACTGATGAGTATGATCATAGACATTGGACCGGACATACCGCATCAGAGTCTCGAGGGTTACCAGTCCGGTCGCGGGATCGACCGCCCTTCCTGCCAGACCTTCGAGAACATATTGGGTGAAGCGCCCATGCTTGAAATGTTGGTCCTCCCAACTGGATCTGCCTATACCGGTCGCGTTGAGCACCCACACACCTTCTGCAGTGGCGAGCGACGTGAACGGATTACTGTTCATTCCTTCCTTTTTTTGAGGCGGTGCATCCCGGCAGGCATCGAGGAACAGGACTTTGCGTGCTCGGCCTTTACCGCGGGCTGGGGCCGGGACGAAACACAGACGGCCCGGCGGTGATACACTCCGGGGTGCTATGGCTTGCGACAAGCTCCAGATCCAAGTTTGCGACGGCGCCCAGTCCGGCGGGAAGGTCATGTTGCTGGACGGCTTTCTGAACGCCGAAACAGCGTTCCGGTTTGCCGATCTAGTGCGGCAACAACAGCCCGCGACGCTGGTGATGGATATGAGTCTGGTGCCCTCGATCGATTCGAGTGGCCTGGGAGTGCTGATCGGAATTTACGTCTCGTTCGAGAAGAGTGCGCGGCGGCTGTTTCTTGTCGGTGTCAACGACCGCATCTTGGAGCTGTTCCGGACTTGCAAGGTCGACGACGTGTTCACGCGGTGTCCAACGGTGGCGGAAGCCGAACAGGCGTTGGCCACGCCGCCGGCCGAAGCAACTGTCCCGTCCCCGTAACCGGTGAAGACCGGCTCAAGGTGGCAGGGCTCATCCTGGTGAATGGGACGTGCGTTGTGACGGACCGGCTGGACAGTTTGTCGCCCACGCGATCTGGTTGCATGTCAGAAGGAATGTCGATGATCGAGCCGAAGATCGTTGCACAAATCCCCCCTTTCGTGGGTCCAAACCGCGCGATTTCAAGGGCGCCTCGGGCAGTCGCAGTTCACCCGCCGAGCCCGAACAGGATGCCCAGGCGGGTGCCGGCAATCGATCCTAGGGCCTCCTAGCCTAGTAGCCTAGCGTGTCGGAAAAAATGCCGGAATGGGGTACCAACCCGTTGGGTCGCGTCCGGGTCGACGAGGAATGCCTTAGGGTCGCCGCAAGAATAACAACTCACAAGTGATCGGTTATCTGTCATAATTACCTCCCCTGATACACGGTCTCCGGAAGGGTCGAAGTTGCTCCTTGTACCGTAAATCAAGGTCTTCGCCGTGGCTGCGCAACAAAATCGCCACTCTGGATAGTCAAGTAGGATTCGAATCAGAGAGTGGCATTGACAACATTGGAAGTTATTGGTTTTACTGCAAGGCATCCAAGGGATTTGGACAATAATGCCTACTTTGGACCACGGATTTGTTGACATACTGCGCCACCAGAGGACCTTCGAGCTCTACTGCCCCCCGGGGGGTCTCGAGAAATTGGTCATGTCGAGATGGATTTCCTGGCCGGTGCCCAACACGCTGGCCGACAGCCCGTATACCGTGAGATTCCGCAGAGCGCCGGCAGGGCCCGACACGTAACCTAGAAGGAGGCGCTCACGGGCGCGTAGACTGAGTCCTTCGAGCCAGGCAGCCGCAACGGTCCCCGGTTTGTCGTCGCTGACCAGGGAAGGCGGCAGACCGGCGGCCGGCACGAAGTGTAGCGGCGAATGCTGATCGCCCAGGCCGAAAGTCACGGCGATGCCGTTCAGGTCCTGATCGGCTTGCAGATGTAATGGTATGCGCTCATCGGTCCCTCCCGGCCCGCCCAGAGATAGCGTCGCCCGCGGGACTTGCGACTGGGCGGACCTGCGAAGTGCCGAGCCCGCTCCTGTATTGCTGGTACCGCTGCAAGCACCTCGTGAGGTTCGCACTGGACGCGCCAAGTCCAGGTTATTGGCGCGGAATAACTCGAGGACTAAGTCCCGAATGTCGAGCACCCCATCGCCACCGCGGACGGTTGGGGTGTCCGGGGGGTAAAGGTCCATGGCATCCCAGCGGTCCGAACCCGCCGCCGGCGCGTAACCTGGAATATTGTCGACGGCGAAGAGAACCGCGGTTAGGTCCAAGATGTTGATGACTCCGTCCCCGAAGTTCGGAGCGCAGTCCGAGGTGAATGGATAAACATCGCCAACCAGATAGGTGTCTGCAACCGTAAGAGTCGCGGCGCCGCCGAAGGTAATGCTATAAGCCGAATTTCCTTGCGCCGCTCCCGCGCCGTAGATCTGGATGGTGTACGAATTCCCCGCTGCGGAGCCAGCTGGCAGGGTTCCGGTCACATTGCCCAGCAGTTGAGCCCCGCCGATTGAAGTAGTGAGCGACGTCCAGACCACGCCGATCTCGTTGAGCATGCCGCCGTTGCTCACCGTCGGTGTACCCGGGATCGCGGAAGTGAATCCGAGCGCGGTAGTGAGCGCGGGCGCGGCGCCCACCGGCACGATTTGCAGTCCGAAGGTCACGTTATTCGCCGTCTTCGTACCGTTCATGGTCAAAGTGATGGGAATGCTAAAGCTGCCGCCAGGCGCGGCGTAAACCGATGCCACCGTCACCACGCCGTCGGGCGACGGCGGAGGAGTTACCGTGACCGTGGCGGTCTCGTTCACCCCTTTGTAACTGGCGGTGACGGTGACGGCCGTGTCGACGGTCACTGAGAAGGCCTCCGCCTGGAAGCTGCCGCTGCTTTGCCCGGCGGGAATCTGGAAGCTGTTGGTCACCGGAAACGGATTGGCGCCGCTGAGATCGATGGTCGCCCCGCCGGCCGGAGCGGCGCCGCTCAGAGTGAGTGTCAGGGTCGCTAGCGCCAGTGTCCCTCCAGCCAGTGTCGAGGGGCTGATCGTTAATCCTGTGAGAGTGGCGGCAGGCGGGCCGTTTGAGAAATCCACGTAGCGGATGCGGTCGATGAACTCATCGGAGATGTATATGTTCCCGCTATCGTCGACCGCCACTCCATTAGGAACTTCGAGCGTGGCGGCAATCGCTGGGCCGCCGTCGCCGTAAAACGCGCTTCCGCCTCCGGCAACCGTAGTGATGATGCCCGTTACGGCATCCACCTGCCGGATTCGCTGGTTGCCGCTGTCCGCGATGAACAGATTGCCGGCGCTGTCCAGCGTCACACCGGACGGGTTCCAAATCTCTGCCGAGACGGCCGATCCACCGTCGCCGTTGTAACCGCCCGTTCCTGTACCGGCTACCGTAGTGATCACGCCTGTATTGGCATCCACCCGGCGGATTCTCTGGTTATCGGAGTCTGCAATATACAGATTTCCGCTGGCATCCGAGGCGACCGACCGAGGGAAGTTCAATTGCGCCGAAGTGGCTGGACCGCCATCTCCGCTGTACCCGCTGCTACCTGTGCCCGCCACCGTTGTGATGATCCCGCTGACGGCATCTACCCGGCGTACTACGTTGTAATAGGAATCCGCAATATACAGGTTTCCAGCAGCATCGAATGCTACTCCGGACGGACTCCCCATTGCCGCTGATGTTGCCGGGCCCCCATCACCGCTGCCGTGCCCCACGTTGGCGATTCCCGCAACCGTGGTAATGATTCCGGTCGTCACATCCACCCGCCGCACTCGGGAGTTACTAAAATCGGCGATGTAGAGATTGCCGGTGGTATCCAGCACAAGCCCGTAGGGGTTCTGAAGAATCGCGGAGGTCGCCGGACCGCCGTCTCCCAGAAAACCGACCAGACCGTTGCCCGCCACGCTGGTGATGATTCCGGTGATGGCATCCACCCGCCGAACCCTTTGGTTATTCCGGTCCGCGATGTACAGATTGCGCCTGCCGTCGAGCGCGACATCTTCGTTCGTATCGCTGAATTCCGCCCAGATGGCCGGTCCGCCGTCTCCACTGAACCCGAGATTGCCGTTCCCCGCGATACTCGAGATCTGCCCGTATACGCCAGTCGACCACACTGGTGGCGCTATGACGTACGTCCACGCCGCTCCGGCTGCGCTGTCGCTGGGACCACCCACGATGGCGGCATTCGCATTGCGAGAAAGAGCGACGGATTGCCCCTGCGAGGAGCCCGTGGGCGTTCCCCCGGTAGCGACCAGTTTGCTGCCCAGTTCGGTCCATACGCCGCCTGAACGTGTGTAGACCCATACGGCGCCCACGTTGTTATCGCTGTATCCGCCGACTAGAGCCGTGTTTCCGTCGCCCGAAAGGGAGACCGCGCAGCCCTGATTCTGAAGGCCGACTCCGCCCACTCCGACCAGTTTGCTGCCCTGCTGGCTCCAGACGCCGTTGGTCCACGTGAAGATCCACACCGCACCGACTGAGCCGTTGTCGAGAGGACCGCCGACGATGGCAGTGTTGCCATCGCTGGACAGCGACACCGATAATCCCTGCCTCTGCTCTCCAATGCCGCCCGCGCCTACCAGCTTGGCCTGCTGGGTCCATACCCCTCCCGACCGCGTGAAAATCCACGCTGCACCGACCCCGGTGTTGTCGTTAAAGCCACCAGCCAAGAGAGTGTTGCCGTCGGCGGAAAGCGACACCGCTGAGCCCAGGACCGGTCCGCCAATCCCGCCCGTGGGGACCAACTTGGCGCCTTGCTGGGTCCAAGCCCCACCCGTGTTCGTAAACACCCACACCGCCCCGGTCGTAGGGCTGTCGTTCAAAGCGCCGATGGCGGCCGTCATTCCATCGAACGACAACGCGACTGAGCTGCCTTGCCAGGAGGCCCCCACTCCGCCACTCCCGACTAGTTTGGCACCGTTCTGGCTCCAGAGCCCGTTCGTCCGTGTGAAGACCCACGCCGCGCCGGCGTAGCTGTTATCATCCGGCGCCCCGATCAGGGCCGTGTTGCCGTCCCCCGACAGCGCCACCGCCGATCCTTGTGCCGATGGTCCGCTCGCGCCTGTTCCTACCAGCTTGGCGCCCTGTTGACTCCATACGCCATTGGTACGGGTATAAACCCAAGCAGCGCCGGAGTTGTTGTCGTCGGCTCCGCCCACGATAGCCGTGCTCCCGTCGGCGGAAATCGCAACGGCGACTCCTTGAGCCGATTGTCCAACCCCTCCCGTGCCCACCAGTTTGCCCCCTTGTTGGATGTATGGTGGTGCGGCAGGGGGGATGACCGCCCGGGCGATCTTGTTGGCGTTACCCTCGGTGAACCAAGTGGCGCCATCCGGCCCGGCGGCAATCCCGTTCGACGTGCTCGGCGCGGGGTATTCCGTGATCGCACCCGAGGTTGTGATCCGCCCGATCAGGTTGCTGTAGTCGGTGAACCACAGCGCGCCGTCGGACCCGGCAGCGAGAGCTCCTGGTTGCCCTCCCCCGGTGGCAATTGGGTACTCGGCGATCGCCCCGGCCACCGTGATCCGGCCGATTTTGCCGTTGACCTCGGCAAACCACAGGGCCCCGTCCGGACCGACTGCAATTCCCCCCGGGGAACTGGGCGCCACGAGAGGAAACTCGGTTACCGCTCCCGAAGTGGTAATCCGCCCGATCGCACTGTCCAGGTTTGCCGTAAACCACAGGGCTCCATCCGGTCCCGCCACGATTGAGCTAGCCCCAACCGAGTACCCTGGCACCGGATACGACGAAAAAGCTCCCGACGTGGTGACTCGCCCGATGTTGGCGGATTCGTAACCGGTAAACCAGAGGGCTCCATCCGCCCCGGTGGCGACTCCTGACAGAGCACCGGGCGGCGCCTGAAATTCACTGATCGCGCCGGTCGTCGTGATTCGGCCGATTTTGTTCGCGTTCTCCTCGGTAAACCACAGCGCACCATCCGGCCCGACTGTGATGCCGTCCGGCCCACTGTTCGCCGTCGGAATCGGGAACTCGGTCACCACTCCCGCCGGGGTGATCCGCCCGATATTGTTCCCCGCGCTTTCAGTGAACCAAAGATTTCCGTCTGGACCCGCTGTGATCGCACCAGGTTGACTCCCGGATGTCGGGACCAGAAACTCCGTAATAGTTACCTGCGCCGTCGCAATCGCGGCGGGAATCAACAGGAGACTCATGTGCCACCCGGCGGCCCTCCTGGCTGACCGGACGGTCCATCGCAGAACCGAAGTCATACCACAATCCTCCGTCTATCGAGTCCTTCCGAGATTCGAACTTCGCTGATCGTAACACGCAGCATCAATCGAGGCGACGGTACTCTTGTCTCATGCAAAATGAGCCTTTGGCATCGGCGGTGAGACCAGTATCGGGGTTCGACCCGGGTGAGGGGTCGCCGAGCCGGACGACACAAGTGCGCATAGATTCTTGGTGGCAAAGAACTCTAAAGAGTCGCTGTATCAAGGGAGAACAGTTTTGGCCGGAAAAATTCGCGGTCACCGGAGGAAAACCCGCCCACCAAGGGGCGCGATGCCAACCCAGCCCCAGCCACGCCCCGGCACAGAATCGCGCAGTTTGGAGGGGCGCCCCCTCCTCGGGGCGTCCTTAAAAACAGGGCGAACCTCAGGGGCGTACCTGCTCAGGACGTCCTTCAACGGGCGGACCTCTGCGGGGCGGACCTCAACCAAAATCGCGCAAGTCTGGAGACGCGCCCCCAGGCTTTTTCGGCCGAAGCCGGCGCCGCACCCCCGCGGGCTGCGGCTGGGGATGCGGCACCAAACTCACCGGGCACGAGATGCGAGCTCACTTCACACTCTGCCCGAAGCGGCCGGCCATCTCCGACATCGCAGCCCGATCCTCGAAAGCCAAGCGTGGACGTCCGCCGGGGCGGCGAATGCCGTGCGGCTGGCGTTGTGGAGCCAAGCTCACGGCAAGCCGGATGCGCAAAACATTTCACGACATGCAGAAGGCGGCCGAGGGTTTGAGCGGTTGCAGATTGATGTCCCGCCTCCCCGCGCAAGGGATCTAAGCCAATCGAGGAATTAATGTCCAATACCTCTCGAGATTTCCTCAAAATCCGGCAGTTTGGACCCGCGAAAGGAGTCCGAGCGCCTGCCCCCAAACAGCCTTCGAGGAGATCACGCTGCCGCCGACATCGATTACGCGCACGTGGGTACGAGCCGTACCTGATCCAGCTCGGATTGCTCAGCCGTACCTCGCGCGGCCAGCTCGCCTCCAAGTACTTCGGTGTCCAGCGAACGCTGCGCTACGACGACCAGCCGGCGTCGTTTTGCGCCCCGGCGCCGCAGGCGGACCGCGCGAAACAACCAAGGTTAGTAATGATTTAGGATTCTCGCCTCCGCTATAGTCGAGGCGTGCGCACGCAACTGTCCGCCACTCTGGTCCTCCTTTTCCCATGCGGCTCCGCCGTCGCCCAGCCAAACCTGCCAAAAGCCGAAGCCATCCTCGACAAGTTCGTCGCCGCGACCGGCGGCGAGGCGGCCTACCGCCGCCATCACAGCGAAACCATTTCGGGCACCGTGGAGATCGCTGGCACCGGCATTACGGGCACCGTGCTCACGTGCCATGCAGAGCCCGACTACAGCTACTCGGAGATGAACATCCCAATGTTCGGCAAGGCCAGCCAGGGCTTCGACGGCACCGTCGCTTGGACGCTTTCGCCCACCGGCGCTAAAATCCTGGAGGGCGATGAGCGGGCGATGCACCGACTAGCGTCGCGCATGAACTCCGAGATCCACTGGAGGGAAGCCTACAAGCGCGCGGAGACGGTGGGAACCGAAGAGATCGACGGCAAACTGGCCTACGCCGTGGCGGAAACGCCCAACGACGCGAAGCCCATTACGGTGTACTACGACGTGCGCAGCGGATTGATGGTGAGAATGATCCTGAAACAGCAGACTGCCACCAGCGACACGCGGGTCGAGGTGGAATTGGGAGACTACCGGTGGGTAGACGGTGTGAGGGTGCCGTTTGAGGTGGTCAACGTGGCGGGCGCCAACCGCTTCGTGATCCGCCGCAACGAATTCCATTTCAATCAAGAGCCGCCCACGGGAATTTTCGAACTGCCGGCGGAAGTCAAAGCCCTGCTGCCGGCGCGCTGAAGGGTATGCCGGGCGGCACTAAGTGTACTCCTCAAGGGAGGCGGCCACAAGGCGTACTGACGAGTCGAGACTCATCTCGACGCTGAGTCGTGAGAAGCGTGCGCTGGTAGTTTAGTGAAAACTGGCAAAGAGGGGCACCGCCCGGGTGAGGCTTGCCTCATTGCCCACTGCCCCTCTTTTGCGTTTTACCGCCCGGCCGGATTTGCCTGCGGCAACATACGTCGTACCTCGGCCATGGCGGGAAGCGAGGCGGCTTCAAACGCCTGGAGACGGCCGCCCTCGCCGTACTCCAAGCGAATGAGCCGGATGGTCGCCTCGGGTTTGCCGCGCCACTCGACGCGCGGGAATGTCACCAGCGCCGCGTCGCGGAAGGCCGCCGCCGCGAGCCCAATGTCCGCGTCGAGCAGCCTGCACTCGATGACGGTGCCCACCGGAGACACGCCGCACGCCAGGACCGCGCGGCCGGCCGCGTGGGAAGCCGGCTGAGACCCCATGCGGCGGCGAAGGTCCCGGCGGCGCCAACCCGCTCGATCGACCTGAGGCGCTGCCTGGCCCGCCAGCTCGGCGATGGGCTCTGGGACTTCGAGTCTCCGGCTGCCCGCGAGTTGCTGCGCATCGGCCTGGGCCTCGGCCGCTTCGCGCAGACGCCCGAGCGCTATACGCGCGTTGCGGACGTCGAGCGCCAGGTCCTCGTCCGACGCCAACGCCGTGGCGGCATCGAGCCAGCGCTTCGCCTCCGTCGCCCGATTCGCTTTCAGGGCAACTTCGGCTACCGCCTCCAGGCTCGCCGCCACGGCGATTTGGGCGCCGAGACCGGCTGGCCAATCCTGGAGATTGCGGGTAGCGTCGTAGACCCGCTCTTCCATATGCAATGCACCCACGGCAAGGTCCTGCGCATAGTCAAGCGCCGCGCCGCACCTGGCGAGCGCACGCGCGGCCGCGCTGGCGACGAACGGGCTCAAACCAACTGCCTTGTTGAAATACTCCTTCGCGCCCGGCAAGTCGCCGCGGCATGAAAGTGCCTGCCCCAAGTCGACCAGGACCTCGGTGTCTTCCGGCCGGAGTGCGAGGGCGCGATTCAAATAGGGCTCGGCTTGTTCCCACCACTCCAGCTCGACGTAGCTGTGGCCGAGGTTGCGCAGCGCGGCTTCGTGATCCGGGGCGATTTCGAGCTGGCGCTCGAACCAGTAAATCGCCTCGGCATCGCGCTTGGCGCGGCTCAACGCCAGGCCGCGATTGTTATATGCCCACCCATCCTTCGGATTGACCTCGATTTGCCGGTCGTAGGCTCTTAAGGCGTCAGCGAACCTGCCCAGCGCTTCATAGGCGCGCCCGAGGTTGTTCCACGAGTATTTCGATTGCGGATCGCGGCGCGTGGCGTATTCCAGTATGACCCGGGCCGTTTCGGGATCGCGATCCACCGCGTCGTAGCCCGCCGAATCCAGATCGTCGTTCGAGTAGCTTTTGAGGATGGCTTCGGCGTCGATGGCGGCGGTGTGTTCGAATGCCAGGCTGGCGGTCAAATCGAGGTCGACAAACCCGAGGAACTGCTGCGCCTCGGCGCCCTCCGCGGAGTGCACCGCAAGGCTGCGCCGCAGGCGGAAAATCCCGCTCGAAAATCCCGCCGATTCGTGCAGGTATCCGGAAGCCGCGGCCCTCGAAACGGGCGCGGACTCGAGCGGCTTCACGTCTTGCGGCAGCTTCAAATCGAACGTTTCCTCGGCGACGAACGGCGGCGCGATCAGCGGAGCCCGTTCAGCGGGCGCCGGCGCGGCTGCGCAGTGACAATCCTGACCATAGTCTATTGCCTGGAACCGCGCGCCTGCCCTGTGGCTGAGGGGATCGAGGAACTGCGGCAGGCCGAGGTCGAAATCGAGCGTCAGGGGCCCCCCGAGATCGTAGACGGCCGAGTGGGAGGCGCCACCAGCCGCAGTCCGCAGGGGCTGCGCCAACACGCGGAGAGCTTCAGCATCGGGATCGGCGCCGCCATAAGCGCGCCGCAGGGCGAGCTCGGGATCGCCGCTCACCTGGATGTGCAACAGCGCCAGCACGGCGCCTTTGGCGTCCAGCTTCCCAGACCACTGCGCGCGCACGCGGTTGAATCCGGGCGGCGCTGGTGGAACCTTGACCAGGCTGCCACCCCGCGCGGACACCAGCAAAGCGTGCCGCCCGCGCAGTTCGCTGGGAAGCGCTCCGGCACGGCCCACCTCCGGGGCCGCATCGAGCCACCGCGGCCGATCGCCGTCTTCGACCCTGGTCACCACGTAGCCGAGCTGGCCGGGACTGGGGAAGTCGACGTCCAGCGTGTCGAACCGGCTCACGTATGCGGCGCCGCTGCGGATGCCTTGCGCGGCTAGCAGGGAGGCCAGCAGAACCTGCTTCGACAGGGCGTCCCCCTCGCCATCCGCCAAGGTCTCTTTCGGGGCGCGAGCCTTGAAGCCGGAATCCGCGGGCGAACGCTCGATCAGCCGCACTCCCCTTGCAACGCGCTCACAAAGGGTGTCCACCGCAGCCGCGCCAGACTTGGCGGCCGCCAATCGCCTCGCTTCGGCGCGCACCGCCGGGCCTGCCGCCGGCGTTGCGAGCGAGTGCAGCCAGAGGGCAACCTCGTTCCAGGTTGCGAATGTGCTCAGGCCGATCCACGGATCGAGCGGTGCCGCCGCCGTGGCCCCGGCGAGTTGCCAGGCGTGGGTTCCGTCCGGCATTTCCCGATGGCCTTTGTCGTGGAAAACGTCGGTGTTCAGGCTGGCTCCGGCGGGCGTTGTTACCGTCCACATGCCGCTGCGGACGGGCAGGTCGAAGATGGGAGCGAGATCCAACCACCATTTGGTTCCGGCGGCGGCGGGATACGACACACGGGTTTCGGAGACAATCTCGTCGCCCTTGCGGACTCCCGGCACCAGGTAGCTGCGGAATCTCGGGGCGCCGGAGAAGGACTCCCGAAGCTCCGCGGGGTCGAGTTGGCGTTCGCCGCCACCCGCCTGCCGCACCATGGCGGCGGCGATTCGCACAGCGGCGTCGCGCGAACGGATGGGAACCGTGATGCGCCCATACCACGACGCGCCGGCTTCGGACTGAATGCGGACGGTCGTACGCCGAACCACGTCTTCCGCGCCATTGGCGGCGATGTGGTGTTCCTCCGCGAACTCCCGGTAGACCGCCGGATATGCGGCGAGGTCCGGCGCGGCAAGGGCGTCCGCGTGCACTCCGGGCCAGCCGGCGGGCCACCCGGCCGCCATGGCGCTAAGCCACCAGATGCGGCGCCGCATCACGGCGCCTCTCCGGGCAGGCGTATTTCCACGGTGTGTCCGGGAACCACGTCGGCCGCGACCGAGTAGACGCGGCCAGAAGCGGTGAGCAATTCCATTTCGAGCGTGCCGCCGCGCACGCCACCGAGTTCGGCCGCTCCACCGACCACGTGCGCGAAGGGCGGTTGCGTCGCAAGCGCGTGCCCGCCCTCGGCCCAGGTTCCCGCCAACGGGTCGTCGGCAAAAACGTAGGCGCTCTGAACCGGTTTTCCGCCGGCGGTGGTGACGTGGAGTTTGAGTGTGAAAGCTGGCGCGACGGCTGCGTTTGGAAAGGCCGTCTCGCGGCCCGCGGCCAGGACCAGCGGAACGCCGCCCCAGGCGTGAGTGCCGCATACATCGGCCGGGTAAGGCGCGCCATTGGCCGCGGCCGAGTCGCTGAATGCGAACACGTGGATCCAGCCGTGGTAGCGCCCCGCGGGCAGGTCCGCGACCCGAAAAGTGCCGTCAGCCGCGACGTCGACTTGGGGAACCACGATATTCCATGCGCCCGCATCGGCCGAGCGCAGCCACAGAGCGGCGGTTGTGCGGACGCCCGCGGAGACGGCGCCCGGCGCTTCGCCCCGCAGCACTGCGGCCAGTGCGGGCTCGCGCAACACTACGTGCTGCCCGCCAGCGACCTCAACGGTGCGCGACAACTCGACGGAGCCCGGCCGGTAGACGGAGACTCGGTACAGACCGCCTGTCGCCACTGCTACGGTTGCGGCGCGTTCCCCCGCAGCCACGGGAGCGAACTGAGGAGCGGAATCCCGGAACATCGGCGGACCCGCGAAGCCGCCGCGGGTTCGAACGGGCGAGACGCTTACGCCTCGTTCGGCGCCACTGGCCTCGAGTTCTACCCGGATCTCGGTTTTAGGACGCGGGACCACGGAAGCGCGCGTGTGAGGGAGGGCCACCGCAACGCGCGACGCCGATACCGGACGGCGGGAATCGTCGAGTACGTGGATTTCGTAGTTGCCGCGCGCCAGCTTGACGACGGGGGGCGTTTCCGTCACCTCCACGCGTGCCACCACGTTCCCGTCTTTCGCATCGAGCACGCGCACTTGCTGGCCGCGCACCGCTTCCCCCACTTCCAGCACCGCGTTGGCAGGCGCGAGCGCGACCATCAGCGGGGCTCCCGGCTCCCAGAGGGCCCGCGCCGGTGCGTAGCCTGCAGCGTAGATGAACGCCGCGTAGATGCCATCGGGCGCTCCGGCGAGCGTGAGTTTGCCGTTCGCGCCGGTAACGTAGGTCGCAAGCGGCGCCCGAGGAAACCCGTCCGGCATGTCGATTCGCCAAACATCGACGGCGGCGCCGGCCAGCGCCTTGCCCAGCGCCCGGACTTCGAGGGCGCGCTGGGGCGCCCGGTCGAACTGGAAATGGTGGACCACGGGCTGGGTAAGATCGTTTGGCGCGCGGGGCAGGAGCACACGCCCGGCAACGGGAAAATACTCTGCCAGGTCCGCAACCACCCAGGCATAGGGCTCCTCGCCGTCCGTGGTCTCCTCCGGCCTTTGCGTCAGGGACCACGTCTGCAGCCCGCTCACGGTCTGCCATCCCAAGCCCGGCTGCCACCACTTCACGCGCAGGCGCTCCGCCGGCACCGCGGGCGCATGCTCCGCGGCGAATTCCACAGAGACGGCGTCGGCGATTCGCAGTTCGCGCGCGCCCGCAGACGAATCGAGATCCAGCGGCACCCGGGCATTGGCAGCGACCAAGCTGATTCCAGCGCCCGCAATGGCTCCGCACGGTTTGGAGAGCCGATAGCGCCCCCCAGCGCCGGTCACCGTGGCCGCGAGCCTGTCCGGCGCGAACACCACCGCGCCCGGTACCGCGGACCCGTCCGGCCCCAGGACCGCGCCTTCGCAGGAAGGCGGGGGCGCCGCGTCCGGAGGCCGCAGCATTTCGAGGATTTCGAGCGTACCGGACTCGTTGGCATCGCGGCCCGCCGGCCGCACCACCAGGAACCGGTCGCGCTGGCCGGGCTCGATGCGCACCTCGGTCGTGTAAGACCTTTTCTGGCCGAACTCGACCGTCAGGTCGGCCTGGCGGTACGGAAGGTGGTCAAAGCTAAAGATGCCATTGTCGAACGTCTTCACGACGTCATGCGGGTAGACGCCATGGGGTGTCAGGTAGACTTCGGCTGCCTCGGGGCGCGCCCCCGGCGTTCCAGACACAGTGCCCAACGCCACCTGCAACGTGGTGTTGGCGCGCAGCCGGATCTCGCCGAGGTGGAAGATGCCGCCGCTGGAAGGTTCGAGGTCGAAGGAGGCAGGCGCCCACTCGGCCGCCGGATCCACGATGCCGCTGATCTCGTCCTGGGCGCTGACGTCGGCGAAGGAGAAACGGCCTTTCGAATCGGTACGGGTCTCAACGGTTGCCAGGCCGTCCGGCCCGGCGACGGGAGCGAGCGCAACCCGGACGCCGCCGAGCGTTTCCCCACGGGCATTGAGCACCCGCCCGTCCACTGAGGCATGGCGAATGCCGGAACATTGGAGGTTCGACACCCCCATCACGTTCACCTGTGCCGTCATCGCCCAAGGAAAGACAAGCAGCCAGCCAATGCGCCAGAAAGTCACCGGCTACAATATAGGGCTCGATAAACCAGATTTCAAGTTATCGACCTCCATATACTGGCCATTGACCCCCCGGCCGCGCAGAAGAGCGCATATAAGTGAAAATGGAATCAAACAGATTGGCTGGTGATAAAGGACTTAACCGGTCCAATCTGTGCAGGCGCCCATAACATGCCAGTCTTCAATAAGCTTAGGCACTGCGCGGGGCATCATGAATGGCCGGTTAAGTCTCCATCACGGCAGGATCAGTAACGGGAAACGCGCTTGCGTCAGCCGACCCGTGTGGCCGTGGCGGCACCCCCCGGAACGGCCCCGACCACCGTACACTCCCCGGAAACGGCGATCTGGGAAGCGTCGGCGTCGGCACGCCGGAACAGCGGCCAGCCGTGGCTACCGATAATGAATATTAACGCCCTGCAGAGGAATGACCAGACATCGATGATGTCGCGGGTGACTGCCGATTCATCGGAAGCGATCCATATTGAAGCTGGCCGGCTTGAGCGACCATGACTTTAGCGAGACCAAGCGCGCGTTGCCACCGGCGGCAAAGGCTTCCACTCCTATACTGCCCGGCCCTGCTTCGGTTGTGGTAAAGATCGCCGACTCGCCGTCATTGGCATAAACCTCGACCGCGCGCTTATCGAGAAAACCGCGTAGCCGGATTGTCTTGCCGAGGGATACGGAGGTTCGGGCAGTGCCAGCTGACAACGTTCCGCTTGCCGGACTGAAGGCGATCTCCAGTCCGGCCTTGCCGCCCGAAGGGCACCGCACCCGAAGACCCATCGAGCTCGCGCTGTCGGCGGCAAATTCCGCTTCGAATTCCAGACAGTCGCCTGAGATCCTGTCGCTGAGCGTGATGGACTGGTTATTGAGCACTTTCGTCGGAATGGTCTTGGTCTCGCCCCGTAAGCTTTGAAATTCCGCCGCGGGTGTTTGCCTGAGGTACCCGTCGCCGCCGATGGAAAGGAATCGTGGCAAGGTCATGACGCCGTTCCAGCCCATGTCCGGATTCGTGTCAGTCCGGCCCCATAGCCACAAAATGCAGCGGCCCGTGTTGTCAAACGACACGTTACTGGCATAGGAGCGGCCGGCATCCAGTGTCCCATGCGTTTGCGGAATGAACTTCGCTCCTGCCAGATCCAAATCTCCCACAAAGTATTCGCACGGTCTGTGCGGGGAAAACAGCAGCACCCACTTCGCGCCCAAGCGGAACAGGTTGGGACATTCGATGTTGTACACCTCGCGGTCCCGGTACTCAAACACTGGCCCACGATATTTCCAGGCGGTGAGGTCCCGGCTGGTGGCTTCATAGAGCTGGACGGCGCCACGACCGCCGCTCTGCTGTAGATTCCCTCCACAGACCATATACGTTTTCCCGCGCTCGCGGAAAGTGAATGGATCGCGCCACTCATTCACATTTGTGGTGCCGTGGATCTTCAGCGTCAGAATGGGATTGGCTGGATGCTTCTTCCACTCAATCAGGTCGTCATCCTCCGGCAAAGCTAACCATTGTTCGGGCGGCCGGTTGCCGATGCTCGTGTAGAAGACCCAAGGACGGCCGTCGGGTCCTTCGATGGCCGCACCTGAGAAAACGTGATCCTCGCCTCTCTCCTTGGAAGGCCACAACGCGATGGGGAGATGCTCCCAGTTCACCAGATCACGGCTGCGGGCGTGGCCCCAATGCATGTTCCCCCAGACAGCCCCGTACGGATTGTGCTGGTAGAAGAGATGATGCCAGCCCTTATACCAAACTGTCCCGTTGGGGTCGTTGTTACAGTTTGCGGGTGGATGAAAGTGGTAGATCGGCCGGTTGGGATCCGACTCTGCCTTCGGGACCGCGGACTGTACCGACTTCATTGCCTCTGCAACCGCTGGATTTTCCGGGGCAGCCTCGACCGAACTAACCGCGGCTACTGCCGCAAACATCTTCGCAGCGTGCCGGCGGCTCATTAGATGGTTGTTCACATATCACTCCCGATACGCGGAAATACCCTGGTGCAACAAATCAGAGTCGACGAACCGACAATATAGCATCCGTATTCTGTGATATCCATCAGCCCATACAGCGCGGACGTCAGGCTGCTGATATTCCGTCATATCGTTCCGCTTCCGGCCGCGGGAGCGCGCCGGGCCGGAGCTGTATCAAACGGCGGCATTCTCAGCCGCCGCTCCTATTGGCGACTGGGCTGATCTCCCGGAGCGTCGTTTTGGGTCAGCCATGCGAATTGAATGGAAAAGCGCGCCTCCATGACCCGGCGAGAAACGCCTACATCGACTGGACTAGAAACGATAATGCGGCTTACGGCCCGCGACCAAGCTCCTAGTCCGACTGAGCAACTGGCTCTTCCCTGCGCGGCCCTTTAGAAAGCGAACCACACTTTGTTTCTAGGCCTCATCGACTGAGCGCGACCAAAGCAATTAGGGTTGCTGAACCCACAACGCCCAGCGCAGCCGCCTTTCCAGGCGGCTACTGGGGCCCGTTTCCTTCGCCATTTCCGGACACCGGCCAGGAGCGCGCACCTCTACCTTTTCCAGTCGATTCCCACCGATGTATTGCCGTAAGCGCCGGTAATCTGGAAGGGTGCAATTCGCACCGACTTATCTTTCTTGAACAGCGGGGTAATAGCTTTGACCACCAGTGCTTTAAATCCCGTTGTGGCGTCGGAAAGAATGCCTTTCGTGTCGAGCGTGCCCTGGAGGTCGACGCGCCGGTTTAAGAGATTGTAGCTGCCGCGCACCGTTGCATGCGCTCCCGGGACATCAAAACTCGCATTGGAAATTGCGGAAATCCCGTTGCGAACTTGGATATTGCCGCGGAGCTGCGAAAGCACGGTCCGTGGATCTTTGTTCTGTCACTTTCTTCGATTCGCCCCCCGCGCTTTCGCTCAAGTGGTCAATGCTGTCCTGCGTATTGGGATTCATGAAGCGGCTGTCACCCATTCCGAAGGCCAAGTCCAGGCGAATCTTCCTTATACGGGCAATATAACGGCCGCCTCCGTTTCGAGCCGTGGTTGTTCTCCATCGCACGAAACCTGGCGATCGATCACCTGCGAAAGCAACAAACGGCGACGGCAAGGCATCGGATGTGCCGAGAGGACGAAGCGGGCCTGAACCTTCCGGCGCCGGATTTCGAAT
>Ga0181521_10003435_pt1 | contig 18641 bp, 12 predicted proteins | sample PEATcosm2014_Bin_32_FD_119764 | JGI IMG/M metagenome (GOLD analysis project Ga0181521, IMG submission 119764) | Peatland microbial communities from MTU Mesocosm Facility, Houghton, MI, USA - PEATcosm2014_Bin02_60_metaG | ecosystem: Environmental > Terrestrial > Soil > Wetlands > Peat | place... | reverse complement strand
CGTCATGGGCAGCCCGTCCGAATGCTAGGGCGAGTTGCCGGTCGCGTTGAGCATACTCGTCGCCGGCCGACATCATCGAATGCACCAGGTAAAACGCCGCGCCACACGCTTCCAACTCACGCGCCAGCGATGGCGCGTCGGCGAGATCGGTTCTGCGGATCTCAATGCGCGAGTCTGAGGCCCAAGCGCGGCCTTCCAACTTCGCAGGAGAGCGTACGAGGCATCGCACCGCATAGCCGGAAGCGAGCAGTTGCGGCACGAGTCTCCCGCCGATATATCCGGTAGCACCCGCTATGGCAATGCGTTGCAGTTTTGGGAATTCCTTGGGCTGTGAGCCTTGCTTCAGTCTATCGGAAAGGCGCTTTCATTTCTGTGCCAGCCCCCCCGTCGAGATCCGCGGCTGTCGGCAGAACGCTAATCAGCCCAACTGAGACGATCCTGGCCACGAAGTCGCCTCTAGTTGGCCTGGTAGACCATTCCTGGCGATCACAGCCCTTCCCACCATGAATCCAAGCGGGCTGCGCCCAAACGGCCTTCTGGAGATCACTCCTGTGACGAAGTCACGATGACGTCAACTGTACGGGAGACGCACATGCGATAGATGTGCTGCTTGGGACGGATCGGCGCGGAACAATGAGCCCACGACGAGCGCCGCGCAGACCGCTGTAGCGTTGCTTCCATCTCGCTGAACGGCTAGTCCACTCACGAGGAAGCATCATGCTCTACGTCCACGTCACGCATGGCCACTTCACCAACCCTGATGTGCTGCTCCAACAAGGGCAGGAAATGTCACTAATTCTGAAGTCCTAAAGAGAAGAGAGAGAGAGAGAGAGGGGAGATGTAGGATGTCAGAATAGCTGACAGCCGTCCGCTGATTCTAAACGGCTATCCGAAGGCGTTCGCCAGGATTGTTGACAGTCTCTGCCGCGATTCCTGGCATAATCCTACCGCCGTGTCAAAGTTGTTGGCATAGTCCTACACTGGTCGGTCGTCCTGTCCGTCATCCGGTTAGCTGGGTGGGAAACGTGGAGGTGCCGCCCACGAACTGGGCTCAAGACAGATGGGTTCTGTCCGGATGGAGAGCTTGTCCTGCGAGCATCGCTGCTCGGTGGCGCCCTGACGCCCTGCTTTGGAACAGAGGTTCGCCTGGAAGCGAGGCTACGGAGTAGGATAGTCGGTATGAGCGGCGGCAAGTCGCGATTTCGAATTCTCCCGCTGACGGTTCAGGGGATCACCAGTCCATTGGGCGTTCATGGACAGATGCGGGCGCCTGAGATGTTCAACGTTTGTGCATCTCCCGGGCCGTTTCGGACAGACCGCGCGACGAACCCCGCTCCCCGGCGACTTCTGTGCCGTTTCATACGGCCGCGCAGGCCGATTGTGGCCGCTTTAAGTGCTTACCTGACGTACCTGTGGTTATTGGCCGTCCCGGCTAGCGCGCTCGATCCCAACAAGCGGATCACCCAGTACATACACAGCGCATGGAGCGCGCGGGATGGCTCCGCGCCGAATGGAGGATATGCAATCGCGCAAACGGCGGACGGTTTTCTGTGGTTCGTTTCAGGCGATCTGATGACCTTTGACGGGGTTCGGTTTGTTCCCTGGGATGGGCCTCCCAATAACGGTTCGATCGCCACAAACGACACTGGCTTTGGCCAGATCATGAATGCCATGGGCGCCCGCGCGGGTGGGCTTTGGGTGTTGGGAATCGGTGGAATTGTTCACCTGCAGGGCCGCATCGTAACTTCCCATTTCGAGTTGGCAGGGCTTCGGGCTCTCCAGAGCATGAGCGAAGACCCGGATGGCTCGCTCTGGGTGGTGCGCGGCGACAACCGTATTTTGGATGCCCCCGTTTGCCATATTACCGAGCGGCCGGTCCAGTGCTTCGGAAAAGCCGATGGCATCCCAATTTCACCGGTGAATTCCATACTGGCGGACGGGAAAGGCGGCTTTTGGCTGGGAGGACAGACGGCGCTTGCCCACTGGCATAACGGGGTCTCGGAAATCTACCCAATCGACGCGCTGAAATCCAATGGAGGACGAGCCGGGATCGCGCGAATGGCGCTTGGTCCCGACGGGTCCCTATGGATTGGCATACGCTCGGCCGGACATGGGCGAGGGCTGGGCCGATTGAGGAACGGCGCTTTCCAACCGTTTGTGACGTCCAGCTTCGACGGGAGCGCACTGGCTGTCGAGAGCATGGTCTTCGACCGCGACGGTAACCTTTGGGTCGGCACCGGCGGCCAGGGGCTGTTTCGGATTCATGGGGATGTCGTAGACCATTATGGACGAGCGGAGGGATTGTCGAGCGATGTAGTGGACGCCGTTCTTGAGGACCGGGAAGGAATTTTGTGGGCTGCATCGCCGGAATTGATCAATAAGTTTCGCGATCCGCGCGTGGCCAGCTTCTCGGTGGCGGAGGGGTTGGGGAATTCGCCCATGGGGGTTCTAGCCACCAGAGACGGCACAATCTGGATTGCAAGCCAAGGCTCCCTCGATCACATCGATAAGAACGGAACCATCTCCTCCATTCGCCCGCACGATGGTCTTCCAGGGAATCAAGTCGCCGCCATGCTGGAGGACCACGCCGGCAACCTGTGGGTGGGAATAGATGACGGACTGTATCTGCTGAGCAACGGGCGATTCCGCCGGCTGCCCGAACCCGATGACAAGCCGCTGGGGCTGGTAGTTGGAATGGCCGAGGACGCGGACGGGAATATCTGGGCGGAGTGCTTCAGCAACCCACGGAAGCTGGTGCGCATCCGCGATTTCCAGGTGCGTGAGGAGTTCCCTGGCTCGCGGGTTCCCAGCGGCCGTACCGTCGTTCCGGATCCACGGGGAGGAGTTTGGATAGGCACTCTGAAGGGCGATCTTGCGCTACTTCGGAATGGGGTTGCCGAGACCTTCCCGCTAAATGCCAAGGGCGATCCGTTTATCCACCAGATCGTCGCCCGGGGAGACGGTTCGGTCCTTGCCGGTTCGGCCGAGGGACTGGTCGGGCTACGGCAAGGTAAGGTGCAGCGAATGACGACGGGAAACGGCCTGCCATGCGCCTTTGTTACGTCTTTTGTCGAGGACCGGGAAAAACGTTGGTGGCTCTACACGGATTGCGGCGTGGTCGAGCTGCCGGATTCCGAGCTCGAACGATGGTGGGCGAACCCGCAAGCGATGGTGCAGGTTCGCGTCTACGACGAACTGGATGGAGCAGCGGCAGGGCGGCCGAATTTCAATTCGGCGGCATACTCTCGGGATGGGCGCGTGTGGTTCGCCAGCGGAGTGCGGGTACAGATGGTGGACCCATCCAGGCTGTCACAGAGGGCGCCGGCTGCGATGACACACATTGAATCGTTAACTGTGAACCGGAAGGAGTTCGAGCCCACGGGCCATCTCAAGCTCCGTCCCCATCCGCGAGAAGTGCAGATCGATTACACTTCGCCCGAACTTCTGATTCCACAGAAGGTGAAATTCCGGTACCGCCTCGACGGTTACGAGCGGGATTGGCGCGAGGCCGGCACACGCCGGCAGGCTTTCTACACGGACCTGCCGCCAGGCCATTATTCCTTTCGCGCGATCGCATGCAATAGCGATGGCGTCTGGAACCAAAGCGCCGCCACGTTCGATTTTTCCGTCGATCCCGCGTACTATCAGACCTCCTGGTTTCGCGCGCTGTGCGTCACGGCCTTTCTGGCGGCCCTCTGGGGGCTCTACCGGCTTCGCCTATATCAGGTCGCCCGCGAGTTCACCGCGCAGTTGGACGGCCGCGTCGATGAACGCTTGCGGGTAGCCCGCGACCTGCACGACACACTGCTGCAGACCTTTCAGGCCGCGCTGATCCAAATGCAGGCCGGTTACAATCTGTTATCGCGTCGCCCCGAAAAGGCCGCCGAAACCCTTCAGAAGGCAATTACCATTTCCGAGGGAGCCATCGCCGAGGGCCGGGAGGCGATCCAGAACATGCGCTCGTCCACGGTCACCAAGAACGATCTCGCGAGGGCCTTGCGAGTTGCGGGAGACCAGATGATGGTGGAGGGTTCCGCGAGATTCGATGTCAAGGTGCAAGGGTTGTCGCGGGATGTCCACCCGATTCTGCGCGACGAAGTCTATCGGATCGCGCTCGAGGCCCTGCGCAATGCGTTCAAGCATGCCGAAGCGAAGGCCATTGAAGCCGAGATCGTGTACGGGGACAGTTTGAGGGTCCGCATCCGTGATGACGGCAAAGGCATCGACCCAGCCAACCTGGGGGAGGGACGGCGGCCCGGCCACTACGGTCTCCTTGGAATGCGTGAGCGCGCCGCGCGCATCGGCGGAAAACTGGACGTGTGGAGCGGTCCTGGCGCCGGCACGGAAATTCAACTGACCATCCCAGGTAAGATCGCATTCCGCGTGTTCGGCGCAGGCTCCCTGTTAAGGCGATTCCGGCGAAAGAGCAAGAGCGAGACGGCAGCACCAAAAGCTGACACGTTAAGTTGACGTGCTACGCAAATCTGACAGAAGGATTCCGGGCGGATCGTCGGCCAATAAGAAGCGATCCAAGTTGGCCCGTCAAACCGTCGAGCCGACCCCGGCGACTGCCCAACGACGATCCGAAAAGTGGTGATACAAGCGCGGTCGACGAGACGGTAGGATCTTGCCATCTTTCGTTGCACGTTTTGCCACTTTCTGTGGCACGAATTGTCAACAATTCTGACAACCTACAGGAGAGAGAGAGGTTTGAAAATCAATGACCATCGAAACCATGGCTCGAGAATTCCGCTACGACTCCGTCCGGCTCCCAGATTGTAGGTTGCCAGAATAGGTGACATTGCTACCCTTGATAATAAAGGAGAAAAGCAGCTCGTTGCCAACGATCATGACAATTTTTGCCACGATTGTTGGCAAGATCCTACTGTTGCGCCAGTGTTGTTGGCATAATCCTACTAAGCTGCGCTCCGCCTTACACCGCTGGTTGCCAAGAGCGAGCGATTCGGCTCACAATCGCTTTCCGCAGCTTCGCTTAGTCGCGTGGAGTGTTTCTGGTGGGACTCGAAGAACCCCTGGAAAGGTCTGGAGTGTGATGTGCTTCCGGCCGAAGAGCCGGGCATCGATCGACCAGGCGCCCGGTCCCACCACCGCCAAGCTCGCGCCAAGCACCGCCAACCCGATCGGAATCCAGGGATCGCCGGGGTATGAGAAAACGATCCACAGGTCGACAATGGCTATCAACGCTCCCGCGAGCGGGGTCCACAAACCGACAAGAAGAAAAGCCCCCGCGCCGGCTCCGATGATTTGGGGTGCGACGGGCGCTACCTGAGGCGCTGTCCTAAGATAGGCAATCCCACAATGAAAGAGCGCGGCGCTGGTAAAAAGGCGCTGGAGCAGAAGGCCCCTGCCGGGCCAACCGTCCGCGAAAGTCGAGAATAAGCGTTGCAAAAAACTGTCCCATTTATAGGGTAAGAGATTGACAACAAAAGCGAAACACTCGATAGTAGATGGCCGCTTTGCTACTTTCAGGGGATTTACAGGTCGATGATTCCGCGCTTGAGCCCAATGGTGACCGCGTGCGTGCGGTCGTTCGCGTCCAGCTTCTCGAGAATGTTGCCGACGTGGCTCTTCACGGTATCCTCTCGAATGGAAAGCTGGCCCGCTATCTCCTTATTCGCGTTCCCCTTGGCGATCAGCTTGAGAATCTCCAGTTCGCGCTCAGTCAACTGGTCCTCGGCGGTATGCATGGCTAGCTCGGCCGCGACCTCAGGGGGAATCCGTTTGTGTCCGGCATGCACGGCGCGGATAGTCTCAAGCAGATCCGTATGTACGTTCCCTTTCAGCAGGTAGCCCCGAGCGCCCGCTTTGAGCGCGCGCACCACCTGGACGTCGCCAGCGTACGTAGTGAAAACGATTATCCGGGCATGGGGGAATTCGCTGCGGATGGCTATGATCGCCTCGATGCCGTTCATACCGGGCATCTGTAAATCCATTAGGGTGACGTCTGGCTGATGTAGCCGGAATTGCTCGATTGCTTCCTGCCCGGTGGAGGCTTGTGCGACCAGCTCCATGTCCGGTTCGGCGCCGACCAGCGCCGCTATGCCGTAGCGAAGAAGATGATGGTCGTCGGCGGTAAGAATCCGAATCGGCTTGGAATCGGTGCTCACGGGTTTGCCTTCTTCTTACGAAGGAGCTGAAATGGGCCACTCCGAGGTGCCGCATATGCGACCGAGGCTGGGATGCTTAGCTCAACTTCAGTGCCCGCGCCAACTTCGCTCCAGAATTCCAATCGCGCGCCGATTCGCTTCGCACGCTCACGCATCCCTAGCAAGCCCGAGTGTCCCGGGCGGCCTGCCTTAACTACTTCCGGATCGATTCCTTTTCCATCGTCGCGAATCCGAACCCGAAGCAGGCGATCATCGTACCGGACGTCAGCTTCGATCTCGCTGGCCTGTGCGTGCCGGAAAGCATTTCGCAGCAATTCGCGGGCGATGCGGTAAGCCTCGTCCTGGATGATCGGATCCAAAGCTTGCCGCTCCCCTTCTACTGCCACACGGAAGATCACCGGATTTCCGTTCGCATCCTCGGAGTGCGCCAGATCTTGACCCGTTGCCGTCAGCAACTGCGTCAAATCGCTCTGAACTGCCGGCTGCAAACGTAAGTCGTGAATCGCATCCCGGCCCTCGGCGATTGCGCCCGACGCCACGTTGATCGCGTTATCGAGAGTTTCCCCGGCTTTTTCGGGGCGACGGGAAAGAAAGTTGCGAGCGGCCTGCATCATAATCAGGGAACCCTGAAAACTCTGCAACAGCGTGTCGTGCAGCTCGCGAGCGATGCGCGTGCGCTCGCCGACGCGCTCTTCCAGACGCGCGTTAAATTCATGCTTGATCTGATAGAGGCGGTAGCGGTACAGCGCCCACAGCAATGCGAAAAAGGCAGCGACGCATGACGCCCGGAACCAGGTGGTCTGATAGTATGCCGGATCGATGGAGAAATCGAGCGAGTCTCCAGCCTCGTTCCACACGCCGCTGTTATTCGAGGCCATCACGTGGAAGCGGTAGTGGCGTGGAGGAAGATCGTTATAGAACGCCTTCCGGTCAGTGCCGGCGTCCTTCCAGTCGGGATCATGGCCTTCCAGCTTGACACGAAAACGGATCTTCTCCGGTGCGATGAGACTGAGCGCGGTGAAGTCGATCTCCAGATCGCGACTCAGTGCGGGCAGGCGCAGATTCGACGCTCCCATGCCCGACAGGTTCTGCCAACGGGTTTTGCGGTCGGCCTTGATTTCCTCGATGTGCACCGGAGGCGGGAGTTTGTTGATGGGAATGTGCCGCGGATCGATGAAGCTGACGCCGTCGCCAGGCAAGAACCACAGTTTCCCATCCGTGGATTTCGCGAGTTGCGGGCTGTAGCCGCTCGTTACCGCATGGCTTCTGACTCCGTCGGAACTGTCGAAAACGGTAACCTGTATAGTCCGCTTCGGATCAGCAACCCACGCGTCCAACTCGGGCCGGGCAATGCGCGCCAAGCCGCAGGCCATGTACAGCCAGAACGAATCGCCGTCGTCCTCGACCAAGCCGAGAACCGTATCGCAGGGCAGTCCGTTCCTGCTGGTGAGCGTGGCAACGTGACCATTGTTGACCCGGCTTAGCCCGCGCTCGGTTGCCACCCAGAGCGTACCGTGCCCATCGGCTTGAAGGCCATTGACGCGGCCCTCTCCCAACCCATCGGCAGCCGCGTATGATGCGCGGACCTGACCGTCTCTGAAATACGCCACACTACCGGAAAAAAATCCAAGCCATAGACCTCCCTGCAAAGGATCAGAGAGCAGCGCCGAAGCAGGACCCTTACCTCCCAACCTTGCCCACGGGGTCCGTTCGACAACACTCCCCTCACGCAAATGAAGAAGACCTTGATCCTGGTGGCTGATCCAGAGATTCCCTGCGCTGTCTCCTGTGATGGAATACACGTATCCGTCAGGGACGGCGCGTACCCGAACAAAGCGGCCATTCTCGAAGTAGGCAATGGCGCTGAGCGTGGAGGCCCAGATTCGTCGGCGATCGTCCATAAAGAGGGAATGCACGTCGTCGTCTGGCAATCCACTGCTTCGCTTGCGGTAAATCGCAGTGTGCCCGTTATTCCATCGGTTCAAGCCCGCACCTGTTCCAAGCCAAACACCGCCATCTCTGGCCGCCAGTACGGACCGAACGTCGGCACTCGACAAACCCTGCTTGACAGAAATCGTGGGGACCGTGAAATCGCGAAAGTGGTCGAGGCCATCACCGGTCGCAACCCAAATAGTGCCTTCACTATCCTCAAAGAGTCTATAGATGAAATCGCCGGAGAGGCCGTCAGACTGCGCAAACAGATCCGTCCGCCCCTCGTGCAAATGCAACAGGCCCCGATTCGTTCCGATCCATAGACCACCATTGCGATCCCGAAGCAACCTAGTGGGCCAGAACTCTCGTCTAGCAGATGGGAAAAATGGAAATGCTTCAGAATTTCCCTCCACGAGTTGTTTGATTCCGTCGCGCATCGCGATCAAGAGTGCGCGGTTGTCGCCTTCGACCAGAGCCTCGGGCGGCGAATGTGGTATCGGATAGAGTCTCGGAGAACCAGGCTTCCATCGCCACACCCCGGTCACCGCTCCTGCCCAAAGATTACCACCACTATCCTCATACAACGAGGAAACTCCGCGGCCGAGGCTGCCGTCGTCTCCATAGCAACGCGCGATCCGACTCTGGATCGCGCAGAGTCTTCCGGTGGTCACCGCGCCCCCGCCAGCCCATATCGTCTTTTCACGATCCTCAAGGAGGGTAAGAACAACCTGACCAGCAAGCTCCGGATAGTGAGTCAGCTTGCCGTCCTTCCAGCTTGCGAGTCCTCTATCGGTACCGATCCAAAGACGCCCATCGTGCGCCGCGAGCAGACTCTGAATATTGTTGCTGGGGAGATGATTACCCGTCGGCGGCTGCCACGCGATGCTCCGAACTCCGTCGAACCGAAGCAAGCCGAATTCCGTGCCGAGCCAGAGATAACCGTCCGGAGATTGAGCAATTGACGTGATGCGGCCGTTGAAAAAGCCTTCGCGGATGGTCCACGCGGTGTGCGCGTATTGATTGATGTCGAGAGATGGGTTTAGGGCGAAAGCACAAGGGCAGCACGCCAGGAGGATGCCCAGCGCAACAACGGCTCTTGGTTTCCGGTCGGCTCTTCCCACGTACGCCCAATTATCGCGTACCAATGCAGTTTGCGGGGCGCCTTCGCCTACAGCGGGTTCTCCGCGTCCCTGCGCTGATTAAATCGGCGCGCGGGCTCAAAGCTCGCCCCGCAGTCCTGCTTATGACGCAGCGGCCTAGTCCTGCTCGAACTCGAAATCCGGCGCGCCTAGCCCCACCATGTCATTGAGGCCACTGGTCCCACCCAGAACCACATCATCCGCTTGACCGATCAATGTCAGTTCGGGAGCCTCGTATTGTTTCTGCATTCCATTCACCTCCTTTCTGTATTGGGGTTGACAAACTCGCTTGTTTATGCTGCCTTAATCTCGGCCCCAGATGGCCGGCTCTGCCCGCGATTGCGTAGCCACAGTTCGAGCAGAATGATCCGCTGCAACTGAGGGGCGTTGCAGTCGAGCCCGGCCGAAAGGCGCGCCAGGCGCGACAGGACGCTGGTACGGTCCACAATTCCTCGCTCGACCAAGTGCAATCGCCGTGCCCCCAGGAGGACGCGGGCCAGGGGCCGCAGCGCTTCCATCCACGGAGCGTCGAAGAAGCCCTTGGATCGCCGCTTCCGCAGCTTGGGCGGCCACAAATCCGACAGCGCGCGGCGCATCAACCTTCGTGGCTCGCCAGGTCGGCAGAGCACGTCGGCCGGTATGGTCATGAGAAACTCAACAAGAGGCCGGTGGGCAAACGGATGCGTATAGTCGAGGTGCTGCAACGGCTCAGGCGCCTGCAGCGAGCGCAGTTCCAGCATTGTCGTCAGAGCCTGGAAATATTTCCGGCGCTCCGGCGGCGCATGCATCCAAGCATTCGAAAAAAGGCTCCCCGGTTCGGAAAGGCCCATCGGTTTACGAAAGCTAGGCAGAACGGATGTCTCGGCGCTTTTCGGCATGTAGGAACCGTCGGGCGTTGTGAAGATCGCAGGGGGCACCCACCCTGATGGCAGCGCCGCCCGAAATGCCCTCCAGAGAATCCAATAAATGGGAAGCCCGAGGATCTTGCTCCATGCGAGCGCTTCTTCGCACGCCGGGCCGATGCGAAGCCGGCGCAGGGACGCCGCGACCTGAAGGCTATCGTCGAACCAGTTCCCCATCATGAGGTCGCCGTTCATTCCTGTCAGGAAAACCCTGGCGCCGAGTCGCCGCACTTCGGACCCAACCCGCGTGCGCAAGGGTGCAAACGTTTCTGGCATCGCATTGCCCACCCGTTTTTCGGAGATGAGTGGATCATCGTGCGCTGAGATGTGGACTCCTTCAATCCCACAGAAAGATTCGACTTCCCGAATGAATGGCTCGTCGAGCGAGTTCCGCCAGATGTAGCTCACGGTGGCGAGGCGCGAAGCTTCGACGGCGCCGCTTCGCATCAGATGATCTGCCATGCAGACGACAGACGAAGAATCGAGGCCCCCGCTGAGCTCGGCAAGCACTGTTGAATCGGTTTGCAGGCGAACCGCGACCGCCTCGCGAAACAACGCGCGAAGCTGCTCCTCGTACCGGCGCTCGCTCCGGTACCGGACCACGTCGCCGTTCGGCAACGACCAGAACCGGTGAATCGTGGTCTCCTTAGCCGACACACACACCGCGTGACCGGGCGGAACGGAGTAGATGCCTTTGTAGGGCGTATGGTTCGGGCATCCGCCGGACATCAGGAATCCGGCCACGTACTGCTCGTCAAGCTCGTCGATTTCCGTGGCATCCACAAGCGACTCTAAGCGACTGGACCAAAGGACCTGTCCGCGTTCTACGTGATAGTAAAGCGGACGCACGCCTGCGAAGTCGCTCGCAAGGATGATGGCGGCGTTGGCCCGATCGCGAATGACGACGCTCCAGTCGCCGATCAGGTGACCCAAACCGCTGGTCCCCCAACGCTCGTAGGCCCCTCGGGCGAGCGCCGCGTTGCTCGTATCGCCCCGTAGCGAGTCTCTCAACCTCAGAAGGAGATCGTCGCGATTATCCAGTCGGCCATCCCAGGAGAGGATCTCGGTTCGGTCACGGTTGAAGGGGCTATCCAGCCCGACGCAGTCCAGTAGTATCAGATGGGTTTGTGTATTCATGGTTGCGGTTCCAGTTCTTGCTAAACGGTGCAGAGCACTTGCAGCCGCGTCTGGTATGCGGGCGAGCCATTCACAATGCGGCCGTCTACCTCCACCCATGCGTGCGAAAAGAACGGCGCTGGTCGATAACCGATCACCAGTTTCGCGACAACGCCATGCTTTCTGAGCAACCGAACTGCGCAGACGGACCGTTGCAGGCAGAGCACCGGCTTCCAGTAGAGACACGTCGCCAGCAGAACGGCATCGCAGATGGCTTGTTCCAGCTCGGGGCTGGTTGGTTTCGCCACGAGGGACTGCCTGCTTAACTGCCGCTGAATGTATCCGAAGCCGCGCAATGCGATGCTCGCTTCGTAGCGGGCTAGTTCGTAGAGCGCTCTGAATACCAGCCAGGTGTATCTTGCGGTCTTCATGATTCCGCCCTCCGGTGGATCAGGCTATGCCGCTCGAGTTCGGCAAGAAAGCGCGCCGTGTGTTCCCGCGCGGTTGTTCGGGCGATTTGATATTCACTGCTGATCTTCTCCGCGATGGCTTCAAATGACACTCGCTGCTCAATGCAGCGCCAGATGTACGCCCCTGTCCGGTTTGAACTGAACAAGCGCCCTTGGTCAACATGTAAAATCACGATTCCATCTTCATGGATGGAAGCTGCGGCATCGGAATTTATCCTTATTTCACGCTCTTCAACTTGGTCTCTAATTGCAGTTGTAGCTGTCACGAATCAACACTCCAATAACAGAATGGCAGTACTGTCAGAAATTCGGAACCCCAAATAATGGGATCGAATATTGATTCTTTCGTGTGAGCGTTTTCGTTCCGCCGGTGGAGCATGCGTCACGCTTTCGAGTCGAGTCGGTCAAGAATGGTTTTGACACGGCTCTCGATTGTGTCTTCTGTGAATCGAGGGTTGCCCGGCAATGCAGGACCAGAGGTTGTGCCCGAGGGACTCCGCCATTCGTGAGGTTGGATTGCCGTGATGAACATTCACCAGTCGGCATCCTTCCAGCGGCTGATCTCAGTCACCAGCTAAAGCGCACGGGGATCGCCCTTCGAGTCTCCTGGATTGTGACGTCTCGGATCTCGCCGGCTTCCTGGTCCTTCCGCAGCGGCACAGCGCCATCGTACGGAATGGGGCCATCAACAACAACGCCCCAGTGCCGGTTTTGAGCGTAGAATAATGGTATTCCCCAAGGAATACGCCGGAGCGTTTTGAGCTGGAGAAAGGAGTGCATTTTGGGTCCTGATCCGCGTCCAAGCATGTGCATCCAGGGCCGACTGATTTCTTCACAGCTTCGTCAGAGGTGGCGTCCTGCATGCCCGCCTAGGGATCGGTTGCGAGTGCTCGTCATTGCTCTGCTGGCTGCGGCGCCGTTGCTCGCGCAGAACGCCGAAATATCCGGCTTGATCACCGATCCCTCCGGCCGGGCGGTGCCAAGCGCCCGAATCAGTGTGGAGAATTCAAACACTGCCGCAACCCGGGCCGTCTCCTCCAATATGCAAGGCGAATACAGCGTGCCAGCCCTGCTACCCGGCCCCTACAACATCACGGTAGAGGCCAACGGCTTTCAAACCCTCCACCAAAATGGCATCGTCGTCGAAGTGGACCAACGGGCGAGGCTGGATTTCGCGCTGACGATCGGCAGCAATACAGAAAGCATCACCGTCCAAGGGAGCGCGCCGCTGCTCAACACCTCAGACGCATCTGTAAGCACTTTGATCAGCAACCGGTTCGTGGAAAACATGCCCCTGAATGGCCGCAGCTTCAGCTCGCTCATCAATCTGGTGCCGGGAATCGTGCTGACGCCGACGAATGCTTACGAGGGGGGCCAGTTTAGTGTGAATGGCCAGCGGCCAGATGCGAATTACTTTCTGGTGGATGGTGTCAGCACCAACCTGGGAACCGCCGGGAACGGCTCCGCTTTAGGCCAGGGTGGGGCCGGCCAGCTTCCGGTAACCAGCGCGTTTGGAGGGACCAGCAACCTGGTGTCCCTGGATGCGCTGGAAGAGTTCCGGATTCAAACTTCGACCTTTGCCCCGGAATACGGTCGCACTCCAGGCGCTCAAATATCAGTGGTCACCAAGGCCGGCACGAATACGTTTCACGGCACTGCGTTTGAGTACTTCCGCAACGACAAGCTGGATGCCAACGACTGGTTCGCCAACCGCGGCGCGCTGGCGAAACCCGAACTGCGGCAGAACGATTTCGGCGGCGTTCTGGGCGGGCCAATCTTCAAAGACAAGCTGTTCTTTTTCGGCTCTTACGAGGGGCTGAGGGTACGCCAGCCTCAAGTGGCGGAGACATATGTCCCGTCCCTGGCGACGCGCCGGGGTGCGCCCGCGGCCGTCCAACCGCTGCTCAACGCCTTCCCGTTGCCCAATGGCCCTGACCTCGGCAACGGAACGGCGGCATTTTCAGCCAGCTACTCTAATCCGTCCACACTGAATTCTTCCGGCATCCGGATCGATTATCTGCCGTTCCAAAGAGTGACTGTGTTCGGAAGATACAACGACGCTCCATCGAGCATCGGTCAGCGTGGCGCCGGCGGTTACGAGTACAGCGATGTTCAGGATATAAAGTACCGGACCCAGAGCCTGACCCTGGGGAGCATCCAGGTGCTTTCACCCCGGTTGACCAATGAGTTCCACTTCAATTACAGCCGGAGCCGGGCGAACAGCTTCTATACGCTCGATAATTTCGGGGGTGCGGCGCCTCCTCCGGATTCAGTGCTTTATCCATCATTCGCGTCTCCGCAGAACGGCCTTGCTCTTTTTTACGCCGACTCTGCCCCCTATGGAATAAAATTCCTCACGGGCAAGTCGGGGGACAACTTGCAGCGTCAAATCAACGTCACCGACAACGTTTCCCGCATCATTGGCGCACACCAGACGAAGTTCGGGCTTGATTACCGTCGCCTCAGCCCGGAAGCAGGTCTCGTGCCCTATACCGTGGAGTATCTCTTCCTTTCCTTGTCAAACGTTCTGGCCAACACGCTGCCTGAGGCGTTCATAGCTTCCAGGACCACCGACGCGCAACTGATCTTCTCAAACTGGAGCCTGTTCGCCCAGGACACGTGGAACGCCGCGCGCACATTGACGATCACCTATGGTTTGCGGTGGGAGTACAACGCCGCGCCGTCATCTCCCAATGGCACGCTTCCGTTTACGGTCACGCAAGTGAATAGTTTCGCGACCATGACACTGGCCCCGCCCGGCACCCCCTTGTGGCATCCGCAAAGAGACGATTTCGCTCCGCGACTCGGTGTCGCCTGGCAGCCGCTCCCGAATCTGGTCCTGAGGATCGGGGCCGGCATCTTTTACGACCTTGGATACTCCGAAGTGGCGGATGGGATTAGCGCATTCCCATACGCCGAGTCCAAGACCGTTCTCAGTCCATCATTCCCGCTGAGCGCTGCCGCTGCTGCGCCGCCCCCGTTTTCGACGACCCCCCCTGTTTCGTACCTTGCCGTGGTTGCCCCGAATCACGTATTACCCAGAACGTATGAGTGGAACGCCGCTGTGGAAAAGACTTTCGGAAAGGCCGATGTGCTCACGATCACCTACCTCGGCGCGGCGGGCCGAAAGCTGATGCGGGAGGACATCTACTTGAACCCGAATCCCGATTTCACCGAGTTCAAGTTGATGAGCAATGACGCGGACTCCAGCTATCAGGCTCTCCAAGCCCAGTTCCGTCATCGCCTGACGTACGGTCTCCAGACACTGCTCTCCTACACCTGGTCGCATTCGATCGACGATGCTTCCTCCGACGCCTATTACCTGAACGTGCCCCCGAGCGATTCGTCTTCGGACCGTGGTTCCTCCGATTACGACATCCGGCACACGTTCTCCGGCGCGATTTCCTATAATATCCCCGCGCCGGGCAGCGGAATCTGGAAGTCGATCTTCGAAAACTGGTCGACGGACTCGATCGTTTACGCTCGCACCGCGCCTCCAGTGAATGTGGTCACCGGACTGAATCCCTTCGGTGGCATCTTGTCAGGAGCCTCCAGCGTACAGCGTCCGAATCTGGTTTCAGGCGTACCACTCTGGATCGCCGATCCGAACGTAGCCGGCGGGAAGAGAATCAACAAGGCAGCATTCTCGACACCCATCGGACAGGTCCAAGGAAATCTGGGACGCAACGCCCTGCGCGGATTCGGCGCAACGCAAGTCGATTTGACGCTGCGGAGGCAGTTCAAACTGAAGGAGTGGCTTTCGCTTCAAGCGCGAGCGGACTTCTTCAACATCTTCAACCACCCCAATTTCGGCCCGCCCACAAACTATCTCAGCTCTCCCCTATTCGGGCAATCGACTCAGATGCTCGGAGCCTCGCTGGGAGGCGGCGGCCAGAATGGCGGCCTCAATCCGCTGTATCAAATCGGCGGCCCGCGCTCGGCGCAACTGGCGCTGAAGCTTCAATTCTGAGCGCCGACCGCTGAGTGCCTTCGAAATTTCCGACAAAAACAGCGAATCACATTTCTTCTCGTCAGACAGCTACACGGATTTTCGGAGACCTTTCGCACCGATTCGGCGCATGGGCTTACCCAAGGCGGTCTCCTTCGCTCGCCGGTAGTCTGCCCAATTCTTCTTCCGGGCTGCCACGATCCGGCGTTCTGCTGCCTCTCTCAGCATCCTGCGGGTTGGGATCTGTATCTGAGCGGCAACATCATTGTGGAGGAAAAACGCGTAATACTTTCCAACGTCAGGTATTGGAACCGCAAGCAGCGGTGTGCCCGATTCTTTCAGGTGGCGCGCAAACGAACCACTGTGGAGATGGAATCGCCTGGCGAGTACCGACGTAGCCACATAGCCTGCCGCGAAACGTACAACATCCACGGCAGGCAACAGCTTCGATAAGCCGTTCCGATACTCCGCCGTGGTGTGCAGAATGCCCTGTGCTACCAGGCCGCGAACCACAGGCATCGCTACGCCCAAAACGGCTGCCGCCTCCCCGAAGGTGACAACGCCTTCCGGCTGCACGGTCATGCCCGGCACAGGGCGGTACTTACGCAAATCCTCAGACCGGAACAAATACCCGGTGATCCCACGAAACCGGTTGGTGTATCCGACCGGAACAAGACGGCCCTCGACGACGGCCCGGATGACCGCGGCAAGCCCTGAATCGCGGCCGAGGTAATTCTTCATGGCATGACGCAGTGCTATGAACTCGCCAGGACTCGAGTATGCTTTCACCGGCACGGAGTACTTTTCAAACGCGTCCTTGATCTTCATGACGTCTTCACGAAGGAAGAAGAAACACCGCGCTGGGAAATTTCGCTCGGGGCCTTTCGCGTAGCGGATGGCTCCGCCGGCGGCGACCGTGGAGAGCGTGAAGTTCTTCAGACCGAGTGCCGCCACCGCCTCGGGTCGCGGCATATAGCGCGCGAGTTCCGCGTCGCGAGCGGCAATCCATCGGTTCAACGATTCCCGTCGAATCCAGCACTCTGTGCGGCTCCCTCCCCGGCGCACGTTCAGGAACATAGCGCCAATTTCACCTTGACGGGCAAGGTCCCAGATTCGCCCGCCAGCCGTATGTGCGATCATCTCCGCCTCGTTGGCGGTCACCCAATGCGAACTCCGCCGCACGGCAGCCGAAAAGTATCGGTGCTGACCGCGAATCAGGCCCGGCCAGTCTTCGATTACAAACCTCTCGAAGACATCGTGCAGGAATCCGAATTCGCTCCGCGGAAGAACACGAAATAGATGACGGTAAAAATTCCCGAAGATCTCACTGAAGTTCAGAGCGGCCGGATCGGCGATCTCCGGCGGGAGCATGTTCTTCAGTATTTCGCGTAAGGGTCGAGGCCATTCTCTCAGCATAGCGACCGCGCCGCGGGCGATCTCGGCTGCGACAGCAAGGTCGGTCGCGGTAAAGGGCAGTTGCTTGCGGCGTAGACGGTGCTTTTCGTTAGTGGAACCGACAAAAAGGATCAGCCGTAGCAAAGCCCTCAGTCCCAACCTAAGCATTTCCAGCGGAAAACCAAAATCCACCAGATCGAGTTCAGCGCCTTCACCGGGTGGAAACCCAGCCGCCCGATAGATCGCTGCGTTGATTGCCACCAGATCGGGTGTCGCTGCTTCGGCGGTCAAGGTGCGCAAATCGAGTCCGCAACGACACTTATACACAGATGGGCGCTGCCAAGCCAGCTTCCTCTTGCAGGCCGGACATTGGCTGACTAAATGGCAACGGTGGATGGGGCAGGTTGTGACGAGGCCCAAATCCCACACCGCCCACCAGATGGGGCTCTCCCTGAGGCAACCGGGGCATATCCGTGGGCGGTCGTAATTCAGATCATCGTCGCTAATCCGCTGGCCATAAAATGACCGTTGGTCGAATCGATTGCGTCCGCCGACATGCCGGTAGTACATAGCCTGCCACTCCTCGGGCTCCAGGCGTAGCACGTAGGCAATCTGCTTCACGCTGTCGTCTCGCTCCAGCCCGGACGTCGGTAATCCGGCAATTTGGAGCAGAGAAAGGGGGCCGCAATAACCGTGTGCATGGGCAACGCGGCATAGGTATCCCCGGGGACTCTCGCGGGGTAGCGGATCGACCCGGAAGAGCAACCGGGCACCGCGGAGGATCGGTATGCTCATGCCCGCAACTCCAGGCCCGCACTGCGATGACCGCCGGCGGTGCGCCCGATACACGCCCGTGTGCTCGGCAGCGTCAGCGGAGGTGCCTGGGCACAATCGAAGCTATCGATGAATGGATTCGGATCATCGAGACGTTCCGACCAGACATGCTCCGCGAAAGACTCCGAGAGCGTGCGTAATGTAATCTGCCTGCGGGTATGGCAGCGAGCGATTCGGGCGGCGCCGCGGATGATCTTCATCGTGTAGCCGATAAGGCCGTATGAAGCAAAGTGCATGCGGAAAGCCATATCGACGTCCGATAACGAGGGCATGCCGTACTCCGGCAGCTGTTCCTCAACTGCGCGGAGAAAGGCCCGATATGTTGTCCGATCGTCTTTGGCGTCCCAGCGAAAGGCCCCTACACGCAGGGTCGCACCAAAGCGGCGCCGGAGTTGTTCATTCTGCTTGAGGACTTCCAGACAACGTTGTAGGCCGAGTACCACGATGGCCAATCGGGCTTCCTCGACTTGCTCCTTCAGCCAATCCGCAACATCGTTCGGGATGTTCGCCTGCCGGACATCCACGAAATGTTGGAACTCATCGAGCGCCAGCAGGCGCACACGGCACCTCCTCATCAACTCCCGGAGGCGAATACTCTTGGCCACGGTATTGCCGCGCGACCAGAGCGGATCACCAAGCTGATATAGAAGCGTTTCGGCGAAACTCTTCACCGTTGGGCGGGCCGGCACCTTTGCGACCAGCACCGGCACCTCCAGACCCCACTTGTGGTCAACGCGTGGATGCAGGCTGGCGAAGTACGAAATGATCGTGGTCTT
>Ga0181521_10003434_pt1 | contig 18646 bp, 7 predicted proteins | sample PEATcosm2014_Bin_32_FD_119764 | JGI IMG/M metagenome (GOLD analysis project Ga0181521, IMG submission 119764) | Peatland microbial communities from MTU Mesocosm Facility, Houghton, MI, USA - PEATcosm2014_Bin02_60_metaG | ecosystem: Environmental > Terrestrial > Soil > Wetlands > Peat | place... | reverse complement strand
CCGTACGACCGTAACAGGTCAAGCTATTGCGAGAAACTGTGGAGCTTCGGTTACGGGCGGTGTGCGCGATTGCTGCAATAGGTCCCTGCAACCGGCTACGAAGAAGACGATCAAAAATATCCCCTCCACCTGCTTCCAGTGGCCGTAATTCTGAGCGGCAAAGACATTGCCGATCGCGACAATCGAAACCAGATAGAGAATGGCCCGTGTGGGAGGATAGTAGCGCGCCAGAAAGCGCCAACCAATCAGTGCCATGGGAAGCGCGAGTGGAACGATGTCGTACTCAATGAGACGAGGATTGAGCAGAAAAACGCCGAGCAGCAGGACCGGAATCCACTGGCGCAGGGAGAACCTGCCATCCAGAAACCGGCGCGACAGATGAAGCAGCACAGCAAATACGGGGACAGCATACAGCAGATAGATGACGGTGCCGGCAATACTGTATGAAATGCCGCGATCAACCAGGAGATTGCTGAGCAGGCCTGCGGGGCTGCATCCGAAGTCGCGGTTGTAGCTGAACTGCAGATTGACGGCTTGCAGAAAATGATGAAAAAGGGATGGCCAGACAAGAGGTTGTACGGCGAACAACGCAAAGCCTGCCGCTACCGCAATGCCGGCTGGCAACCACTGCCTGCGGGCGGATAACGCGGGAATCGCCGCCAGTATGAGCAGTGGGGCCTTGTAGCAGGAAGCAAGCAGAATCGCCAGATAGCACCAATACCAGTGACCGCGTCGCCAACCGAGGACGGCGCCCAACAGAACCAGAGCATAGAGAATGATGGCGACGTTGCCGCTGAGAATAACGTCGTGTTGCAGCAGGCCGGGAAAAAACAGAGCTGCGGGTGCGATTAGCAGGAATCCGTTTCGTTCGCTGTCTTCCACGGCCTGCATGCCCACCCACACAAGGCAAAGTGCGCAAACGGCATAGAGGAACCAGTACACTGTGCCACTCAACCAGACAGGGACCGCTCCGATTGGCCGCAGAAGCGGAAGCGTGATCGGCGAGTAAACGTAACTGAACGGTGCTGCGGCATTGGGATGGGAGGCTAAATCGCGGTGGAAGGCGTCTTGCACGGCCATGGCATCGGCGTAGGGGTCGTGTCCGGCTTGCATAGAGTGGATGGCTTTGAGATAGACGGAAACGTCCCAACCTGGCCGATCGATGGAAATCCAGCCGGGAATGCTTGCGAATGCAAGTATCCAGAAGATTGCGGCTACCACTCGAACTCTGGGTGACCTTGAAGGGGTCCCGTCCACACATTGCATCACAATAAGCTCCCGATTCTGCGATATCAGTAGTAGAAAATCATCCCGTTAGGCGCGCCCCAACCGGAAAAACAATGCAGTCAATATTGTCGCGCATGCACGACAACGATGGACCATGCCGATCATTATTGCTGCGTTGTACCTCGATGGATACGCTGCGGGTCGACTTATCTGCGACCGACTGCATGCTCTTCCCCGAAATACACCCCGCTATGGCAAGTACAACAATGGCCGCTTCAATTGGCTGGCGAGAATCCATCCAGGAATGTGTAATGTAGTATGTCAGCGGGAATATCGCGATCGACACTATATAAGGCAGCGCCGCATTGCGATTCCCGCGCCACAGACGGCGCGCGCCACGCAGCATCAGCAGCGTCATTGTGCCGCAATAAAATATATTCGGCAACGCGAAGGGCTCAATTTGTCTGAATTCATGGCTGAAACTCCAGAACCCGCTCCAGTAACAAACAACACGCCGTAGCGTGACAACCAAGAAGAATTGCGGATGACGGCGGACGTAGTCGACAGCCAGAGCGTGCTTCTCCGCCATATACGCTGTTTCCCCCAGGGAAAGATACCTCTGCATTTCCACCGGATTGCTGGCTGGATGCAAGGGGGGAGGATTCGGTTCAGAAGTGTCTCCGAAGTTGCCCACGTAAAACTCCAGCCAGAAATTATCGCGAACCGGACAAAGTACATGCAGCACACGGTAGTTGCGCGCAGTCCATGGAGCAAGGACCATGAGCACGCCAACCACTGTCAGAACTCCGTGCAGCAGCCACGGTCTGCCAGCCTTCCTCGCGTTCCACAACGCCAACGCCAAAAGAAACGGCAGCACCGAGAGAATTGCAGGATTGGACAATGCTGTAAGGCCGTATAGCGCTCCGAAGCCGATCCATGCAATCGATTTTGCGGAACCTTGAATACGCTGTGCAACGCAGAAACAGGTTGTAAACAGCAGCGAGGTAAGCGAGTACTCCCACACGCGGTCAGCGGAAAAATATATTGCAAAAGGATATACGGCCCACGCCCAGCACGCAATTTTTGCGCCTCGTATGCCCAGAGAGTATTTCGCACTGAAATATATGGGAATGCAGGTGAGGGTGGAGAACACGCTGTTGAGGGAAAGAATGATGAATCCCGATTTCAGCGAGTAGACGCCGAATAGGCGGAAAACTTCAGCGAGCAGTCCTGTATAAAGAGGCGGCACCAGGGCCGTGGGCCCGCTGATGGGATAGTACGGCGAGGAGAACCCATGCCCGCTGGCTAGCGCACGCGCGACCCAGCCGACCTCCCAGCCGAACCGTTCGCAGTATTTGTCCACATCAGGCAAATCGCGATAGGAAAAATAAACGACAACCATGCGGATGGCTAGGGCAATCAGAAGAATCAGTGGAAACTGAACCCGAGGTCTATCGGACAATGCCACTCTTCCATTTAACGGGCCTCTCTGAACCGCCTCCAATTGTTGAGTAGCTGCGTTCAGCATGCATCCGTCCAAAGGGAAATTCGTTCCTTGTGAACCCAGCTACAGCCTGAACAATGCATGCAACGATTGCTGCATGTGAGCGGTTAAGTCCACGGGGCATTAGAAATCTGCTCAGAAATCACTACGAGAACAGGAGGAGTACGGAGTGGAGAGCCCTACGGATCAGTTCACAGGCGTTGCACAGGTGATGCACAACTGAACTCAGACTACCGGCCGTAGACCCATTGGTCAAGGGTCCCCGCTTTCAATCGCGACTGCTACGCCCCAGCAGTGCCGAACATTACCCTCTTGGCCTCAACCTTCCAGGGGCAGGCCAGAATAAACCTCTGAAGTGGGCAAGAACGACTTGACAACCGCATCCGCTACGCCGATGTCCCCGAAGCCCTCTTCGCTGTTCAGTATGGATGCTGCTTCGTCGGCCGAGACCGGCTTGCTGAAGTAGTGTCCTTGAATCTCACCGCATCGGCGGTGTCGCAGAAAGGACATCTGCGCCTCGTTCTCCACGCCTTCCGCAATCACCTTGAGCCGCAGGCTGTGTGCCCTGCCGATGATGGAGGCGGCGATGCCACAGGGATTGCTGCATGCTTATATGCCTAATTCTTTTCGAGGCTTACTTGTAATTCCACTTTAGTCGTACAGACAAAGGTGGCGACACTGACAGACACTGAAGTCGCCGCACCAACGAATAGGATACTGAGGCAACGAGCGCTCATAGAACCGGTACTTTGAGTGTTGCATGGTGTCGTGAAGCGTTCTCTGGCCTATAGGCGGCAACGGAGACAGGCGAGTACACAGAGGGCGCTCGAGCGAATCCCCCGCCTGTGGGAGGCTAATTATCGGCAAGGGTTGAATTGTATCTGGCTAAGTGCCGATGGTTTAGCGGATATACCTGCGCGCGATGTGCGCCTCCGGGACCCCACCCCAGGGAGAAAGTCGATGCCAGAAGTTGAAAGAGATATACCGCCCCCCGTTGAAGAGCATGTGAGCCAAAGAACCGCCTTGAGTGTGAGTGCGCTGGCACAGTCCTTCCTGGACAATCTCTTCTGTGTGCAGGGCCGCTACCGCGAACGGGCTACCGTCAACGATCTGTACATGGCCCTGGCGCACACGGTACGCGACCGTCTGATAGAACGTTGGATATCCACGGTAAAGAACTACCAGGCGCAGGATGTGCGGGTCGTCTGCTACCTGTCCGCGGAGTTTCTGACCGGGCCGCATCTTGCCAACAACCTGATCAACCTTGGAATTTACGAAGAAGCCGATCAGGCGATGCGGTCGCTGGGCATCGACTTGAGTACCCTCATTGAGCAGGAGCAGGAGCCGGGACTGGGGAATGGCGGGCTGGGGCGGCTTGCGTCCTGTTTCATGGACTCCCTGGCCACGCTGGACATACCTGCGATCGGCTACGGGATACGCTACGAGTACGGAATCTTCGATCAGCAGATTCGCGATGGATGGCAGGTGGAGACCACCGACAAGTGGTTGAAGCTGGGCAATCCGTGGGCGCTGGAACGGCCGGAAGACGCGTTCGAAGTGAAGTTCGGGGGGCGCACCGAGGCCTACACCGACTCCACCGGCCGCCGTCACGTGAAATGGCTTCCGGAACGAGTAGTGCGTGGAGTTCCGCACGATACGCCGATCCTGGGCTACAAGACCAATACCGCAAATACCATGCGGCTATGGTCGGCGCAGGCAGTCGACTCGTTCGACTTCGGCACCTTCAACATGGGAGATTTCATTGGCGCAGTCGCGGAAAAAGTGTCGTCGGAGAACATCTCCAAGATTCTTTACCCCAACGACGAAGACATTCATGGCAAGCAGTTGCGGCTGGCGCAACAGTTTTTCTTCGTGTCCTGCTCGCTGCAGCACATCCTGAAGATTCAGCTCTCCATGAACCGTCCGCTGACCGCGCTGCAGCGCAAGTTCGCCATCCAGATGAACGACACCCATCCGGCAATTGCCGTGGCCGAGCTGATGCGTCTGCTGGTGGATGAACACGCGATGGAGTGGGAGACGGCATGGAGGGTGACCCAGGGCACGCTTTCGTACACCAACCACACCCTGCTGCCGGAGGCGTTGGAGCAGTGGGAACTGAGTCTGTTCGGGGCGCTGCTGCCGCGCCATCTGGAGATCATCGATGAGATCAACCGGCGCCATCTTGAGGGTGTTCGCCTGCGCTATTGGGGCGACGAACAGCGCGTGCGAAACCTTTCGCTGATCCACGAAAACGGCGGGAAGTATGTGCGTATGGCGCACCTGGCTGCGCTGGGGAGTCATGCCATCAACGGCGTGGCGGAGCTGCATACAGAGTTGCTGAGGAAGAGCGTGCTGCGCGACTTCTACGATTTGTCGCCGGAGAAGTTCAGCAATAAGACCAACGGGGTGACGCCACGGCGATGGATCGTGCTCAGCAATCCCAAGCTGGCCCATCTGCTGACTTCGCACGTGGGACCGGGCTGGGTACACGATCTCGACAAACTGCGGCGGCTTGAAACGATGGTGGATGACCCGGACCTGCTGGAGCAGTGGAAGGCGATCAAACTGCATAACAAGCTGGAGCTTTCAGCGTACATGCAGGAGCGCATTGGGACCGCAACCGATCCCACATCCATGTTCGACGTGCTGGTGAAGCGCTTGCATGAGTACAAACGGCAACATCTGCAGATCCTGCACATCTTGACGCTTTACAAGCGCATCCAGCGCAACCCTGAGATGGACCTTGTGCCCAGGACCTTCATCTTCGGAGGCAAGGCCGCGCCCGGATACCACATGGCGAAACTGATCATCAAGCTGATTCACTCGATCGGCGAAGTGATCAATGCCGATCCGCTGGTAAGGGAGAGGCTGAAGGTGGTCTTTCTGCCGAACTACAACGTCAAGGTGGGCCAGAGGGTCTACCCGGCAGCCGATCTCTCCGAGCAGATTTCGCTGGCCGGCAAGGAAGCCTCGGGCACCGGCAACATGAAGTTTGCCATGAACGGCGCGCTGACCATTGGCACCCTGGACGGCGCCAATGTGGAGATCCGCGAGGAGGTTGGCGCGGAGAACTTCTTCCTCTTCGGTCTTAAAGTCGAAGATGTGCAGCAGCGCAAGGCCGAGGGTTACTATCCGCGTATGCCCTATGACAGGAACGAGAACCTGCGAGAGGTGGTGGATTCGCTGACCAGCGGCGAGTTTTCGCACGGCGACCGGGGCCTCTTCGCGCCGCTCTACAATTCACTGCTTAATACGGATGAGTATCTGTTACTGGAAGACTATCAGTCGTACATCGACTGCCAGGACCGAGTCAGCCAAGCCTACCGCGATCAGGACGCATGGACACGCATGTCCATTCTGAACGTCGCGCGCATGGGCAAGTTCTCTTCGGACCGGGCGATTCGCGACTACTGTGCGGACATCTGGAAAACGTGGCCGGTGAAGGTAGAGTTGTAGGCATTGCACCGGCCCTGGCGACGATTTATCCGAATCGGAGAATCAACCGCCTTGAGATGCTATCAGTGGGTTCTGACGGAGTGTTCGAGGACCTGCTGAATGTGTACGTCCACCTGCCGCAGCACGGCAGGCGCTACAGCGCAGGCGTCGGTCTCGTAGCTGAGAAGGGGCATCCCTTGCTGAATGCTGAGCGGCTTGAGGATTGCCTCCGAGATGCGGAATGGGAGGCAGTTGAATGGCCCGATCAGGATGATGCCGTCGTAGCCCTCGTATTCGGCGTTCAAGCCCTTGCCTACTGTCGGGGTGATTTCGCCGAAGATCTGCGGCGAGATGTGTTCCGCACTCTTCTCCAGCACTGCTGCAACGTCGTTTGGCCGGGAGACCAGGAGTCCGGTCCTCAAGAATATCTCGCGGAAGTGTTCCTCGGTCCTTCGTCCAGACTGATATCCCCACCATTGCTGTAGATACTGTTGTCCGTCGGGTTCCAGCATCCGGGTGCATGCCTTAGCCAGGGCGAAGCCTCCCGGCTTCAGGCCCCAACTGTTCGCTGTGTCCCTCATTCCATCGTAGGAGATATAGAGGAAGAAGTCCGTCAGATCGACGGGCTTCAGGATGATTCCACGCGCCGCATATAGGTCGCGGACTCCATCCATGAAGAACGGACTGAAGCGGGCGTAAAAGTCTCCTGTAACCACAACTCTGGGGCATTCCCTGGGGTCGCGCGTGCGCGGCAGAGCGCTCAGACGATCCACAAATGCGGGCAGTGCGGCAGTAAACTCGTCGAGTGTTTTGGCCCTGGCCCTGAATCGCTCCCACTCCCATTGAAACTGATCGATGCTGCCAGGTGCCCCCACGACGCGCAGGACGTGATCGATCTCGACCAGAATGTCCGCGATGAGAATTGCCGGCGACAGATGCTTCAGCAGAACGGATGGGTCGAATCCAAGATAATCGTTACCCTTTTCGGGATTCACCATGAACACGTCGGCCAATTGATGTTCGGCGATGAATCTTTCGAAGTAGCCCATGTAGGCTTCGCTCACACACGGGGCGCCGCCGCTGAGCATGTGGAAGCCGACGATCTCGCCCGGTTGCCGGTGGCGATGGATTTCCAGCAGTTGCCCGATGGTGAGGGGTAGCGGCAGGCACTCGCGGCCAGAGGTGGACTGCAGGCCAAGGTCGAGTTGACTCCGATCCATCGGGACCACCTTGCCCGCGTGTAAGCCAAGCCAGCCGAGGGCCATCGCCGCAGACTCTGCGTGAATCTGCGAGAAGTTGAGGAGGTGCAGCTTGACCCGTGGGTCGGTGAGCGGCACTCGTTCGCCGTCTGAGGTGAGAACAGCTCCGCCCTTGACCAGCTTGCAAGGCGCGAACGGCTGCGCCGGGATGGGCTGGGATGCGTGGTAGTTTTGCACGATGTCGAGAAAAGCTTCCAGGCGCGTCTGCACGCCGGCATCGGCGGTGTGAGCGTCGATTTCCAGGATGAGGTATGGCTTCGACCCCAACTCCGAGGCAAGCAATGCATGGGTGAATGCGTCGATGGTGCAACTGAAGTTGCCGATGCTGAGCAGAAACAGGTTGGGATGCTGCTTAGTCAGCGAGGCCGCATTCAATATCTGATTGGCGAAGTGCCAGACCGTGGGCCCAGCCCCAACCGGCATAAGGCAATCGGCGGGAATCACTTGCACTCCCATGCTGGAGAGCTTCTTGCCCACCGATTGCGAGGCCTCGGGGGTGTACGCGTTATAGCTGTGGCCCGCCAACAGGACCGCCGGCTTGCCGTCCGCCAACGCCTGTGCCAGAGCCTGCCGGCCCATCTCCATCAGCGCGCATTCGGCCTCCGTTTGTGCGACAACGGCCAAAGCCCAGGCCTTGCTGGCCAACTCTTGAGAGACTCCCAGCGGGCGAACGGCCATCTCTATCATTGCCATACTGGCCGTGTATCCATTGGTGAAGTCCAGCACCGGCGAAAGGAATTGCACATCGGGGAATGCCTTGGCCAGGAAATACGGACCGGCCTGCGTGATCGGGCAGAGGTAGGAATCCTTGCAGGTTTCGTTCTGCGGCATGCGCGCCACCTGCGGCAGAAAGACCACGCGCACGCCCTTTTGCGTCAGGTCCAAAACCGCGCCGTGTGCGATCTGCGCAGGCAAACAAAAGCCGGAATGCGACTTCAAATCGCCCCGCGGGTCTACAGCCGATAAGACGGCCTCCATCCCCAGAGCCGAGAAGAATGTTGCGTAGAGTGGGTACAGGGAGTGGGTCGTCAGAGCGCGAGGAATGCCGATACTTGTCTCAGATATATGCGCCTTGCCCTCGGCGTAGCCGAAGGACTCTTCCAGATACGACCTGGCTGCTTGCAGCGTCGGCCCGATATCCCAATAAGTTCGCTCCTTCGGCTCTTTCGGCCATGGTTCCAGGCGCCGGGGAGCGCGATAGAGGACCGCTGCCCGCTGTTCCACTAGGTCCGGTGCAGGCGCGATGCGGGTTTTTCGCTTCCACACGTTCTCGTACAGGCTGCATCGCCCGCCGAAGGGAAACCGCCGTCCATCCACCTCGAAGCGCTCGATGTTGCAGTACATCTTGCACGCCTTGCATGTGAATTGGCCCACCAGTTTCATCTCCGCCGCCGCCAGAGTTTGGAGGTCGGTGGATGTGCCCATGACGCCGCTCGAGCGGTCGAGTGCGAGCAGCCCAACCCCAAGCGCGCCCAGCAACTCCGGGTTGGCTGGGATCACGATCGGGCGCCCGACGCGATGGGCGAATGCATATCCGACGGCCTGGTTCAGGGCCACTCCGCCTTGCAGCAGCACCTTCTTTCCTACCGGCCGCTGTCCTTTGACCTTGGTCAGGTAGTTTTCCGCAATGGCATACACCAGGCCGGCCAAAATGTTGTCGCGCCCCTGGCCCTGTTGCTGCGCGATGCGGATGTCGGAGTTGATGAACGCCGCGCAGGTTGCCTTGAACTTCACCGGCGCGTCTGCTGCCAGCGCGTGGTCCGCGATGTCGCGCACGCTGGTCCCCAGGTCGCTCTGCGCGCTCTCCTCCAGAAAGGAACCGGTGCCCGCCGAGCAGGCGTTGTTCATGGCATAGCCGATGGGCACGCCGTTGCGAAGATAGATGTATTTGGAGTCCTGGCCGCCAATCTCGAAGATCGTGTCCACGTCCGAGGCAAAGTGCGTCGCGCCGGCGGCATGGGCCGAAATCTCGTTATATACCTGCTCGGTCCCCAGGCACGCGCCCACCAACTCGCGGGCAGAGCCCGTTGTGCCCACCAGGCCCACCGGCCGATTGCCCACCTGACCGATCAGCGCCCGCAGGCATTCACGGACCGCTGCCACGGGGTCATCTCGCGTGCGTGTGTAATGCGTGGCCACAAGCGCGCGTGTAGCCGGATCCAGGAGGACCGCCTTGGTCGTCGTCGAGCCTGCGTCCACTCCCAATACCATCGGGCCTCCGGGCGGCGCCTGCATAGGTGGCGCAGTCATCACCTGCACCTGGTCCCGATAACGAAGAAGCGGCGGGAGCGTTTCGAAGAGGGGTGGATGCGATATCTGCGGGGATTGATACAGCGGCTTGTCCTGCGTCAGCAATGCGCTGCCCCATGCCTCAAACCACTCACTCTCCGGCAGCACGATCAGCTCCGTCCCGGCCAGCTTCGCGCGCAATGCTTCCACCAGGGCACGGTTGCGCGTCACGCCTCCAATCAGCAGCACGCGGCGCAGCGTGTTCTGCCCTTTCTCCAGCAGCGCGGCAACTTTGCCGGCCATGCTGTCGTGCAACGTCTTCAGGATGTCCGCTGGAGTCGCCTCATGGCGATTGAGCTTATGGGTTACGTCGGATTTGCAATGCACGGTACAGCGCGAAGCCAGCGGCACTACCTTTCCCAAGGCGGAGAGCTCGATCGCCGTGTCGAGTTCGAGTCCCATCCGCCCCACCAGTTGCACCAAGAACTCGCCGCTGCCTGCCGCGCACTTGTTGTGCGACAAGACATGGATGACCCTTCCATGCGCCAGCATATAGACCAGAAACGATTCGCCGCCCAGCGAAACCACCGCGTCAAACTCGCCCCCCACCTCACGCAGCGCGCGTTGTATCGCGGCAAATTCGGAGATGTGGCCCAGTTGGCCGGATACACCAAAGTATTCCGCGCCGGCAAACTCCGGCAGGGCCAGCATCTGCTCGATGACTTCCAGGGGCCGTCCCTGATGGGCCATCACCCTGGCAGTTTTGTCTCCGGCTTGGACACCGGCCACCTTGACCGTCAGTGCGCCGATGTTGATTCCTATATAGGACATGGCGGCTCGGACCTCGGACAGCAGGTGAAAAAGCTTCGCGGGCAGGCGAATACTGGAGATCCGATCAACTTTTAATCTGCGATGCGAAGGTACTGTACTCCCAAACGGAGGGGAAAGATAGATCGTTTGCAATGTCGAAGATCAATCGTATGCATTGCTTCCACCATGAGAATCGCACAAGCGATCCATCATCCGCCTGCAATCCATCTCGGGAACCGTATCCATTGGTTTGGATCCTCACTGTTCCTCAGCAAAAATCGATCTGCGAATCTGCTCCAGACGTGAGCAAATCAGCTTGAGCCAGGAGTCTTACTCCCAAGTCAGGCCCAGATAAGGAGTTACCTCGTTGGTATATTCTGCATTGCGGGAACTGCATTCGTGACGACGCTGCCGCTACCCCGTGGGACGATGTTGGATAACCCATAATCCGGCCGGAATACCGAACCAATCCTCTCAGGAAGCACGGCAGTATCCGCATTGCCGACCCAATTCGTCCGCTCGATCATTGCTTTCGGTTCGTACGCGATGCCTTGCGCAAGCCGCCGCTCCTCCCGTTTTGCCGTCGCCAGCATCAGCGGTCCGAGCAACCATTCCGACAGCAAGGACGCAAGTCCGAACTCCCGCCGGAGCTCATGGCGCAGTTCACGAACCTGCCCTGCCGCACGTTCATTTGTGGGCCTGAGAATGCGCTCCATCGCCCACAGCAGTCCGCTATAGCTCCACTTCAATGCCCTCGCCTCGTGGCAAAATCTCCGGCGAATCCGCAAATCCGTATGGTCCTTGTACCGCTTCCAACCCTGTAGCGTGGTCCTGCAGACCCGGAACAAGCTCGGCCCGTTCCGTTCGAAGTCGCGGCGGAATGCCCCATCCAGAAATTCCTTCGACTGGTCCCGCGAGATCGCCGGATGCCGAAAGTTGAACTTGAATTGTCCGTGGATGTCCGCCAGATCGCCCTCCAACAGCCGCTCTTCCCGCTGCATTTGCCGATAGAGCGGTGTACCGGGCACGGGCGTATACAACATGAACTGGTGAAAATCGGTGTCATGCGCAACCGCACGCTCAATTTCTTCCCCGATGTTCTGCGGCGTGTGATGTTCCATGCCCACAATCGTCGAACCCAGGACCCGGATGCCGTGCTGCCGCAGTTCGCCCGTCATCGCGAGCGTATCGACGCCCTCCAGCTTGCTGTAACCCGACTTCGGCGACTCAAGCCCCATCCACACCCAGGAGATGCCCAATTCCACCAGTTCATCCATGGTGTACTTGGCAATCGCGTTGGCGGACGAGAACACATAGAATTCCCATGATTTTCCGCCCCGCTTCATGTGCTCGAGCAGATCCATCGCACGAAGCTTATTCAGCAGGAAATTCTCGTCCATGATGAAGAATGAGCTCACGCCAAGCTTGCCCTCCATCTCGGACATGATTCGGTACAGTTCCTGCCCCGTGTTGTAGAAGTTATGTACTTTGCCCTTTCCGCCAAAGAACGCCGATGTTGTGCAGAAGTTGCAGCCCATGGGGCATCCCACCGAAGGCACAATGGTAGCCGCCGTAGAACCCATCTTGAACGGCAACTTCAGTCCCATCACGCGATGACCGAAGCCGGAAACGATCGCGGGATGCACGATGGGGGCCTTGTCATCGAGACCGAGGAAGCGCCTCATCCATGAGATTCCTTCGCCGCGCACGATAAAGTCCGCGTCGATCGTCGTCTCGATCTCCGGAATCGCGGTCACGTGCCCGCCGACCACAACCGTAGACCTCGGCGAGATCTCTCGCACCATGCGGCACATCTCGCGCACCTTGCCCACGTTCACAATGATCGACGTGATCCCGACAATGTCATAGTCGTGCTCGCGCAACTCCCGTTCGAAGACTTCGCGTGTGGGGAAATCCAGCACCGTGGTTGGCGCTGGTATGTTGGCCTGGATCATCAGGATGCCCCAGCTTCTGTGGAACATCCTTAACGAGAATGCGCCCTGCGCCCGGGTGACTTGGTTGTGATACAACTCCATCGGATTGATCGAGCGACTGCCAAATTCATCATCCTGTGCGTACGGTCCGAAGACGGATGACAGCAGCACTCGGGCTCGCGCGCCCTTGGGGTGGGTCTGCATCGGTTGCCCCTCCTGACAAAAGTTAGGACGCGCTATGATGCAAACCTCGATGTAATTGTTTTGTCACACTCTTGTGGAGATCCCCTCGGCGTAGGCGTTGGTCCGATATTGTCAAGGTGCAGCTACAAGTAGGGAAGCTATTGCCGCAGGGAAACTAGGCGGAGACCGCGTGTTGTGTGGCCAGGCAGAAAGACGCCGCCCTTGACACGCCATCCTTGACACAGATTTGTATCAAGGATGGGCCACGGCTCCTTCACCCCAGCGAGCAAGCTCGCCGGGGACCCTGACTAGGAACTGGCTACCGAACAGTAAGCAGTTCTGTCTCGTATGGCTTCAGGTCGAGCTTCACCGTAACCGCGCCCTTGCCCGTCGTCGAGGCCACAGGGGTAACGGCACCGGTCGCCGGGTCCCACGCCTCCACCGTCTTGCCCGCTGCCTTCAGCGTCACCGAGTGCGAGATGGCCTGCGCGCCCTCGTTGAAAAACAGGTAAACGTCTGCGTCCTTCAACCGCCGGGTGTTCACCTTCAGCGCGGTGTCCGGTGCGTCCAGCGCAACCTCGCGCGTGCCGATGACTTTGTTGAGCGCCGACTCGATTGCCGCCGGAACCACCTGCGGTCCGGGCGGCGCGGCGGGAGCATCGGATGGAACCCTTGGCGACTGTGGCAGCTGCACTGAGCTCTCCACGGTCGCAAAAGCGAAGTCTGCCGGCGTGGCCGCGCGCGAATCCATGATCGACTTCTGCGAAATCAGCGACGGCGTGCGGCCAAGGAAGAGGACCTTGCCGCCGCCCTTCACCAGCGCCTTCAGCCGGTCCACCTCCGCCTGGGAGAGAACATCCGCGTAGGGAATGACGACCGTTCGGTACTGGTTGCCGCTCATGGTTTCAAGGTAGCCCGGCCCTGCCTTCAGGTCGGTAGCAAGAGCGTCGATGTTGATGATGTCGAAGTCGATCTGCCGCTCGGCCAGCAGCCGCTCTGTCGCTACATAGGCGGTGTCGGCGGCCGAATCATCCAGCCACATCGAACTCGATGGGATATACAGAGCCACCGTTGCCGCCGGACGACCCATGCTCATCACGTAGCTCAGGCGGTGGACGTAGTCCATGAGCGCGGGCCACGCGGGATCGCGCATCAGCTCCGATGGGCCTCCTCCGCGCGGACGTGGCGGCGCAGCGGCAGCATTCGCAGTCGCATTTGGAGATGCATTTGGAGCTGCTGTTGCAGCCGTTGCAGCGGGCGGACGTGGGCGCTCCGGTTCAGGAGGCGCGCCGGCAGGACGTGTTGCCGCGAACATCATGGTTTCAATCACGTTAATGCCGCGCACCATCTGCTCGTTCAGGATGTAACGCGCCATCGTCACATCGGGTTCCGGCCTGTATGCGGCAAAGCTCTCGGTAAACGAGCGCGGATGGCCATAGATATGCGCCGCGCTGGAGGCCAGCCGCGGATAGTCCGTGATCGTGTCAGTCCATATCTGGTGCCAGATGGCATCGATTCCCGGGACCTCCACGTACTTCATGTCGCGCACGAACTCGCCCTGCGAGCGCACCAACTGCATCTCCGCTTCCTCATGGTTGATGTGGACCTGGTACTCCACACCATGCGCTGCGCACCACAGGCCCTGGGGCTTGAAGAATCCGTCGCGGAACATCTGCGAGAAGACATCCGCATAGTCGCCCATGGCGCGCTGCTCGGCATCGGTCAGCTTGGGGGCTGCAGGGGGCGGTGTGGCCGGACGCCCGCCGAAGCCGCTTTGTTGGGGTTTCGACATCACCAACACACCCAGGTAGGGCCGAATGTCGTATCCCTTCACCTGCTGGAAGGTATCGAAGAACTTGGGTGTCCAGGGCAGCCCGCCGATGGAGTAGTCCGGCTCGTCGCCGCGAAAGCCAAGGATGGTGTTGCCGAACAGCTCCGGCATGACATTGTAGTAGCCCTGGTGGGTGAAACCGATATAGGCCGCCGTCGCCGCCGGATCCATGTAGTCCTCCAGCGAACTGCCCGGGCCGCCGCCACCCTTGACGGGCGAAGTGCGGAAGACATGCTCCACTACGTAGACCGTCCAGTCGCCGCTCGCGGGGGCGGTCCAGGCAATCTTGCCGCCCGTCAGCGCAATCGAAGTATGATCGTCGCCCGTGGTCCTGACCGCTACGGCCGATACGGCATTGGCGCTAACCGGCTGGTTGAGCGTTGCGCCCGCCTTGACCGAAATACCTGGTGACAAGCTGAGTGCCTGCATGCGTAGCTCGGGCGTCTGCTTACTGATCAGGCCGCCGGCAAAGCCACTGGGATAGCCGAGGTCGTCGACGATCCATATCCTCATGTCGCGCTTCTTGGCCTCTTCGGCGAATTGCTTGAAGAAGGCGAAGTACTCGGGCGTCAGGTAGGGCGTCGCCATGCCGTTGCCGGCCTGCACCGTCACTGCACGGAAACCGATGCTCTTGGCGGTGTCGAGGTCATGCGCCAGGCTTTCGATGGTGACCGCGCCATTCAGTCCGAAGTAAGGCTCCGGCCCGTACTCCGACGGAGGGGCCTTCCACACCTGCTTGACTTCGGCCGCGGTCGGCATCTGCATCTTCTGCCAGGGATTTTTGGCTTCGGTCGACTGTGCGAAGCAGGGTTGCGCGTACAGGGCCAGCCCACATGCAGCCAAACCGGTTACACATACGGCGATTGCGGTGCGGGCAGAGACCGCGCGGCGATTCTTGCGGTCCTTTGCGGTTACAAATAGAGGGTTCATTGGTAACTCCCATGGTGATGCGCAGACAGCATACATCGCCGCCGAAGTTTAATCATTATCTGTTTCGTCATCGCTGCAAAGCCGCAATGGCGCCCACGTCATTCCATACCGGAACGTACCCGAAATGCAAACCTCACGCTGCAGCCGATGCCGACCTCCAGAATCTCATTCGGCCCCAGTTTTCGGCTCCGAACCCCTCACCGGTGACCTGCTGGATAGGGTCATGCACCGCGCGCACATCCGGGCGTTAAACGGCGACAGCTACCTGCACAAGCAGAGCCGCTGCAAACGAATCCCCCCCTCGGCGCGCTGAAAATTCTCCCCCGAATATGCCTCGGGGGAGAACGGGTTGCATCAGCGGTCAATCCGAGTCGTTAGCTTGTCGACAACGGCCATGTCGAGCGGATATCCCATGCCCGGATCGGTCGGCGCCGCAACGTAGCCGTCCGCGTCGACGCGGAACTGGTGTTTCACGTACGGGCGGTCCGCGTACTCCCACGGCCATACCATTTCGAACCAGTAACAGTTGGGCAGAGCCAGCTCCACCTGGAAAGCCGCCGCCATATCAAAGAAGGTTCCCCAGTTATGCGGCGTGCATGGCATTCCGAAGGTATCGGCCAACTGACCCACCCGGAACGATCCGGTGATGCCGCCGACGCCGTCCGTAACCAGCCGCACGATGCCCATGGCGTCGCGCTTGATGTACTCGCCGTAGTCGTAGATGTTGGTAAGGAACTCGCCTACCTCGGTGGGCACGTCCAGGTGCTTGCGCAGTTCAATCAACCCCTCGAGGTCGGTGGTCTGCATGGGGTCTTCGAAGGCATCGTAGCCATACTCATCGAGCGCGCGGCCAACGCGCAACGCCTCATAGTAGTTGTAGGTCTGGACTCCGTCAAATAGCAGGGTGAAGTCGTCTCCCACCGCCTGACGGACCTCTTTGATCTCATCGATGTGGCCGAGGTAGGAGGGGATTCGCCCGCCGGTTTTATGCTGGCCTCCGCCAGGGTGAATCTTATACGCCTTGATTCCCGCAGCCTTGGCCTTGAGGATGTCCGGACCGTAGTCCTCGACCGTGGCCAGATGCTGCGAACTGGCATAGGCCAGCACCTTGTTTTTGGTGCCTCCCAGGATCTTATAGATGGGACGTTTGACCGCCTTACCCAGGATGTCCCATAGGATGAAGTCGCAGGCCGAGGCATGCGCATTCGGACCCGGGGTCCCGGTTCCATGTGGCCGGCTTCTAAAGCCGGGGTTGAATCCGCCGATAAAGTCCCCTCCTCTACCGCCGCCCCCTCTGCCTGCTGCCGGCGCTGCGGCTGCTGCCGCGCCACCGCCTGCTGCCGCGGCCGACGCTCCGGCTCCTCCGCGCCCTCCGCCACGCCCTCCACCAGCCGCGCCGGCCGGTCCTGCTCCGCCGCCGCCTGGCTGGTTCTGAAGGGGAATGGTGGACACGGTGGGAAGAATATCGAATAGATTCTTGCCAACACAGTTGGCCTTGGCAAAGTCAACCCAACTCCCCGCTGGGGTTCTCACCCCACCCGCCCCATTCCCGAGGGTGAAATTGCCCTCTATCCCGCTGGCGGTCACCAGAGAGGCGATTTCGTTTCCGCCGCTTAGACCTGCTCCGGAGTTCCGCCAGCTACTGCCATCGAGGACATAGATCTTTGCTTCCTTGATCGTGAGGTCCGGCATGTCGCCGGCTTTAATTCCGGCTGCCTGCGCGGCCAGGTCGACTGGGTGGGTAAGGACCGCAGCTCCCGCTGCCGCCGAAGCTGCAAAGAAAGTGCGTCGTGATAATTCACGTTTTGACATAAATCTCCCTTCAGGACACAATTTTTCCTTTGGCCTTGCGACGCGCATAAGCGTATCACATCGTTGTGGTGGTCTGCCCGAGCTTTCGTACTGTAGTGCTCACGTCTGAATTTAGGCAGATGAGGTCGTAGATAATTCGCTCTTTGGGCTTGGAAGGCCGGGCACTCCTAACAAAGTTGTGGGACTTGGCTCGTTCAACCACCTGCTCAGTCTGCTCTGCGGAAAGTTCAAGTGTCCGGATGTCCGCTGGGGCGACCCTCTACTAGTGTGGTCCAGCTATTCCAGAGTCGGATAATCCGGCCTTGGATTATCGGGCGGAGTGGGATAGGCCTTGCTGCCGTCGTTCAACTCCAGGCGGACATAATCCCATACCACGCCGTTGGTAACGTCTCCTGCGGGAACGGTGAAAGTGACGGTGTTCTCGCCCGGCTTCATCAATGCCGCATCGAACTTCTGGATGTACTGGTTCCACACGCCCTTGTTCGTGTTGTAACGCAGAGCGTTGGTGGAGACGGGACGGAGGGTGCCAACCTCCTGACCGTTGACCCCGATGGCCAGGGTCGTGCTGTCAGCCCCAGCCAGCGCAATGCGCAGGTACGCTGTGCCTGTCGAGGCCTTCGCCATGTTGAATTTGACAGTCCATGTGGTGGCCCTTCCGCGGCCCCACTGCGGCCACGGATCCCCCGTGGTGGCTGGAATTGCCACCCAACCAAAGCGCTGGTTGTAGGGGTCCTTGGCAGCGGGGTTCATCCATGCCGTGGTGGTGGAGTGCGGCGTCTCCTGGAAGAACCAGTCCTTAGCGGGATTGCTCTTGCCGATGGTATACGTGATGTCGTTGGGAAAGAGTCCTGCATAGCGCAATCCCCAGCCCCATAGCCAGTAGTTGTCTGCATCGCCCTTGAAGAATTTATCGCCCGTGCGATCGGGATAGCCAATCTCCCATACCTGCTTGCCATAGCGGACGGGCTGCCAGTCAAGTTTGCCCAGGTTCAGGGTCTTGCCTGCTTCCACCGTGATGTTGGTCTTGGCATATTCGCCCAGTACTCCATTGGCGAACGCGTGCAGTGTATAGGTTCCGGGCCGAATATTGGGGATGGTGAATCTGCCGTCCGCGGAGCCGTCGACCCAGAACTCGTAGTAGTTCCCATCGTGCGGCCAGGTTATGATGTCGCCGTTCCCTGCGCGCGATTGGAACCCGGTCCCTGCTCCCTTATAGTTCGGGTGGGCCAGGCCAATGTTCAGATTAGGAAGCGTCATCTTGGCCGCCTGCGGATCGTCGAGGACGAGTTGTCCGGTGACAGTGCCGCGTTCCGCCTTGTGCGGGTAGTCCATGCCTTCCACCCACTGGTACGGCCATGCGGCCTTGACCTGTTTGGACTTTGCAACCGCGTCATCCCACAGGGCGAGCGCGTTGTCGTGCCAGACTTTGGGTACGGCCGGCATGCCACTGCCATAGCTGGCGGTCAGCTTATCCAGTTCGGCTTTGGCCGGG
>Ga0181521_10003431_pt1 | contig 18653 bp, 18 predicted proteins | sample PEATcosm2014_Bin_32_FD_119764 | JGI IMG/M metagenome (GOLD analysis project Ga0181521, IMG submission 119764) | Peatland microbial communities from MTU Mesocosm Facility, Houghton, MI, USA - PEATcosm2014_Bin02_60_metaG | ecosystem: Environmental > Terrestrial > Soil > Wetlands > Peat | place... | reverse complement strand
GAGGCGGTGCGCCTCTGGAATCGTTAGTCGCAATCCGGTTCGCGCCTATTGCCGCAGCGCATACACAAACAGCGCGCTGCCCGCGGCCACGGCGATGTATTGCCGATTATTCACCATATAGCTCATCGGACCGCTGTTTACCTGGCCGCCCAGCGCAGCCTTCCACAACAGGCTTCCGTTCCTGCCGTCCAGCGCATAGAAGTAGCCTTCGCGCCCGCCGCTGAAGACCAGATCCGACGCCGTCGACAGCACGCCCGCCCAAGTGATGTCGGTCATCTTGTACTCCCACCGCTTCTCGCCCGTCTTCGGATCGAAAGCGCGGACGATACCGAAGCCTTCCGCCTCGGTCTTGAGGTCCGGTATCAGATTCGGCTGCGCCATGGGCGTGTTGCCGGTGGCGCGGCCGAATCCGCCGTTCTTGGCGACCATGGTGCCGCTGTTTTCCCAGCCGGGGATGTAAAACAAGCCGGTGTGCGGGCTGAACGAGGGCGGATACCAGTTGGTCCCGCCCAAGCCGTTCGGCTGAACCAGCACTGGTACTGTGCTCTCCTGCTGTCCGGGAGTGCGCATGGGCCGGCCCTTCTCATCGAAACCCGTTAACCAGTTCGCCTTGACGAATGGCTTGCCCATCAGGAATTGCCCGGTGGTCCGATCCAGCACGTAGAACACGCCGTTGCGGTTGGCCCACAGCATGACCTTGCGCGGGCGGCCTTGAAAGTCGATTTCAGCCAATACGGGGACTTGCGTGGAGTCATAGTCCATCGTGTCATGGGGCGTGAATTGGTAGTACCATTTCAGCTTTCCCGTGTCCGCGTCCAGCGCGACGACGCAGTCGCTGTATAGGTTGTCGCCGAGGCGGACGTCGCCATTTGTGTCCGGAGCCGGATTGCCGATGCCCCAGTAGGTGAGGTTGGTCTCCGGGTCGTAAGCGCCGGCGTTCCAGATGGCCGCTCCGCCGGTCTTCCACGAATCGCCCGACCAGGTTTCATTGCCCGGTTCGCCCGGCCCCGGGATGGTGTAGAATCGCCAGGCTTCCTTCCCGGTTTTCGCGTCAAACGCCGCGATATAGCCCCGGATGGGGCCGTCGCCGCCCGCCGTGCCCACGATCACCTTGTCCTTGACGATCAGCGGCGCGTGGGTGACGGCGTAGCGGTCGGTGATGGCGTTGCCGACCGTCGTGTTCCAAAGAATCTTCCCATTTTTGGCGTCGATCGCGAGGAGGTGAGCGTCGAGAGTTCCCATGTAAAGCGTGTCGCCCAGAATGGCAAGCCCGCGATTGACACGCCCGCAGCAGACCCGCGCTTCCGGCGCCGGCGTGTAAGCGAGGCTCCAGAAGATGCGCCCCGTCGCGGCGTCCAGCGCATACACGTCGTTGGGCGCCTGGATCGTGTAGAGAATGCCGTCCACCACCAGCGCCGTGGTTTCGAACTTCTCAATGGAGCGTGCCTGCCAGACCCACTGCAACTCCAGATTCTTAACGTTGGCGGGAGTGATCTGCGTAAGCGGGCTGTAGCGCTGGCCGTTAACGGTCCCGGAGTAAGTGAGCCAGTTTTGGGGTTCCCGGTCGGCATGCAGGATGCGGTCGAAGGTGACACCCTGGCCCCAAAGAGATCCCACGACGGAAAGCAGCAGAAGCGATCGCAAAGGCATGCTCAACAGAATATACCGGAACGCTGTGTAAGATAGTTTTGCCATGTGTTCAATGCGGGCGGCAATCCGAGTGTTGACTTTCGCTCTGGCGGGCGCGGCGCTGCAGGCGCAGCCGAGCGGCGACCCGGCGAACGGCAAGCTGATCTTCGAAGGAAAAGGGACCTGTACGAACTGCCATCGCATCAAGGGTAACGGCTCCCGTTTCGGCCCCGACCTGAGCGAAGCCGGCGCCCGCAGCCCGGAGCAGCTTCAAACTTCGATGCTGGATCCCGATGCGGAAATCCTCCCCGCCAACCGCATCTATCGGGTGGTCTCGAAGAACGGGACCACTACCATCGGCCGGCTTCTCAACGAAGACACCTTCAGTGTGCAGATGATCGATAAGACGGAGCGGCTGCTCTCGTTCCAGAAGGCGGAGCTGCGGGAGTACGCCTTTGAGAGCAAGTCGCCGATGCCGTCTTTCAGGGACAAGCTCACCGCGCCGGAACTGGCCGACGTGGTCGCGTATCTCAGTACCTTCAAACCTCCGCCCGGCCCACCAGGCCGGGGTGGAACAGGAGCACCCGCCGCAGCGCCTGCCGGTGCCCCGCCCGCGCCCGCCGCTCGCTGACCCCTGATTTTTCGGCAACGGCGTTCGATTGAGAACTGCATCGCGGGACCACGTATCATAAAGATCTCTCCACTGTTTGCCGGGGTCCTGAAAACGAAGAGAGTCGAATCGCATGCCCAAGATGAAAGAGTTTACCGTAACGATTGAAGACAAACCGGGCGCGCTGGGGAAGTGCTTCCTCGCTCTGGCGGAGCGTGGAGTGAATATCCTGGCTTTTCAATCGTATGTCGAGGAGGGCGAGAGCCTGGCCCGATTGCTGGTGGACGATCCGGCCAGCGCCATGGACGTGCTGGGCGGCCTGCGCATGAACTTCGAGGAGACCGAAGTCGCCGTAGTCAGGCTGGCGCACAAGCCCGGTCAATTGGGTCGCGCGGCTTTTGCATTGGGCGAAAAACAGATCAACATCGACTACTCCTACTGCGGACTGGAGCCCGGATCGGCGCGGGCGCTGGTGGTCTTTGGGGTAGACAACCTTACCAAAGCCGCGAACCTGCTGGATGAGCTGCCCACCGAGGTTGCGTAACTGCGGGAACACGTTATATGACTGAAAGCACGCGCCTCGAATTCAACGACGCGCAGGGCCGCCGCGTCGTCCGGATCGATAAGGATGTTTTCACCATCGGACGCCGCGCCGGCAACGATCTGCAACTCGCCGGTCCGGAGATTTCGCGCGACCACGCGCAGATCCTTCAGCGCAATGGCCGCCACGTAATCCGCGACCTCGAATCGCGCTATGGCAGCTTTGTCAACGGCGAGCGGATCACGGAGCGGCAACTGGTCAATCTCGACCGCCTTCACTTTGGCGGAAACAGTCCTGAGTTACTGTTCGTCGCGCAGGGGGCGGGCGGTGTCGAACAGGTCGCGGACCTGGCGGTCGGCGATTTGCGCCAAGTCTCTTCTCTGCTCGAAGGCCTTCGAGCCATGGGGTCGAGCCGCGTTCTCGACGATATCCTCGCGCTGGTTCTCGACTCCGCTATCGATGTTGGCGGCGCCGAACGCGGCTTCATCATGCTGGCCAACGCGCAGGGCAAGCTGGAATTCAAGCTGGGGCGCGGGCGCGGCCGTCAGCTTCTGGCCGGGACCGTCTTTCAGACCAGCAACAGGATTCCGGAACAGGTCTTTCTTACCGGCCACCCTCAGATCGTGACCGACATGCTGGAAGGGGACTGGGCCGGGTCGCACGGCGCGACCATCGCCATGGGGATCCGCCACGTGTTGTGCGTACCGCTGCGCCTGGTACAGTTCGCCGAGCGGCACGATGCGGCGCCTCACGAGGAACGCCGCATCGGCGTCCTCTATCTGGACAGCCGGGACAAAGGCTCGCTGGCGTCGCCCGTCACCGGCACGGCGCTCGAAACGCTGGCCAACGAAGCTGCCGTGGCGATCGAAAACACGCGGCTCTATCGCGAGGCTCTGGACAAGGCCCGCATCCAGCAGGAGCTGAACATTGCCGCCGACATGCAGCAGGCTTTGCTCCCGCCCCGCCTGCGCCGCGGCGCGGGCTTTGAGGCGGTGGGCGCCATGATTCCCTGCCGTGCCATCGGTGGAGACTTCTTCGATTACCTCGAACTGCCCGACGGACGCATTGGCTTCGTGCTGTGCGACGTGTCCGGCAAGGGACCATCCGCGGCTCTGATGACCGCCATGATCCAGGGCATCTTTCGCGCGCAGGCCGAAGACGCGCACAGCCCCGCCACCACCATGACGCTGGTAAATCGAGTGCTGGCCCGCCGCGCAATCGCTTCCAAATACGCCACCGGCTTTTATGGCGTGCTCGCGCCGGATGGCCGCTTCGTCTCGTCGAACGCGGGACACAATCCTCCCATTGTGGTGAGGCGCGACGGCACGGTTAGCCGGCTCGAAAAGGGAGGCACGCCACTGGGATTATTTGCAGCGTCGGCCTTTGAGGAAGAGGAACTGACACTGGCGCCGGGCGACACGCTGCTCTTGTTCAGCGACGGTCTCAGCGAAGCCGAAAATTCCGATCTGCAGGAGTTCGGCGAAGATCGCCTGATCGAAACGATGGCTGCCGAACGCCACCGCGAACCGGAAGCTCTGCTGGAATTTCTGCTCGCCCGGGCGCGCGATTTCGCGGGCAGCCAGCCGCAGTCCGACGACATCACCGCGCTGATCGTTCGCTGCCCGGCGGACTAATGTCCTGAAGTTGGAAATCCGTGCACTAATTCTGACGGTAGGGCGGTCCCCCCGGACCGCGGCCGACGTCCCCGTCGGCTTCTTCGGAGAGAGGAAAGCGTCCTTGCCACAAAACAAATGTCGCGGCTCGTGGAGGCCAGACCGGGGGGCCGGCGCGGACTAGGGCGTCCGCCCCACTCACGACTGGCAAGACTTATTAAACGGATTTCCAACTCAGGACACTAAGTTGATCATTTCAGAAGTTCGCCAACGTATTCGAGAACTTTTTCAAAGCCGCACCCCGCGCGCTCAGAGCGGTTTTCGAGGCCCGCAGGGATCGCGACGCAGGCAATCATCCCGCCCGAGAGCCACGTCCAGGAGCGCTGAGTTTTGCCCGATGGTGTCTTGGATCTGTTGGATACAGCGATGGTGGTCTGAAGAATCGAGAGGGCCGATTTTGAAGCTATAGTGTTTTAACCCGTCCTTAACAGCAATACAGAGTTCCGCCAGCCCCGCGCCACGATACTTTTCACACGTGCGGTATCAGACAAAGGCGGAACCTAAATCTCCCCCGCCTCTTCAACGGGCCCGATCCACTGCACGGGGCTGGTAGTGAAGATCTGCAGTCCGCCGAGACTGAACTCCATGCGGAAGCCCACGTACACGCCCTTCGCCTTCAGAAAACTGCCGCCCAGCGTGCTGCCGGCGAGGCGTACCGGCGTCAGCTCCGGGAAAAATTGTCCGCCGCGCACCAAAACCTGCGCCTGTTCGGCCGACACGATCGTCAACTCATACAGGCTGTTTTGCGTCCGGACCTTCAGCGATTGCAGATCTTTCAGGAGGTCAATCTGCACCCCGTTCTGCCAGGCCGATTCGGACCATTTGCTGAGCAGCGAACCGGCGGGATAGTAACCGCTCTCCGATCCCGGATCACCGGCAGTGTTGTGCATGGCTTTCGGCCGCCTCAATCGACATTTTATTGCACCGCCGGAGAGCTTATAGTGAAATGTGTGATAGCATCCTCCGGCAGAACATGTATCGCGCTGACGCCAGGCTGACCGCCGGTTTCCTCGTGGTATCGGCGGCGTTGTGCTCCGCTCAGACCAATGTAAACCCCCGCGCGCTGCTTGAGGACGTTGCGTCCTCGAAGCTCGGTGCGCGCGCCTGGCGCGCCGAAGGCTTCGAAACCGATGAACTCACCGGCGAAGGCATGAACCTGCGCACGGAGACGGCGTTTAAGGCAGTTTTCCGCGACCCGTCGCACATGCGATGGGAAACCACCGGGGACAATCGAACTCTCGCGGTCTGCGACGGCGCCGACCACTGGGCCTATTCCGAGCCGGGCACCGGGTTTTACCGGACCCCGGTCGAAGTGAGCCCGTGCACGTCGCAGCTTCCGGCCCTTGAAGGCCTGCTGGGCAGCCTGGTGTCCGCCACGGTTGTGAGCGTCGACCACGTTCCATTTGAGGGCGTCCCGCGGGACTGCGAAATCGTCCGCGCCGAATACCGGATTCCGGCGCCGAAGAGCAACAGCACCACGGCCGGGACAACAATCATACGCACCGCATGCGTCGAACCTGCACGGAAGCTGATACTGCGCGATCGCACGGAGAGCTGGGCCACCGGCTCCAATACGCGCTTCACCAGAACGATCGCGTTCACTTCTTATGAGAGGGACGTGGAGATCCCCGAAACGGCCTTCCGGTTTGAGGTTCCGACCGGCACCTTCCTCGATCCCGGTCCTCAAATCGGAGACGGAGAATCCGGCGTCGCGGATGGAACGTATCGCATTGGCGGCGGCGTCTCCAGGCCCGAACTGATTCAAAAGGTCGAACCATCCTGGACGGAGGAAGCGCGGCATGCCGGAATTTCGGGGCTCGTGTTGGTATCGCTCACCGTGGACTCCGAGGGTAGTCCCCGAAACCTCGCCGTAGCGCGGGGATTGGGTTACGGCCTCGACGAAGAAGCCCTCAAAGCGGTTCGTCAGTGGCAGTTCCATCCCGGCTTGAAGGACGGCGTTCCCGTGGCTGTGGGAAATCTCACGGTCGCGGTAAGCTTTCCCGGAACTTGAAAACGACGCTCCGCCCACGCTGGCGGAGACGCTGCCAGTCGACGCATTTCCATTTACTGCTATTCTGGACTTGCAAAGCGTGGACCTGAATCTCGAAACACTCAAAAGCGAAATCCTCGGGTACCTCGAAAGGTCGGATTTCGCGATCTTCCAGAGTCATGCCGGAGGGCTCGAAGGGCTCCCCGTCATTGCGTGGGATACGGAACGGTGCCCGGACTACCGTTTGTTTCTCGATACCGCGCGCAAAGCGGGCGAGAAGATGATCCTGTTCGCGTCGAGGGAACTGGCCGAGGACGAACTCGACGAAGCTCGGGAGGAACTGATGGAAACGGAGTTCACCCGGGAAGAACGCCGGGACCTGGAAGGCCGGCTGGCCAAGGCTCAGAGGCACATCGGCGCCACGTGCTCGCTCGAACTTGCGTTCGGTCACAACTCCCACCTCTATGTCTATGAGGCGAGGCCGGACTGGTATGAGGATTTCCTCGACGCCTGCGACGAAATCAGCTCCGTGTTGCCGCTGGACGACAGTGAGGGCGCCGGCGGCGACGGGCTCGGCGGCGGTTACTATTCCAACAACTAGCCGCTGGGTTTTCCCAACCCAAGCCGGCGACAGCCGCGCACTCGCCGAGTTAACCGAAGCCCTGCAATTGCCACCGGCGGCGGCGCGGATTTTGTTGCAGCGGGGATTCCGCGAGGCCGGCAGCGCCGCGCAGTTTCTCAATCCGAGGATTGAAGACCTGCACGATCCTTTTCTGCTGCGGGATATGGATCGCGCGGTGGAACGCATTCGCCTCGCAATCGGCCGGCGCGAGCCCATCGAGATCCACGGAGATTACGACGTTGACGGCGTCACATCGACGGTGGTGCTGAAAAAGGCGCTCGAACTCGCAGGCGCCGAATCGGGCTGGCACATTCCACATCGCCTCCACGATGGATACGGGATGCAACCGGCGGCCGTTGAGGAAGCCGCCGCGCGGGGTATCCGCCTGATCGTCAGCGTCGATAACGGCATTCGTGCCGGCGCCGCCATCGCGCGCGCTAACGAACTCGGGGTGGATGTGATCGTAACCGATCATCATCTGCCGGAAACCGCGCAACCACTGGCGCACAACGGACCTTCGGCCTGTGCGCTTCCTCCCGCGCTGGCCGTGATCAATCCGAACCGCACCGATTGCAGCTACCCGAATCCGAACCTTTGCGGAGCTGGAGTGGCGTTCAAGCTGGCGCACGCGATCCTGGCAGGAGCGGGATGGCCGGCCGCGCGGCTCCATCGCGTACTGGAATCCTTCCTTAAGTTGGTGGCGATTGCGACCGTGGCGGACATCGTGCCGCTGACGGGCGAGAACCGCGTGATTGTAAAGCACGGGCTCAACGGGCTCGGCGATGTCCGCAATCCCGGACTTCGCGCTCTGCTTGACGCAGCGGGATTTGCAGACCGGGTACCGGATGCCGGCGAAGTCGGGTTTCGCATTGCACCCGCCATCAACGCTTCGGGCCGTATGGACAGCGCGGGACAAGCCGTCAGGATGTTCCTTACCGGCGACCCGGAGGAAGCCAACCGGATCGCGCGCGAACTATTTGCGTTGAACGTGGAACGCCAGACCGCCGAGCGCTCCATTGTAAAGGAGATCTTCGAGCGGTGCGTGGAAACGCCGGTGACGGACGGCGACGCGGCGCTGGTGCTTTGGGGCGAAGGCTGGCATCGGGGCGTGGTGGGGATTGTGGCCAGCAGGATTGTGGAGCGCTTTCACCGCCCGGCCATCGTGCTGGGAGTGGAGAATGGCGTGGCGCAGGGCTCCGGCCGCAGTATCGAAGCGTTTCATCTGCTGGAGGCACTGGAAGGCATGCGCGAACTGTTCACGAAGTTCGGCGGACATGCGCACGCGGCGGGTCTCACCCTGCCCGAATCTTCGCTGGCGGCCTTTCGAGAGCGCTTGCGGGCATGCGCCGCGGAGCGGCTCACTGCGGAGGATATGCGGCCCACGGTGGAGATAGACGCAGTGGTTGACTTTGGAGAAGTGAACGATGCTCTCTGGCGCGCTCTCGAACGAATCGCGCCGTTCGGAATGGGCAACCGCCAGCCGTTGTTTGCGGCGTGCGGCGTGCAATTGTCCGGACCGCCGCAGATCTGGAAAGAGAAACACATCAAGCTCGCTGCCCGGCAGGGCGCACGAACGCTGATGATGAAGGGTTGGGGGCTTTCGGACCTCGCGGAAGAACTGCGCGACGTGAAGACGGTGGATATCGCGTTTGAGATCGAGCGCGACTGGTTTGGCGGCTGGGGTTTGGTTGTAAGGGCCTGCCGGGCGTGCGAAGCTGCCACGGCGATTAGCCTGGGTGGTTGATCATGAAGGTGGCCGTGCCGTCGAAGAATTCCCGCAATTGCGCTTCCACTTCGGCGGGCAGCGCCGCCTCGGCCAGAGCGTTGTTCATCAGCTGCATCCAGCGGTCGCGCGCCGCTTGCCCTATCGCAAACGGCGCGTGGCGCATACGCAGGCGCGGATGGCCCCGCTGCTCGATATACCGGGGTGGTCCACCGAAACGGTATATCAGGAAATCCCGCAAACGGCCTTCCGCGGCCAGGAGATCGCTTGCCGCGTACATTGGTCCCAGCAGGGGGTCCTGTGGAACCTGGCGGTAGAACGCCGCGACCAGACGGCGAAATCCGTCCTCTCCTATCAGCGTGAAAATTTCCCGATCGTCCACCGGCAGCCGCGACCAGTATCGCATTCGCCACCGGGTCCCCGGTAGAATGAAAATATGAAATCGGGCCTTATATTTTTTGCCTTTGTTTTTGCCGCGCTCGCGGCCACACCGGATAAGCAGGAGGCTCAGGGGCAGTTGCTCGATCAGAACCAATATCTCTGCTCAAACTGCTTTTTCGGCGCCAGCACTTACTACTATTGCTTCGAAGCCGGCAATAAGATCCTAATCGGTTATCGGAAAATTCCTACGATCAACTGGAAAGATCAGGCTTCGAACGATCTGACCAAAGCTCATAAATCGTGGACGCCCTGGACGGCCGAGGGCCAGACCGTTCCCCTGCATTACGACGATAAATACATTTGGGTAACCCGGCCCAACGGCAAGACGGTCAAGCTGAAGCAGGATTACTCGACCGATATTTTCGTCAATAACAGCCAGTGCCGGAGCGCAGTCAAGAGAAAACCCGAGTAGAATCAAGGCGATGAGTCTGGCAGCCGGACCTGCGTCTGCTATGGAATTCCGATTGCAACGCTACCCTTCGCCGGATGCAGACAATCGGACGAAAAGTCACAATCCGCGAGCTTCTGAGGCCGCACACAAAGACGCTGATTCTCGGAACCCTGGCGGCTGTCGGAGACGCAGTCGCCAACCTGCTGGACCCGGTCCCTCTGAAGATTGTTCTCGATAACGTTCTTCGATCGAAGGCGCCCACCGGCTGGCTCAACACATTGATGGTCTCGCTGGCCGGCGCCGACAAGCTGGCCATCATCAAGTTTGCGGCGATCGCCGTTCTGGCCATTGCTCTCTTTGGGGCGCTGTGCACCTACGCGGAAAAACTGCTCACTACCAGCGTCGGCCAATGGGTGATGCACGATCTGCGGCAGACCCTCTATTTCCACATCCAGCGGCTGTCACTCGCCTACCACGATCAAAAAAGCACAGGCGATCTGCTCAGCACCGTAACCAGCGACATCGATTCCATCCAGACTTTTATCAGCTCGAACCTTCTCGACGCGCTGATCAATGTCCTGACCCTCGTGGGAATGGTCGTTGTGATGTTCTGCATCAACTGGCAGTTCACGCTGATTGCGCTCTCGGTTGCGCCTTTGCTCGCGCTGGTTGTTTTCAAGTACACGCGCAGCATCAGGAAAGCTTCGCGCGAAGTGCGCAAGAAACAAGGCGAGATGGTTTCCGTAATTCAGGAAGTGCTTTCCTCCATGCGCGTGGTAAAAGCGTTTGCGCGCGAGGATTACGAAGTGCATCGCCTGGAGGAAGAGAGTCTCGAAAACGTCGAGATCGCTCTGCGCGCGCGTGCCGTCAAGGCCCGGCTCTCCCCCCTCGTCGAAGTGATCGTCGCGATCGGGACGGGGCTGGTGCTCTGGTTTGGCGGGCGTCTGGTGCTGGCCGGCAGCCTCTCGGCGGGTTCCCTCGTCATGTTTATCTGGTACCTCGGAAAGATGTACAAGCCGATGCAGGAATTGTCGAAGATGACGGACGCTTACTCGAAAGCGTCCATCGGATACGAACGGATCCGCGAGATTCTGGACATGGAGGGCGAGGTTAAAGATCAGCCGGGAGCGCGAAAAATCGCGCGGCTCCGGGGGGAAATCGAATTCGATCATGTAACTTTCGGATATGACCCGAAATGCCCGACGCTCGAAGACATAAGCTTTCGGATCGAAGCCGGCCAGATGGCCGCGTTCGTCGGCCCGACCGGCGCGGGCAAGACCACGATCATCAGCCTGATTTCGCGCTTTTACGATCCCGTCTCGGGCGCGGTGAAGATCGATGGCATCGACGTCCGGCGGTACCAGCAGCGATCCCTGCGGGAACACATCAGCGTGGTCCTGCAGGAAACCGTGCTGTTCCAGGGCTCCGTCTGGCACAACATCGCGTACGGCAAGCCCAACGCCAGCCGCGCGGAGATTCTGAAAGCGGCCGAACTGGCGAATGCGAGCGAGTTCATCGAGAAGATGCCGAACGGTTACGACACGCTGGTGGGCGAGCGCGGCGTCAGCCTCTCCGGCGGCCAGCGGCAGCGCATTGCCATTGCGCGCGCGGTGATTCGCAATACCCCGATCCTCATTCTGGACGAGCCGAGCTCGGGGCTCGACGCCGAGTCGGAAAGGCTTGTCTTCGAGGCTCTCGACCGTCTGATGAAAGGCAAGACCTCAATCGTAATTGCGCACCGGCTTTCCACCATTCGCTCGGCCGACATCATCTTCGTGGTGCAGGACGGCAAGCTGGTCGAATCCGGCAAGCACGAGGAGCTTTCCGCAGCCGGGGGCCTCTACGCCGAACTCTACGAGATTCAGTTCGGCGCTCTGAAGTAGCAGCCCGGTTCAATCTGACAGCTTGTTCAACTCGGCAATTCTTGCTTCCACGATCGCCGAGAAGCCCACTACTTCCTTCGGCGAGTAACCGGCGGCGCCGAAAGCGGCCTGGATCTGCTCGGCCGAGAGTTTGGCCAGTATGGATCCGATCCAGCGCGCATCCGCGATGGGGATGTCCTTGCGGATCCATTCCATGTTGATGCGTGATTTGAAATCCTGAACTTCGAGCGCATGAATCAGCGCGGGGCGGCTCGGGGTCCCAAAATCCACTACCGGGGGGTTGACCTGTGTAATGAATTTCGATTCCGTGTAGCCGGCCAGATTCCCCTTCGATTCCGCGCGGGTGACTCTGCGGCTCGCGGTGCCGAAGCTGGCGCCCAGATCCGTCACGAGGTAAATCCGCTTGCCTTCAAATTCGTATACCGAATTATTGGCGTCCTTCAAATCCCAGTTATTGATGAGCGCCATCATGACCCTCAGGCCATTTAACTCGCGCGTGCCGCTGAACGGATTGTCCTTCCATTGCCAGGTACCGTTTTTCTCTTCGCCCTTGAGATATCTCTTGAGCCGGGCGTTATGCATAAGACCATCCGGTTCCACCTGGTTCTCACCGCGCCGCAGGTTCGACGGCATATTGTCGACCTTCAAGTCCGGCAGGAAGTACTCTTCATCGGCGAAGTAACCTACCGCCCATACAAGGCGCGAAGCTGCTGTTTCCGGATGCGCCTCTTCACCAAGCTTGATCTTCCACTTGACGCCGTCGGCGTCGGTGATGACGAATTTGGGATTAGTGCCGTTGAGGTCCTCTTTGACGAATTTGAAAGGATCGCGCGGCTGATGCTGCGGGCCTCCCGGGCCATAAAGCATGTCGCGGGTAGCGATATCTAGCGGGTCTTCCCACAGGACGGCGGGTGCATTTGCCGCCTCTTTCGAAACCTTCTTGGGCGCGGCAAACGCTGTGACGCTTAAGGTTAGTACCAGCAAAGGCGCAAAGGCGCGCGCGGCAATTTGTGTCATTCGGCTCACTTCCCCATCTTTCGCTGCAATACGGATGCCAAATTGCAGGGAAAGTTAAACAGGCTGCGGTTTTTCGAAATGAGGAACGAGACTTGGGGAGACCCAACGTGAAGTGTTTGGTCCAGCCGGGCGACGGCGCGATGCCATTGATTAAAGGCATCAATGACGCCAAAAAGAGCGTCGAGATCGTGATATTCCGTTTCAACCGGAGCGAGATCGAAAAAGCGCTCGCCGGCGCTGTCACCAGGGGAATCCATGTGCATGCGCTGATTGCCTCGACCAATCGGGGTGGCGTGCAGAATCTGCGGGACCTGGAGATGCGCCTGCTGGCCGCTGGAATTACGGTTTCACGCACCGATGACGACCTGGTTCGCTATCACGGCAAGTTGATGATCATCGACCGCAGAGTGCTTTTCCTGCTGGCCTTCAATTTCACTTATCTGGACATGGAACGCAGCCGCAGTTTCGGCGTCGTCACAACCAACAAGAAACATGTGGAGGAGGCGGCCAGGCTTTTCGACGCGGATACCAAACGCCAGCCGTACGCGGCGGGCAGCGCCACGTTTGTCGTCAGCCCCGTGAACGCGCGCAAACATATCACCGCATTCATCAAGGGCGCGAAGAAGGAGCTTCTGATTTACGATCCGGAGGTCAGCGACCCGGCGATCATTCGGGTTCTCGAAGCGCGGGCCAGGGCGGGTGTGGCCGTCAAGATGATCGGCAAACTGAAGGCGAAGAGCGCCGTGCTGGCGGCGGCGAAGACGCTGCACATTCGATTACATACGCGCTCCATCGTCCGCGATGGCTCGTGGGCCTTCGTGGGAAGCCAGAGTCTCCGTTCGCTCGAGTTGGATGCCCGGCGCGAAGTCGGCATCATCTTCCGCGATCCCAAAGTCGTAGCCCGCCTGGCCAAAACCTTTGAGGAAGACTGGGAAGCGAAGGAGCAGAGGGAGGCGCAGCCTGTCTCAGCCGCGGAATCGGAACAACAGGGGCAGGCTTCAGCCGCAAAGGTGGCAAAACAGGTCGCGAAGGCCGTAGTGGACGATATGGCTCCGGTCAAACCTGTCTTTGAGCTGACCCTCCGCGAGATGTCCGGGTCGGTGCCCGACACCAACTTGAATCATCCGGAGATGGAGGCGACGGTAAAACAGGCCGTCAAGGACGCCGTAAGGCAAGTGGTTCGCGACTTCGTCGAGCAGGCCAACGAGACAGAGGGCGCGGGGACGAAAGCATGAAGCTCGTGGTGGCCATGGTTCTCCTGACGGACGTGCTTTGCGCACAGATCGGCCATGCTCCGGTAAATGCCGATTCCGCAATCATTCGGGATTTCGAAAAACGCGTCGCCGCGTATCTGCAATTGCGCAAGAGCATCGAGTCGAATCTGCCCAAGCTCAAGGCTACGCCGTCGGAAGAGAAGATCTCGCATCATGAGATCCAACTCAGGCATGCGGTTCGCGAAGCCAGAAAATACGCCCGGCCGGGAGACATCTTCACGCCTGAGATATCGGCGGAGATTCGCCGGCTCATAGCCATGGCGATGCACCCTGACGGACCGGAGATCCGCCAGAGTCTGCGCAGCGCGGAACCGGTTCAACTGCATCTCGCAATCAATGAGAAGTATCCGGACGGCGTGCCGCTGCAGACAACCCCTCCCTCGCTGCTGGAGAACCTGCCGGCTCTGCCGCCGGAGATTGAGTATCGGATCACCGGCCGCGACGTGGTTCTTCTCGACGCGAAAGCCAATCTGATCGTCGATATCATCAGGGGCGTTTTTTCATGATCGCTATCGGAAGCCGCTGCGCGATCCTTTTTCTCGGTATTCTCACCCTCGACGCGGTCGAGGACCTGCCGCTCAAACAGGGCTCGGTGCGTTTTGCGGTCATCGGGGACATGGGAACCGGCGACAAAGCGCAGTATGAGGTTGCCCAGCAGATGGAGCGATACCGCGAAAAGACCGGGTTCGATTTCGTGCTCATGCTGGGGGACAACATCTACGGCGGCAAGAGCCCCGCGGACATGAAGAGGAAGTTTGAATACCCGTATGGCCCGCTGCTCGACGCAGGCGTCAAATTCTACGCATCGCTTGGCAATCACGATAATCCCAACGAGCGTTTCTACAAGCCCTTCAACATGGGCGAGAAGCGGTTCTACAGCTTCAGGAAGGGAAACGCGGAGTTTTTCGCGCTCGACAGCAACTACATGGACCCGCAGCAGGTGGAATGGTTGACCAATGCGCTTCGCGATTCGAACTCGACGTGGAAGATCTGCTATTTCCATCATCCCCTGTATTCCGACGGTAAATTCCACGGACCGGACACCGACTTGCGGGCGCGTCTCGAACCCATTTTCCAGGCCTCCGGCGTCAGAGTGGTGTTATCGGGGCACGAGCACCTTTACGAAAGAATCAAGCCGCACGGCGGGATCTATTACTTCGTGCTGGGCAACTCCGGCGAGTTGCGGCCGCACAACCTCAAACCATCGCCGGACACCGCCAAAGGTTTCGACACCGATCGCGACTTCATGATGGTGGAAATCGCCGGGGATGAACTCTATTTTCAAACCATTTCGCGCACCGGCGAAACCATCGATTCAGGCGTGATCGATCGCAAGTGAGACAGAGCCACCCGCTACCGGGCGGCGCAGGGAGTAGGACGCCATTTGGCGCCGTCCGGCTCCTTCTTGAAATGCGTGCTGGTGATGAACTGACCAGCCAGATATTGTGGATCGTCCACCAGCGTCTTGACGATCAAGTACTGTTCCCCGTCCGGCTCCCTGATGGCATCGAAATACTCGGTCACCACGGCATTGGCGCTGTAAGGCACGCCGTTTTTGCGCAAGTATCCCGGACGAATATGGGTGGTTACCACTTTCAGCGAGCCTCCCGGACCCGGCGGGCCAAAGCCGCCACCGGACTGATGGTCCCAGGATGCCACGGAATACCCTTGCCAACCGGCATCGCCGGTTTCCGGAGGCTTCCCGCCGAAATGGAACAGGCGCGTCTGCGTCCCCGCGTCCGTTTCCAGTTTCAACGTGTTGTCGTCCTGCCAGGTAATGTGGAAACGCCCGGGTACGCGTGTGATGGCCGCCGCTCCGTAGGCCTTGCACTGATTGCCATCCGCTTCGTCCTTAGCGGGATCCCATGAGTCAGCCAGCTTTCTTCCCGCGCCGTTGATGGGAACGCCATCGTAGTCGCCCTTGGCCGGTGTGACCATGCGCCAGCGCCAATCTTCCGTAACCAGGGACACCCAGTAGCCGGTCAAGTCTTCCGGCGCGGTGGCTTTGGCCGGCCGCGGAGGTCCGAAGCCCCCCGGCGGGCCAAACTGGGCAAATGCGCCAGCCGCCGAACTCAAGAGCACCAATACAGTCAATCCGCGGTTCATTTCTTGTTGTCCTTCAGACTCTTGTATACGGCCTCGACGAATTTGTCCGTCGTCCAGAAGCCGGTGGTCGATCCGTAAAGCGGGTCGTAATCCAGCGTGGGCTTGGCCGCCTTCACCTGTTCCAGCGTCATGCCCTTGCCGACCATATCCTGAATCCGGTCGCGAATGATGATCGCCATCTCGCGGTATTCGATTACATCGCCCAGATCGCACAGCCGCCCATGGCCGGGAACGACCATCGTGCCGCCTTCCTGCCCATAGACGGGAATGATCGTGTCCACAATTTTTTGCAGTCCGGCGATGAAGCCCTGAATGCTGCCTCCGCGATCCAGATCGATGACGGGATAGTTCGTCGTCGTGAACAGGTCGCCCGTGCTGATCACGTCCGAACGGCGGAAGAAGACGATACTGTCGCCATCGGTATGCGCCGCCGGAATGTGGATGACCTGAATGCCTTCGCCGTTGAAGAAAATGTCTTTCTCATCGCCGACGAAGGTGTCGGTCGGCCACGCCGCCGATTTAGCGGCATCCGGGCCCTTAGCGGCACTCATCCGGTTCAGGATGTTCTGATGCGCGATGATTTGCGCGCCTTCGGCCGAATCCTTGATATCCGCCGACACGTTGCCGCCCGTGATCGTGCTGCCCGCCTTGCGCAGCGGTTCGTTCCCGCCCGTATGATCGCCATGGACGTGGGTATCGACGATATAGCGGATCGGCCCTTTGGAAATAGTGCGGATTGCCGCCACGATTTTGTCGGCCAGGGGCGCGTACATCGTGTCGACTAAAAATACGCCGTCCGCGCCCGCCTGGACAGTGATGTTTCCGCCCTGTCCCACGAGCATGTAGACCTGGCCCTGCACCGGAAGTACGTGGATCTCAACCTTGCTGAAATCCTGATTCTGCTGGGCGTACCCCAAGCCGGCCGCCACAACCGTAAGCGCAAAGGCACGCTCAAATAATTTGAGTCTCATATTTTTTTCTCCGGAATGGCGCCTAGTTCTTCTTCAATGGCGGAGGCTTCGGCAGAGTCTTCAGCTTCAGCTGATACTCGGGATACATCGTTTCCGCCCCGCCCATGGCAGCTTCCACCGGTATTCCATATCTGGCGGGAAACTCGGCGAGGAACTCGTTGGTGCCGGGCAGGTGATGCGGGATCTTGCCTTTCGGCATCACCACCTCAACCACGCTTTCACACGGATACGCGCCCATCACAAGACCGGGACTCTCCACGAAATCGCGCGTCCGAATGAATGGTTCCGTCAGATATGCGGGATCGTGGATGACCGTCACCCATGTCAGGTGATTGCCGTGCTTGATGTAGTTTTCATATACGATCGCCCTGTCGCTGCGGGGGATGCCGTTGCGCCGGATCCAGCCCTGCTTCAGGTGAGTTGTGGTAACGGTAAGGATTTCGCCATCCCACTTGCCTGTCGAAAATCCCTGCGACGTGTGCAGCGCGTAATCCGGCGGATGCGGACGCCCGTCCATCCAGATAGTTCGCTCGGTGCCCCACGCCTCGTGGTGCTCGTGGTAAGCGATCAGCTGCTGTGAATCCTTATCCCGCTCTTCCCAGATCCGGATGTTGAAGAAGCTGGGGACGTAGTCGATGGGATGCACCCGGCATTGATATTCGGGAAGGGTGAGAAGCGACGCGTCCCAAGCCTCCGCATGGGCGCGGGCGGCGGCATTGAGCGGAATCCCGAGGTAATCGCCGATCTCCGGACCAGGCAGACGCTCCGGGAAATCCTCATCCAGCGTCATGGCGTAGGTTCCGGCCAGATTGACTTGGGCGGAGGAGAGGCTCGTCAAAAGAAAAATGGCTGCAATTCCAGCCCATTTCAGGTTTTTCATATAAATTCTTACAAGCGTAGCGAAAAGTACATTGTAACTCCAGGGCGGCGATGCTCTTCCCCGCTAGCCGTCAAACTTGCGGCAAACTGTGGATGCGGCCGGCACGCTTACACTGAATCGGACGCTCCCGAATCACAGCTGTCCCGTTTGGGCGTTTTCGGCGTCCCTCGTTGGCGCCGGGCCACGTACGGAGATTTGACGTTTTGGAATTGTATTCTGTGAGAGCCGAGCATTGGCTGCGTATTGTCCGGCACGGGTAGAATGCCGACCAGGCAGCCAAGTATATAGTAGGCTAAAGTTGCCCGGGGAGGGACTCGCGCAACACGTTGGACTTCCGAATCGCCGTTTGTTAGCATACTTCCGTCAGTTCGTCTCCAGAATCAATCTTGGGCAGGGACTGCGGATGGAACATGAAAAAGTCGCTTTTGCTCGCGGTATTGCCGTTGGCTTTGGTGTGGCCGGCATTCGCCGATGTATACGGGGTTGACTTCCCTCAGGCTCAGGCCTCGTTTCTACCAGCTTACGGAGGATATACTACTTTGGGTTACGAGTTCACCGCAAACACTGCTGTTTCCGTGGACGGCCTCGGTACTTTCGCCGTCGATGGGTTCCAGTTGCCCACTAATGAGCCGGTTGGACTCTGGGATTCCGGCGGGAACCTGTTGGCCTCGACGACCCTCACGACCTCCGATCCCGTCATCGTAACCCCGGCCGGCGGAAGTTGGGTGTTTGCGGCGATCACTCCCGTAGCACTGACGGCAGGGGACAGCTATTATGTTGGTTCGGTGGGGCCGGAGGCCTATGCGTACGGGTTTTACGGTTTCCCGGGGTTCACAGTAGCTCCCAGCATCACGTATGTCCAGGATGCCTTTGGATATGGCAATTACAGCGTTGGGACGCTT
>Ga0181521_10003428_pt1 | contig 18656 bp, 19 predicted proteins | sample PEATcosm2014_Bin_32_FD_119764 | JGI IMG/M metagenome (GOLD analysis project Ga0181521, IMG submission 119764) | Peatland microbial communities from MTU Mesocosm Facility, Houghton, MI, USA - PEATcosm2014_Bin02_60_metaG | ecosystem: Environmental > Terrestrial > Soil > Wetlands > Peat | place... | reverse complement strand
GTATGTTCCACGAGGCCCGTCTCCTATGCATGAGGCTCTGCGCCGGCCAGCCGGCTTAACCCTCGCACCGTTGCATATCGGATGACGGGCCACCCTCAGGCCCAGCAATCATAGGGTCTAGTCAGTTTTTCGAGGCTCGAAGAGATTTTCGACGAGGCCAGCAGGGACGCGGGCAGCGGCGCAAGCCCGAGGCGCTGATAGGCCGCGGCGAAGGCGTCCGGCGGCGGCTTGACGCCGACAAGGGCGGCCGCCGAAAAGACCGCGCGCCGCGCGGTTTCGCGCAGTTCGGGAAACACGACGAGGCCGATCGCCGCGGCGATGACGAGCGCGAGCGCCGCGGAGAGAAATTGGCCGTTGTCGGATTTCGCCGGCGGAGCGATCCGGTCTTCGCGCTCGAGCTTCATTCGAAGCCTCTTGGCTGCGACGCCGCGAAGCAGGGCGACTCCAGGGGAAAAGATAAACGATACATGATCCGATCCATCATGAGCCTACGCTAAACCTTCGGAAGACCAGCAGGCGTCGGCATGGAAAGCAAACCTTAGGGTCTATCCGCTAGCTGGTCAGGCCCCGATAGGCCTTCAGGGTGAAGTCGGCGCCGCGGGCGTAGATCTTTTCCTTCCAGTCGTCGGTATCGACATAGAGCGCGTCGCGCATCTTCGCCTTGATGGCGCGGGCGAGGCCGGAGTCCATGCCAAGCCCCGACCCGAGTCCACGGGCGTAGAGCCAGTTGTCGCCCCGCAGCGCATCCAGCACCTGCGAAAGAGCGACGGTGCCGAATTCGAGGCCGATCGCAGTCGCCTCGGCGCCGGGCAGGGTCTCTTCGAAGCTGCCTATGAGCGGACCCGTGACCGGAGCCGACGTCGACTTCTGCGCTGCGACGCCATCTATCGAGGTGACCTCATCGCCCCACCAGCCATGCGCGCGCTCGAAGCCGGGCGTATCGGGCGAAAGGATGCAGATCGGCTCGCCATAGCCCGCCGGCCCGAGGCCGGTGTGGAAATCGATGCAGCCGATTCGCTTCGCTTTGGAGCCATGCTTTTGCAGGATCGCGCGGAAAATCTGGTTCGACCAACTCGCCTTCCCCCCGCCGAAGAACATGCCGTCGGGGAAATCATACTGGCCGCCGGTGACTGCGGCCTGGAAGGCCGGCATGCCGCCATTCTCGGCGCGCCAGGCCTCCAGCGCGGCGTCCGCTCTGGCGCGACCCGGGCCATCCCAGTCGGATGGGACCAGAAGATCATGGATTTCGGCGTAACGCGGATTATCGGGCGGCGGCTTGGAGAAGTCCCGAAAATTGCGGTTCAGATCCACATTGTCCTCGGTCACGCGGCGCAAATGGGAAAAGCCATAAGGGTTGATGGCGTGCACGAGCAGCACCGCCACCGATTCGGGCCGGGCGTCGACGATGCGCTCCTTGATGAAGCCGGTCTGGTAGCCGGAGCCGCAGAAGCCCTCGTTGCCGTGGGTTCCAGAGACGGCGATGAACAAACGCTCCGAGTCCATGTCGCCAAAACGGGCCACATCGGCGGCAAGCTCCTCGCCGTTCGATCCTTCGGCGTTGGGATTGACGTGACTCTCGATCGCGGCGCCGGCGGATTTAGCGGCGTCGAGGAACTTCTCGCGCGCTTCTGCATAGGTCGCCGAAAAATATTGCGAAATTCCCATGGGGCGCCTCAAAAACCATCCGCCGGCGATTTTGACCGTTCAGCCCGGTTGATCTTGCGGATCCTGAATCTTCAATTGAAAAAGTTTTGCACAATAAGCGGCGCGGTCGGGCCACGGAAAGCCGACGCGACGCATCAAGCGTAACCTGCGCGATGCGCCTTGTCACTGGATCGCCCTTGTGGAAAAGCGATCGCGGACGGATGCGGGCCTGACGCGATGGCTTGTTATCGCGCCGCGGCGACACGATAGTGACGCCTGCCGGCGCGGTTCCTCGAGCGTTTTCGCCGCGCGGCGCGGCGGGCGAGCGATTGCGCGGCTTTTACGAATTCTTCGCCGGTGGTGGCATGGTCCGCGCGGGGCTTGGGCCGGGCTGGAGCTGCCTCTTCGCCAATGATTTCGACGCGAGGAAGAGTGCGGCCTATCGCGCCAACTGGGGCGCGGACGAACTCGTGACCGCCGACGTTGCGGCGCTGCGCCCGGGTGATCTCCCCGGGGCCCGCGCAAGCCTCGCCTGGGCCTCCTTTCCGTGTCAGGATTTATCGCTCGCCGGAGCGGGCGCCGGCCTCAAGGGCGCGCGAAGCGGCACGTTCTACGCCTTCTGGTCCTTGATGGAGCGCCTAATCGCCGAGGATCGCGCGCCGGACCTCATCGTGCTGGAGAACGTCAAGGGCGCGCTCACCTCGCATGGCGGCGCGGATTTTTGCGCGCTTCTTACTCATCTTCATGCAGGCGGCTATACGTTTGGGGCGATCATCGTCGACGGCGCGCTGTTCACGCCGCAATCGCGCCCGCGCCTGTTCGTCATCGGCGTTCGCGCTGGGCTCGCCATCCCGTCTCATCTTAAAGGGGAGGGCGCCTCGCACTGGCATCCCGCCGCGGTGCGGACGGCGCATGCGGCGCTGCCGGCGCCCTTGCGGCGCGCCTGGATGTGGTGGGCGATGCCGACGCCCGCCGCGCGGGAGACGCAGCTCGAGGATTTGATCGAGGACGATGCCGGCGTCGACTGGCATACGCAGGCGCAGGCCCTGCATCTGATCGGCCTGATGAGCGAGGCCAACCGGCACAAGCTCGACGCGGCAAAAAGGGAAGGGCGGCGCATCGTCGGCTGCATCTACCGGCGCACGCGCACCGATGCCGCCGGCGACAGACGCCAACGCGCGGAAATCAGGCTCGACGGACTCTCGGGCTGCCTGCGCACGCCCGCCGGCGGCTCCAGCCGGCAGCTCATTCTGGTTGTCGAGGGCGCTCGCGTGCGCTCGCGCCTCATCTCGGCGCGCGAGACCGCCCGGCTGATGGGCCTGCCCGATACATACAGGCTGCCGTCGAATTACAACGAGGCCTATCATCTGACCGGCGATGGCGTTGTCGTTCCGGTCGTTCGCCACCTCGCGGCGCATTTGCTGGAGCCGCTGCTCGCCCACCAGCGCATCAGCGCCGAGGCCGCCGAATGAGGGGAGGGGGCATGTCCGAGGCTCCGAGCGAAGCCCGCAGCGCCATCATGCGCGCCGTCAAATCGCGCGACACGAAACCCGAAATGGCGGTGCGCTCGCTCGCGCACCGGCTTGGATTCCGCTTTCGCCTGCACCGCAGGGGCCTGCCCGGTTGCCCCGACCTCGTCTTCGTCGCACGTCGCAAGGCGATCTTCGTCAACGGCTGCTTCTGGCACGGCCATGACTGCAAACGCGGCGCGCGCATGCCGAAAGCCAACGCGCCCTACTGGCGCGCCAAGATCGCCGCCAATCAAAGCCGCGACGCAAGGGTGCGGGCCGAGCTTGCGGCGGCGGGCTGGGAGAGCCTCACCGTGTGGGAGTGTGAGACAAAGGATGCGGCGGCCCTGCGCGCGCGGTTGCTCGCGTTTCTCGCCGAGACCTCATCGGCGCCTGCATTGCGCCGCCAGCCTCGCGCCAGCTCCATTCGTTAACCTTGATATCGCTAGCGGATTCGGGTTTTGCGGGTGTTTCGCGCCGCTCGCGGGGCGAATTCCAGAGACTGTTGCACGAATGCACAAGCCATTGATTGTTTGACTGTTTTTATGCTTCAGGAGCGTCTCGTAAGGCCCCCGCGCGTGGGCGCCGCGGCCAAATTCCAGTCGGCTTCTCCAAATCCTCGTGCATAGTGCCGTTAAGGCTTCGTCAACAACGGGGTGCGAAACACCCGGACGGGGCTGTGGCCTTTTCACCTTTGCGGCCGCGTCGCGGAGCAAAGCCGGAAGCAAACAGGACATGCGCATGGTGGCGAAACGCCTTTTGTGTTCCGTTACCCAGGGCTTGCCGTTTCGCTCCCTTTTTCCATTTCGCGCGCCGCGCAGGATCTTCATGGTGGCGCTCGCCGGCTGCGCGGCCGGCTTGGGCGGTTGCGCCCAGCAGCCGCAATTCCAGCACTTTGCGGCCAATTCGAAGGAATATTTTCCCTCATCCAAATACGGCCCGGCGAGCCAGCGCGTCGTCGCCGACGGCGAGCCCGTTCCGCGCGGCGGCGGGGCCTATATGGTCGGCAAGCCCTATTCCGTTGCGGGCCACACCTATTATCCAAGCGAGAAGCGCTACGCCGCCGTTGGCCTTGCCTCCTGGTATGGCGACGCCTTCCATGGCCGGCGCACCGCCAATGGCGAGGTCTACGATCGCGACGGCATCACCGCCGCGCATCCGACCATGCCCCTGCCGTGCTATGCGCGCGTGACCAATCTTTACAACCATCGCTCGATCATCGTCCGGGTCAATGATCGCGGGCCTTTCGCGGCGAATCGGATCATGGACGTCTCGCGCAAGACCGCCGAGGCGCTGGACTTCCGCGAGATCGGCACAGCCAAGGTCAAGGTCGAATATATCGGGACCGCGAGCCTCGACGGATCGGACGACGAGAAATTGCTCGCCACGCTGCGCCTCGACGGACCGGCGACGCTCGATGGCGACATGCCCTCCATGGTCGCCGACGCGGGACCGCCGCCCGTCGCGGTAGCCGCTCTCGATCCGCGCGAATCGGCCGCCCCTGGCCGCCAGCGCGCCGCGGCGGCTGAGGATGACGAGCCGACCGCATCGATCGCGAAAAGCGTGAAATTCGTAGGCTCCGCGCCGCTGCCGCCGCCGCGGCCCTATGATCTTGGCGCAAGAGCGCCCGCCTCGGGCCGCCTGCATATGGCCGCGCGGACGAAGGACGCGGAATAGGTTCGAGCGGCCCCTGCGTTCGCCGGCAGCGAGGGGTCCGAGACCGCAAATGACCTACGACGACTACAACGCGTTTTGCCGCGCGCTTCCCGCTGCGAGCTACGTCATCCAATGGGGCGGATCGCATGTCTGGAAAGTCGGCGGCAAGGTTTTCGCGATCGGCGGCTGGGATGAAAAGAACCCCGCCTTCACCTTCAAGGTGAGCGACATTTCCTATGAATTGCTGAAAGATCAACCGGGCCTGCGCCCGGCGCCCTATCTTGCCTCGCGCGGCATGAAGTGGATCCAGCACTATGCCGAACCCGGACTCTCGGACGAAGAGTTGAGAGATTATATTCGGCAATCGCATCGCATTGTCTCTCTCGGTCTGACCAGGAAGAAACAGCGCGAGCTGGGAGTGGGCGAATCATAGCTGCTAGCCGACCGTTGGCGGCTTGCCCGAAACTCACCTTGATTGCGGCGGCCGGCAAAGCCGCATAAATTGGCGCATGATATATTCGCCCTCGATTGGCGGCTGCCAGCGCTTCGCCTGAAAAACTTCAGCGACGGCGCGGAAAGGCTCAGTGTGATCGCACAGCTCAAGGCGCTCCGGACTTCGCCGTTCTGGGCGCTTCTGCGCCTTGGCGCGGCGATCATCAGCCTCGCGCCGCTCGACAGCGCCTTCGCGCAGACGATCGACACAAGCGTCCCGCACGCCATCCTGATCGACGCCGATACGGGAAGCGTTCTCTTCGAGAAAGACGCCGATGCGCCGGTGACGCCCGCGTCGACCGTGAAAACCATGACCGCGGAGGTCGTCTTTCACGAACTCACCGAGGGCCGAATCAAGCTCGACGATCAATTCCTCATCTCCGAGAACGCCTGGCGCACCGGCGGCGCGCCGGCGCGCGCCTCAAGCATGTTCGCAGCGCTCAACAGCCACGTGCGGGTCGAAGACCTCATTCGCGGACTCGTCATCGATTCAGGGAACGATGCGGCCATCGCGCTGGCCGAAGGGGTGGCGGGCTCGGAAGGCGCCTTCGCAACGCTGATGATGAAACGCGGCCGCGAACTCGGCCTCACGCGGTCCGTCTTCACCAACTCCTGGGGCAAGGACGATCCCGAACAGAAAGTCACCCCGCGCGAGATGACGCTTCTCGCCGCGCACGTGATCCAGACCTATCCCGATTTCTATAAATATTTCGGCGAAAAGGAGTTTCTCTGGAACAAGATCAAACAGAGCAACCGCAATCCGCTTCTGACGATGGACATCGGCGCGGACGGGCTGAAGACCGGCAATATCGACGCCAGCGGATATGGTCTCATCGGCTCGGCCGTTCAGAATGGTCAGCGGCTGATTCTCGCGCTTTACGGCGCGGCGAGCGCCAAGGAGCGGGCGGACGAGGCGCGCAAGCTGTTCCTCTGGGGGTTCCGGTCTTTCGATTCAAAGATGATCTTCGCCGCCGGCGAGGTCATCGGCGCGGCCAAGGTTTACGGCGGGGCCAGCTCCGACGTGCCTCTCGTCGCGGAGCGCGAGGTGAAAATTCTGCTGCCGCGAAACGGCGCCGACAGGTTCACCGGCCGCATCGTCTATGAGGGGCCTCTGATGGCCCCAGTGGAGGCGGGCCAGCAGGTCGCGCGGCTGAAAATCAGCCGCGGTTCGACGCAGGTGCTGGATCTGCCGTTGAAGACCGCCGCCTCTGTCGAGGTCGGATCGCTCCCGCGCCGCGCGATGGACGCCGGGCTTGAATATGCCGGCGACCTGTTTCGCAAATATGTCGGCAGCAAATTCGAGAAGAAATTCGTCTCCAGCCAATGAACGAACCTCAAACGAAAGCCGGCGATGGCGCGGCGCGCCCGCGCGGAAAACTGATCACGCTCGAAGGCGGGGAGGGCGCCGGCAAGTCCACCCAGATCGGCCATCTGTTGCGGCGCTTGGGCGCGGCCGGAATCGAGGCGATCGCGACGCGCGAGCCTGGCGGCTCCGAGGGCGCCGAGATTTTGCGCAAGATTCTTCTGTCGGGGGTGGTCAAGCCGCTGGGTCCGGCGGCCGAGGCGATTCTTTTCGCGGCGGCGCGGATCGATCATATCGACAACACCATCGAGCCTGCCCTCCGGGCGGGAAAATGGGTCGTCTCCGACCGTTTTTCCGATTCGACGCGCGCCTATCAGGGCGGGGCGGGCGAGATTGATCCGCGCGTCCTCAATGCGCTCGAACGCGTCGCATTGGGCGATCTGCGCCCGGACCTGACCCTGATTCTCGATCTCCCGGCGGAGGAGGGGCTGAGGCGCGCCGCGCGCCGCCGCGCGCCGGGCGAGACGCTGGATCGTTTCGAAGGCGAGGACCTTCGATTTCACCAGAGCCTGCGCGCAAGCTTTCTCGCGATCGCGGCGGCCGACGCCGGACGCTGCGCCGTCATCGATGCGGGCGCCCCGGAGGCGGAGGTGGCGGACGCCATCTGGCGCGTCGCCTCCGCGCGCCTCATCGCCGCGCCCGCGGAGCAAGAGCATGGCGCCTAGAGCGGCGGGCGAAGCGCCCCCCGAATCCGATCGCTTCGAGGAGGCGCCGCATCCGCGCGAGGCCTCAAACCTGTACGGCCATGCCGAGACCGAGAGCGAATTCCTGCAGGCCTACGCCTCGGGGCGATTGCCGCAGGCGTTTCTGATTGGCGGCCCCGCCGGCGTCGGCAAGGCGACGCTAGCCTGGCGCTTCGCGCGCTTTCTTCTCGCCAATCCCGATCCCGCCGGCGCCCTCAGCCTCGACGTGCCGCCGGATCATCCCGTAGCGCATCAGATTTCCGCATTGTCTCATCCCGATCTCGTTCTGCTACGGCGCGAGTGGAATGAAAAAAGCAAGAGGCACTTTACGGACATTCGCGCCGAGGACGTGCGCGCGGCGCAGCACCTGTTCCATCAGGCGGCGGGGCGGGGCGGTTATCGCATCTGCATCCTCGACTGCGTCGAGGACCTTAACCCGTACGGCGCCAACGCGCTTTTGAAGCTTATCGAGGAGCCGCCGCCGCGCTCGGTGTTTCTCATCGTCGCGCATAGGCCCGGCCGCGTCTTGCCGACGATCCGTTCGCGCTGTCGCAAGATCATTCTGAAGGCGCTGGAGCCGGGTGATGTCGCGCGCGTCATGACGAGCCTTGGTCCGCCGTGGTCAGAGGCGTCGCCGGCGGATGTTCAAGCCGCCATCGCGGGATCCCGCGCGTCGCTGCACGGCGCATTGCGGCTGCTTGAGGGGGGCGGGCTCGAAATCGACGAGAGGCTGCGGCGGATGCTGGAGGAGCTGCCGCGCATCGACTGGCGGGCGGTGGAGGCCATCGCCGACGCGGCCGCCCCGCCCGGCGGCGCAAGCGCCTATGAGGCGCTGCTCGCCTCCGTCTACGACTGGCTGCAGGAGAAAGTGCGCGGCGGCGCGCTCGCGGGGACAGGCGATCCGCGGCGGCTTGCGCCTTACGCCGCGGCATGGGAAAAGTTAAGCGAGGCCGCGCGGGAGACGGAAGCGCTCAATCTCGACAAGCGTCCATTTATAATCGCCATTTTTTCCGATCTCGTCGCGGCGGCCCGGGCCTCCGCGCTGTGATGCCTGCCAAAATTGGCGGCGCTTGCGCTTAACATCGTCCGTCAGGACAAACCCATGGCATGATGCGCGCGCGCGCGGAACACGCCCCAGACCATTGAGATTGCTTTCCCATGTCCGGCCCGCCTTTCTTCATCACGACCGCCATTCCCTACGCCAATGGCGCCCCGCATATCGGGCACGCTTATGAGCGCATCGCGACCGACGCCATCGCCCGGTTCAAGCGCCTCGACGGCTATGAGACGCTGTTCCTCACCGGCATGGACGAGCATGGCCAGAAAATGCAGCAGACGGCCGCGCGGGAAGGCTTGACCCCGCTGCAGCTCGCCGACCGCACGGCGGCGCAGTTCGAGGCGATGGGTGCGGCGCTGAACGCGCCCGCCGACGATATCGTACGCACGACGCAGGCGCGCCACCGCGCCGCGTCGCAGGAGATCTGGCGCAGGATGGCTGCGGCGGGCGACATCTATCTCTCGAAATACCCAGGCTGGTATTCGGTCCGCGACGAAGCCTTCTTCGATGAATCGGAGCTGACGGAAGGGCCGCAGGGGCAGCGTCTCGCGCCGAGCGGCGCGCCCGTCGAGTGGGTCGAGGAGGAGAGCTATTACTTCCGGCTGTCGGCCTATCAGGAGCGCCTCTTAAAGCACTATCGCGACCATCCGGAATTCGTGACGCCGGAGAAATACCGCAACGAGATCATCGCCTTCGTCGAGCGGGGCCTCAATGATCTGTCGATCAGCCGGTCGACCTTCGACTGGGGCGTGCCGGTGCCGGGCGATCCGAAGCATGTGATGTATGTCTGGGTCGACGCCCTGACCAATTACATCACCGGGACCGGCTTCCCGGACCCCGATGCGCCGCGCGCCAAATTCTGGCCGGCGGACGCGCATGTGATCGGCAAGGACATTACGCGGTTTCACGCGATCTATTGGCCGGCGTTCCTGATGTCGGCCGGGTTGCCTGCGCCGAAGCAGATCGTGGTGCATGGCTTCCTGTTCAACCGCGGCGAGAAAATGTCGAAGTCGGTCGGCAACGTGATCGATCCCTTCGCGCTCGCGGCCCATTACGGCGTCGATCCGCTGCGCTATTTCTTTCTGCGCGAGGTTCCGTTCGGGCAGGACGGCAATTACTCGCATGAAGCGATCGTCAACCGCATCAACGCCGATCTCGCCAATGATCTCGGCAATCTCGCGCAGCGCTCGCTCTCGATGCTGGCCAAGAATTGCGGCGGCTCGTTGCCGTCGCCCGCCGCGCTCACGGACGCCGACAAGGCGATCCTCAGTCAGGCCGCCGCGCTGGCGCCGCAGGCCCGCGCTCTGATGAAGGACTTCGCCTTGCATCTGATATTGACCGAGATCTGGCGCGTGGTGGCGGAGGCGAACCGCTATTTCGCGGCCGAGGAGCCCTGGATCAAGCGCAAGACCGACCCGGTTCGCATGGAGACGGTCCTCTATGTGACAGCCGAGGTTTTGCGTATGGTCGCGATCATGGCGCAGCCCTTTATGCCGGCCTCGATGGCGAAGCTGCTCGATTCATTGGGCGTTGCGGAAGACGCCCGCCAATTCACTGAAGCCGAGCGCACGCTGGCGCTGGCGCCGGGAGCTTTGCTGCCGGCGCCGACGCCGATTTTCCCGCGTTACGTCGAAGCGGACGCCGGAGCCCCAGGCCAGAGCGTTTCTTGATCCCGAGCCAATCCATGCTGATCGACAGTCACTGCCATCTCGATTTTCCCGATTTCACGGTTGATCGCGACGGCGTGGTTCAGCGCGCGCGCGCGGCCGGCGTCGCGCGCATGATCTCGATTTCGACCCGGATCGACCGGTTTGGCGAGATCGCCGCCCTCGCAGAGGCTTATCCCGAAGTGTTCTGCACGGTCGGCGAGCATCCGGAAAACGTCCGCGAGGCGCCGGAAACCGATCTAGATCGGCTCGTCGCGCTCGCGGCGCATCCAAAATGCGTCGGCATCGGCGAGGCGGGCCTAGATTATCATTATCCGGGCGCGCCGCGGGACGCCGCGCACCGAGTCTTCCGCAGCCATATCGAAGCCGCGCGCCGAACCGGCTTGCCGCTCGTGATCCACAGCCGCGACGCCGACGCGGACATGGCGGCGATCCTTCGGGACGAAATGGGGAAGGGGCCCTTCAAGGCCGTGCTGCATTGCTTCACCTCGTCGCTGGAGCTGGCTGAGGCCGGCCTCGCGCTTGGCCTCTCGATTTCCTTCTCCGGCATCGTGACGTTCAAGAATTCCCAAGCCCTGCGCGACATCGCCCGCACGGTGCCGATGGACCGCCTCCTCGTCGAAACGGATGCGCCGTTTCTGGCCCCCGTTCCGCATCGCGGCAGGCGCAATGAGCCGGCCTTCGTCGCCGCCACCGCCGCGGTCCTCGCCGAGGTCAAGGGCGTCTCGGCAGCGACTCTCGCCGCGCGGACCAGCGCCAATGCGCTGACCCTGTTTGACAAGATGCCGCCGCCGGCGGCGGCCGAAGCCGCAGCCGAATGAGCCTCGCGATCACAATTTTAGGGTGCGGATCGTCCGCGGGCGTTCCACGCGTCGGGCACGGATGGGGGGCCTGCGATCCCGCCAACCCGAAAAACCGGCGCCGGCGCTGCTCGATTTTGCTCGAGCGGGCAGGCCTGGACGGCGCCAAAACGCAGGTTCTGGTCGATACCTCGCCCGATCTTCGCGAGCAGTTGCTGGATCAGGACGTCGAGAGGCTGGACGGCATCCTCCTGACCCATCCGCACGCAGACCACACGCACGGAATCGACGACATCCGACCGCTGGTCATCAAGGCGCGGCGAAAAATCGACCTGCATATGGACGCGCCAACGTCGGCGATCGTCCGCGCCCATTTCGACTATATATTTGCGACCCCGCCCGGCAGCCAATATCCGCCGCTTTTGAACGAGCGGCGCCTGACGCCAGGGGTCATGGCGCGGATCGACGGCCCCGGCGGCCCTATCGAGGCCACGCCGTTTCGCCTGGAGCATGGCGAAATCGACGCGCTCGGCTTTCGCTTTGGCGACATCGCTTACTCGCCGGACCTTAACGGCATCCCCGGGGAAAGCCTCGAATTCCTCGAGGGACTGGATCTCTGGATTGTCGACGCTTTGCGCTACATGCCGCATCCGAGCCATTTTTCCGTGTCGGAAACGCTTTACTGGATCGCCAGACTCGAACCGAAGCGCGCCATCCTGACCAATTTGCACAGCGACCTCGACTTCGAGAGGCTGCGGGCCGAGGTTCCTGCCAATGTCGACGTCGCCTATGACGGAATGCGGATCGCCGGTTGATGAGTCCGCAACGCTTGCGATGCGCGGGGATATTCCGTGCGCGACGTCGAAGCTGAATGCAAAAAAAGACAGCTGCTCAGCTACATGATTATATTATTGCGGTAAGGCTTTGGTACAGCACGAAAGATATTTATGTTCCATAATATAGATTATGCGAATTACATGTTTCCGGCGTGAGCCATCCCCGCGCCTCTCCGGGTCGCCGCTGTTTTCCGGGACGAGCATTGCATTCTCGACAGATTTGGGTAGCCAAGCGGCCTGTCTGTTGCTATGTTTTGGACTACACGGGGCGTTAGGCATTCTTAAAGAATACCATCGGCGAGACTTTGGGCTGGCACCCGCGGGTGACCGGCCTTTGGTTGTCGGTCATGCCCAACTCGATCATTGCAGAGACAATGACGTCAGAATCAAACGAATGGTCAATCGGCGGCGGTTAATGGCGGATACGGCAGGCATATCATGAGCAAAGGTAGAGATTTCCGAGGACCTAAAAAGCGTGGCTTCGATGACGACGGGCCCTCTCCCTATGATGCGCCGCGGCCGAGCCGGACGCCGCGCTCGAGCTTCGGCGGCGGGCCGCCGGAAATGTCGGCGCCGCCCTCCGGTCCCAGCATCGACGCGGTCGTGAAATGGTTCAAGGGCGATAAGGGCTTCGGCTTTGTCGAATTGGGCAATGGAACGGGCGATGCGTTCCTGCATATCGGGGCCTTGCAGGCCGCCGGATATGAGACCGTCCCTCCTGGCGCCAAGCTTAAGGTTAACGTCAGCAATGGGATGAAGGGCGCGCAGGTGACGCGGGTTCTCGAAGTCGACACGGCGGGCGCGTCCGAACGCGCGCCGCAGCCGCGGGCTTTCGGCGATTCGCCGCGCCCCGCCCGCCGCGCTCCCGATCCGTCGACCGCTGTTCCCGTGTCCGGCACGGTCAAGTGGTTCGACGACAATAAGGGGTTCGGCTTCGTTCAGTCGAACGACGGCGGCAAGGATGTGTTCGTTCACATCTCGATCCTTGGCCCTTCCGGCGTGCAAAATCTCGCCGAGGGCCAGCCCGTCAGCATGCGGGTGGTCGATACGCCGAAAGGCCGCGAGGCCCTGTCGATCTCGCTCGAATAGCGTTCGCGCGAATCGGAAACGGCGTTCATCGTAAAATTCGGCCATGACCGGACAGCCCCGGTCATGGCCCTGCCGTCGCTCGCGGAACGCGGCGCGCTCCTGTTTCTGGGCTTTTCCCGACCCGGCGTCCGCCCATGCAGCCTTCCTCCGACATTCGGCGCCTCATCGACATCATGGCGGCCCTACGTACGCCCGACACGGGCTGCGGCTGGGATCTTGCGCAAACCTTCGAGACGATCGCGCCCTATACGATCGAGGAAGCCTATGAAGTCGCGGACGCGATCGCGCGGCGCGACATGGCGGATTTGCGCGACGAACTGGGCGATCTCCTGCTTCAGGTCGCCTTTCACGCCAGAATCGCGGAAGAGCGCGGCGCTTTCGACTTCGGCGACGTCGTCGAGGCCATCACGCAAAAGATGATCCGCCGCCATCCGCATGTTTTCGGCGACGCGCAGGATCTTCCTGCTGAAGAGGTCAAGGCGCTTTGGGCGCGGATCAAGGCCGAGGAGAAAATAGCGAAGGCCGCGAAGGCGGCGCCGGCGGGCGATCAGGCCGGCGAGGGTCTCCTTGACGATATTCCGCTCGCCCTGCCCGGCCTCGTCCGCGCCGTCAAACTGCAGAACAAAGCGTCCGGCGTTGGTTTTGACTGGAACGACATCCGTCTGGTTGTCGATAAAATTCGCGAGGAAACCGACGAAATCGAAGCCGCGCTTGATTCCGGCGAACCGGACGCCGTCGAGGATGAGATCGGCGATCTTCTGTTCGCCGCCGCCAACCTTGCGCGCCACGCGGGTATCGACCCCGAATCGGCGGTTCGCCGCGCCAACGCCAAATTCGAACGCCGTTTTCGCTTCATCGAGCAGGAACTCGCGCGCCAGGGCGTCGCGCCGGGGACGGCGTCGCTCGCCGACATGGATGCGCTCTGGAACGCGGCGAAGTGCGGCGAGAAGTCCCGCGAAGGCTAGAGCGGCAGCTTTATTGTTTACGCACCGGATTTTTTTCGGTGCTCACATCTAACGGCGCCTCACGCGTTTTGGCGCGGCTTCGCGATCTTCAAGGCGCGAACGCAACTCCGGCTCCTCCGCCGGAGGGGTGAAGAACCTCCGCCGCACCGGCTCGGCGCGCTCGGGGGCGACGCGCACGCGCAGATGCAGCGCGCCATCGGCGTCCGTGGTCTTCAGCATCACTTCCGTGTTTTCATGCAGCCAGTGCAGGCCCTCGCCATTGTCCGGCTGCAGCGCGATATCGAACAGAAGCCGGCCGGCGGATAGGCGCGATTCGATCTGGTCGCGAAGCTCGTCCAGCCCCTGCCCCCTTAGCGCCGAGACGATGATCGGTTGGCGATCGTCGCCGTCGAGCGCCGTCCGCCGCCGGGCGGCGTTTTCGGCCGCCGCGAGTCCGTCGGCGTCTAGCAGATCCGCCTTGTTCCAGACTTCCATCAGGCGGCAATCGCCCGGATCGACGCCGAGATCGCCAAGGATCGCCTCGACGTCGGCAAGCTGCGCCTCGGCGTCTTCATGCGCGATATCGCGAACATGCAGGATGAGATCGGCCTCGAGCACTTCTTCGAGCGTCGCCCGGAAGGCGGAGACGAGCATGGTCGGCAGGTCCGAGATGAACCCGACGGTATCCGAGAGGATGATCTCGCCGCCATGCGCCAAAGAGACTGAACGCAGCGTCGGGTCGAGCGTGGCGAACAGCATGTCCGCGGCCAGAACCTCGGCCCGCGTCAGGCGATTGAAAAGCGTCGATTTTCCCGCATTGGTGTAGCCGACCAGCGCGACGATCGGAAACGGCACGGCGCTCCGGCTCTTGCGGTGCAGGCCGCGGGTGCGTTTGACGCCGTCGAGCTCGCGCTCGATCTTGGTCATGCGCTCCTCGATCAGGCGGCGGTCGGTCTCGATCTGGGTTTCGCCGGGGCCGCCAAGGAAGCCGAAGCCGCCGCGCTGGCGCTCAAGATGGGTCCATGAGCGCACGAGCCGAGATTTCTGATAGGCGAGATGGGCGAGTTCGACCTGAAGCGCGCCCTCGCGGGTTCGCGCCCTGCGCCCGAAGATTTCCAGAATGAGGCCGGTTCGGTCGATGACCTTGGCCGAAAACGCCTTTTCAAGGTTGCGTTGCTGCACCGGCGACAACGCGCAGTCCATGATGACGAGGTCGACTTCCTCCGCGCGGACGAAATCGGCGACCTCTTCGACCTTGCCTTTGCCGAGGAAGCTCGCCGGACGGATCTCAGCCAGCGCAGCGATTTTCGCGCCGACGATTTCGAGATCGATGGCGCCGGCGAGGCCGGTCGCTTCGTCGATGCGCGCTTGCGCCGATCGCCGCGCGTCCAGCCCAGACTGCGGCCGCGCCGCGGGCCGCTGCGATTTCTCGTTGAGATAGGGGCCGACGACCAGCGCCCTCGTGCGCGCGCCTCTCCCCGATCGTTGCGCCGATCCTCGCGCCTTTGCGTCCTTCACCAGAGCTTCGATTCGCGTCTTCTCCATGTCTTCATCGGCCATGCCGGCGGAAACGCCGTCCAGTCCAATATGGGGACTGTTCCAGAATCGTCCAAATTGTCAGGCCGTTGGAAGCCCGCCCTCATCGCCGGCTTCGAACATCTGAATCGGCTGGCCCGGCATAATCGTCGAGATCGCGTGCTTGTAGACCAGCTGCGAATGGCCGTCCCGGCGCAATAATACGCAAAAATTGTCAAACCATGTGACGACGCCCTGGAGCTTCACCCCATTGACCAGGAAGATTGTGAGAGGGACCTTGTTCTTGCGGACGAAATTGAGAAAGGTGTCCTGTAGATTTTGTGGCCTTTCAGCTGCCATCTCTAATATCCTGTCTTGTTATTGGCGCCAGCCGGCGCGTCCTTTTCTGTAAACGGCGCGTGACCGCCGCTTCGCAGCGCGCCACGGCGACGCGCGCGCCGCCGCGTGCGCCGGATCTACCCGCCGATATTAGACCTGCTGGTCACGCCGTTTGCAACGTGTGTTTCGCGTTACGTCGAACGCGCCGCCGCATCATGGAAAATGTGACGCAATTTCAATGTCACCGGCCCCGGCGCCCCGCCGCCGATTTTGTGGCCATCAATGGCGACGACCGGCATGACGAGCGTGGTCGCCCCCGTAATGAAGGCCTCTCGCGCGCGGAAAGCTTCGTCGAGGCCGAATTTGCGCTCCTCGAGGCGCAGGCCGTGCGCCGCAATGATTTCGATCAGCGTCGTGCGCGTGATGCCGCGTAAAATCGAATGGTCGACCTGGCGGGTGATGACCGTTCCCGACTCGTCGATGATCCAGGCGTTCGAAGCCGCGCCTTCGCTGACGAGTCCATCGGCGTCGATGAGCCAGGCTTCATAAGCGCCCTGCTCTTTCGCCGTCTGCCGCGCGAGCACATTGGGCAGCAGCGCAATCGACTTGATGTCGCAGCGCTTCCAGCGCAGGTCCGGGGTCGAAATGACAGCGATGCCCTTGCTGGCGGCTGCTTCGCCTTTGCGCGGATCGATCTGCCGCGCCGTGACGACGAGGCTCGGACGCACCGATGGCTGCGGAAACACATGATCGCGAGGGGCGACCCCGCGCGTCACCTGCAGGTAGAGATAGCCGTTCGCAACCTTGTTGCGGGCGAGAATCTCGCGCAGGATCACTTTCAGCGCGCCGGGCTTGACCGGCGCATCGATGCGAAGCTCCGCCAGCGAGCGGTTGAGCCGGCCAAGATGGCGCTCTTCGTCGATCAGGGCGCCGCGAAAAACCTCGCACACCTCATAGACGCCATCGCCGAACTGATAGCCGCGATCCTCGATCGGAACGACAGCCTCGCGGCTTTGGACATAAGCGCCGTTGACATAGGCAATTCTGCTCACCTGGCTCACCTGCTCTTCTCGCCCCGTTCTAAGGAGAGGCGCCAAAGCGACCGCCCGCCAGCGCAAGGAGAGCGCCGCCTGCGATGCCGTACAAGGGATTGATCCGCGTCAGACCGCTGAGCAGCGTCATGCCGAGTGTGAGGGCGATCGTCAAGCCGCCGCTGTCGGCGGCGCGCGCGAGCACGAGACCGCTGGCGCACATGAGGCCCACGGCGATCGGCGAGAGGGCCCTCTTCAAAACCCAAACCGCGCGGCTTGCCGAAAAGCGCCGAAACGCCCGCTCGGCGGCGAACGCCAGCGCCGAGGACGGCGCGATCATGCCTGTTGTGGCGACGGCAAGGCCCGCGGCGCCGGCGATATGCCAGCCCATCAGGCTCATGACGATGACATTTGGCCCGGGCGCCGTTTGCGCCAGCGCGACGAGGCTCGCGAAGGTCACGTCGTCCATGTAACGCGAGACGTCGACCATCTGGCGGTGCAACTCGGGCAATGTCGCATTCGCGCCGCCGACGGCGCCAAGCGACAGGATCGAGAAGGTGAGCGCGAGCTGCGTCAGCGGTGCGTTCGTCACGGCGCTCGCCCGGCGCGCGCGAAAAGGGCGAGACTGCAGGGAATCATGACCCCTAGCGTCGCCATCAGCGAGACATGGAAAATCCCGGTCAGCGCGAAAGTCAGCGCGGCGACGAGGAGTGCGCGCGCCTGCCCGCGAAACGCCTTCACCAGTTTATAGGCGTTGCCGATGACGAGGCCCGCCGTCGCCGCCGCGGCCCCGGCCAGAGCCGTCTTTATGGCGGGCGCCGCCGCGAATTGATCGTAGAGCGAGGCGATTGCGATCAGGATGGCGATCGGCGCGAGCAGCAAACCGAAAACTGCCGTCAGGGCGCCCGACGCGCCCTGGAACCGGTCGCCGAGCATCACCGCCAGATTGACCGTATTGGCGCCCGGCAAAACACTGGAGGCGCCGAGCAGTTCGGCGAATTCAAGATCGTTCAGCCAGCGGCGTTCCTCGACGATGATGGGGCGGACCCAGCCGGCGACGCCGCCGAAACCGCAAATCCCTATTTTGAAGAACCCGCAGAACAGCGCGTAATGGGAGACGCGCCGCATCAGACCGGGCGGCGGATCGTGTGATCCCGCCCGCGCGCGTTCATTTGAACCTCGGCTCGCAGCGTCATCTGCTCCGTATTCAGCCTTGAAACGGAAGAGTCAATCCTGCTGCGCCGCCGTTTCCGGGCCCGGCAAGCAGCTATTCTAGATCTGTTCGCGGCTCTCCCACATTTGCTTATCGGGAAAGTGGAAATATTGCTTAATTGACCGTTCGGGTATGTAAATCTTCAGCTTTGGATTCAAAATTTTCGACCACGCGGATAGTTGCGACGTTGTCTTCACGCACCACGCGCATTTCGACAATAAATACATCGTCGATAAGGCTTCGACGCCTTTTTGGTGATTGTCGCCGGCGGAAAAATGGATTGCATTCCCATCGGCGCCCATCTCCTTGCATTCAAAATATATTATCTGATCCCGCAACGGGCCGCGCATCAGATGGTCCAGATATTTTATGTCGTCGGTCGCCACAAATATCTTCGGATTCTTGCCGGGATCGGGCGAAATTTTCTCCAGCGCGCGCCGAAAAAACCCATCCATGCGATCGTATTGAACGAGGGGCGCCTCGTATCTCTTATCGGTCCCCCTGTAGTGAATGCCGACGACCGGCGTCGTGAATTCTCGTTCGGCAAAGGCCACCGCATCGGCTATCGCGCTCGCCCTGATTCTGAAATAGCTCTCATAAAGCGCATGCGCCTGCTCGATCGATATGTCGTCGTCGAGACGATTTCGATTGTAATCCGATTGGCCTTCGATATCTGAAAACGTCAATCGCTTCATTACCTCGGGCGGAACCTCATCGACATAATCGAAGAAATCGCAAAACCAATTATGCGTTCCGTCGGTCTGGTTTGTGTATAGAGGATTTGTAACCCTGATCACAGGACGCAAATTATTCTTGTTG
>Ga0181521_10003426_pt1 | contig 18657 bp, 13 predicted proteins | sample PEATcosm2014_Bin_32_FD_119764 | JGI IMG/M metagenome (GOLD analysis project Ga0181521, IMG submission 119764) | Peatland microbial communities from MTU Mesocosm Facility, Houghton, MI, USA - PEATcosm2014_Bin02_60_metaG | ecosystem: Environmental > Terrestrial > Soil > Wetlands > Peat | place... | reverse complement strand
CCCCGATACCAGAAGTGCCTCTCTTGGATCGCCGACAGGATGTCGAATCCGGCCTCGGGGTACTCGTCGTCGCGATGCGCCACGGGCGCCCGTGGGGTGTAGATCCCGGTGGAGAGGTCCCGGCTCCGCCGTAAGTGCCCGTGACTCTGTTCCTGCTCCCGTGAGATCATGGTTCGCCCGCCTCCTGCGGTCCTGGGGTGCGGCCCCGGCCCACGGCCAGGACATCGGCCGCCGAACTGAGGGGGGTGGGGGGGCCGAGGGGAATGTGGGGCCGCGGGACCTTCCGCCCGCCCCCACCGGCGGCAAAGTGGGCGAGGACCGCGTCGATCACCCGCCCGACCTCGTCACCCATCCCGACCCAAATCGGGAGCCGGACGAGCCGGTCACCTGCACCCCGGGTCACCTCTAGGACGCCCTGCGGGCGGCCGTATCGCCGGCCAGCCGGCGAGTCGTGGAGTGGCACGTAGTGGAACAGCGCGGCGATACCCCGCGCCCGCATGTCGGCGATCAGCGCCGTCCGCGCCTCCAGGTTGGGCAGGACCAAGTAGTAGATGTGGCCGTTGTGGGTGCAGACCTCCGGGACCACCGGACGAGCCAGCGCCCCCGCACGCTCAAGACCCTCGAAGGCGCGGTGGTAGGCATGCCAGATCTCCAGTCGCCGCTCAATCAGAACGGCCGCCTCTTCGAGTTGGGCGAAGAGAAATGCCGCGACCACTTCGCTTGGAAGGAAGGACGATCCGATGTCGACCCAGGTGTACTTGCTGACCTCGCCGCGGGCGAAGCCGGCGCGGTTAGTCCCTTTCTCCCAGATGATCTCCGCCCGGGAGAGAAACCGCTCATCGTTGATCAAGAGCGCCCCTCCCTCGCCGGAGGTCACGTTCTTGGTCTCATGGAAGCTCAGCGCCGCGAGGTGGCCCAGCGACCCGAGCGGCCGCCCCTTGTAGGCCGACAGAATTCCCTGGGCGGCGTCCTCGATGACGATCAGGCCGTACCGCTCGGCGATCCGCAGGATCGGGTCCATATCGCAGGGGACCCCGGCGTAATGGACGGGCACGATCACCCGGGTCCGATCCGTGATAGCCGCCTCAAGTTTCTCTTCGTCGAGGTTGAAAGTGTCGGGCCGGACATCCACGAAGACCGGCACGCCTCCCCGGAGGACGAAGGCGTTGCTGGTCGAGACGAACGTGAACGAGGGCATGATGACCTCGTCGCCGAGCTCGATTCGAGCCAGGATCGCCGCCATCTCCAAGGCCGCGGTGCACGAGTGCGTCAGCAGCGCCTTGCGACAGCCGAGAGTGTTTTCGAGCCAACATTGGCACTTCCGGGTGAACGCGCCGTTACCGGATAGGTGCTTGTCGCGGTGCGACTGCTCAATGTACTGGAGCTCCTTCCCGCACATGAAGGGCACGTTAAAATCGACATTCTTCATCGGATCAGCCTTTCATGGGATGCAGAGCCGCTCGCGGACGGGCTGGCGTCGCCGGGGTCCTCCAGGCTTGGCCTGGAAGCGACCGGAGATGGCTGACCGGCAACGACATCGGCCCGGAGACCAACCCGGCGGGATAGACCCCTCTTCCACGTGTCCTCCGGGATCGGGGCGCCTGCACCGACCACGCACTCCGGCGCGACCGTGACGTGGTCCCGTATCGTCGTTTGGGCCCGCATAAAGCAACGCTCGCCGAACCGGGCGCCTCCCCGTTGATGATTTCGAAATAGCTTTTCCAAGAAATGTAGTTGGACTGGAGGATTCCGACTCGTTTGAGGCGCCGTGCGAACTTGATGTGGAGTCCTCCGACGTGGGGGCGGCGCTCAGACGGCGCGATGGCGTCGCGGGAGTCGATGGCTCTTCCTTTCATGCACGATGCTCCTTCCTGACCGACAAGATATGACTGGCGCGGTCCGTGCCACGAGGCGTCACCGCCGCGCAACCCGTGCGGACGCCGCGAGAGATCCCAGGTCGTACATCCGGAACCCGTGGGAGGAGAACACAGGCCGGTCGAGGACGGTTGACGGCCAGGAGATCCGATCCTGGGGGTGCATCACGTACCACCGGATCCCCGTCTTCGCGGCCTGTTCGCTCAACTCGGGGACGGTCGCCGCCCGCTTCAGGGCGGCGAGGTCCGCCTCCCGGGTGGCGAGGGTGCGGTAGGCGACGAACTCGCGCCGCTCGGACAGGCCTCCGAGCACCAGGCGCTCGTCCCCCTCCGAGTCCTGGACGATGTCCTCGAGGTGAATCCGCGTGCGGAGGAACTCGGCGCAATCGAAGAGCCCCTGGTCGACGCGGATGTTGCAAAACTGGGGACTCCAGTAGTAGCGGCCCTTCTGCAGGCCCCGGCCGAGCCAGAAGGGGACTGCCAGGAGGAGGAGGCAGGGCACGACGACCGTGACCGGATTGACGACGGCTCGGAGCGGGCGGAGGCCGCGGAGCAGCGTGGCGGCCCTTCCCCAGCACCAGACGGAGCAGGCGAAATACGCCCACACGAACTGCCGGTGTTTGATCTCATACGGGACCCCGATGCAGGGATTATGATCGACCGGGACCAACAGCGCAGCAGCAATGTAGATGACTAGCAGGACCACTGGGAATAAGTTCAAGAGCCGGAAATTCTTCCTGATTATATCAATTATATTTATGACTACAATTAATATCAGCAAGATCCCAAGCGTCGAGGCCAGCAGGAGTGCGGCACCCCCGATCAACCCCGGGGCCGTGTGAGGGCACCAGGGCATTGTGGGGTCGCCCGCGAGGGCAAATGCTTGGCGCTTCAGGTAGCTGTCCGGCATCATCCCCCACATTAACGCGAGATAATCCGAGGCGCCGGAGCCGTCGGGCAGGAGTGGGGGGCCGGCCCGGTGCCGCACGACAATGATCGCAAGCACCGCGCCGACAGCCGCAACGAGGGCGACCACGCCAGTGCGGACCTTCCAGGGCAGCATCCGGTCCCAGAGCAGGAACCAGAGGACCAGCAGCGGCATCAGGACCACGAAGATTTGGGCCTTGAACCCGACGGTCAGCACCCCGCACGCCATCCCGAGACCGATCAATGCCGGCCGGCGCCGCTGGGCTCCCCGGTCGACGAACAGAACGGCCAGCGCGGCCACCGCGACGCCGTAAAGGCACCCCGGGGTGATCTGCATGGTCCAGTGGTAGGACCAGAAGTAGTTGTAGAGTCCGTAGTACGAGGCGTCCGGCAGCAGCAGCAGCCCGGCGCAGGCGCAGAGGCCGGCGCCGCTGCCCCACCACGCCGACGCCAGGCTGTACGCGGCGAGGCCCGTCAGGAAGATCCCGAGCGGAACCCAGGAGGAGGCCAGCGACTGGTAGGCTGATTGGCCCGCGAAGCAGGAGATGGAGGCCGGCAGGAGGTAGCTGAAATAGTGGTAGAACATCAGAGGGTTGCCGCTTATCGTGTAGTTGCCGAGCGCGAGTACACCCCTGTCGCCCGTGAAGTGGGCGACCATGTTGGCGTGGAAGAAGTAGTCGCGGAATGGCCGGAACACTACCGCGCCCTGAACCTGATGGACCGGATGGAGGAGGTCCCAACACCAGAGGGTCGCGGCGGCCAGGCTCAGGAACGTGGCGAACAGGCGGCGGGCGGCGGCGCGCCCCGGCTCGGGCGGCGTCACTGGCTCGGGCGGCCCCAGGGACAGGGCCAGGGCGATCAGGGTGAACAGGATGAGATTCAAATAAATCAGATCGAGGTCGAGGACAAGCCTGGCGAGGGTCAGCAGGACGCAAAAGGCGGCCGCGCCCAGCACGATCAGAAGCGGCGTCTCCCGGGCCAGATCAGGCCCCGCCTTGACCGCCCGCAGGATCAACCGGCCCATCAGGGCGAGGACCCACGGCAGCGCCAGAAGGTAGGCCAGGCCGGACGGCGACAGCGAGCCGCCGACAGCGATACACCACCCCGCGAAGAAGGAGGTGCAGAGGGCGAGGCAGGCGGCGTCAGGCCAGGACACGGCGGCGTTCGCCCTGAGGTTGCGCCAGCCCCGGACAATCCTCGGTTGCTCGAAAGTATCCATGCGCCGTCCTTTCCTTTCTCGCCGATACTCCCTTCCTGAGAAGACGCAAGGACACCTTCGCCTTGCACCACGTGCGTGAGGGCACGCGCTTGGCGCAATTCACTACCCAAGGAAGGATGATCCGATTATATCATAATCCAATAAACGTATTTGCCTCAACGCTACAGGCTTTTATCGGAAATCCCGTTGCCTGTCAATCAAGGTTTTCCGCCGGCCCGATCGATAACTACGTCGGCGGCTCAGGTTGACAGCACAAGGCGGCCGGGATAGAGTCACCCGCCTTTTGAGTCAGGGCGTCTTGTGACGTTGATCGTCCGGACGGCCCCAAACTATGAAAGTTGGAGACATGTGATGCCGAGTGAGATCAACTCGATCGATTACCCCATTTGCCTGGCGGTTCCCGAGCAACGGGCCGCCTCGCGCTAGGCCGAGCACGTTCCGTTCGCGATGTGGTTGACCTCCGCGCTCCAACCCTGGGCGCCGGTTGAGCTGGGCACCTTCCGGGGCACTTCTTATTGGGTTTTTGCCAGGCGATTGCCGCCCTGGGACTGCCGGCACGAGCCTTCTCCGTCGACACGTGGCGGGGTGATCCGCACAACGGATTCAATGGCCTCGAGATCCTGGCCGACGTGCGACATCACACGACGCCCGATACCTGGGATTCTCCACCGTGCTCGAGATGACCTTCAACGAGGCTGTCCACCGCCTCGCCGATGGGGAGATGGACCTTGCCTTCCACGAATGGGCCGCGTGCCGGAGCTGCGCCAACCGCATCGAGCAGCCTGGTCTCATCAGCTCAGGGTTTTGAAACAGCGTCTTAACGATCCCGGGTTGGAACACAAGATGAATCAAGCTCATCGGGGGTCCCGGGGCATTGGGGTGCAGGGCGCACGCCGCAACGGTTGACGGGCTCGCAATCATATGAATACGAGTGTCCCGATCCAGCTCGTCTCAAGAAGTCCTGGCCGATTGAAATCCTCGGGAGGGCTCGGCCTCCCATTTTGCTCAAGAAGTTAGGGCCTCTTAAGCTCGAGAAGTCTCCTCCGGTGGCCCTGAAGTCAGATCTCGACCCATTCGTAATGCTGCACCTTGGGCAGCAACTCACGTGTGGCCCAGTGTACGAAGGGGCGATCAAGGCATGACTCGGCATCGACTTCGGGGAGCAGTTCCTCGCCGACTTCGTCCGCCAGGAAAACGGCGTTGAAACCAAGGTTCTGAACGCCGACGAGCCGATAACCCTTCTTTCTTCCAAGCTTGACGAATGCAGGGAGGCTCGCCCCACAGTAGATGCCGAAACGATCGACGAACTGGGTCCGGAATTCCTTGGAATAGGGCACAGTGACGGAGCGGTCCGAGCCCCAGATGCACTGGGTCTCGGCGATGACGACCCTGGGACGGACGACGTCGATCGCCTCCCAAATCCAGTAATCGTTCCCGTCAATGTCAAGTGAGAGAAGGTCGATGGGGCCGGCGAAACCGTGTTCGCGAATCAGGTCATTGATGTTCTCGCGGGTGATCCAGGCGTTCAAGAGCTTGGGTGGGAAGCAGAAGGTATCGCCCAGCCCGGAGTAAAACACCCTTCCTCGCTCCACGAGTTGATCGTTTCCGTCGAACATCAGTCCATGCCAACCGTGATTGATGATCAGGTTGGCCGTATTGCACTGAATGCCGTCGCCGGCACAGATTTCCACGCAACGCCGCTGACCCATGCCGATCAAGCTGAAGATGTAGAGGAGCATGCCGTCCTCGCCGTTCTGGCTGAACGCGCGGAACTCAACATCCTGGAAGCCGGGCAACGGTCCTCCCTGAAGTGCCAACGCGCGATACTGATTGGCGAGAATCAGTTGCGAGGCCTTGGATGCGGTCCCCTCCGGCGCGTGAATGACGCGCTCCAGCAACGGCAGTTCCGTCGCCCCGTGTGTTCCGTTTGCCTGGTGTTGAGACGCGCCCTTGGATAGAAGCAGGTAGTCGAGCTTCTCGCGCATCTGAGCCAGCTCGCTTCGAAGTTGCTCCATCCCGAGGGATCGTCTCGTCCGCTCCAACAGCTTGCGAACCAGCCTTCGCATCGCGTTGACTCCTTGGCAGAAATCCTTCACCGAGATCCGCTCCAGGCGCCATACTCAGTATGTGCCGACCTGGCTGTACCCATTCCGTTGAGAAAGTCCGATCGTCCGGATCATGCTCCTTCCAGCATCGCCCGATCGCCATCCGCGGTAACCACCTGGGGACGGCTGAGTATCATTGAACTTGGCCGTTCGCCGCTTTTCTGGGAATCCTCTCTCCGCCGGGCGCACGCCGCAACGGTTGACGGGCTCGCAATCATAGCGATACGAGTCTGCCGATCCACCTCGTTTCCCAAGCTCATGCGACCCGCTCAGCGGGAATGAGGGGGTCGGGTTCACCCAGAGCAGGCACTCTTTGCACCAGCCGTGCCGGCCATCATGGTTCCAGCACGTGAGCACCCGACGGGCGTTCAGGTTGACCGTCGAGGAGAGGCTTCTCACCCCCGGCGGACGACTCCCTTCGATACGCGGCAGCAGTCTAGACGACCGCGCCGAACTTGACAAGGTCTTCGGGCCCAATCGCTGCCCTGTTGTCGGACCGAGCGCGAAGCTGGCCTCACGTTCCTGCCAGCGATCGGGCAAGGTCTCTGCGATCTGGTTAAGGTGCCGAGGCAGGCGACAAGGATGATCCAGTATAGGGCGGTTCCTGTCAGGCTGACTTTCGTCTATTGACCGGTTTGAGTCGCTTCATCGCCCGCCTGACCCGCCGCTGGACGGCGAAGTTCAACGATCTCCATGAGTCTCGGATGCCGAGCGGCGCGGATCCAGCGACAGGGTGGTGGGAGAAAGAGGGCATGTTTGCCAAGTGCTGGGGTAGAGGCTCAGACCAACACAAGATCGCCTCGCGGAGCCGCCGGCGCATGGCCAGGGAGCGGGCCGACGGCTGCAGGACGGCTGAACGATAGACCTCGACAGTCCGGCTCGCTGTTCGTCCCCAGCAGAACTGCCCGACTCTCTCCTGGCCGCGATCGCGCAGCCTCTCGCGAAGCTGAGTATCAGTTGCCAACCGCTCCATGACCCGGGCCAGAGCCTCGGCCGAATAGCCATCAGGGTAAAGCACGCAATCGCCGCCCACCTCGGGAACGGAGGAAATGGGCATGGCGATGACAGCCGTGCCCGCGGCCATCGCCTCGAGGGGTGGAAGACCGAATCCTTCATAGAGCGACGGAAAGATCAAGACTTCGGACTGCTGATAGAGAACCCGGAGCTGATCGGGTGAGACCGGACCCAGGAAGGTCAAACCATCCCGCTGGGATTGCGACTCCAGCCGTTGATAGAAGCCGCCACGTGAGCCCGTTGCGTAGCCGGCCAGCACCAGCCCGGGACAGGATCCCTGAGTCCAGCGTTCTCGAAATAGCGCATAGGCTTCCAGGAGGCAAGGTAAGTTCTTGTGCGGGAAGTCGGTCGCCACGCTGAAGAAGTAGCGTTGGGGAAGACGGAGCTTTCGGATGATCGCCCGATCTCCTGGATCGCGGCGGGAGTACAAGCCAGCGTCGACACCCAGTGGCACGACCACCACCTCTTCCCGGGGGACGCCGAACTCCTCGACGATCTCCCGGGCAGCACTCTCGGAGTAGGCCAGGATTCGCTGGCTCCCCTGCAAGCTCAAGCAGCTCGTGGCCCGGTAACTGTGAAACTCGGCGTCGGTGGGAAAAACCTGAGGAATCCGATATCCTATCAAGTCCTGATAGGTGAGGATCAAGTGAGCCGACGATTCGTAGAGCAACCGCAGATCGCGAGGGTCGATCACCTGCATCGGCCGGTGGATCACCTCGACGTCGTCCTTCCATTGCTCCCGGGTCACGACCCGTCCCTCCAGTCCCTGGGCCTGGACCGGATCACGCACCAGAAGCGTGAGATCGATCTGGGGGATCTTACCGAGGGCCTTCGCCAGGCTGACTGCGTAAGTACGCGTGCCAACCTGTTCACGAGAGAGCGGCCTGAGGTCGTAGGCCACCCGCAGCCTGCCGGTCTTCTGGAGGCGGACCGCGTGGGAAGCGAGCGATCGATCAAGGGTCGTGTCGAACCGGTCAAGCTGAGGTAGAAGGTGGGGATGACGCAGCGCCAGGAGTGACTGGCTTTGATCGGCCTCGTCCTCGTTGACCTCGATGGCCCGATCCGCGGCCATCCGCTGGACAAAAGAGTGATTGGCCCGCTTGGCGGAAAACCCCAGAGCCTGCGCCCGCATAACCCAATCGCTGCCTGCAAGGTCCACGGACGGATAGCTGGTGTCAAGCCGTCCCACGGCGTCGATGACATCCCCTCGAAGGTAGCAGCAAACACCCGATAGGACAGGTACAACGCTCCAGCGTGGCAACTCCGCACAGGCGGCGCGGACTGTCGCTTCGTCGCGCACCTCAAAATGATCGCCCGAGTCGTGAACCGGGACCGAGCAATACCCATCATGATTGATGAGTGGTGAGACGCAGGCCGTTCTTTGTTCCGAATAGACGACATCGGCCAGCTCGTCCAGCCAGCCCGGAGTCACCTCGATGTCGCTTCGAAGCAAGACGACATCGGCCACCCGTTCCGCAAGCCCTCGATTGTATGCCTCCACGTCTCCAAGGCCGGCCGAAGATCGCAGGAGGAGGACCCTGGAGTCCCCTCGCGCCACGTTCTCGAGTTTCCGGGAGAGTGCGCCGGCGGAAGGCGACGAGATGACGATGATCAGGCGATTGAGGGTCGGGCCGCCGTTGCGCAGAACGCTCTCCAGACACCGTAGGGTCACTGGGGCGCAGTCATGAGCAACGACGAGCACATCGGCCGTTCGTGCCTGGGACATACCTACCTCCATGTCAGGTACGGGCGGGTTCGTCCATCCTTGATTGGGCAGAGCCGATTCCCGCACTCCTCATTCCACCCCGATCGTAAGTAAACCTTGATACTCAGGACGGGTCAAGCCGAGACGCCTTGATCTTATCCCTTTTTGTCTGCCTCCTTTCCGGAGTTTCCAGTAGTTTCCAGAGGAGCCTGAGTTTCCGGTTGACAGGTCAGTAGAGGCGGGGTATCAAATCTGCGCAGAGTCCTCCCGGGGACGCTCTGAATTGCGCCAGTGAGTGTTGCCAGGCCAAGGAAGGCAAGGACAACAATGTCATTCGCGATCAATCCCATCGACCATCCAATTTGCCTTGCGGCTCCCGAACTGCTGGCCCAATCGCACTGGGTGGAGCACGTCCCCTTTGCCATGTGGATCATCTCAGTGCTGCGCCCACGATCGTTCGTGGAGCTGGGAACGTTCCGGGGAACGTCATACTGCGGGTTCTGCCAGTCCATCAAGCGGCTTGGCCTGCCAACACGCGCCTTTGCCGTCGACACCTGGCAAGGGGACCCGCATAACGGGGTTAACGGCCCCGAGATCCTTGAGGAACTGAGGGGACACCACGACCCTCGCTATGGCACCTTTTCCAGTTTGCTGGAGATGACCTTTGACGAGGCCGCACAGCGGTTTGAGAACGGTGAGATCGATCTGCTGCACATCGATGGCTATCACACCTACGAGGCTGTCCGCCACGATTACGAGACATGGCGACCCAAGCTGAGCGATCGGGGCGTGATCATCTTCCACGATGTCGTGGAGCACATGCGAGATTTCGGCGTCTGGCGATTCTGGGATGAGACCAGGAATCAGTATCCAAGCTTCGAGTTCCACCATCAGCACGGACTGGGCGTGTTGGCCATCGGTCATGACTTACCCAGAGAGATCAAGGAATTGACGAGTATTGACGCCGAGGGAGTGGCGCAAATTCGCACTTTTTTTCATGAGTTGGGCCGTAGAGTCAGTCTGGCGATGGAGCGAGACGTGCTCGCGGGAGAGCGAGACGTCTTCTTGGGACAGCGCGACGCCCTCTTGGGACAGCGCGATGCTCTTTTGAGCGAGCGAGACGCCCTCTTGGCGGAGGTGTCCGAGAATCAACGAACAATTCTCTGCTTCAAGCAGGAACGAGCGGCGCTCGAGCAGTCCGTTTCGTGGCGAGCAACCCGTCGAGTCGCCCGATTGGCAAGCTCGATCGCGCCACCCGCGTCGGGCCGACGACGGGCGATGAAGCGGATTGAAAGGCTCCTTGAAATCACGCATCGCGAGGGGATCAGGGCGATTCCTCGCCGGCTGTGGTCGAAGGCCAAGTGTGGTTTGACTGACATGGCGCGGCTTGGGTTTGGTCAACAGACACCGTGGGTACCCGACGTCAGACCGGTCTTCGTCCTTGTCCACCGGCGGGGAGGTGGCGGCACCGATCGACATCTTCGCGAACTCACCACGGGCCTGCGAACCGCAGGTGTCCGCCCGGTCATGATTGCCCCCGGGCCCAGGAATATGCTGACCTGGGAGGAGCCGGGGACGGCCGGACAGCGATCCTGGACGTTCCAGGGAGCTTTAACACGCGAATCGATGACGGCCTTGCTCGAAGCGCTGATGCCAGTACATGCTCATATTCACAGCATGATGAAGCTACCCGAGATGCTGCTCGAACTGCTGGTGCTGCGAGGTGTGACGTACGACTGGACCCTGCACGACTACTACCCGATCTGCCCTCGCGCGCACCTTGACCGCGGCAACGGCAGGTACTGCGGCGAGCCTGAACCGGCCGCCTGTGATTTCTGTCTGGCTCTCCGGGGTGATTACCGGGGACAAGTTGTCACCGAACCGATCGAGGCCTGGCGCGAGCGGTACGCCGCCTACTTGCGGGGAGCCAGACGGATCTTTGCCCCTACCAACGATGCCCGCCTCCGGCTCGAACGCTACGTACCAGGCGTTTCGGTGGTCGTTCGTGCACACCCCGAGGTCATGAGGGTCCCAGGGCAGGTTGCGGCCCCCTACCAACCCGACAAAAGGGTGAGGGTCGCGGTGCTGGGGACGATCACGGCGTTCAAGGGCTCCGTCTTGCTCCAGACCTGCGCCGAGGACGCGGCCCGAAATCAGCGTCCTCTCGAATTCGTGGTCCTGGGGCGTACCGATCGCGATGCGGCGCTGGCCCGTACAGGGAGGGTCAAAGTCACGGGGCCCTACTCCGAGGACGAGGTCTTCGAGCGGTTGAGCACTGCGCAATGTCATCTCGCCTTCCTGCCCTCAGTCGTTCCCGAAACGTACATGTACACGCTCTCAATCGTTATGGCGGCCGGGCTATTCCCCGTCTGCCTCGACCTGGGAGCGCAGGCCGAGCGAATTCGTGCGTGGGGTTATGGCCTTGTCCTCCCTCTGGATGCCAGCCCTGCCGAGATCAACCAGGCGTTGATCGAGACCACGATTTCCCTGGCGGAGCGTCGGGTTCCTCCACCGCCCGAACGACCCCCCGCCAGCATCGACTTGCTCGACTTTTACTACGGTTTCACGGACGAGGAGCGGCGTCGTTTCGGCCTTCCGCCAGGACGGACGCCGCAGGCGGCCCCGCAGCCCCATCTCGAGCGAAGGAATGCCCATGCACGTCTTCACTAGCATCACGGCGAATTATCTTCCCAAGGCCGCCGCCCTCGCGCACTCGGTCAAGCGGGTCCATCCCGAGGCAACGTTTCACTGCGTGCTTTCGGACGAGCTCCCGCGCTGTCCCTCCGAGACAACGGCCGCTTTCGATTCGATCATCAACATCAAGGATCTGCCGATCGGTGAGCTGCCCCGGTGGATCTTCCGACACCGAATCGTCGAGCTTTGCACCGCCGTCAAGGGAACGGCCTTTCAACACATCGCCGAGCAGTTCGGCGCAGAGCGGATCTACTACCTCGATCCCGACATCATCGTCACTCGCCGGCTCGATGACCTGGAGCGAGCCTTGGACCGGAACACGATCCTGCTCACCCCCCACATGACGGTCCCGGAGACCGACCTCCAAGCCATCCTCGACAACGAGCACTGTTGCCTGCGGCACGGTGTTTACAATCTCGGCTTCCTGGCCGTTCGGATGACCGGGCAAGGGCGTCAGTTCATCGACTGGTGGGCCGACCGGCTCCGCCGGTTCTGCTACGACGATGTCCCGGCGGGACTCTTCACCGATCAGCGATGGGTTGACCTGGCCCCAGCCTTCTTCGACGACATCGCGGTCATTCGCGACCCCCAATACAACGTCGCGACCTGGAACCTGACTCATCGCCGGGCCGCCGGTCGCGTCCCTTTCGATGTTGAGATCAATGGACGTCCTCTTGTCTTCTATCACTTCTCCGGATTTGACAGCGGGGCCCAGAAGATCATGCTTGAGCGGTACGGCGTGAACAGTCCCGTCCTGTTCGAGTTACGCGACTGGTATATCGCCCAGTGTGAGGAGCTCGGCCAGTCGGTGCTGGGCAAAATCCCTTGCGTCCACAGCACGTTCAAGAACGGCCTGCGCATCACCGACGCCCATCGATTGCTCTACCGCCGGCGAGAGGACCTGATGCACGCCTTCCCAGACCCCTTTGATACCAGCGACCCGGGACATTCGTACTTCCATTGGTATGAAGCCCATGCACCAAAAAGGAGGGAGACCGAACCACCAGTGGTTGTCGCTCATCGGCTCCGGCAAATGATCAGGGCACACGCCCCCGAGCCAGCCATTCGGCTGGCGCGGTCGGCTCGCAGTGCCTTGCGCCGTCTCTCGCAACCGGCCAGCTCTGCCTAGTGAACTGGCGCTTCTTTCGGAGAGCCTCAGATCCAGTCGTGCAAGCTCCCCAACCTTGTTCGATCACGTCCGGTCCAGGCAGGCTCGATCGGGCCCGTCGCCATGCCCGGTCTGTTCCACCCGGCCCATCCGGTTCCGGGTCCGCAGGTCGCGACGCGGTCGAACCCAGGATCGGCCCGGAACGGACAGAGCCGCCGCGGGCAGGTTGATGTATGATGGTGCCATGCGCCTGGCTGATCCACCTGGGTTCCCGAGCCTCGCGAGGTCGACGCCGTGCGGACGTCGTTTCGGATTCTTGCGCCCATTGAGAGTTGCAGCTACCTGCCGGATCAGATGGCCCGGATGGAATACGAGCATGTCTCGGAGCTGACGGCCGACGAGTACGCCGCGCGGCTGATGGCTGGCTGGCGCCGGTTCGGCCATACGCTGTTCCGACCGCGATGTCCCAGGTGCCAGGCTTGCCGATCGCTACGCGTCGAGGTGGACCGGTTTAGCCCCAACCGCGGCCAGCGAAGAGTCCGTAAGGCCAACGAGGGGGCCGTCCAGCTCCAGGTTGGTCCGCCCCGCGTCTCGCGGGCCCGGCTTGATCTGTATCAACGATTTCACGACCATCGAGCCAGGACCCGGGGCTGGGACGAGCGCGAGGAAAGTCCGAGCTCCTATCATTCCGCGTTCGTGTCCAACCCTTTCCCGACAGAGGAGTGGAGCTATATCCTGGATGGGATGCTCGTCGGGGTGGGCATGGTTGATTCGCTGCCCGTCGGGCTATCGGCGATCTACTTCGTGCACGACCCCGACCACCACCGCCGCGGGCTGGGCACCTGGAACGTCCTCTGCTTGATCGACGAGGCGCGCCGCCGCGGGCTGCCCCACCTGTATCTTGGCTACTGGGTTGCCGACTGCTTATCGTTGGCTTACAAGTCGTCGTTCCGCCCCTTCGAAATCCTCGGACCGGATGGCGCGTGGCACCCCTTGTAGCTGCCGTCGAAGGGCCCTTTCAGGACCGAGCCACCGGGGGCGGCGGCCAGTCAACCTGTCCCGATATGACGGCCTGGCCGACATGTATCTCGACTACGTGCGGGTGTACAAGGAAGCTCCGTGATCCGGAGAGCCTGTCGAGAAAGCCGGTTTCCCGCCTGTAGGGTGGGCCCACGCCCGTAGGGTGGGGAGGTCAACCCACCGACGCAAGGCTCCTAGGCTCGGTGGGTTGCGCCGAGCCGAGCTCAGCTTCACCCACCCTACAAAACCCCGCGGATCAACTCCAGGCGCGTTCGACACCGTTTTTTCCGGTGGGGGATTGACAATGATCCACGATTAAGGACAATCAGTGAATAATCCTAATCTCAGAATGTTTGGCCGGCGCCTGGCGTTTGACATGATCGGTGCATGCCGGCTTTCTTCCGTTGCGTGAGGAGCCCATGGCAAAACCGGAGGAGATTCGTGACACGGACTCGGCGCGGACGATCATCGTGCGGCTGACGCCCGAGACGCACAAGGCGTTGCGGGTCAAGGTGGCCGAGGAGGACACGTCGATTCAGAAATGGGTCGAGGAGCTCATCGAGCGTGAACTGGGTGTTGGCCAGCCGGGGACCAGGGCCGGCAGCGGAAACAGAAAGGCAAGGAAGTAGGTCATGGCCGTTGCCGCCGGGACAAGTCCACTGCAATGGTTGATCGAGAACGCGAAGGACGGCAGCCTGCTGCTGCTGGTTCCCGGGGGAACGTTTCTGGCGGGTGGTCCGGGCGGCCATGAAGGCGGCGGATCGCCCTTCCCGGTGGAGTTGCCGGCGTTTTACCTGGGGCTGCACCCGGTGACGAACGCGCAGTACCAGCGGTTTGTGCAGGCCACGGGGCACCGGCCGCCGGACAAGGCCGACTGGGGCGAGCCGGTCTGGAAAGGCGCGAGCTTTCCCGCGGAGAAGGCGGACCATCCCGTGGTGTGCGTGAGCTGGGAGGACGCGCGGGCGTATTGCGGTTGGGCTGGGCTGCGGCTGCCGAGCGAGCTGGAGTGGGAGAAGGGGGCGCGGGGCGCGGACGGCCGGGAGTACCCGTGGGGGAAGGAGTGGGATGCGGGCAACTGCCGCAACTACACGAACCGAGGCAGTGAGATGACGTGCGGCGTGTGGTCGTATCCGGTGGGCTGTAGCCCGTGGGGCCATTACCAGATGGCCGGGAACGTGTGGGAGTGGTGCGCGGACTTCTACGACGAGGATGCGTACGAACGATATAAGCGTGGTGACATGTCCCAGCAATCACCCAAGCATGCAAGTGCGTCCCGTGTGTTGCGCGGGGGCTCGTGGTCCCGCGTCGTCGGCCCCGACGACTTCCGGTGTGCGCGCCGCCGCAACGGCCCGGTCCTCCGCAGCGTCGACTTCGGTTTTCGCGTTTCCAGGACTCTAAGTATGTGAACCTTTGTCCCCTTACCCCTTGTCTTCTGGTTCCCTTTCCCCTTGCCCGCCCGCGAGCGAAGCGAGCGGGCGCGCGACCTGGAAAATGGAGTTTGGGATGAGCGACCTGAAACCGGAACGGGCGCAGCCGACGGAGGAATTGGTGGCCATCACCAAGGCGTACGACCTGCTCCGGGAGATGACGCAACGGGTCGGCAAGTTTCCACGAGACCAGATCCGCTCCACGCGGGGCAAAGAAATAGGGTCGGGCGGAAAGGGAGCGATCCATGGCGACTAGCGAAACCTTGAAGAAATGGCAGGCCGGGCTGCGGGCGACATTGCCGCTGGTGGGCGGCCTCCGTCGCAAGTGGGCGATGGACGCCCTCGAAGCCCAGCAGAATGACCCCGATGTCGTTCTGCTGCTGGTCGAAGCCCTCGGACTCAGCGACCAGGCAATCGCTGAGCGGGCCGACGCGGCACTGAGAGATCTCACGGAGCAACCTGCCGTCGACCGCCTGTGCGCCTTGTGGGCAAAGCAGCGAGACGATGCGCTGGGAAAGATCATCGCGGATCGGAGCTACATCGCCAAAACGCCGCTGCAACTCAAGATCCTCACGGCCTTGAAGTGCGACAAGCGTCTCGCCCTGGATCGGGCGGAAGTCATTCCCTTCGTCGTCGGTCTGCTCGGCGATCCCGATGAGACCGTGCGTACCGGGGCCATGCAATCGATGGAGAAGGTCGTGCCGGGTGCGGCACAGGACGCCTTGTGCGATGAGGCCATCAAGAACCCCGCCGGGCCGGCGGCCCAGCTCTGCCTTCGCACGGGGAAGCGACCCTCGGACCACGAGCGGCTCTGCCTGTTCCTGTTCGTCACCCGGCAACTGGACGAGTACTTCAAGGAGGACGACGAGTTCGAGAACCTGAGGATCCAGCTTCAGCGCGCCGATGCGCTTGTTCGCGAACACGTGATGGAGGTGTACCGCTCCGGCGATATCCGGGTGCAAGGACTCATCGAAGCGCGATCGAAGACGCTGTCCGAGTTGTCGGATCGAGAACGTAGGACGTTCCTGGAGTCTTGCAGTCGGCACCGAGACTGGGCACGTCTCTTCAGCGCGTGCCTGGAGCTGCCGCTGAGTTACAGCATTCCGGCGCTAGAATCGTTGCGGCATTCGGGATGGGAGCCGGAACAGCAGGATCTGAGGAGCGCGTATCGGCAGATCCTTGCCGACGCCCCCAACGAGGCAGCACCGCCCCAGCAGAAAACAAGCGCCACCAGCTCGCTCTTCGAGCGGTGGCTGGCGGCAGGCACGACCGGTGAGCTGGCCAAGCTTGATTCGGGTCCGTTGCTGGAGCGGTTGAAGACAGCCACGCCTCCCGACGGTACGGCCATCGTGGCCGCCCTGGCTGCCAAGAAACCGGTCGCCGCAGCGGCCGAAAAGGCGGTCCACGAGAGCCCTCACTGGCTCGTGCGGCTGGCGGGACATGCGACAGGCCTCTGTCGGACCAAGCTCACCGAGGACCGGGCGCAGGACCCCAATTACTGGATCACGGAGTTGACATTGGCGACGGGCCTGCTCGACTTCTGGCCCGGCAAGGCGACGCCAGCGGACCTGGAAGCCCTGGCCGCGGCGCCGGCAGAGACGTGGGCCGGCAAGCTGGGGGCCGCACGCAAGGTCCTGCGGACAATCCTGGCACATCGGAGCTGGGGAATTATCGTCGAGGATTTCCTGGTCCAACCCGACGAGTACGGGGTGGTCGTCGAGGACGCGGAATGAGAGGCTGACGGCGAATGGGGTGGCAGGAGGTGCATACGTTATGAACAGCGAGAAGACGGGTTACTTCGCGCGATTGCTGGCCGCATTTCTGGGCCGAGACGTTCCGCCCCCGGTGTCCGGACCGACGAGTTCGGCCGACGAGCGTCAATTGGAGTTCCAGGCGACGGTGTCGGGATTGAAAATGGAACTTCGCGAGCGCGACGAGCAGGTTCGCCAACTGAAGAACGAATATGCGGCGCTGGAAGCCGCCAGGCAGCGGGCGACATCTGAGGCTGCCGCGGACCAACTGGAGCGGTTGTTCAAGAGACTGGCCGGCACGCTGGGCAACCTCAACGTGCTCACGGCGATGGCCGATGCAGGCCGCGAGGTCGAGACCGGAGACCTGATCCAGCTCATCAAGGGGCTCGAGAAAGAACTCGGCCGCGCCGGGCTGGAACCGATCGGCGCGGTGGGTGAGAAGACACTGTTCGCCGTGGCCTCCCACCAGCGAATGAGCGGCGGGGCGGTCCGCGACGGTGTCCCCGTCACCGTCCAGATCCCCGGTTATCGCCTGGGTGAGAAAATCCTCAGCAAGGCCCTGGTCAGCGCTCGCGCGGACGAACCACGACAGGAGCAAGACAATGGGCCGGATCGCGATTGATTTTGGCACGGGCAATACGCTTCTGGCACGGCTCAACGAGAACACCGGCCAGACCGAGACCGTCGAGATCCCCGGCATCACCACCGAGGTCCGCTACCGTCTGCGCGGCGACGAACCGGAGCGGGCGGTCCGGGTCATTCCGTCGCTGATCCATTACTCGGAAACCGAGACCCTGATCGGCGACCAGGTTCTCTCACGGGGCCTGGCCGAGCACCCGGATACGTTCCGCTGGATGAAGCGCAAGATCGCCCAGCGCGTGACCAGGCGCAAGAAGACGGCCCAGGGCCACAAGAGCCCGGCCCAGGCGGGCGAGGATTTCTTGCGGCTGGCGCTGAACTATGCCTCCGAACAGGTCGCGTTCGACAGCGACGAGTTCACGTTCACCGCGCCCACCGAGGCGTTCGAGGATTTTCAGGACTGGCTGCGGCGGCTCTCTGAATCCCTGGGAATCCGGAGGCTCAGACTGCTGGACGAGCCCACGGCCTGCGTGCTCGGATACCACGGCGCCGCACGCAAGGACGATCGCTTCGTGGTTGTCGACTTTGGCTGCGGCACGCTCGATGTCTCGGCGGTCCGGATCGACCTGGCCGCCCGCGAGGACCGCAAGGCGGTTCAACTGGGTCAAGCCGGGCGAGACCTGGGTGGGCTGGACATCGACCACTGGCTGGCCGAGGATTTCTGCCGCCGGCATCAGCTCGACGACCGCGAGCGGCACGAGCTGGAGGCGGTCATCCTGCGCCAGGCCGAGACCGCCAAGATCGCGCTGTCCGACCCTACCCAGGCTGAGGCAGAGATGCAGATTCTCAACCAGCTTGGCCGGAAGCCACGGCTTTTGGCGACCAAGTATTCCCGTTCGTGCGACCAATGCGAGCGGGGCCGCCCGGGCGACCACTCCACGCCGGTGGCGTCTTGCCTCGGTTGCCTTCTGCTGGCGAACGATTTTCTGAAGCATGCCCGCGAGACCGTGGACCGGGCGATCGAGAACGCGACTGCCAAGGCCGGGCTCCGAAGGGCCGACGTGGTCAAGGTGCTGGTGACCGGCGGCACCAGCCTGGTGCCCTGCTTCCGGCGGCTCTTGACCGAGATGTTCGACAGACGGGTGGAGTACCAGAGTCCCTTCGACGCCGTGGCCCAGGGCGCCTGTGGCGGGCGCGTCGAGCCCATCCTCCAGCACGACTATTGCATCGGCTG
>Ga0181521_10003424_pt1 | contig 18664 bp, 21 predicted proteins | sample PEATcosm2014_Bin_32_FD_119764 | JGI IMG/M metagenome (GOLD analysis project Ga0181521, IMG submission 119764) | Peatland microbial communities from MTU Mesocosm Facility, Houghton, MI, USA - PEATcosm2014_Bin02_60_metaG | ecosystem: Environmental > Terrestrial > Soil > Wetlands > Peat | place... | reverse complement strand
GTCGATGCCAGCTTGATCAAGGCGGAGGCGAACCGGCAGAAAGGTATAGAGGGCGAGAAGGGACTTCCGCCGGAGGCCGCGGGACGCGCCGTTGACGAGTATTTGGCCGTTCTCGACGATGCTCCGCCCAGAACCTCCGCAAACTGGCCAAGTTGACACCGATACCGAACCTGAAGCCGGCCTGAGACAGGATCAGGCTGGCAATCTGTCGCAACGCCATCGTAACCGCGGCGTTCAGCCCAATTAGCTCCCGGACTTCTTCAACAGAATCGGTCCGCAGCAGACATCCCCGGCCGGTAACTGTCGCGGCGGCGGTGCGGATATTCGTCGTCTATTTCAGGGTGCTTGTCGCGTCATCGGACGCATAATCAGCACCCCTCTCACTTCCCATCGTCAGGTTCCGGTCAGGTAATTAAGCAAGATTGACGTGCCGGGGGCGATGGCTAGTTCATCAATGACTACTCAACGAATGTAAGCCCCCGGAGTCCACTGGGGCACGAATGAACGAAAAGGAAAGCCTGACTTCATTGCTGGAAAAAGTGGCAAAATACCGGGCCATGGCTCAAGAGGCGGCGGGCGATAAAACGCTCAGAGATGCACTGGAGGCCGTGGCGCGGGAATACATGCGTCAGGCGGAGGCATTGAGCCCTGAACTTTCGCAGCTAAGGGAGATCTAGTGGACCTCCGGCGGAATTGCGTCCGGTCGAAAAAACTCGAAGGAATTGTGTCTATGCCGGAAGCCCAATTCGAATAACGAGTAGCTTGAGCTGATGCTTCTTCAGTCCCCTCAGCTCAAGTGGGCGGCACGGCTACGTGAGTAGACGTGCCGCCTTCGTGCCCACTATGCCGAAGGCAAAGTGCTCAATAAGTTATTCGATCACGTCTTCAGCAAGCATGGGTGGCGATTGCGGAATCTTCAGTCCAAGTGTCTTAACTGTTTTAAGGTCGAAGACCACCTCAAACTCAGCATTTGCGAAACTCCGGTATGAGCGTCTCAAAATCATCATAATTCAATAGCTTAAGTCCCGCTGGGGCTGGTGGGGCCTGTGATTGCATTGACAATTCGGCTTTGGCGCCTCGCTTGCGTGATTTTGTGCGCAGCCGCCTTATGTGGCTGTGCAACGATCCAGAACGCGCCGATCAATATCCCATTAGCGGCGACGGATTCCGCGAATGGCGATTCCTGGGCCATTCCGAGTAATGGCGATGACGTGCTCATCGGACTAGCCTTCTCAGGTGGCGGCACGCGCGCGGCCGCCTTTTCGTACGGCGTGCTATCGGAGTTCGAGAACAGCGAGATCGGTTCTCCTAGTCGAAAGGATTCTTTGCTCGACCGTATCGATTATGTTTCCGGAGTATCCGGCGGCGCAATCATGGCCGCGTATTTCGGCCTCAAAGGCCGGGACGCGCTTTCTGATTTTCGCGAGCGCTTCTTGTTGCGTGACGCGGAGGAATCCTTAAGGGTACCGTTTACCCCTGTGAGTGTCGTTCGCGCCTATCAGGGCGGCGTCAACGACGCCCAGCAATTTCCGCGTTGGCTCGACGAAAATCTCTTTCACGGAGCGACATTCGCACAATTCAGCGGCGCCCATAGGCCGCGTGTTCTGATCAATGCCTCGGACGTCTACAACCGAACACCATTTGTATTCGATGATGCGATGTTCAAAGCCATCTGTAGCGACTTAAATTCCTATCCAATAGCTAGTGCCGTCGCCGCCTCAGCTGCCATCCCCGTTGTCTTTGCGCCGGTGGTCCTTGCCTCCTACCCGGACCGCTGCCAGGCAGCTATCCCAGGCTGGGTCACGGCGGCGCAGGACAATCTTGCTGCGCCTCCTCTGCTGAAGTCGCTTGCCACCGCAATTGCGCACTATCGCGACGGCTCGGTTCCGTACATCAAGTTACTCGACGGCGGTTTGGTCGATAACTATGGCTTGTCCGCATTCACGATCGAAAGGTTATCGGCGGGCACACCTTACGGTCCGCTCACCGCGCGCCAGGCCGCAAGGATCCGCCGATTTTTGTTTCTCGTAGTCGACGCCGGTAGGGGCCCTTCGGGAGATTGGGTGCAAACCCCCGATGGGCCAACAGCCGCCGATATTGTCGCCGCTGCGGCTGATACAGCCATCGATTCTAGCGCGCGATCAAGTTTCACAGCCTTCGACCAGACTATGTCGGAATGGCGCACCGCCCTTGTGCATTGGCGTTGTAGCCTATCGCCGGCCGACCGCGAAAAATACGGGATTTCTCCTGGATGGGATTGTCGTAACCTCAAGCTGTTCGTCGGGCGCATCAACTTTGATCAGCTCGGAGCTCGCCGCGCATCGACACTCAATGCGATTCCAACGCGCTTCAAACTCAATAGAGAGGACGTTGACTCCCTCGTTACCGCCGGCCAAGACGCATTGCGAGCAAATCCAGTGTTTCGCGAGTTCCTTACCAGCACGAATGGCAAATCGATGACGACGGCATCCTCGCCTTCTCGATAAGCAGACATCGCGATTTGATCGCTTCACGTCCGCTTTAAGCTGACAATAAGCTGACAACAAGCTGACATCGTGCTTAACAAACGTTTTACCGACACCTCATAAAAAATAAGAGCGGCAAAGGTTCATGGTGGACCGCTCCCATGTCGCTAAACAAGATGAGGAGAACATGAGCATGTTTGTTGCCGCCATCGGCAATTCGGATGCGACGCAGGCGATGTCCGGTGCCAGCGCGGGAATGCCTCCGCAGCAAAAGATGACGTCATTGTATAATCAGATCGACAGCAGCGGCTCGGGCAGTATTACGCAACAGCAGTTCAACCAAGCCTTCCAGACACTCAATCCGCCGCCAGTATTTCAGCAGCAGGGAGCAAGCGCGATCTTTGCCGCGCTCGATCCCAACGGCACGGGAAGCGTCTCAAAACAAGACTTTGTCTCTGGCATGTCAAGCCTGATGGCTTCGCTTCGCGCCGAGGGCGGATCCAGCAGCGTCGCCGGCCCATCGCCCAGCCAAACATTGGAATCCAGCCTTCAATTTTTGAACTCGCTAGATCTTTCATCGGTTCCCAGCAATGCACAACCGGGGACATTCTTCAGCACGACGGCGTAAGCCCAGTCGTGCCTGCCTCGGTTCCGCCTATGGTATCGTCTTCGTCGATAATTAAGTGACGAACGCCCAGTGAGCGTAGCCATACGACAGCCTCGCGCCCCTTGAGCATCGCGATTGTCGCCAAGCTGCCGGCGACGAGACAGTTCGGGCTAATTACGCTTACGGACCGTAATCCCCGCGCCGGCCAGCCGGTGTGGGGATTGAGGATATGGCAATAGCGACGCCCCTCGACCTCAATGAACCGCTCGTAATCGCCGCTGGTTGCGAGCGCGCCGGCCCCGAGATCAACGGCGGCTATCAGCCTGCCTGGGATGCGAGGGTGACGGATACCGATCTTCCAAGGAAGGCCGCCGGGACGAGGGCCGATCAGACGAATGTCGCCACCGAAATCCACAAGACCATGCTGAAGGCCCCTGGCCGTACATATGTCGGCCGCGCGGTCGGCCGCGTATTCCTTACCAATACCGCCAAGGTCGAGTTCCATACCAGGCGTCTCGAACGTTAGCCGGGGCTTATCCCATCCGATCTTATTGAGACCGATCCGGGGCAACAGCTCAGCGATCGCAACTGGGCTGGGAAGTCTACCGGACGAAAAATCCCATGCTTTGCGCAGCAAGCCGGACGTAATGTCAAACAGTCCATCGCTCCTACGGTAACATGCATATGCATAGTCGATGAGCCCAGCGGTTTCAGGATCGACGTCTACACTGCCGCCGCTCCTTGCGGTTTCGTTAATGCGCGATAATTCGCTTTCCGCTCGGTAGCGCGAATAGCGAGCTTCGATACGCGCGACCTCGCGTTCAATTGCGATAGCGGCGCCTTGCGCCAGCAGCCGATCAGGCGAGAACAGTTGCAACGAGCAATCGGAGCCAAGTGCGTAGAACTCAAAAATCAGCGCGTCCATTTCAGGCGAAACACCCGGTTGGGTACCCATCTGTCAGCGTCCCGTCAGGAATCTCATTGAGTGTGCCAAAATGACTCAAGTTAGTCCGAGTTCGAACCAGCTTCTCAATTATGAACTTCTCGCCGCGATGGGGGCATCAGGAGAATGGCGGATACTGTATCGTTTCACCATGCTTTGGTTTCAGGTTGGCTAGGACGCGTCGCCGCCTGACAATTGGGCTTGCCCCGCCAGCCGGCTCGCCGCCGGTCGAGTGGCTCGTGAGCGATGGTGCCGTCGCCTATGAAAGCGCGCTCGCGACGATGAGCGCGAGGGCGGGGGCCATTGCACGAGGCGAATCGCACGAGTTGATCTGGCTCCTCGAGCACCCTCCTCTTTATACTGCCGGCACCGGTTCACGGCCGCAGGAGCTTATCGAGGCGCAATTTCCGGTTCATGCCGCAGGGCGCGGCGGGCAGTTAACCTATCATGGTCCCGGTCAACGGGTCGGCTACGTCATGGTGGATCTCAACCGTCGCGCGCCGAATGTGCGTAGCTTCGTTGCCACCATCGAGGAATGGATCATCCGCACCCTTGCCGTCTTCGATGTGCAAGGCGAGCGCCGCGACGATCGAATCGGTGTTTGGGTACGGCGGCCGGACAAGGGCGTGGGCTTCGAGGACAAGATCGCCGCGATCGGCATTCGCGTGCAGCACTGGGTGACGCTGCATGGCTTCGCGCTCAATAATGAGCCCAACCTGTCGCACTTTACCAGCATCGTGCCGTGTGGCGTTTCAGATCGGCGCTATGGCGTCACAAGCCTCGCCGATCTCGGTCTGACCGTGTCGATGCCGGAAATCGACATGGCTTTGCGCGCCGAGTTCGAGCCGCTCTTCGGCGACACGAGCGGTGGGCAGACGTCTCCGCAAGGCGCCATGTCCGATACCACGCTGTTCAACACGACGGCGTGAGAAATGAAGAATATTGATCTTTCCCACCGCAGTAACCTGACGCAGTTGATGGATTCCGCTGACACGGACTTCGAGACATTTCGCTCCTGTCTCGTCGACCTCTCCAAAGTGAATTACCTCACGCTCGCCTACCGGCCGACGCTGCGATTCTTCGAACATCTGGCAAGATCCGGCCGCCTGCCCGCGGATCGAACCGTTACCGTCGTCGACGTTGGCAGTGGATTCGGCGACATGGTGCGCAAGATCGACCGTTGGGCGGTCCGACGCGGATTCAAACTCGATCTTACCGGCGTAGATCAAAACCCTTTGTCCGCCCGCGCGGCGGAGGAAGTGACGGCGCCGGGACGGCCGATCCGTTTCGTCACCGCCAACATTTTCGCCTATCAACCGCCGAGCCAAGTGGACATCGTCATCAGCTCGCTGATGACGCATCAGATGGAAGACGCCTCGTTAATTCGGTTTATTTCATGGATGGAAGCAAATGCCGGCACTGGTTGGTTTGTCAACGATCTGCGCCGAAGTCCCCTTCCGTATCATCTGTTTAACCTGACTTCGCGCGTGCTCCGGTTTCACGAATTTGTGCGGCATGACGGGCCGGTCTCGATTGCTTGCGCGTTCGAGGTCGCCGATTGGCGCCGCCTTCTCGATTCCGCCGGCATCGCGCCCGCCGCGGCCAAAATCAGCCGGGCGTTTCCATACCGGCTTTGCGTTTCACGGCTTAAGACCTGACGGCGACGATAGCGTGAGTGCGCTGGGAAGTGAGTTTGGGAGTCCTTTATGCTGAAGACAGTGAAGTCCGTCGCGAGCCGAAGCGCAGCTGCGCGCGGCTTCGATGTCGAGATTATGTCCGTTGCGACAGCCAACCCGCCCTTCCGGTTGACCCAGGCGGATGCGGCCGAGCGCGCCCGCGCGCTCTATCCGCATCTCGAAGCGCTATGGCCGCTCTACGACAATGCGGGCATCGAGCTGCGCTACAATTGCGAACCGATCGACTGGTATCTCAAGCCGCACAGCTGGGAGGAGCGTACCGCCTCATTCCAGAAACATGCGCTCGACCTGTTGGAGGAAGTAACGCTCAAGGCTGTCGAGGCGGCGGGCGTTGAACTTGGCGATATCGACATCCTCGTCACCAATACGATCACGGGGCTCGCCATTCCAAGCCTCGACGCCAAGCTATTCAACCGACTCAATTTTAAGCCGACGATCGAGCGGCTGCCGATTTTCGGCCTCGGCTGCGGTGGCGGCGTCGCCGGCCTCGCGCGCGCAACGCGCATGGCGCACGCGACCGAGGGCGCACACGTGCTGTTCCTCACGGTCGACCTGTGCAGCCTGTGTCTACGCGTCAACGATCCGCGCGCGGCAATGTTCGTGTCCGCAGCCCTGTTCGGTGATGGCGCAGCCGGGGTCCTGCTGCGCAACACGAAGAACGGTGACGGCGCTGGACCGCGCATTCTTGCCGTCGGCGAATGGTGCTGGCGAGAGACCGAACACATCATGGGATGGGACATCAAGGATGATGGATTCGGAATTGTGCTCAGCGCGGAATTGCCATCGCTGATGCGCAAGGCGCTAGCGCCAGCTTTGCACGATTTTCTCGACCGGAATGGCTTCCGTCTTTCGGACTTCAACGGCTTCCTGTTCCATCCTGGCGGCCGGAAGCTGATCGAGACGATGGAGGAGGTGTTGGGACTGGAGCGCAAGCAGTTCGAGCATTCTTGGGAGGTGTTGCGGCGCTTTGGCAATATGTCGTCGGCGACGGCCCTGTTCGTTCTCGACTGCGCGCTGAATGCCGGTGCAAGCGGCCGGTATTTGCTCGCCGCTTTTGGCCCGGGTTTTTCCGCCTATTTCGTAGCAGCCGATCTCTGACGGACTTAGGAGCTGATTCATGATTCCGGCAACGCGTAACAATAAAAATACCGAAAATCTGTACGAGCGTTACGTCAATCCACAGTGGGTTAGATTGCTCGACGTATTACACATGAACGTGAGTTACGTGCGTTGTAGTGGAGCTGAACTTCATACGGCTGACGGCCGGCTTATTCTGGATTTCAATTCAGGGTACTGCGTCCATAACGTAGGGCACAATCATCCTCGGATCGTCGCAGCTATCAAAGATGAGCTCGACAAAAGTGGGCCGGCGATGCTGCAGAGCCACGTTGCCGAACTCGCAGGGAAACTTGCCGGAAGGCTTTGCGAGCTCGCCGGCGGCCGGCTTAGCAAAGTTTTCTTTGGAAGCTCAGGCAGCGAAGGTGTCGAAGCAGCCATTAAATTCGCCCGTGCGCACACGGGGCGCTCCGGCATTTTGTGTGCGTCGGGAGGATTTCACGGTCTCACATGCGGCGCGCTTTCCTTGATGTCGAGTGCCTTTTGGAAAGAAGGCTTCGGATCGCTGCTGCCTAACACCGAATTCGTTCAGTTCGGCGATACAGAAGAACTGGAGCGCAAGCTCGCCACGAAAGCGTTTGCCGCATTCGTGCTCGAACCGGTCCAGGGTGAGGGCGGCGTGCTGGTGCCGCCGCAGGAATATCTCTCCAGCGTTCAGGAACTCTGCCGCCGTTACCATACGCTCTTCGTCCTGGATGAGGTCCAAACCGGCCTGTACAGGACCGGTCCATTCCTCGCTGCCCACCACTTTGCTGTCGAGCCCGACATGGTCATTCTGGCCAAAGCGCTTAGCGGCGGGCTGGTACCATGCAGTGCTGTACTGATGTCCGATGCCGTCTGCGATTCAGTATACAGCTCGCTCAAGCGCGCTCTTATCCACACCTCCACCTTTGGTGAAAATAGCCTCGCGATGCGCGCCGGATTGGCCAGCCTCGATATCCTGGAGGAAGAACGGCTCGGACAGCGCGCGACGATAGCCGGCGAGACTCTGCGCAGCGCGCTCACCGAGCGGCTGGCGAAATATGAAATGATAAGCGAGATTCGCGGCCTTGGATTGCTCAACGCAATTGAGTTCAAGGCACCGCGTTCTTTCAAGAGACGATTGGCCTTTGAAACGTTTGCAAGGATCCATCCTGCAATATTCGGGCAGATTGTGGTCATGCGGATGTTTCGAGACCATGGAATTTTGTGTCAGGTTTGCGGCAACGACTTCATGGTGTTGAAAATTTCTCCTCCGCTCGTGGTCAACGATGTGCAGCTCGATCGATTCGTGTCCGCGGTCGAACAGGTTGTGCGGTTGATGCACGGTTCCGGGAGTTTCTGGTCCGAGGCGCTCGGTATCGCGCAACGCGCCGTCAGATCCATATGACCCGGAGCGATCATGTGAATCATGCTTCCGCACTTGGGATATATGGTTTGCCGTTGCCGATGGGCCCGGGAATTTGCCCGGAAATGATCTTGGCGCGATGGTGAACCCTCGTCCGGTGCCCTCGGAAACCGATGTCTTCGTAATTGGCGGCGGTCCAGCCGGACTCGCAGCAGCGCTTGCTGCCCGCCGGAGCGGATTTGACGTTATTGTTGCGGATCGGGAGCGCCCATTAATTAATAAAGTATGCGCCGAAGGCCTGATGCCCGATGGGATCGCGGCCTTGCGCGGGATTGGCGTAGAGCTGGGCCCTGAACATGGGGCCGTCTTCCGCGGCATACGTTTTTTGGACAATAAACTCGAAGCCGAGGCATCTTTTCCAGATAATCAGAATTTCGGCCTGGGTGTTCGCCGAACTTTACTACACCGGATCCTCATGGAGCGCGCTGAAGATGCCGGCGTAATAATGCGCTGGCAATCGCGAGTGGAAGCACTCGGTCCGTCAGGGGTGAAGGTCGACGGCCGAGCGGTGCGCTGTCGATGGATAATAGGAGCCGACGGATTTCATTCTCGGGTTCGCCGCTGGACTGGTCTGCTGCCGGTCTGGAATGGCGCACGGCGGATTGGATTTCGTCAACACTTTTGCATACGACCATGGACTGATTTTGTTGAAGTATATTGGCACCATCATTGCCAGGCTTATGTGACACCAATAGGAGAGAACGAGGTGTGCGTTGCAATGATTACAAGCGCCCGGGAGATACGCCTATCGGATCTGTCGACCTTGTTTCCAACGCTTGCCGAGCGCCTCAGCGGGGCGGAGCCGACGGACTCACCGCGTGGCGCCATTACAATGTCCGTCAAATTGTCCGGCGTGATCCGAGGCCAGGTCGCATTGGTGGGAGATGCATCCGGATCAGTCGATGCCATTACCGGGGAAGGTCTCGCCTTGGCGTTTCGCCAAGCGAGGGTCCTCGCAAGCAGTCTCATTACCGGAGATCTTGGAACATATGACACTGTCCATCGCCAGATCGGTCGGAGGCCATGGCTGATGGCGCGCCTATTGCTTCTCATGGACGGCAACGACGGCTTGCGGCGACGTGCGTTACGTATACTCGCTGCGTGTCCTCGCATCTTCGACAGCCTATTGGCCTTCCACGTGGACGCGCTAAGGCCGTATTGATTATAGATGTTTACGCGCTACCCACCTCAATATCGCCCAAAAGACAATCATTCGGAATTTTTCCCTGCGGGTCTGTAACCATCTGTTGCTGCAGCTTGATGGACAAAAAGTGCGATTGTTTTCCGCAGTGCAAAATGTCGCTATTGGCCCATAGCGGCGTTCGCTGCGGTGCGAAAGAGTGTCCGCTGTTGGGGGTATAGCGACCTTTCTGTCGGCCCTATGCCGACATGCAGGATACTCTTAGCCAAGCGACGATAATCCGCTCCGAGCCGGGGATAAAACGCGAAACGACGGGAGGCGGGGTTACCTTCGATAATGGAAGATTATCGCGTGTGATCCGAGCGCCGCAGGCAGCCCCCTCGCCTGTTCGGCGGTCTACTCAGGAACCCCTCCCGGATCTTCGGCCATCTCATTTCGGCGCAGTAGCGTTCATCTTGTCGATCTCGGGAATTTCGCCCGCGTTCCATGCATGCCACAGCGCCTGGATGTCGGCACCGGACACCAGTCGGCCGGATTCCAGAAGCTCCGTGAAGTCAGGATCGGTCGGCCTAACAATCCTGATCTTTTCCGGCATGTCACCATCACTGCCCGGCGTCACTTATCTGAGTCGTCGTCGTACAACCTTTTAATCTCGGCTTCGGTAAGGCCGGCACGCCGGGCTGCTTCCTTGCCGATGTTCCTGACACGCGCTTCGGCAGCGCGGTCGATGCCGGACAAAATCGGCTCGTGCAGGTCTTTGTCCTGCGGCTTGCCGTCTTTGTCGTTGTAGAAGAACTCCTTATTTTTTTCTGACATTTGGCTGAAGCCTTCACAGTCTGGACGATATAAAGCGACGTTCTGGTTCGTAGTGCCGGTTACTTTGTTCCTCATTACACCGCTCAAAGTATAGCCAGAAATCATTTGAATGAGAATTCAACCTCCCTCCAAATGATGTTTTCGACCGGTCCTGTCCTGGACATCGTCGCTTCAAATCGAGTGCGAATTTTGGCACCAAAGCCATTTTGTGCGTCAACGTGACTCTCGACTACGAATGTATCGCGCGCCGGATTTGCTCGGATGTAATATTCGTTCAAGTCGGCCCCATAGCAATTCGGAAATTCGGCGGTTGCAGGAGCCTTTAGGTGAGCTTTCACAATTTTTTGGCTGAACATGCACGCTTCGATGGTCATATCTTTCTCTTGAGCCGCTTTATCAAGTGCGGCCTTTTCTTCGGGCGATAGACCTAGACGCCACATGAAATAGATGAACCCTATCACTATGAACGGCAATAATAGCAGGAGACATCCCAAGTTCTCTTTTTTTTGATCCAATTTTTTCTTAACTGGGGAACCGCAAAAGGGGCACGTTGGTGCGCCGGGACTTACATCTTTTCCACAATCCGGGCACTTGATGAGTATTGTAGTGGGACTTTTCGGGGGCGGTGGCGGGAGCGCCCTTGTGTGTTCACTAAGCTCAGGGACATCTTCAACCAGCTTCCAATCCGAAAAACGATCGCACCACACATATAAGTGTCGCGGGTTGTCGAGAGTAGCAAGCGTTGCCTTCAACTCAAGAATGCTCAACGGTCCGACTTGGCCATCTCGATCGGCGTAGTACCAGACGTCCGACATAATCAGCTCTCAACCTATAAAATGCGGATCGCCGACGGGATATCGTTCCGGCCAACTAAACCGGAATAGACCGGCTATAGCCAGTGGTTTAATAGCCTACGAAATGCCCGCCTTACCATATGAATGGGCGAGCACTCGTGGCCTGGAATTTACGGCGGATCAGGGTCAAACGCGGGCTATCGCAGGAGCGGCTCGCTTATGATGCCGACGTTGACCGCTCATATGTCGGTGGTCTTGAACGCCAAGAAGAAAATCCAACGGTGGACGTGCTGGATCGCTTAGCCAAAACCCTCGAGATTTCGATTTCTGAGCTTTTCAAGGAGCCTCGCCCGGGCGCAGCAATCCCCAAGCCTCTGCGAGGCGGACGACGGCCGTCGCGATAGGAAGCGATTCGTTTGAGACCGCACCGTCGCCGCAGTTGGTGTCCGGCGCCGACGTCGAAGCGGTGATGGTCAAGATCAAGGGTGAAAATCACCCTGGTTCCTGTAACGTAGCGACCATCGCTGGAGCGCGCCCGAAACCTCAAAGATGACTATTTGCTCGCCAAATAACGTGCGACTCCCGCGGCAGCAGGGTGACGCTCAGCATCAAGCACTCACGTACTTCTTCGAGGGATCTGCGCTCAGCCATGCCGCCAGCTTCGACCAGCGCCGCCGGCCCGAGACGTTGCGCACCGCGATGGCAATGGCTTTCTTCTGGCCGACCAAAACGACCAGCCGCTTGCCGCGCGTGACGCCGGTATAGAGCAGATTACGTTGCAGCATGGCGTAGTGCTGCGTCATGACCGGGATCACCACCGCTGGGTACTCCGACCCTTGGCTCTTATGGATGGTTGCGGCGTATGCGGGCACCAGGGTGTCGAGTTCGCCGAAGCTATAGGTGACTATGCGCTCGTCAAAGCTGGCGGTGAGTTCGCCTTCATCATGCTCAACCCCCGTCACAAAGCCGATGTCGCCGTTATAGACCTCCTTGTCGTAATCGTTCTCGATCTGCATGACCTTGTCACCGGGGGCGAAGGTCCAGCCGAACCGTTCCACCTTGCGATCGCCGGCAGGATTGAGTGCGGCCTGAAGTTCGATGTTCAAGGACCGTGCGCCTACGCCGCCGCGGTTCATCGGGCAAAGCACTTGGATGTCGCAGATAGGATCGAAACCGAACCGCCGTGGGATTCGCGTCTTCACCAACTCGATGATGCGGCCAACGGCACTCTCCGGATCATCCGCTTGCACAAAGTAGAAGTCGCTCCCAGCTTCGGGTGTGCTTAGATCGGGGATAATGCCCTGGTTAATACGATGGGCACTGGTGATGATGCGGCTCTGTGCAGCCTGCCGGAATACTTCGGTGAGGCGCACGACCGGCACGGCGTGTGATGAGATTACGTCGGCCAATACTTGGCCCGGTCCGACCGAAGGAAGCTGGTCGATGTCGCCAACGAGCAAGAGGGCGGCCTTGTCTGGTACGGCCTTCATGAGCGCCTGCATCAGCATGACGTCGACCATGGAGGTCTCGTCGACGACCAACAGGTCACAATCGAGCGGGTTGTCTTCGCCGCGCTTGAAGCCGCCGCCCTTAGGGTCGACTTCGAGCAGCCGGTGGATTGTCTTCGCCTCAAAGCCGGTTGCCTCTTTCATGCGCTTGGCCGCGCGGCCGGTCGGTGCGCAGAGCAAAAGTTTCACTTCCTTCGCTGCGAGTATGCGCAGGATGGCATTGACGATCGTCGTCTTGCCGACACCGGGTCCGCCGGTCATGACCAGCACCTTTGACATCAGTGCGAGCCGGATCGCGGCCACTTGGCTTTCCGCAAGAGCAAGGCCGATACGCTGCTCGACCCATGGCAATGCCTTGCCCGGATCGATCCAGGACCAAGGCAGCTTGCCGTTCGCTAGGCGCATGAGCCGATCGGCAATGGTGCGCTCCGCGCGATGCAGGCCGGCCAGAAATACACAGGGCGTTTCGCCAACGCGGTCGGCGATCACCGTGCCTTCCTGGAGCTCGAGGTCGAGAGCCGTGCGGATGAGTTGCTGCGACACCTCGAGCAGCTTCTCCGCCAGCGGGATAAGTTCGTCGGTCGGCAGGCCGCAATGGCCCTCGTCCATCGCGTCGGTCAGCGCATAGGAGATACCCGCGCGGACCCGCACCATGGCGGTCTTCTCGATGCCGAGCTTCATCGCCATGGCGTCGGCCGTCCTAAAGCCGATGCCGCGGACATCGCGTGCCAGGCGATACGGGTTCTCCGTCATGACCTGGATGGCGTCAGCACCGTAGGTCTTGAAGATCCGTACTGCCCGCGCCGTGCCGACGCCGTGGCTGTGCAGGAAGACCATAATTTCCCGCACCGCCTTCTGCTCGGCCCACGCGGCGACGATCCGAGCCGCGCGCACCGGTCCAATGCCGCCGACCTCTCGTAGGCGATCGGCCTGCGTCTCGATGACCTCAAACACCTTCTCGCCGAAGGCGCGCAGCAGCTTCTTGGCGTAGGTCGGGCCGATGCCCCGGATCATGCCGGAGCCAAGGTACTTCTCGATGCCCTCGATCGACGTGGGCTCCGTGGTCTTGAGAAACCGGGCCCTGAACTGCTGGCCGTGGGTGCGGTCGTTGACCCAGTCCCCTGATGCGGTGATCCACTCGCCGGCCGCTATTGTGGCGGCATGCCCCACTACGGTGACCAGGTCGCGGTGGCTCCGCGCCTTGACCCGAATGACACAAAAGCCGTTCTCGGCGTTCTGGTACGTGACGCGCTCGACCAGCCCCGCCGGCACCTCTCGATCGGAAGGATGGGGCTGCGTCTTCATGATGCCCGGCGCCTGGTGTTTAATTGTCCGGTCTCGGTAACGTAGTCGTGCAGCCGAAGAACCGAAAGTGACGCTTCTGGCTCAAGGCCGCCTGCCATAACCTCAGCAAAGCGCGGCCTGTCACCGCTCGGTCGGCGGGCCGCCACGGCACGGCGCTAGCCTACGCCGCGCTCAACGGCTGGCCGGAGGCCATCGCCTGGCTGCTCGACCACCGTGCCGCCATCGACAAGCGGTGAGGCTATCGCGGCGCGAAGATCGCGACCCCCTGCATTGCGCGGCGGCCTGGGGGCGGGCAGCGCCGTGCTGCCGAGCTGCCTGTCGCGCGCGGGGGCCGACCCTCAAAGCGATACACGATGACTACAAGGTCACAGCGGCCGGCTGGGCCGACCATTTTGGCTACAAGGACGTCGAGGCGTTCCTGCTCGGCGCCGTCAAGACGATGGGAGCCTGACCCATGGCCACGCCGACCCCGGATTTGATCCCCACGAATCACACCACGGCAAGGCAAAGGGCCCACATAAGGAAGGGCCGATCGCTGTCCGTGAGACAAAAGTGCGTGTTAGACCATCGCTTTCCTGCGGGGGATTGGTGCCAATAAATAGTTAGAGATCAATCGGTTCGCTGGGGTGCGGCGATGAAATGTCTTTTGTCCGAAACCGTGTCCGCGGACATTTGACGGACAATCGTGATGCGCGGGTGTCCAACGTGGCGAGTCTCACACGTCTCGCGCCCAACCAGCACGTCCTCTTCTGCGACCACGTGGAGCGCTGCCCATCAAAACGTGATTTCGTCACTTACTCGAACATCTGCTTTACGCCTGGTCCCACCCCATTCAAAGGACTCAACGATCAAGCAGTCAGCATCAAGGCTGATGTCAGCAATTGGCAGGAGATCACGGAGTGGGTCCCCAGTATCGCGCCTTAACTGCATGGCGCAGATGCCCTTTTCCGTGTCGTTGATCGCTAAGAGGAAAACCAGCTCACGCTCTTTTTCCCTCGCATACACCAGCGCATACCCTCTTCGTGAGCCGACTGCTTCGACCCTCCGCATAGCATCTTTCAGTATCGTTTCTAACTGGGCCAAGCCGTTTGCAGCGGGCAACTCAATTGCTGCTCGGAACTCATCGACGACGGCTACAACACGTGTCTGGACCGAACCAAACATGTCGTAATCGGCAAAGGCATCGATCATAGCGGAATCTATCAGAAACTGTGGCGTTAGGTCCTGTAACACGTAGCGTCTCCATGTTTAGCGAACCACAGCACGCTGGTGCTTGGTTATATGAGTGCTTCTGACGCAAAGTGACTCAATCCGACTTCGCATTCTTGCGCGTCCTCTGAGCTACGTCTTCTGCAAACTTCCTCAACCTTCTTTCCCGGTCCTTGTCAGCTCGAGCCGACAAGGCCGCCGAGACAGTCCGGGGTCCTGGGCCTAGGCCTCGCCGTTTTATCTCCTTCTGTATCCTTCGGGTCGTTTCGGGCGAGAACGGGCCGCCACTCGGCGCCCGTAAGCCCTTTTCATTAAGGCGCTTCGCAATCTCAGCGTTGCCGTGATGACCCGCCTTCCGGATTTCCGCGATGATTGGAGCCAAATCTCTAATAACATCATCGCGCCGCCGGGATCGCGGATGGGGCGATGTCGATAGTGAAGTTACCAATGATGTCGCGGTGGATATCGGCGTCGCGGTTGTCTGCGTGCCCGAGGCAGGCGTTGGTGCGATAGCAGCTGGTCGCCGCTTAACAATTATAGACATGCCTGACCTCCTTTTTTGACCCAAAACCCATTTACTCTTCCAAAAGATACAGTGCTCACGCCGTCTCTTTCTCTTGCAGATCGTTGCACCCCAAACCCCACTCCCACCGTCTCCCAAGAAATTCCGAGGCTAAATGCTTAGGATGCGGCACCGCCACGCCACAAACTAGTCGCAATCAATCCCGCCAAGACCTCCAGTGTTCTCGGGTGCCCTCTTGGGAGGGTCTAAGCATCTTTCGTTTTTCCTCCTCCCCATGAGAAAACTCAACCGCGAGGCCGTAGCTCTTTATGAGTCCCGTGATGGAAGGTTCCCCCAAAAAGAGGCGGCGATCCCGGTGCTGCACAAAATGTCGATAATGGTCCCACCGACTCACGCAATCGCGAATGATCGACGTGATTGAAACCTTGTCATCGTTGTAGTGTGCCATCATGGTCAGAAGATCGATGAACAGGCAGGCTTTGCTTTTGGCCACGTCGCCCCACTGCGGATGCGAGTAACTCGGATCATATATTCGCCGTGCCTCCATATAGGCCTTCTCCACGTCACAGATCGTCACCGGCGGATCGGGATTATTTCGATACCAGCCCGGCCTGAATTTTTTCCCGTCGTCTTGTCTCTTACCTGCTGAAGCCATCTTTCTCGATCTCCTCCTTCCTGAAACTTTTTTTGACCTGAGCTTGCCTGTTTCGCGCGTGTCGCGCGCTCGAAGCGCGCGCACGCACCTTGCGTCTTTTAAGCTTATTTCTTTAGCCTATTTCTAGAATCTTTCTTTAGGTGTCCGCTCAGGCGGATCACCAATTCTGCCCCTGCGGACGGGCGTGACCCGCTCAAGCGGCTAAGGCAGCCGGCGCTATCGGATTTCTGATTGTCCGCTCCCATCGTGAACATCATGCCGATTTTACCTTTGTCTTGGTCTTCACCGGCGGGCGCTTTTTTACGAACATCTTGACCTTGATTGCGGCCGTCTTGGTCACGCGGAAGGCGGTGAACGGTCCGTACACGTACACCAAGGCGAGGGGCACCTTCTGGGTTTTTACGTAGCCCAGCGACTTCAATATCGCCAAAGCACGATCGTATTGGTGCCTAGTCAGACGTGTATCCCGACAGAGCTTTTCTCGAGGACGGACGTACCAGCGTTGTCCCGCAAAGGTGAGCTGCGAATAACGACCCAGCATGATCATCCTGAAGAGCAATAGCCCGGCGGCGAGATCGTCGTTGCACATTGCGATGCAATCGAAGACGTTGTGCCGAACGATCTCAAGACCGTCTCCCGGAGGCGGCTGCGGGACTTCGTCAAGTGGCTCAACGTCGTCTATTGCTATTCCGCCCTTTAGCATCTGGGTCATGGCTTCATCGGCCGCGACCTCATCGGCTATCGCCTGACCCATCGCTGCCGCGATCTCAGCTTCTTCCTCTTCAACACTCTGGGGGGCCGGTACGCCCTTGTCGTGCTTGTTCATGGCCACTCCTTGGCTCGCGAGAAAACAAGGAAGACGAGCTCGACGGCGACCGCCAGGTAAGAAGTGGTTGCATTTTTTGCCTGCATAAATCGAATGATTTCTGTGCCGGTAAAGATCGTTGACTCTTTCTACCGGCAAGAATCGGAGGTCTTTTGTACCTGGCGAAAGGGGTTGGTTACTGGAGGTATCGAACCAACTTCCAACTTCTTTGAAATTGATGAGTTTCCAACCAAAAGTGGCCGCTAAAATGCCCCGCCGCCCCGCCCGAATTACCCAAGCCGACATTGCACGCGCCGTGCGGGCGGCGAAACAGGCCGGTGCCGACTATGTTGAGGTCCGGCCGGATGGAACCATCCTGGTCAAGTTGTCCCCAGATAACCCGTCTCAGCGTCCAGCGGCTCTTGAGCCCGAGCGGGAAATCGTTCTCTGATGGACCACATGCCTCATCCACGGCCCCCGCATCTGCACCGGCAGACTACGCGCCACGGCAAGACCGTTTGGTACGTGCGGGTTGATCACGGCCCTCGCATTCGCATTCGTGCGGCCTACGGCACGGCAGCGTTCGACGCCGAGTACCGGGCGGCACTACAAGGCGAGCGCCCTCCCCCTGGCGGTAAGTGCCGCGAGGGGACGCTGGCGTGGCTCTTGGAGCGCTACCGGGAGACTTCCGCATGGAGAGACCTGTCGATGGCAACGCGCCGCCAGCGCGAGAACATCTTTGCCGGGGTCATCGCGAAAGCCGGCTCAGAGCCATATCGGGCGGTCGACCGCAAGAGCATTACGGCGGCGCGTGATAGACGCGCGGCAACGCCGGCGCAGGCCCGCAACTTCCTCGACGCCATGCGTGGGCTATTCCGTTGGGCACTTGAGGCCGATCTAGTCAGAGTCGATCCGACTGCAGGCGTAAATAACCCAAAGCGCAAGAAAGGCGCGGGCTTTCCGATCTGGTCCGAGGATGAGGTTGAGCAGTACCAGCGGTACTGGCCCGTCGGAACGAAGGAGCGCGTCTGGATCGACGTGCTACTCTACACCGGGCTGCGGCGGGGCGATGCCGTAGCAGTTGGTCGTCAGCATGTGCGCGACGGGATTTGCACATTCCGCACCGAAAAGAGCGGCGAGACCATCACCGTCACCATCCCGATACTGCCGATTTTGAAAGCCACGCTCGTCGCGGGGCCAACCGGGGAACTCGCCTTTATCTGCGGGAGTCGCGGCAAGCCGCTGACCAAGGAAAGCTTCGGGAATGTCTTCAAGGATGCCTGCGTATTGGCGGGGATACACGGCAAATCAGCACACGGATTGCGCAAGGTCGGCGCAACGCGCGCCGCCAACAACGGTGCCACCGTCAGTCAACTTGAGGCGCTGTTCGGTTGGAGCGGCGGCGGCATGGCGTCGCTATACACGCGCAATGCCGATCGTGCGCGGCTCGGCAAGGAGGCAGCCGGACTGCTGGTGCAGAACGATTTGGCAACTGCTATTCCCTCACCTGACCAAAAGGTGAGGGAGAGAACGTAGATATTCCAGCAATACCAGTAGCTTAATTTTGGGATGGTGCGGCCGAGAGGACTCGAACCTCCACGGGTTGCCCCGCTAGCACCTCAAGCTAGTGCGTCTACCAATTCCGCCACGGCCGCATGTGGATGGAACGCGCGCCCGGCTGGCGCGCCGGCGC
>Ga0181521_10003422_pt1 | contig 18670 bp, 15 predicted proteins | sample PEATcosm2014_Bin_32_FD_119764 | JGI IMG/M metagenome (GOLD analysis project Ga0181521, IMG submission 119764) | Peatland microbial communities from MTU Mesocosm Facility, Houghton, MI, USA - PEATcosm2014_Bin02_60_metaG | ecosystem: Environmental > Terrestrial > Soil > Wetlands > Peat | place... | reverse complement strand
TCATTGACATGATGGACCAAGTCACGGCTCCGCCGAACGAATACAACGACTTTCTTCGCCACAATCTCGACTTCACCGATCCTTGGTGGCAGGCCTTCGACTACGTTCCGGAGGGGGCGCAGATCGACGCGCCGGCGCTGTTTATAGAGAGCTGGAATGACTTTCCGGCAAGTGCGACTCTGTACTTGCGTGGCATGTTCGAACGCACGGCAGCGACGGCGGCGGCGCGGAATAATCAATTCATCATCATTGCGCCCGGTCCGCATTGCACTTCCGAACGCATGACGGCCAGCGAGCACATCGGCGATCAGGACGCTGGCGATCCGCGATTTGGCCACCTCGACCTGTACCTCAAATGGTTCGCGTACTGGCTGAACGGCGACAAGAACGGCATCACCTCCATGCCGAAGGTGCAGTATTACGTTCTCGGCAAGAATACGTGGCGGGCCGCGAACGAATGGCCGATTCCCGGGACTCACTATGAGAAGTATTACCTGCATAGCGCTGGCCAGGCCAACAGCCATGCTGGAGACGGGGTGCTGTCCTTGGCGGCGCCCGGCGACGAGCCGGCTGACAGGTACACCTACGATCCAGACGCGCCGGCGCCCTCCCTCGGAGTGAACGACTATACGGGCGCCAAGCCGGTCACTGACCAACGGCCGCTGAGCGCACGGGAGGACGTCCTCGTGTACACGTCAGCACCTTTGCCTCACGGTGTTGAAATGACGGGCGATATCGACGTCGTGCTGTACGCCTCATCCTCTGCCCTAGACACCGACTTCATAGCGAAGCTCGTCGACGTGTACCCCGACGGAACAGCGCTGAACATACGCGAGAACATTCTGCGTGCACGGTATCGAAACGGGCGCGGCCAGCCCGCCGCGCTCATGCAGCCCGGCACGGTCTATCGCTTCGCGCTCCGCCTCGGTGCCTATAGTCTCTATTTCCGCCCGCAGCATCGGCTTCGCTTGCAAGTGACGAGCTCGAGCTTCCCTCGCTACGACCGCAACCTCAACACCGGGGGCCGCAACTTTGATGAGACCGTCGGTGTGGTCGCCAGGAATCGCGTTTACCACGATCGCCTGCACGCCTCATATTTGCAGCTACCGATCATTCCGGAGTAACGATTCGTGCGACGCGATGACTGGGACAGATCACGTAAGGCATCGCGTCGGCGTTAGTGGCAGCGCGATCGGCAGCAGCTAGGTCGCATTCACTCTCAGTCGGGCCCTCGTAATCTCCATTCACGAGCCAGAGGCGAAGCGGCACAGGTGCAAGGAGTGGGGCGTAGCAATGGAACTCGCGCTGCGATGAGTCGTCATGGGGCCTTTAGGGACTTTCATTTGGTGGCCCCGAGGCGTTCGCGGCGGTCTACGCAATCGCGACGGTGCACACTTCCGATATGCAAGAAACTCAGTGAATTCTGCGTGTGCTCCCCGGCGCTTGTGGAGTCGATTACCGGTAACGTCGGGCGCGACCGCGCGAGCACGACCTGCGGGTCTGTTGCGCGAGCGTGATCATGCTTTGATCGGCCTGATGACCCATCGGGATTCGATACGCCGAGGCTCGTGTCGTGAACGCCAACAGCAACGGGGCCCAGATCGTCGCCCCTCGACGAGGAGGAACGATGCGCACCTTAGTTATTACCGGGGCGGGCGGCGGTTTGGGCAAGGTCACTGCCGAGCGTTTTGCTAGTCGAGGGGACCGCGTGTTTGCATGTGATGCCGATGAGGGTGCGATCACGCGCCTGCGGATGGCAGGGACCGTCGCCTGGGCCGACGTGGTCGACGTGTCCGACCGCCGGCAGGTCGACAGGTTCTTTGCGACGGTGAGAGCAACCACGCAGCGTGTCGACGTGCTTATCAACAATGTTGGCGTGGCGGGCCCGCACGCGGCATTGGAAGACATCGATCCGGGTGACTGGAGCCGCACGCTTGATGCGAACTTGAATGCCGCATTCTGGACTAGCCGTCAGGTACTCGGTGGGATGAAGCGCGAACGGTCAGGCTGCATCCTCAATGTCTCGACCACGTCGGTGCGAACACTGCCGTCTGGTCGGTCACCATATATCGTGTCGAAGGCGGCGCTTGAGTCACTTACGTTAGCAATCGCTAGGGAGGCCGGCCCATACAACGTGAGATGCAACGCCGTCAGGCCGGGTCCGATGGACAACGAGCGTCTGAACCGTGTCCTGACGCGCATTGCGGAGCAGAGGCATCTGTCGATCGAGACGGTGGAAGCGGAGCAACTCCAGTTTGTCTCCATGCATTCCAAAGTGGCGATGGATGAAGTGGCCGCAATGCTGCATTATCTGGCTTCGGATGCAGCAGCACATGTCACGGGTCAAGTCATAGCCGTGGACGGGGACGTCCAATGGGAGGCATAGTCGGGGGCGGCCGTAGACCCGGGTGGCTCACGGACATGTGCAGGTGGAACTCATGGATCACGGCACCGACATACGCACGCTCGGGGCGTCTGGTCTAGGCAAGATCGCAAAGCCGCATCTTGTCGCCTAGGAGGTCGTTCGCGGCGCTGAGGTCGTCGTTTTGGTCGATCCGCGCGCAAAGCATCGCACAGAAATCTCCGCGGAATGCGGCCTGCATGGACTTACGTCCACGGCAGTCGTGCTCGGCGAATAGCGGCCCGCAGTGCAGGGCGGCGCGTCGACACGGCGAACCGTCGGTCAGTCGAGCAGCGTGATTACCGGGGCTGCGACCCAGACGGGGCCGGTGGCGCCCGCCGGCCGACCGCCAGCCAGGTTACCAGTCCGAATGCTGCCCAGAGGCCGATCAGCTTCCATTCGAGCGGAACGGAGGCTTCCGACCGCAGCAGCGGCTCGACCACGGCGACGCCGATCATTAGGCACGCGGCAGCCAGCGCAACGACGATTGTTGCCGTGCCCCCCGGCACGACGAACGACGGCGTCTCGAGCGCGAGCTGCCGACGTCGCAGGAGCACGAGCAGGCACAGGACGATGCTGAGGGCAAGACAGATCGCGACCATGTTGACAATCGGCAAGATCGCCGCGCGGCCGAGAAGCGGACCGGCGAGGCTGAGGCCGGTTATCAGTAGTACTGCCGGTCGCGGGGCCCCGTCGCGCGGATGCAGCTGCGCAAGGATCCGCGGCACAAACCCTTCGCGCGCCTGGGCGACCACAAGTCGTGTGCCGATCCAGGCGATCGCATTCCAGGTCTTCAGCACCGAGACGAGCGCGATGACTACGACGACGGTGCCGAGCACGCCGCCCGGAACCAGCGCCGCGAACGCTGCGACAGCCGGCATGTCGAGCGAGAGAAGGTTCTGCCACGGGACGGCGGCCGATGCCGACAGAACGATTCCGCAGTAGGCGAGGACACCGACAAAGATCCCGCCGACCATTGACATCACCGCTGCTCGGACTGAGAGCCCGGACTGCCGCTCCTCGATCGCATGAAGCGCGGTCTGCCAGCCGTTCAGGAAGAACGCGCAGGTAGAAAACACCCACAAGATTCCAGAGGCGATCGAGTGCGCTGCCGTCGCGCGGAACAGCGGGTGCCAATGGGCAACCGAGCCGAGCCAAAGTCCGGCGGCAACCAGCAGGGCGAGCGCCACTAAGAATCCGAGGGTAACGAAGTTCTGGAAACGGATCGCTGATGCTACGCCGACGAAGTGCAGCGCACCGATCAAGAGGACGCCAAGGAGCCCGACAATAAGCCCCCCCGCGTGAACTGCCGAATCGCCAACCGTGTACAGCGTAGGCCCCTCGAATCCCGGGGCCAGCACGGCGAGGAGTGAGGTCAGAACGACCGCCTCGAACGCACAAATCGACACGGCATACAGGGTTAGAAACCAGCCGACCAAAAACGCTGGCAGGCGACCTAGGGTCCGGAGTACGTAAATGAACTCGCCCCCGAACGTGGGGCAACGAGCGACCAGTTCGCCATAGCAGATGGCGATCAACATCATCGCAAGTCCGCCGAGTATGAATCCCGTGATCGTCCCGCCCGGTGCGGCGGTCCTAAGCCACTCGCCGAGCACGATGACCCAACCGGAGCCAACCACGGCCCCAATTGCGAGTGTGAAGTAGCCGAGCCGGCCGACTGCGCCGCGCCGGGTCACGCCGGCCGCGTCCGCATCGATGCGGCGAGTCGAATCGGAGCCAGCAGGGGCCGCGGGCCTGCGATGCATGACGATCTACGCAAACGCAGCATCCGCCACTGGGAGCCCGAGTGACGCACGGACAGCCATGACGGCGCAGTCAATACCCACGGCCGTGTCGGCAGCTTCTAGGAACGAGCGCCAGCCGGGCGGGCCGCGCGTGCCCCTGTGCTCCAGGCTATCGTGCAACGCCACAAGCGCGGCACCGACGCCACCTAGGAACGGTAACAGCCCGAGCGCGAGAGGCAGTCGAAGTCCGCGAACAGAGCCCCCCACGCCATGGCGCACAAAACCGCGGCGTGGCCCCGCCCACAGTTCGTCGCCGCGGGACTGGTGTGCCGTCTCGAGTGCCGACCAGCGCCGCTCGAGGTAGATGCGCAGCTTTGCGATACCCGCATCCGGCATCGCCAACGATGGCGTCGGGTACTCCAGCGGGACCTCAGGCACAATGTAAACGGAGCGGGACACGAATCCGTCGGCGTTCTGCTTCCGGCGCGCCGACGCGCTGGACGCCTTTTCCGTTATCTGCTTCCCTGGATACGAAGCACCGCGATACCTGCCGAACGCGTGCAGGATTGACATCCCAAGGCATTCTTGATGTGATCACACGATAACCTATCACAGGAAACAGTGTTTCGTCTCGTGGCTCTGTACCTTCCTGGCATCCAAAGCGCGGCTGTGCTGCTGTTCGTCGCCCGTCGCACGGATCGTGCGAGGCCGCGAGTTCCCAATGCCAGCGAATATACTCGAACCTTCCTAGGCTTTCGCCGTCACTCGAGAACCCGATGAACCCATGGGCCGCGCCGACGCGAGCACCGACGACAGCGGTCATCGCGGCGCCGCTCAGCTGGCCGACGCAAAGCTGGCCACGCGTCGTACCGGAGGCGGTTGGCCTGGCGTCCGAGCCGCTTCTCGCGCTCGACGCGGATTTCCAGGCGGGCGCAGTGCCGTTGGTCGACAGCTTTCTCGTTATCCGCTGCGGCATGATCGCTTTCGAGCGGCGCTACGCCCATGACTACGAGGTGATCTATCGAAAGGAAGCCCACGAACGCGGGCCGCTCAATGCGCATCTGACGGGCCCGTATAACTATTTCGATCCGGCGACGCACCCCTACTACCACGGCACCGACGCCCATACGATGCAGTCGGTGTCGAAATCGGTTACCTCGGCGGTGATCGGGGTCGCAATTGCTCGCGGCGACTTCAAGGCCTCACTCGACACGCCGGTACTGCGGTATTTTGACGTGAAATCAGTCCGCAACGTCGATGCTGCGAAATGGCGCATGACGCTGCGCCACGTGCTAACGATGACGACCGGCCTCGAGTGGAACGAGGACACTCCCTACGACGATCCGCACAACGGCTCGAGCCTGATGGAAGCGACGCGCGACTGGATCGGGTTCGTGATCGACCAACCGATGGCGTGCGAGCCGGGCGCGAAGTTCGCGTACAGCAGCGGTGCGACCGAACTGCTGGCGCACATCTTTAAGAGGGAGACCGGTCAGGACATTGAGCACTTTGCGGGCCGCTACCTGTTTGCGCCGCTCGGCATCCGCCACTATCACTGGAAACGAACACCGCTCGGCGTCGTCGATACCGAGGGCGGGCTTTACCTTAGCAGCCAAGATCTCGCCAAAATCGGCTACCTTTACCTGCACGATGGCGTCTGGGATGGACGCCGGCTGCTTTGTTCCGAGTGGATCAAGGAGTCGCTCGCACCGCATGTCGACGTTGGCGGTGGCTGGAAGTACGGTTACCAGTGGTGGCTCGCAGCTTATGGCCCAGGCCCGCGATACGCTTGGGCCGGACGCGGCCTCGGGGGCCAGCTCCTCCTGGTGTTTCCCGAGGACGATCTTGTAGTCGTCGTCACGGCGTGGCACATCCGCGATCCGACGCCGTACACCTTTTCGGTCATCGAGAAGCTTCGCCCGGCCGTGCGCGACTTCCACTGCGAACCCACCGGCTGCTGATGCACGAGCGGGGCCCGGCCAGTCAGCGACGCAGATGTTCCGGGGACAATGCCCCTGCATTCGCGGTCGGGAGGGAGGTGGGTTCCAAGGACGGTGGTGACCGGGCTGACCTTGCAGTGCATTCCGCTAGCCCAAAGTGGTCCGCGAGGTACATCGACATTCCCTCGAGGGTGACGTGTCCGCACGGCGCAACGAAGACGCGTTGGAGCGGCTCCCGGCGGGCGCAACGACCTGTCTCGATGCGCCAGAGGTCAAGGACGCCGTGCATCTTCACCGTAATCCAAGCCATGACGAGTGGTCAGGAGCGTAAGTGAGCGCGGTTGGGCGACGAGCAGTTATTGACAATGACCGCGATGAGAACCGAACCCGGTCCCGTATCGAGAAGCAGCCGTTGTTGCCGCCCGTGGCGAAGTCCAAACAATCAAGCTCCGTCTCGTGATGCGGCGACCAACTCACACCGGACGCGTGTAGGACATTGACGCGGGCCATTAGACCGTCTACCGACTCGCCGGCCACCGACGAGGCAGCCGGACACCGGCTGCGCAAAGTGCTCGGTCTCCGCGATCTGATTCCGATGCAGATTCTGATCGTTTTCGGCGCCGCGTGGAGCGGTACCGCCGCTCATCAGGCTGGTAGTCACGTCAGTTTCTGGCTGCTCGGCGCGTTGTTTCTATTCCTGCCCGTCGCTGCGGTCGTCCAGTACTGCGTTCAGATCTGGCCGTTCGAAGGCGGCGTTTATCAATGGACCAGGCACGCCTTCGGACCCTTCGCGGGCTTTTTGAGCGCCTGGAACCTGGGCGCCTGGGTCCTGTTGATCGTTTCGAGCCTTGGTGTTTCTACTGCGAGTGGGCTCAGCTATGCGTTCGGGCCGCGCGCCGCGTGGATGGCGGAAAGCCACGCGGTCATTTTGAGTCTCAATGTGAGCTTGTTCGCGTTGATATTCCTCATGAGCGTTCCGGGTCTGCGCATCGGACGGTGGGTCTCCCATTTCGGGACGTTTGCCACGCTGTTTGTCGCCGGTTTGCTAATCGTGCTACTGGTTGCTCATCCTCACGCCAGCCACGCCCATCCTCATGTGTCGCCGCAGCATCCGTTCTCACTGCAGCTCCCGGCCGTCACGCTGGTCAGCCTTAACCTTTTCAGCAAGATTGCGTTCAACGGGTTCACAGCCCTGGAGCAGGTGGCCGTATTCGCCGGCGAAACCCGCAACGCAGCACGTTCGATACTGCGCTCGGCGTGGATCGCCGCCCCGATCATCGCCTTGATTTACATCCTGATGACAGGGTCTCTGCTGACGTATACACGCGCCGACGACGTCGACCTCGTCAACCCGATCGCCCAAGTAATCGCGACCGCGTTTGGCGCCGGCGTCTCGACGGGCAACGACGTCGATTGGGGTTCCCTCTTTGGCCGCGCAACGATCCTCGCGCTGACTCTGGCCTTGATCGCTCAGTTTGCCGTCTACATTGCTGAGACCAGCCGTCTGCCGATGGTTGCCGCATGGGATCATCTACTGCCCGTCTGGTTCACACGTCTGCACCCTCGCTATGGCACGCCTACTCGTTCATTGGCCGTCATCAGCGTGCTCGCCGTCAGCTTTAGTCTTCTCGCGTCCTCCGGAACCGCCGCAAGTGAGGCGTTTCAATTGCTTGCGACGAGCAGCTTCGTCTGCTACGGGATCAACTATCTGTTGATGTTCGCGGTCCCGCTCCTCGTCGGCACGCGCCTCAGCCTGCGACCGGACCTTCGGCCCCCGCTGATCGTTCGTGTCGCTTGCGTCTGCGGGGCGTCGGTAACGGTGCTCGCGATGATCTTCAACCTCGTCCCGATTGTGAATGTTGCGCGCCCGTGGGTATTTGCACTCAAAGTCGGCTCTGCCGCACTAGTGATCAATGTGATCGGAGCTGTAATCTATTGGCGAGGCTCCCGTCCCAAACGCCGCTCCGGGTTCACGAGCTAACAATTCGGCCTGGCGAAATTGGTTACGCAGATCGGTATCGCAACGCGCAACCGACCTACCTGCTGCGAGTGCGCAGCGGAACAGTCTCCCACGAGTGTCTAGAGGGACCCTGCTCGTGCGCCACCGCGGTGGGATTCGCGCTCTGAATATTACTTAGTGATTCTCGGCAAATCAGGGCGTTAGTAACCAGAAGTTGGCGAAAGTATTCAGACCGGGAACGTTTCAATATTGTTATTAATCAGTATCTTACACTTGATCGACTGCCAGCCTACGAACCAGGGGGTCGGGAGTTCGAATCTCTCCGGGCGCGCCATCACATCAAGAACTTACGCCGTCGCGTTCAGCCTTGATGCGCCGAGCGTAGGGAATTCGTAGAACGAATCTCTACACGCTCAAGCGGCCGGTCGATTCGCCGGGCAGCGTCCGCTAGATGCTCCGGAGCCAAGTGCGCGTACCGAAGCACCATCTCGTACGACTTCCAGCCTCCCAGCTCCATCAGCTCGGGAAGACTCGTTCCCGCCATCACGTGCCAACTCGCCCAGGTATGGCGAAGGTCGTGAAACCGGAACTCCGAGATCCCCGCGCGACGCAGCGAACGGTCCCAAGCGGACCCAATCGCCACCATCGGCTGACCCTGAAACGTAAAGCACCACCGTTTGTCTTGGCTTTCTACACCGCGAAGGGCAAGCACTCCGGCGCGATTGAGTGGCACGCCTCGGCCTTCGCCATTCTTCGTGGTGCCTGGGTCCAGCCAAGCCACACGTCGTCCAAAATCTACACGTACCCATTCGAGTCGCAGGATCTCCGACATCCGGCAACCCGTTGCCAGCGCAAACTGCACCACCGGGCGCAGATGCTCCGGCAACGCCTCGTTAAGTCGATCCGCCTCCTCGCGAGTCAAGAACCGTACTCGACGCTTGGGTTCCGGCAGCATTCGCACGCGCGGAACCTTCAGCAGCCAACTCCAGTCCTGGCACGCCAGGTTGAGCACGCGGCGGACGACCTCTAAGGCACGATTGACGGTCGCGTTCGCTACCCCGTCTCTGTCCTTACGGTCGCGGATAAACGGCCACAGAGCGTCCATATGCACGTCCCGCAGCAACTTGTCCCGCAAGTACGGATCCAGCTTGCGGAAATGGTCCTTGTCGTCGACGAGGCTGCGCTTCTCTCGGTTCTCGTCGAGATACCGCAACACCGCTTCTTGCCACTTCCGCCGGCCGGGATCTCCGCGCCGCATCGTCTCGTACGCTTCGGCCTTGAGGCGAACTAGGTACTCTTCGGCTTCGCGTTCTCCCGTAAGCCGAGTGCTCTTGCATACTCGTCGGCCATCGGGGAGGACCACGTCGACCCACCAATACGGCGAGTCTTTTCGTCGATAGAGACCTCTTTCTCGGGCCATAAGGTTTGCTCCTTTATGGCCCGCCCTCGACCCGTATGCTCATCGAGCCAGGTGTCGAGGTCAACGCGGTCGTAGATGGTGCGGCGCCCGAGGCGGATCGCCCGCACGCCGAGCTTAAGAAACAACGAGATACCAATCCCGAGATACTCGGCGGCCTGACGCTGCGACAGGCACCGACGCAACGGCAGCGGCAGATGCGCAGCATTGTCGTCACTCGTCGTCATCGAATCGCCGCTGCAAAGGCTCAGTTTCGATTGTGAGCATGATCCGCATCGGCACGCGGAACGCAGCACCCGTACCAAACCGACGGGTCTTGTCCATGACTTTTCGCGCGACCTGACGGCTTGGTTCGAGCCCTGTTCGCTGCTGTCGGTTCGCCAGCACAAAGCCAGACATGCCAACTAAGTCCGCTAATGCTCGCCCCGTCTGAAACTCCCCGCACGTCGCCATATAGTCGGTTAGCGCGCCGATAAACCGATCAACGATTGCGTCATCCGACGGAGCTCTGGACTGGCGCAAGGCGCGCCGCGAGACGGGCGTTGCACAGGCAAAGTCCTCCGACGAAGTAATAGCCTTCCAGAACGGATGCGTATCCCACCGCGTGCGGGTCTCATCCCCGGCCGAAGGGATCGCGAGTCGGCACCATCGCTCGACGCCGTAATGCCACAGCGCCCCCGCGCGACTTAGCAGGTCCGCGGGTGTGGATACGCCAAGCTCGCGGAGAGCGTTTCGGCGAAGCTGCAACTCCACGCGCCACACGACCTCATTACCGTCCCAGCCATTTTCAAGCCACCGACGCTGCGCATGCACTTTCCCACTCTTCTGCATTTCCAATGGCTTGTCATAGACGCGCAGAAGCACGTCACCGCCGCGACCGATTGAATAGCCGCTACGCCGCCCCTGATCGCTGTACCGCGCGAGTCCGTGCGCCCTTGTCACCCACTGCCTATCGTCCAGGTCGGATAGGTCGCACGACGTCACGGCGTCCACGAACAGATCCGCGCGGCTGACGGAAGGCTCGCCAACATTGTCGGCCAGCTCCTCTATAGCCCTCCGAAGGTCGCCCACAGCCCTCTCCGGGCCGTAGGCAGCGAGCGCAGCACTCGACACCTGCATGTGGGCCAAGGGAATATTCTTGGATGTGGCCTTCGCCAGTTCGATTCGGAACCGCGAGTCCGTCAGAACATACGAGAACAGCCGAGCGCCTTTCGGGGATACCTCGAAGATCCAGTCGAGGAGGGGGTACTGAGCTAGTGATCGCAGTTCGGGATCCCACGACTGCGCCTGTTCTTTCAGAACCTCCAATAGGTTCTGCACGCCAACCTTGAGGGTCCCCGGATACGAAAGGTACAGGCTGTCGATGCCCGCTCCGACGATCCGCGCCCCATTGGACCCACCTGTATTGCTGTTAGCGGGTGCTGTGTTACTAGGTGGCGCACCCGCCAGGCCAAGGGCGGCCGCCTCCGGCGGCCCGCCCGCCGTCGCCGGCGGCGAGCCCGTCTCGTCAGACTTTTGCATGACTTCCGTCTCCGTGTAGATTGAACACGGATAAGGAAGCTATGCGCTGTCGATCCCGATGTGCACCACGCAACTTTGCGAGATTTACGTGGTTGTATCTTTGTCGAATCTCCGGAACTGCTCGCGGAGGTTCTTTCCGGCGTCGGCACTGTAGGCGGCGTATAGATTCAACGCGCCGCAGACAAGGTCCACCAGCTGCGCCGTGGTAATCGATTCAAGCGCACCGACATCCTTCAACATGCGGTGCATAAACCTCAGCTCTCGACTCTGCCTTCGCTTCACTGGCACCTTGGCTGCCAACAACCTCGCTACGTGCTTACCTTCTCCGACAAGCGCTCGAGCGGCGAGAATTGACGACCCCACCCGCGTCACGACAGCTAACGGATCGACCGTTAGAGCCTTACCCAGCGCCGACTTATTTCCCGCCGCCGCCGCGCTCAGTAGCTCATCAATAGTTAGCCCGTAATACTTAACGGCATCGAGGGAGTAGACCAGACTAAGCAGCGCTCCCACGAGTAGCGCCCGGGTGGCCCGATCCAACCCCACGAAATCGCCCACGCCCTGGTCCGGCTCACCTCTCATCGAGTCCATAAACGCTCGCGTCGGATTTTCCGCTTCGCTGGCAGCTCGCAGCTGACCGTCCAAACGCATTACCGCCGCGACGAACGCCACAGTACGCAGAAACGGCAGCTCGTAAAACCCCCACCAGTACAGCGCGTGCGGCGCTACAGCTAGCGCCAGCTTTCCGTCGGGCGGCCTGCATGCCCGCCTAATCTCGTCTTTCGCCCCGTCAATCTCACGCAGGAATGTCAGAAGCTCGTTGTAATGGCCGCTCGACAGCGGAAGCGCCTTTCGGGACTGACTAGGCATTCACACGACTATATCCGCGCAGAACCCAGAGACAAAACAGCGCAAACAGTGACAGGAGATCGAATCCGCCGCCACCGCCTTTCGCTGCGGGTTGCGGGCTTTCCGTTACCGTCGCGGCCGACCGAGCGCTCAATCCGCTCACCGACGATGTGCACGCCAGGGTGAACGTCAGCGTCAGTGGCGCTGAAACAGCGTACGCCTCCGTCACGATCTGGTTGCCGGTGAGCGCCTTGCTGCCGGACCAGCCGTCATTTTCACCACCGCCGGTCGCAGAGCAGCTCGTTGCATTGGTCGACGTCCAGGTAACCGTAGTGGATTGTCCCGAGGTGATCGATGCGGGCGATGCGGACAGCGAGACCGTTACGGCCGGCCAGGACACCGTAACCGTCGTTTGTACCACGGCCGTCTGCATGCCATCCGTGCAACTCAGTTGATAGGTGTACTTGCCTCCTGTGGTTTCGGTGATGGGCATCGAACCGGTTACCGGCTTCGGGCCATTCCACTGAGCCGAGCCGTCACCTGCGCTCGCAGTACACGTCGCGCCCGCCGTTCCCGACCATTGCAAAGTGAATGGAATACCGACGATGGCGGTCGGTGAGCTCGACGAGAGCGTGAGAGCGATCGCGCCTACACCGGAAAGCACTGCGGCGTATTGCGTTCCGGCTATGCTGACCGCCAGCTCACCCGACCATGTATCCGGTCCAGGCGGGGTAAAGGCGGTGTTGATGACGCATGAGGCACCAGCTGCCAACACAGCGCCGCAATTGTTTGTCTGTGAGAACCCACTAGACGTAGCAATGCCGTTGACCGGCACGGAGCCGGCGCCATTATTTGTCAACGACACTGAGCATTTCCCGCAGAGAGCCGTCTGAGGTGAGCTGGGTACCCCAATTGGTTCGTTGCCAAAATCGACGCCGGCCGGGGTAAGCATGATTGAGCTTGACGGTTGTAACACGTAAACATGTGTTTGCCCGGCGCCCTGTAGCGCGACCGTCGCGTAGATCGATCCGCTGTCGGTGATCAAGAGATCGCTGAGCGTGATGACGTTGCCGAGACCGATCAAAGCGTTGACGTCCGTCATGGTGCCGTTTGAATACAGGAACGTATGGCTAAACGCAGGGGCAGCGCCCTGCGCCGCTAGCTCCGAGGTTCCGACGACTTGACCGCTGTTGTTGATACTCGAAGCGTAAGTATTCAGCCCGCCTAAGCTGCCAAGCGCGACCGTAGTCCCCGCGCTGTAGATCCATGCAGAGACGTTCCCGTACGCATCTGCGCTGTTGCCGACCGCTTGGCCGCTGTCGTTGATTGAAGTGGGCGTAAAGCCGATGTTCGTTGTCTGCCCATTCGAGACCAGGAAATTCACGATTAACGGAGGCCCTCCTGTCGCCGGCGATTCTATGACCGCTCCCACCTCGCCGCTGGCGTTAATCGCTGTTCCATAGACCTGTGTATCGGCTTCGGGCCCGACGCCTGCCATCACCCCGTTTGTGTACAGAAATGCTTGAAACAGCTCACCCTGTGTTCCTGCGTTCTGTGAACCTCCGGTCACTTGACCACTGGCGTTGATGGCCAGTCCGGAGCTGGCGCCATCGGCGCCGATTAACGATCCGAGGTCGGTCATTGTGCCGCTGCTATAAAGGAAGGCATGGTCGATGACGGCGTTGTTCACCATGACGGCCGTATCGGAGGTGCCGGTCACTGCACCGGCGACGTTTATGGCTGATCCAGAACTGTTGGAGCCACCAAGCGTCCCAAGATCGGTCATTGTCCCGTTGCTATAAAGGAACGCATGAGAGAAGCCGCTCGGCAGCGAGAGGGATCCTGTTACCTGCCCAAGGGAATTGACCGCAGCTGCGTAAACTGACGCGCCCCCCGGCAACGCTCCGAGATCGACGAGTGCATAGTTTTGCGAATGCGCGGTGGTCGCGGCAGCGAACAGAGCTACAAGAGCGACAGCCAACTCTTTTGTGATTGTGTTCAATGGACTTACGCTCTAGTTTTGGCTGGTACGACCTCACCTCCGATGATTATCGTCCCAACGCAAGCTACCAGCGACCGAATAATGGCCGTCAGTTCAAGCGCCTTCACTGTCGCTCTTCGCCGACAACACACAACGGCGCCCTCGGAGGCAAGCGCGATATGCATAACCGTAGCCGAGTCCAAAATGTAGGGTCTAGACGGTGCTCGGCGAGCTTTGGCAACACATTAAGGGAGGGCGGGCCATCTAAGTGATTGAATTACAGAGCGCCACAAATTCTGGATGCCACTACGAACCAGGGGGTCGGGAGTTCGAATCTCTCCGGGCGCGCCAATTCCAACAGAGACTTAGCTCACTCCGTCCCGTTTTCATTGGCCACCTGTGCCAGATTTGTGCCGTGAATCGGCCCACTCACAACCTTCAAGGCGCACAGACGGTCCGCATAGGGCGCCAGGTGATCCGCTGAGAAATGCGCATAGCGCCGCACCATCTCCGCGCTTTCCCAGCCGCCTAGCTCCTGTAATGCGTGCAGAGGCGTGCCGTTCTGCACGTGCCAGCTCGCCCAGGTATGCCGCAGATCGTGCCAGCGGAACTCGGTGATCCCGGCTCGTTTGAGAGCCGAGTACCACGCCTTCGTACTGACCTGACGCACGGGTTTTCCCTTGAAGCTGAACACATGCCTGGGATGCACCCCTTCCTGGCGCCGAATGACCAGCACCGCTTCCGCGTTGAGCGGAACCGGGATAGCTTTTCGTGCCTTCGCTTGATCCGGGTGTATCCATGCGCGCCGCTGCACCAAATCAACTTGCGTCCACAAGAGACCGGTGACGTTCGCGCGACGAAGGCCCGTCGCCAGCGTGAACCTCGCCATGTCTGCCAACTGCGGCGGTAACACCGCCAGAAGCCGATCCGCTTCATCGCGCCCCAGAAACCGCACGCGACGTGTCGGCTCCTTTAGCATTCGAATCCGCGGCACTCGATCCAGCCATTCCCACTCGTTGAGGGCCTTCCTCAAAACGGCTCGGACGACTTCCAGCGTGCGATTGACCGTCGCATTACTCACTCCCTCGGCAACACGAGCATCGGTGATCCGATCGACAAGCCCGCGACTGATCTCATCCAGGTAACGACCACCGAGAAACCGGTCAAGCCACCGAAAGTGCATCTTGTCCGTTTCAAGCGTCGCCTTGTGGCCGGACTCCTTCAACCAGCGAACGACAGCCTCGTTCCACCCCCTGCGAGGCCGCTCATCGAGCTTGGCCGTTCGCCAAAGCTCTGCTTTCAGTCGGTCGTGATACTCCTGCGCGAGGGCTTTTTCGGAAGTTCCAGAAGATCGGCGTACTCGTTGTCCTTTAGGCCCAACGAAGTCGATCCACCAGACGCCTCCGCGTCTGCGAAGTGACATGTTTCCTCCTTACGAGATGTCACTTGCAGCGCTTGCCGCGGATGACCATAACGGGACCGCAGGTGTTCGGCAAGATCGTCCTCCAAAAAGACCCAGGAGCGCCCAATCTTGGCCCCAGGGATCCGACCCGACTTGGCCCGGCGACGAAGCTCTTCCGGGTGAACTCGCAGGAATGAAGCCGCATCGCTAAGCCCGAGCGTACGCACGCGCCATCACGACCCGCGAGAGGCCCGGCGATACGCGTGCTCCACCGCCCAATCGGGTAACGGCGGAGCACGCGTATCGCCGGATACGTTGCAAAGCGTGTGATATCGGCGGCCTTTAGCCTTCGCGCCGATCGCCAACGCTTCGGACGGACTGAGACACGTCCACTTTTCCTCCGCCGTCAGATGATCGTAAAGAATATCGGTCAACTCGCGCATAACCTTTTCGATGCCTAAGACATTCTCGCGAGCCATGTACGACGTGACCAGCGATTCCAACGTCCGCGCGAAGTAACGATTGGTCGGAGCACCATTCGGGCGCACCACACGCTCAAGCTTTCGCGAAGCTTCATCCCACGGAACCGCGGTGATCGCGGCCCACAGCGGGTGTAGCGGCCACCGACTCCGCTGCTCGTTTCTCTGGCTCGGGATGGTCAACCGAACAACGTCCTCGGTCAGATATCCCCACAACGACCCAAGACAGGGAAGAACGTCGTCGAGCGTGGTAAGACCGAATCGTCCGAGTCCTTCCCGCCGAAACTCTCCCTCTACGCGCCAGACCGAGTCCCACGGCACCCAACCATTTAGCTTCCAGATGTCATGCAAGAACCGCTTGCCGCTCTGCTTTTCTATTTCGAGTGTCTTGTCATAGAGCCGCAGCGAAACGGGATTCTTGTGGGAACCAATCTGCCAACCGCTGAACTTCGTACCGACGTAGTGGTTCGAGATCGACTGGATGTGAGTAACCCACGAGTCTCGGCTCCATGACTCCATGTCGTGATCGGTCGCGAAGTCAACCTCGAGATCGATGCGGCTTACTTTCGCCTCGTGCGAAATGTCCGCGATCGACCCCAGGAGCTTGCGCAGCTCGTTCTCCGCTTGACGCGGCCCGACCTGCACCAGGTACTCGCTCCGGACTTGGCAATAAGCGAAGGGGAGGCCCTGCCCGGACGTTCTTTGGGCCACCTTGAGGAAGAACGAACCGTTTTCTAAGACGTACGGGAAGTACCCAGCGCCCTTGTCTCGGACCTGGAAGACATCCGTTGCGATCTCGATCTGCCCTAGAGCCTGGTGCGAGTCCTCTCGACTCTGGGCAAAGGCCTTCCGCTCTCCCAAGAGCCGCTCAACGTCACGCTTGAGCGTGCCCTGATAGGAAAGTTCCAAGCTGTCCACATGCCGAGACAAGACCTGGAATCGCTTCTCGCTGCATGAATCGGATGCTCTGTTAGAGAGCGGCGCATCCGAACCGCGCATGACGGAAGCGGCGGCGACTCCGTCGCCCGCCGCAACCGCTTTCGCGGTAGCATCTCTGTGGTGACTCTCGGAAGGGGACTCCATGTCCCCTACATTATTCGATCAGCGCAGGGGACGTCAAGTACCCTCTCATGCGTCCTTCGTAATGCTTTGACGACCTTCTACGGCCGCCTCACCGCTGACCGCCTTCCAGAAGTTCGACAACTTCTTCGCAATTCTGAACCCGTGCGAACGGTCGGCACTCGGCCCCTCAGCAGGAAAGATCTCGCGAAGCCGGATCCCAAGAATCTCTTCGTACTTCGAAATCGTTTTCTTGCTATGCCCGAGAACGAGCGGCTTCCAGCCAATATGGTGCCCGAGCCGCAAAATTCCCAGTGCCTTCTCCAGCTCCTCGAGCTGGCCATCGAAACTCAGAAAAGCATCCCGCTCAATTCGACGTAACTGGTCCTCCTGCTCGAGCGTAATCTGAGCCATCGGTACCTTCGACGGTTGTTTGCGGCGCATCATGCAAAAGCTCGTGACTCCGGTTGACAATGGAAAGGGAACAGCATAACCCCTTCCTAGCCTCTCGTACACAGCGCACTCGAATCGCTACCGCCACTTGAACAGTCTACGGTCGCTGGCCGGTTTTCTGCATAATCGAGACTCAGCATGCCAGGGGAGCACTCGCAATGGCGAGAGAAACGAAAGTGATCGACGAGGCGGCGTCGGACCCTGCGGTTCCCACGGCGCGCTTCGATATCTCAAGCTTTGGCGCGGATTTCGACGTCGAGGGCCTTGTCAAACGGCTGAATCGGAACGACATTTTCATTCCGCCGTTCCAGCGCAACTATGTCTGGAACATCAAGGAAGCCTCTCGATTCATCGAGTCCTTGTTGCTCGGGCTGCCAGTGCCCGCTGTCTTCCTTGCAAAGGAGCCCGACACAAATCGAATGCTTGTGATCGATGGTCAACAACGACTCAAGACCCTGCAGTTTTTCTTCAACGGGTTTTTCCGCCCCGTCGAAACTGACACCAAAAAGCACGTGTTCCGCCTCGTTGATGTGCAAAAGCCGTTCGCAAACAAGACCTACGAAGGGTTGGAGGAGGCCGACCGAATTCGTCTAAACGATTCGGTGATCCACTCGATAATTGTGCGGCAAGAGGAGCCCCCTGACGACGACACGAGTGTTTTCCATATATTCGAACGACTGAACAGCGGAGGTCGAAAGCTTACTCCGCAAGAAATGCGAGCGGCCGTTTGTCACGGACCGCTTATCACGTTGCTCCGCGAACTAAACGAACACGCCAGCTGGCGGAAGACATTCGGGAAATCGCACAACCGTCTGAAAGACGAGGAGCTGATACTGAGGTTCCTTGCGTTACTTGACCCTGCAGGGCCGTACGAGCGGCCGATGACTGAGTTCTTAACCAAATTCGCACTAAAAAACCGCCGTCCAACGGACAAGCAACGAGCTCAATGGACCCGCGCCTTCCGAGATACCACAGACCTAATGTTTGAGGCCGTCGCGCGAAAGGCATTCCGCCCTGAGCGCGCGTTGAATGCCGCCGTATTCGACTCGGTCATGGTGGGTCTAGCTCGGCATTTAAAAACGGAGGGAAGCGTTTCTCCAAACCGAGTCGCAGACGCCTATAGAGAGCTTCTCGAGGACGATGACTACCAAAAAGCAACTCAGTACGCGACATCAGACGAAGCAAACGTAGCGTTTCGGCTCAAGCGCGCAACCGAAGCATTTCGGCATGCGTAGATGCGTACTCCTGAAGTAGAGCGCCAACGCGCCCGACTGACGAGTCTTATCGCTCGCGTCGGACACACCGTCCCGCTCAAGGACATCGAAATGCAAGCGCACTGGGCCCGATACCTGTGCATTCTGGTCGCCGGATTCCTTGAAGTCTCACTCCGACTCCTATTCTCTGCATACGCTCGACACAGCGCCTCCCCACGAGTTCACCGCTACGTAGAAAGTCGCCTAAAG
>Ga0181521_10003419_pt1 | contig 18680 bp, 18 predicted proteins | sample PEATcosm2014_Bin_32_FD_119764 | JGI IMG/M metagenome (GOLD analysis project Ga0181521, IMG submission 119764) | Peatland microbial communities from MTU Mesocosm Facility, Houghton, MI, USA - PEATcosm2014_Bin02_60_metaG | ecosystem: Environmental > Terrestrial > Soil > Wetlands > Peat | place... | reverse complement strand
TTTCACTCTCCAGAAGCGGCGGTACGATTTCAGAAGCCGCCAGAGGTAGGGTAGAACACCTGGAAGAAAAAGTCCAGCGGAATTTGTTCAGCCAGCTTTATGGCGCAAATGGCCAATCTCCAGAGCCGCCTTTCAGGCGGCCACACTCGCGTCAATCCGCAGAATCCGGCTAAAAGCCGGTTGCAGGAAGGATTGCCTGCCCAACAAACCCAGCGATGAGTTCCCGGGTCTCACACCGGCAGCGCCACGTCCGTGAGCTGGCCTTTCTCCAGGTGATGGAGCACGGTGGCGTCGTGCGCGGCGGCGGGATCGTGCGTCACCATGACGATGGTCTTGCCGAATTCCTTGTTCAAGCGCGCGAGGATGGTGCGGACTTCGTGGGCGGAGCCGGCATCCAGATTGCCCGTGGGCTCGTCGGCCAGAATCAGCGCCGGATCGGTGACGATGGCGCGCGCGATGGCCACGCGCTGCTCCTGCCCGCCGGAAAGCTGGCGCGGCAAATGATGGAGGCGGTCTTCCAGGCCGACCAGTTTCAGGGCGGTGACGGCATGCTCGCGGCGCTCGGCCTTGCTCAGGTTGGTGAGCTTGAGCGGCAGTTCGACATTTTCCAGCGCGCTGAGCACCGGAATGAGGTTGAACTGCTGGAAGATGAAGCCGATGTTTTCGTTGCGCCAGTGGGCGATTTCGCGCTCGCTCATTTCCGCCAGCGGACGGCCGAGAACGCGCAATGTGCCGGATGTCGGCCGGTCCATGGCAGCGATCAGGTGCAGCAGCGTCGATTTGCCCGAGCCCGAGGGGCCCATCAGCACCACGAATTCGCCCTTCTCGATGGTGATGGTCACGTCTTGCAACGCAATGACGCGGAATTCGTCGCGCACGAACTCCTTAGTGAGTTTGTCGGTTTCGATAATGGTTTCGCTCATGGTCTTACGCCTTCGTCCTTACCTTGTCGCCATCTTTCAATCCCGCGGGCGCGCTGACAATCACGTCTTCGCCCCCGATGAGTCCTTCTTCGATGCGCACGCTTTGATTGCTCACCGCTCCCGTCTTCACCGTGCGGCGCACGGCGCGGCCATCGAGCACCACGAAGACTGTGCCTTCATGCACCGCCGTGGCCGGCACCATGACAACGGGCTTCTCCGGCGTCTTCCCCGCCCCGGGCTTGTCAGCCGCAAGAAACGCCACGCTGGCGTTCATTTCGGGACGGAGGTGATCGTCGGGCTTTTCGACTTTCACCTTGATCTGCACGGTGGCTTTCTGGCGGTTGGCCTCGGGCGAGATCTCCTTGATGAAGCCGGCGTACTTCAGATCGGGGAAAGCATCGGTGGTGATGATGCCGTGCTGGCCGGAGCGCAGCTTGGCGAAATCGTTCTGGCTGATGTCGAGCTCCACTTCGAGATCGTTCAGATCGGCCATGGAGACCACGTATCCCTTGGCGCCTTTGTCGCCCACGAAGCTGGTGGTCACGAACTCGCCCTTTTCCACGGCGCGCTCCAGGATGGTGCCCGATACCGGCGCGCGAATGATGGTGTTATCGAGATTCGTCTCGGCATAGGCCACCGCGCCCTGGGCCTGTTCCACCTGCCCGCGCAGGGCATCGATCTCCTCCTGGCGCGGGCCGATTTTCACCAGCTCGTAGGTCTTCTGGAGCGAGTTGACTTTGTGGACGGCGGAATCGTAACGGCCCTGGGCATCGTCGAGCGCCTGCTGCGAACCGAGGCTCTCGCGGGCGGTGTTGCGCGCGCGTTCCAGGCTCACGCGGGTGTTCTCCAGATCGGCCTTGGCGGAGTTCAGATTGGCGAGCGCCTGCGCGATTTCCTCGGGGCGCGAGCCGTGGATGGCCTCGTCGAGCTTGGCCTGGAGGTTAACCAACTGGCCGCGCGCCTGCTGGAGGGTGGCCTGATACTCGTCGTCCTCCAAACGAACCAACACGTCGCCCTCCTTGACGCGGTCGCCTTTGTCGACGCCAATCCATTTCACTTTGCCGACCACCTTGGAGGCGAGCTCGATCTCGTGGGCCGCAACGATGTATCCCGTGGCATTGAGCACGACGCTGTTCGGCGCGCTGGCGGCGGAAATCGCGCTGGCGCGCTGGACTTCCACCAGCAGCGCCGCGTTGAGCTTCGGAGCCACCAGCTCCCACGCGCCGAGGGCCACCAGGAGAAACACTCCCGTGAGGATCCAGGCGGTGGCCCACTTCGGGGGTCCGGTCCGCCGTTTGCTGCGATCGATTTTGAGATCTTTGAGCTCGCCTGACATGTAAAAATCTCCAACCGCTCCCTTGCGGTCGCGGCTCTGTAACCGGTCATCCCTCCCTTAACGCTGTCAGAATCTGTTTGCGCGCCGCCATGCGGGCCGGGAAGAGCCCGCCCACGCTGCCCAGCGCCACCGCGAAAATGATGCCAGTGAGCATGATCTGCGGCGTCACATGAAACGCGAAGGCCGTTTCCGAGAACGTGTTGTTGCCGATGGCGGTGGTAATTCCGTTCAGCGGCATCGCCAGCATACATCCGAGCAGACCGCCCAGCCCCGAAAGCAGTGCCGATTCCACCAGGAAGCTGATGAGAATGCTGCCCTTGGAGAAGCCGAGCACGCGCAGGGTGCCGACTTCGCGCGCGCGCCGCGCAACCGCCGCATACATGGTGTTCATGGCGGCGAAACTGCTGCCGATGGCCATGATGATGGCCACGATCAGCCCGACGCTCTCGATGGGTTTGGCGGAACTGGTCTGCTGATCGTAATAATCCTTTTCGAGCATGGCTTTCACGCCGAGCCGCTGGTCGTCATTGAGGCTGGCCACCAGCGCCTTGGCGGTAACGGGATCGGTGGCGGTCACCAGGCCGGAACTGACGGCGTCGACGCGCTGCAGGTCGGAACTCACCTGGAACAGGTCGCCCCAGACTTCGCTCGACTGCGCGCCGCCGGAGGCATCGAAGACGCCTACGATTTCCCAATCGCCGCGGCCGAAACGCACTTTCTTTCCGACCTGCGCCTGCGGAAAACGATCGGCGATGGCTTTGCCCACGACTACTTCGCGCTGCCCCTGCTGGAACCAGCGGCCGCGAACCAGGTGCACGTTGCGCCGCATCTCGATGCCGGCCGGCGGCAGCCCGCGTACGGTGAAATTCGAGCCTTCGGACCGGTCGGCGCCCTCGAGAATCATGATGGTGACCACTTCCATCGAGGCCAGCGGCTGGCCGTCGCGGCCGAGGGCGATTCCGGACTTGAATTTCAGGTCCTGGAACTGCGAGCGCAGGAAAACGCTCACCAGTTCGGAATCCGACCCTTTGCGCAGCACCAGGACGTGCAGCGGATCGCCGGAGACCGAGAGCGTGCTGCGCAATCCGCTCACCAGGGCGAGAATGGCCAGCAGCACGGCGACCGTCAGCGCGATGCCCAGCGCCGTCATGATGGTGGTGGTCTTGCGCACCACCAGGTTTCGCAAATTGTAGGCGAATGGAATGGACATGGCGTTAATCCGTGCTCCGCAGAGCCGCGACGATGGTGGTGCGCGAAGCGCCCATCGCCGGCACGAAGGAACTCATTGCTCCGATGGCCGCCGCAATGAAAACGCAGGTCAAAGCCACCGGCATCTGAAAGACGGACATGGGCGGCATATATCCGCCGAACGGGCTCTTGATCACCAGGCGCAAGAGCTGCGTGGAAATCAGGTAGCCGATGGCGCCGCCGGCGATGGAGATGGCGCAGGCTTCGCCCAGGATCATGCCGAGAATGCTTCCGGGAGAGAAGCCCAGCGTCTTCAGAATGCCTACTTCGCGCACGCGTTCGCGCGCCGACATGGCCATGGTGTTGGCCGAGACCAGCAGGATGGTGAACATTACCGCGGCGGAGATGCCGATCAGGAACATCTTGATATTCCCGAGGAGCGCCAGGAAAGCCACGCCGAAAGCCTGCGCGGTTTCCGTCTTGGTTTGATTCGTGGCATTGGCGAAAAGGGCGTCGATGGCATTGGAGATGCGGCCGGCGTGCGACGGGTCATCGATCAGGATGTAGTACATGATGACGTTGCCGCGGCGGTTTTCGGGCATCGACTGTTCCATGTATTCGGTATTGAAGTACATGATTTCGCTGTTGCGCGGGCTGTCGAAGATGCCGCGGATGGTGAACTCATAGTCGCCGGGGAAGACGCTGCCGACGATATGGAGGCGGTCGCCAACTTGAAAATGGAAAAGGTTGGCGAGGTCGCGGCCCACGATGCAGCCGGTGCGATCGCGGATGAAGGCTTTCTGCTGATCTTCGGGCATGCGGAACTCGCCGTAGATGCGGAAGAGCTTCTCCGGCTCGATGGCGAAGCGGGCGAAGTTATTTTTGGGATCGCGGTCATCCTTATATACGCCGCCGAACCAGTTGGCGACGGTGACGGCGCGCACGCCGGGCACGTGCTCGATCTGGTCGCGATAGGAAAGCGGAATGAAGACCGTGAACGACACACGGTTGCGGGTCACCAGCCGCAGCGCCTGCTCGGGCGAAGGATTGCTGAGATAGAAGGCGTGGAACATGGCGATCATCACGCCCAGCAGGCACATGGAGATGCCGATACTGGCGACGGTGAGTGTGGTGCGGCGCTTATTGCGCCAGGCATTTTTCAAGACCAGGGGCAGATACCGAAACATAGCGGCTCCGATTCCAACGGTTCCATCCTGCCAGAAGCGCGATGGCGATACGCCGGGTTGGCGACGAACCGGCGGTTTACCGGACAGGCTGCGCGATTCCGGCGATGGCCTGTATGTACTTAGATTAGGATATTGGGGTGTGAAACGCGAGCGAGGAATCGGCGAGTGGCGGGTGGTTACCGGCGAGCGGGGGGGCGAGGACTCCTTGCTGGCAATCTTCGCTCTGGCATTCGCAAGAGTCGCCGACGCGTGGGGCACTTCGGTGGGTCGCGCGTTTTACAGACATGTGACGGATCGGCGTTGCGAAGCCGACTTGTCGGGAGTAATCCGCTGGCAACCCGACGGTCGCCCAGACTCGCTTCAGGCGGCGTACCGGATGACTTCCAATTCGGCAGAGGCGTCCACCGCCGCCAGGAGTTGGTCAACCCGCGACACTCGCCCCCTCCAATTCGGTTTCACCGCATTGGCGGCACTGGAGCACCGGAAGCGATCTGAGGATCACGATGGAAAAATCGCCAATTTAGATCGTAACGACCCGGACATTGTTCCCTTCGACGTCGGTCGCAATCTGCGCGTGGAAGGCTGCCCCGCTGGTCGAAAGCGCGTCATATCCAGCGCGCCGCTGCTTCACCGCTATCTTCAGGGCGCGTGTTGAAGGCGATGGCCGCTTGCGGCGCCATACGATGGACGGCGTTGACCGCCGCTTCAAACAGTACTAGCCCATTGCGAGGGAGGCGGACACCTGCGCCGATCACTACACAGTCGTAGACGTCGCCGGCCAGGAAGCGTTCAATCGTCGGAATTGCTGTCTCGTCGGATCTGATGAAGCAGTTCTGGGCATGCCAGTCCCGTCCTGCGAAATCGGCAAGCGCGAGTTTGACCCCAGCGTGGATCTTCTCCGCGGTCATGCCCGGTGGCAATGCCGGGTCCGAAAAGTCCACCGTCGCAGGATCAAAACCGACAAACAGGACGCGTTTCATCGACCCTCCAATCTATTGTGTGTTCGGCTTTCATATTAAAAGCGATCCTCTTCTTGCGGTTTAAATGATATTCTTGATGCACAAGGACAATGGTCGATGAGTCACCGTCAGCAAACTGAAAAACAGGAATCCGAGATTCAGCTCAAGGATTTCCGACTCCATCTTGCCACCCGCAAAGCGGCTGACGAAATCAAGACCACAACGCCGTCAAGAACGGTGAAAGAGTTTAATTACAAAGATTTTGCGACCATTAGATAAAGCTCCATTAACGCGAAACTCGTGGAAAGAGTAATTTCGACCCACCACAATTTAAGAAACTTGGACCATCCTGTGACGATTGAGGTTCTTGACAATTGCTCTTCCTGATTGCCGGCGATTACCGCGAAAACCGCCGCGAATACCGTAAATACAAGTGAAACCCAGATCCAGCGGTGAGCCGCAATACCGCCAAAATTTTGTGCAAGGAGGTAACCCGTTAGCAGGAGAAACACCACTGCGCCCATATTCAAGAAATGGGATGCCCGGGCTTGCAAGTAAATAGCGACCTTAGCCTCGGGATCTGTTTTTGAGCTTCGGCTTAGTGGCACAAATAGGAGTCTTAAAATCAAGCATCCGACAAGTACAGACGCCGATATAATATGGACGAAAAGGAGACCATTTCTCATCCCTATGTCCTTTTGTTTTCGAAGAAGGAGATATGATTTGATACCAGGGCGTCGCGGACGATCAGCCGTCCGGTTCCGCCCGTTGCCCCCAAAACGAGAACTCCCATGTTGACCTTGATCTTTCTTTGATGTTAGGGAATTACGCCTTGCCGGCCTTCTGTGCAGCCGCAAACACATCGCGTGCGGACGTCGTACCCGCTACGTGCTCGGTACCCGTGATTCCGAGGTTCATCCATCCCGCGTTAACGCTCTCATACATTTCTTCGGCAGGTCCAGTGTGGCCCTTCGGGATGCCGAACTGCTCGAGCGCTTCCGCCCACCCTGCACGCGGGACTGCAAAGGCTTTTACGTCGAGTTTCAGGACTTCACCCAATTGTCCGGCCACTTCATCCGCGCTTACCATCGAGCCCAGCTCGATGACGCGATGCCCTGACCACGCCGGCCCGGTCAGGAGCGTTGCCACCTCTGCGCCGATGTCGTCTGACGCGACCATTGTCGATTTCCGGTTTGTAGGATTGTAGAAGACCGGTAGTGTTCCGCCTTGGGCGGCCTGTAAGCCGAAAAGAAAGTTTTCGAAAAAGCCGCCTGCGCGCACAAATGCGACCGGAGATCGCAGGCTGCGAAAACCTTGCTCCAAAAGTGATAAGGCCGTGATCATCCCCAGCCCGCCTGTTCTATTCGCGCCCATCGACGAGAGCGCTACCACCCGCGGGGGCACTACCTTGGTCAGCGCCTCGACATAGTTCGCAATCACGCCCTTTGCTTCTCTGTAATCAGGCGAGGGTGCCCATACAGCCGGCAACATAACAAACGCGCCCTCAACACCTTTGAGCGCCGCCGCTATGGCTATCGCATCGTTCCAGTCTCCATCCACCAACTCCAGGCCTTGGTCTGCCCATTTCGCCGCTTTCTCGCGATTGCGCACAAGTGCTCGCACCTGTTTGCCTTGCTTCAGCAGATGCCGCGCGGTGGCGCCCCCAACTTTTCCAGTAATGCCCATGACTAAATACATGCTCGTTTTCTCCTATACTGCAGCGGACGACTCTTCGAGGTGAAACGTTGCAAGCGAAAACAAAAGATTGTAATTCACCCCACTCATCGGCAAAGGCAGCGGTAAGTACAGTGCGCAACCGCACTAAGAAGGTCGGAAAGCGGCTTGAAAAGTCCGCTGGAACCATTCGCGGCCACGCGCTCGCTCAACTCGAACGTGCGAAATGGCGCTTTTGGAATGGTCAAACTGTTAGGCAAGGCAGGTGCGTCTGAATACGTCCTGTTAAACGCGCCAGGGTCTTGAAAAGCACATGAGTGGGAAGTCGCCGAAACACGCAATGATCGGTCTTCCGTCGGGCGGCAATACGGTTGCGTTTACCGGAATCGCGTGCCTGCCGCGAAGCGGACCGCCAAAATGCCGGTTCGAGAGTCTTTGTCGAACTCGGAAATTCGGACCGCGTTCTGCCGGAGCAACTCCTCGATGATCCGGAGCGGGAAATCGCATTCCTCAAGATGAACGACCTTCGGCGGCCATCCTCTGCCTGCGCTTAGCGCCACAAAATCCGAATCAGTAGTTACGATTGTGTAGCCGTTCTGTTTCGCCCACTCCCAAATCGCTTCGTCGGAAGCCTGCTTAAGTCCGACATCGCGCACGTGCGTCAATCCGGGAAAGAGCGGGCCGAATCGCGGGGTCAGACGTGGCGAGAGGTTCTCGTCTAGCAGCAGGTTAAACTGATTTGAGCCCTGCGACCGGCTTCGGCGGCAAACTGGTAAACGGCGGGGAAGTCGTCTTTCTCAAGATCGGGGTGCTCTTCCAGAATTTGTGCTTCGGTCATCCCAGCGCCCAGCCAGCCAAGGATGTCCCATACCGTGATGCGCAATCCTCGAACACACGGTTTTCCCCCGCGCTTCCCAGGCTCAATCGTGATCCTGTGCATTTGAACCGGCATGTTGCCACCTCTGATCAGTATGACACTTTCGGCGCTCGGGTACTCCGGCTGTGGCTGCCAAAGTTGCCAATGCGCCTCACGACGCGTTTCCACGTGGCCGCGAAGCCGCCATGTGTTCTCCATGGTGCGTCCTCCGGTGCGCATGGCGATCACCACCGGCCTAAGAACTCCGCACGGTTCCTCATGGATTCAGACGACAGGGAGCCAATCAGCCGGAGCAAGCGCCGCGTGTGTCAAAACGATTCCGCAATGGTCGCGGCCACTCGTTGTCCATGCGGTGTGGATCTCGTAGAAGTCTCCGACATTGAAGGATTAGAGCGACCGACCTTGGGTCGTGGCGAAATGGAGGTGCTCCTCATCTTTGCGGCGGATCATTCCAGCGTCAGCGGCTGTGATAACGTCGATTCCGCGGGATCGAAGACCCCGGACGACATCGCCGTCCATAGCATCCTCGTCTATATACAAACGAAGGAGGCTCGCAGCGGCTACGCCTGGGCGGGGAAGATCTGTTCCACGACGGCATCCTCAGCGGCAATGTCAGTGTCAATCTCGTCGCGGTTTGCGTGGTAGTACGCCAAGGCCGCGTGAATCTGGGCCAGCGTGAGGTGCTCCATTTTGGCGGCGATCTCTTCGGGGCCAAGACCCAGGTTATGCCACCCGGCGATGCGGCGTACCGTGACACCGGTGCCGGCGATGCAGGGCCGGCCTTTGCGAATCTCCGGCGACCTCTCGATCAGGGTTTCAATATCCACAGTGGTTCGCATGCCACTTTAAGCTTAGATCGCTGACGGGAGGCTCGCGCCTGCGTGAACCCGTTCGCTTGACTGTGTACTCGCCATGTCGGAGAGTCGGCCGATGGGCTTACCCCGCCTTATTCCGTCGCGGCCTGTCCTTGCGCGTTTCGTTCAACGCTCGCCCCAGCAAGGTCTTGATCACCGCCTGGCGGCTTATATTGAGTCGCGCGGCATACGCGTCCAGGTCTCGCAGCATCCCCTGGGTCAGATCAACGTTGACCCGATGCACGGGTCTGACCACAGTGAAGTTATTGGTGAAGTAGGAGGAAACGTCTTCACCTCGAGATGCCCTATCCGCGATCTCATCAGCTGTGGGTGTTTTCAAGGTGTTTTCGGCATAGCTTTCCTCTTCCCCTTTCGTCGCTTTCCAGGCTGTGACGAGATGGTAGTATTCGCCTTCAGAGTTTTGGCCGCAGAACTTATTGGATCTGTATGTTCGCCGAGTTGCTGGTTTGGCCATCCACCACCAACGAAACGGCAATGACGCCGGCGCCCGCGAGGCTGGCCGGCAGTTGGATATTGATCTGATCCTCGCCGGCGTAATAGCCTTGCACGCCCGCATAGGCCGCCGTCACCGGCGTGCTCCCGATATTGGCGACCACCGGATTGGCATGATTGTGAATGCCGGTGCCGTAGAGGACGAGATAGGTCTGGCCTCCCGAAACGTCAATCGGGGCCGGTGCGCCGTTTTGAATGAGCGACGCGATTTGCTGGGCGCCGTTCACCACGCGAATGGAAGATCCCGCCGCCATGCCGTTGCTCGCGAAGATGCCGGGAGCCACGGAGACGATCTGTTGCGTGGCGGTAAAGGCGGTGGAACCGGATTGAATCGTGATCGTCGCGGCGCCGGACGCCACGGAATCCGGAATCTCGTAGTTGATCTGCCCCGGCGAGACGTAGAACAGCGGCGCGGCAGTGACGGCGCCGCCCGCGTCTTTAATCGAGATGGTATCGCCGCCCAGGTTGGTTGGCAGCGGAAGGGCCATGTTGATGGCGGTCGAGCCGGCGATGTTGGTTCCGAAAGCGGTGACAATGGACCCCTTGGCCACCGCTCCGGCGGCGAAACTGGCGGCGTTGGTGTCGGTGAACGTGAGGGTTGGGGGAGTCACGGCTGCGGCGGTGTTCAGCAGGACTTCGCCGTTGCCGTTCGGGAGTTGCGACAACACCTGTTGCAGAATGCCGCCGAGCCCGGTGAGTCCCTGGAGACTAATCGTGACTCCCTTGCTGGGCACGGATGCGAAGGCGATATCGGCAAGGCCGTCGCCATTGAAATCCGCGGTCGTCACATCGGTCGGGATGGTGGTGGAGGGGATTTTTAGCGGCACGGCGGCGCCGAAAGTGCCGTCGCCGTTTCCCAGGCGCACGGTAACGGCGCCCGAAGGGGCGGCACCGGCGAGGAAATTTCCCTGGATGACGGTTTCGATGAGATCGAGCTTACCGCTGCCGAGAACGTCCGCCAGGGCCGCGCCGGAGACATAAGTCGATTCGGGAATATCGATGACCTGCTTGAACCCGCCCGTTCCGTCGCCCAGCAGCACGGTCACGTCGGCCGAGCCGTTGGGGTTCTGCGGAGTGCCGCCGAGGAAAGTACTCTCCAGCGTGTTGAGATTCTCGTAGAGCGAAGACCCGGCGACGACGATGTCCAGCTTTCCGTCGCCGTTCACGTCGGCGGCCAGCAGGATGGATCCGGCGCCTTGCGGCAGGATAACGGACCGTGGAAGCGCGAAGGTCCCATCGCCCTTGCCGGCAGCGAACTGCAGGAGAAAACTGGGGTTCGTGCTGTTGTTCGTGTCGTAGCCGGCGGTGACGAGATCGGGTATCTTGTCGCCGTTAAAATCACCAGCCACGAGCGAGATGGGGATGACGCCATAAAAATCAAGCGAAGTGGCCGATTGAAACGTGCCGTTGCCTTTTCCCAGCAGGATATACCAACTGCCCGTGAAGCTGCTCTGGTCGAAGACCGGCAGCGCGATGTCCAGATAGCCGTCGCCGTTGAAATCGGCGATCGCGGGGTGAATCGAACCCAGCAGGAGATTGCCCACCCAGGCGCCATCCGGTACCGTAGTCACGACGGGCGAGCCGAACGTACCGTTGCCGGTGTTCGGGAAAATGGCGAATCCTCCCAGCGGGCAAACGGCCAGAATGTCCGGGCTCGCGGCGCCTGTAAAGTTACCGTGCGTCAGATACCCAGCCTGGCAGCCGGCGGGTTCATTGACGACGGGAGCGGCGGTAAATTGGCCCTTGCCGTTGCCGAGAAAGACCGAAATGGTGGAGTTCTGGCCATTGGCGACCGCGAGATCCTGAAAGCCGTCCTTGTTGAAGTCGGCGGCGGTAATTGCCAGGGGCGCTTGTTGGGCGGCGACGGTTTCCGGGGCGGCGAAACTCGGAGCTTGTGCGAACGCCCCGGGGGAGATGAGAAGACTGCAAACCAGCGAATACCGAAACATAGGGTGTGCACGCAGTATAGCGTGTTTCCGGATCTTCGCCGGTGCGTTCAGATGAACGCCATCGTTTTTACGCCCGAGATGTCGAAGCGCCTGCGGCAGCGGAGATTCTTGCACGCCACTTTATCGTCGAGCAGGACCATATAGCTCTGCGCCTTGGCAAACTTGGCGCGATCGCGCTCGTCGGCGCCGCCGGGAAGGCGGTCTTTCTTCTTGCGAACCGACCACTGCAACTCGTAGGTATCGACGGTGCGGCAATACGGGCAATTCAACGATGCCGGTTTGGTGGTCTGCGAATCGGTATAGTAGGCGCGTTCATCCATGGAATCATCGGTCCGAGATGGGAATCCACGTCTGGCCGTCGGGATTGCCTTTGTATTCGGCGCGCGGGCGGATCAGGCGGTTGTTGCGGTACTGTTCGAGAACATGCGCGGTCCAGCCGGACATGCGGCTGACGGCGAAAATCGGCGTGTAGAGATCGATCGGAATGCCCAGCGAATAGTAGGCCGAAGCCGAATAGAAATCCACGTTGGGCTGGAGGCCCTTGATGTCCTTGATGGTCTCTTCCATCTTCTTCGACAGCCGGTACAGCTTCTCGTGGCCGGTGCGCTTGCCCAATTCCTCGGAGAGCACGCGCAGGTGCGTGGCGCGCGGATCATCGGTGCGGTAGACGCGATGGCCGAAGCCGGGAATCTTCACCTTGCGGGCGAGCGTGTTCTTCACGGCATCCACGGCGGCATCTTCATCGCCCAATTTGAGCAGCCAGTTGATCACGTCCTGATTGGCGCCGCCGTGCAGCGGTCCTTTCAGCGCGCCGATACCGGAAGTGACCGACGAATAGATGTCGGAGAGCGTGGCCGCGGTCACGCGCGCGGCGAACGTGGAGGCGTTCAATTCATGATCGGCGTGGAGGATCATCGCCACGTCGAACGCGTGCTCCATCACATCGTCTGGGCGTTTGCCGGTCAGTGTGTACAGGAAGTTGGCGGCGAAACCCAGGCTGGGGTCGCCCTCGACGAGCGGCAATCCCTTGCGCAAGCGGTCGAAGGTAGTGACGATGGTCGCGGTTTGGGACATCAGCCGCACGGCCTTGCGATGGTTGGCCTCCGTCGACATGTCCTGCGCTTCCGGGTCGTGCAGGCTCAGCATGGAGACGGCGGTGCGCAGCATGTCCATGGTGTTCGATTGGGGAACGCTGCGCAGGAAATCGACCACGGGGCCGGGCAGCGGCCGGGCGGCGGCGAGATCCTTTTTGAGTTGATCGAGTTCGGCCTGCTTGGGCAGCCAGCCGTTCCAAAGCAGGTAGATCACTTCTTCGAAGACGGCGTTGTCCGCGAGCGTGTGGATGTTGAAGCCGCGGTAACTCAGGATGCCCAGGTATCCGTCGATATAACAAATCTCGGACTCGCCGGCGATTACGCCCTCGAGGCCAGCTAATGTCGTTCCCATAGTCCGCTTCTCTCTGTTTGCCTTTTCATTGTAGAGCGCGACAGGGCGCCCGAAACCGGGATTTCGCTCGAGCCAACCATGCTATCTCAGCTACCTCTTGTACGTCCGGCCGCGGAGCCGGTAGCGCACGTTGCGGAACCACTCGTAAATCTGGTTATGCCTGTCTCGGTAGGAGAGATTGCCGGCGCCGTCCACCATGGCCTGCACACAGCCCTCTGCGGTGGGCGGGAAACTCATGTCGAGCGTAGCGCGGTCGACCCAGATTTTCTTGTCGCCGGCGCTGCCTGCGTCCACGTCGACAATTACGCTTTTGTCGCAGCTTTCGCCGTCAAGAATGGTGTACCCGTGCACATCCACCGGCGGACCCCAGTCCTGCATAAAGGAATTCTGCGGATACTGTTTTTGCGCGTCCGCGGAAGGCGCCCACAAGCGATACGCCGCATCGTAGTTTTTCGATGCCAGCAGGTTGAAGAACTGTTTCACCTGGTGTTCCTCGGGGTAGTTGTGGAAGAAGTAATACCCGAGGCCTGTGACCGCCGCTACCGCGAGCACCGAAACGATCGTGATCTTGATGGTCCGAGCCCGCCGTTCGTCCCCGGCGCCGTATTGATCCAGAAAGCCGGCCATTTTCTTGCCCCGCTTCTATCTTACTTCTTGGGCGGAGCAGCGGGCGCGGCAGCCGCCACGGGATACGCTTTGTCGTAAGCGGCGGTCGCCTCCGCGGTGAGGTCCATTACAGGTTTGAAGTACAGGGCGATCTGCGTGTCCACCACCAGATCGAGCCCCTTTTCTTCCGACAGTTTCTTCACCACCGCAGCCATCCGGTCACTGGCCTTCGAAAGGATGTTTTGCCGCATGCTCTGCGCGTCGGCTTGCAGGTCTTCGTTGATGCGAGTCAATTCCGTCTGTTTTTGTTTACCTTGGGTCTGCAAATCGAACGCCGCCGCTTGCGTGAGCGACGAGTCGGTCTGCAATTTCTGGTTGATCTGGACGAGTTCCTGGTTCAGCTTTTCCGCCTGCTGTTGGCGCGGCAGCAGCGTGGCGTTCATATCGTCCTGTGCCTTCTTGATTTCCGCGGTATCGAACAGGGCCTTTTGCAGGCTGATCACCGCCACCTTGGACTGTGCCTGGGCCACCTGGCCGGCAATCAGCAAAGCGGAGCACGCCACGAGAGGCGTAAACATCCGGAATGACATGGAAAAAACTCCTGATTGTGGTGTAAAAGGATAGATTACCACACCAAAAGGCACCGCTCCCTCGCGGTCGCGGCTCAGTAACGCTCGAATGCCCAATTGTCTACTTTGTGGACAGGTTAACCTTGCCGCAATTGTCTACTTCGTGTACGGTCCAATAGCTAAGTATTTGATTTTATTAATTATCTTTCATGGGCTTGCAAGTGCACTTCGCCCCCCACGAAGGGCGGAGGAATTCACAATGTTGATTCAGGATTTAGCGGCCGAAAGAAGGAAAAAGGCACGTTTTCCAATCAATCGCGAACTGCGCTACAAGGTTCTGGAGGACGATACTATCGTCGAGGTCGGGGTCGGCACCACGCTGGACATGGCCAGCGGAGGAATCGCGTTCCATACCGACAATCGGCTCGTGGTCGGCTCCTTTATCGAGCTCTCCATCAGTTGGCCGGTGCTCCTGGACGATTCCTGCCCCATGCGGCTGATCGTCTTTGGCCGCGTGGTGCGCAGTTGCGGCCGCCAGACCGCCTGCACGGTAGACAAGTACGAATTCCGCACGCAGGCGCGCGTGCATCAAATGGCTCCGGTGCGCAACGATTCCATGTTGCAGCGCTTTGCCGATACCGTCCGGAAAGAGGGCCTGAAGGCGGCCAGCGCCTGATGGGCCGGTCACTCGCGGCGATAGATCGTGAGCAAGTCGCCGGCCGCGCCATCGCTCTTCCAACCGGAGCGGCGCAATACGCTGTCGGTTTCGGGATCCGGCGGGCCCATCCGCACCACAAAATCGAGATCGCGGCCGGAAGTGCCATTCTCAGCGCTCGCGAGGAACGGTCCATTGGCATCGTCGGGATCGAAATAACTCCAGCGATTTGACTGCGCTGGCCTCAGCATGATCTGAGGCTGATCCATCCAGGGGTCGTTCGCCAGGATGGCCCGCGAGCGCCGGAAATAATGCACCGCGCACCACATATAAGGATTGAACTGCAGGCCCGGCGGAGTCTCCCGGCTGGCTGCGACGACCAGGCCTGTGGCCCCGGGTTTCGCCGGCGGGATTCGCTCCGCGAGTGCGATTCGGGAGGCGATCTCCGCTACGTTCGCGTGTTGTTGGGCCAGCGGGCCGACAGTGGTGGCTACGGCGAGTACCCCCGCCGCGAGACTCCAGGTTCGCGGTGGACGAATCGCAGCGGTTCCGGCCAGAAGAAACAACACCCACAGGATCGGAAATCGCTCGGCGAAGTAGAAACTTCCGTTCATCCGCTGGGGCACCAGGCAATAAGCTACGAAGCACGCGGCGCTCGCCGCGAGCAGCGCGCCGGCCGCCAGCGGCACGCTCCGTTGACGCTTCCACAGGCCGCCGATCAACGCGGCGACGGTGAACGCAAGCAGGAGGATGGGGCCGGCGCGGTAAGCCAGGGGCCGGAATGGAGTCACGTGGTAGAGTTGCAACTCCGTGGCGACGGTGTCGAACCAGCCCATGGTGGAGACGTAATTGAGATTGCGCTCCCCGCTCAAACTGGGATGTAGGAACGGGCCGACCCAAGCCAAAGCCAGAACGCCCATCGCCGCGATCAGCCCGAACGGCCTCGCACGGGCACTAAGGCATTCCCTCCAGGATGCGCCTGAGGCGAGATCGCGCGCCGCGTCGGCGGCCAGGTACAACGCCACGAAGGTCAGAAAAACCGCTGCCGGCACCGGGTGCGTGAGGAGCATCAGGATCAGTCCGCCAATCAGGATGGCCGCGCGCAACGCAGTGAGATGGTCCACATAGCGGATCCAGAAGCCGCAAGCGAACAGCAGCAACGCCAGGGCCATGCAGTAATTCAGGAAGCCCATATACACCAGCATGTTCAGACAGAACGGAATGCCGGTGAGGGTCCACGGAGTGCCGCGCCCGGCGACACTCTCCACCAGGTAACGGAAGCCCAGCCCGAAGGCGAAAATGTACGCTACGACCAGCAATTTCTCGCTGAATACCGGAGAGAAGAAGAACTCGAGCGCGAGCAGGGAGTAATACTCCAGGGCATATGGGGTGAGAAGGCTCTTGATGCGGAAATGTTGCGCGTAGGGCGCGGAATGGCTCAGGAGGCCGCGGAGCACGTCGACATAGTAGAGGTGAACCGGGCCATCCTGCGTCGGAAACACCGGCGCGGCGAGCGGGATCGCGGCCGTCGCGGCCAACAGAAAGAGTGCCGCCCAAGTCCAGAAGCGATTTCGGCTTTCCATTCGCTTTTTCGGGATTGTAGCATCCGCGGGGAGCGCCGCCGCGCCACGCTACTATAATCTGATGCACGATTCTTCGCCCGGCGGGCGCGCCCGGTTGGCATACCTGTCGGCCGCCGCGGTGCTGCTGTTCGTGGCGCTGCTCTCGTATTCCCTGACGCGGGCGTTCGCGTGGGACGAGGGTTTTCATCTTCTGGCGGCGCAGTTGATTCTCGCCGGCAAGCGGCCGTATCTCGATTTCTGCTTCCCGCAGACGCCGCTCAACGCCTACCTCACGGCCGGCTGGATGCGAGTGTTCGGCGAAACCTGGCGCGTGGCTCACGTTTTCGAGACCTTCTGGGTGGCGGCGGCGGCGTTTGTGACGGCCGATTTCGTCCGCGCACGGTTCCCGGTTCCGGAATGGCGATGGGCGGGCGCGCTGGCTGCCCTGGTGGCCGTCGGGATGAACGCGCAGGTGGTGATCTTCGGCACCATCGGACAGTCGTATGGGCTGGGATTGTTCCTGGTGGTGGCGGCATTCCGGCTCGCGGTGGTGGCGGTGGAGCACAAGGGCATATCATGGGCGGCGGGCGCCGGTTTCATGGCGGGAGCAGCGGCGGGGACCACGTTGCTAACGGCGCCGGTAGCTCCCGCGGTGGCGATCTGGCTGTATCTGTGCAATCGCGCCGGGAAAACGTGGGCGAAGATCGCGGCGTGTATTGCGGGCGGGGCCGTTTCCTGGTTGCCCATGGCCTGGCTCTACCGGCAGGGCCAGGCGCAGACCATTTTCAATATCGTCCTGTACCAGCTCAAGTACCGGCACAAGTGGAACGGCGCGGCGCGGCAGGATATCGGGGCGCTCTCGGCGTGGATCAATTCGGCGCAAGGATTATCGCTCATGGTGCTGGCGGGCGTCGGCGTCTGGTTTCTGGCGCGCCGCTGCGACTGGCCGCGCGAACGCCGCGAAGAGATCTGGTTCTCGCTCTGGCTGGCGATCGCACTGGCCACCGAACTGGCGACCGCCCATCCCACTTTCGAGCGCTATTTCCTGCTGGCGGTACCATTTGTGGCGATCCCCGCGATTGCCGGGATGTACGCGGTGGGAGTGCGGCTGGCCGGCCCCGAGAGGCCCCTGCTCGCGGCTTATTTTCTGATCTCGATTCTGGCTCTCGGATTGGCGCGCGGACTGTTCGACGATAGCGATTCGTACATCTGGTCGGATACCGAGAAGATCGCCCAAGAGGTAGACAAAGTGACGCCGCGCGGCGCCCCTATCTGGGCTGACGAACTGATCTACTTCCTGATGCACCGCGACCCTCCCGACGGCATGGAGTTCTCCTATGCCCACGAGATCGAAGAAATGCCGGCGGAGCAGGCGAAGATACTGCACATTATTACCGCGTCCGAACTGCGGCGGCGCACGACCGCGGGCGAGTACAAGACCGTGGCCGCTTGTTACGACACCGAGAACACCGATGCCGCCAAGGTTGCGGATTACTATCGCCAGAAAGACACGGTAAAGGACTGCACTATCTATTGGGATTTCGGGCGCAAATAAATAGCTCATAATGAAGCATGCGCTGGGTACCGCTGGTTTTCGTCTTCGGCGGAATGCTGTGCGCGCAGGAAGCTCCCCAAACCGGAACCATCCACGGCATAGTAACCGACGAAGCGACCGGTCTGCCGATGCGCGATGTGCCGGTGCTGGTGCTCCAACGGCGGGAATTGCAGGGCAACCTGCTCCTGATTCCAAGGAGCCGCGCCGTGACGGACGCCGAGGGCAAGTACACGATCGCCAACGTGCCCCCCGGCACGCCGCAGGTCGATGTGCGTGCGGCGAAGCGCGACGTGGTCTCGCACAATGTTACCGTCCGCGCCGGCCAGGATGTGGAGATGAATTTTTCCGTGCCTCCGAATCCCGAGATTAGCGGCCGCGTGCTGGATGAAGATCGGAAGCCGGTGAAAGGCGCGTCGGTCTGGCTGGTTCAGTCGAGTTATAACTCGGGAATGCTACGGCGGACGCAGGTAGGCTATCACGCGACGTCGGCGGAAGACGGCCGGTTCCTGTTCGAGGAGAATCTGGAAGCCGGACGCAAGTACTATTTGTTGGCCAAGGGTCCGACCGGAGTTCCCACTTACTACGGCGGATCGACGTCGTTCGATGCGGCGCCGCCGGTAGTTCTTGCGCGCGGAGAGCAGCGCGAGCAGGTGAACATCGTTTCGCGACAGGCTGCCACCCGTTGCGTGGACGGCACCGTGAAAGCTGGCGGCAAACCGCTGAGCACCGAGTTGACCGTCGAACAATCGGCGCTCGCGGGCTCGGGGATTGCGTTTGCGCCGCCCGTGGAAAGCGCCGCGGACGGCACGTTCCGCGCCTGCGGATTG
>Ga0181521_10003416_pt1 | contig 18687 bp, 19 predicted proteins | sample PEATcosm2014_Bin_32_FD_119764 | JGI IMG/M metagenome (GOLD analysis project Ga0181521, IMG submission 119764) | Peatland microbial communities from MTU Mesocosm Facility, Houghton, MI, USA - PEATcosm2014_Bin02_60_metaG | ecosystem: Environmental > Terrestrial > Soil > Wetlands > Peat | place... | reverse complement strand
CGGGGCGCCCACGAAACCAAGGCAGACGAACGGCTGGATCTGCGGATCCTTGGAGGTAAAAAACCGCTCCGACAGCGTGTTCTTGCTCGAAACGACCCAATCAAAGTTGGCAAGGTACTGATCTTCATTCGCCAGGATGGCTTGCGAAATGGTCACGGGTGACGATGTGATGGGCAGGCCGTTCGATCCGAATGGGATGCTGGGAAAATAGAAACCTCCGTTCACACCGCCCTTGGGCCCCGGCAACTGAAGCATATTTATGGCGACCTGGTTGATGTTTGATCCATTCTTAGCGACTGGAACGCCTGTCCCGAGTTGAGCGTTAGGACCCTCGAGAAGGCCAAGGAGACCCACGTTGTTGGCAAACGCGCATCCGAGGTACTTGCGATACGTCGAAGCGTCGCAAGACGGGTTGCCAGCCACAAGGTTAAGAGGGACGGTAAGGCCCGGCGTATCGGCGCGAGTGCCATTCGGTTCGCTCCATGGCGGCAATTGGACGCCGGCGGCGAGTCCCGTCGCGAAGCCGTTGGTGCCGACTCCGTTCTTCTGGCGGAACCCCTGATAGGAACCGAAGAAGAAAAGCTTGTCTTTCTTGATCGGGCCGCCAACCGTGCCGCCGAACAGGTTCTCGTTCAAAATCTCGGGCTTGTTCTTCTCGTCGAGACTCAGTTCGGAGTTCTTGTTAAAGAAATCGTTGCCATCGAGTGCGCTGTTGCGGAAGAACTCCCAGGCGGCGCCGTGAAAATTGTTCGTGCCGCCCCTGGTCACCACGTTGACGCTTGCGCCCGGGTTACGGCCATACTCGGCATCGTATTGGGACGTCTGAATTTTGAATTCCTGAATCGCGTCCGGGTTCGGAATGCCAATGCCGGGGAAGTTGCCAGACTGGGCGCCGCCGCCGCTGCCGTAGTTGGTGACCGAGGCGCCGTCCATCATGTAGTTGTTCTGGTCGGAGCCGGAACCGTTGACGTTGATGTCCTGCGTGCCATTTCCGACCGCGGCCGCGCTGGCCACGTTGGCGACGACGCCGGGCGAGAGGTCAATGATCTGCGTATAATTTCGCGAACTGAGAGGAAGGTCAGTGACGGTCTTCGCTCCCACCAGCGTTCCCATGGTGGCGTTCTGCGTCTGGATGGTCTCCGCGGTGGACTCTACCGTGATCTGCTCGGATTGCGCGCCGACGGCGAGGTTCTGGTTCAACACAGCGGTTTCCGTGGCGTTGACCGTGACCGCCGAGACTTCGGAGGTCTTGAACCCGCTGGCGGCGAATTTCACCTTGTAGCTGCCGGGCGGCAACAGCGAAAACTTGTAAGTGCCGCCGGCGTCCGTCGTCGCGTCGCGCTCCTGGCCGGTGCCATTATTCGTGGCCGCGACGGCCGCGCCGGAGATGACGGCTCCCGAAGGATCCGTGACGGTCCCGGTCAGCGCACCCGAGGTGCCCGACTGGGCCAGCGACATGGAAACGCAAAGAAACAACACCGCGAAGCAAAACAACAGTGAAGACACAAATGTCTTTGCTGAAAATCGTGAGTTCATGACCTGCTCCCCCCAATCAATCTCGTTCCCACCCACGCGCGATCAGTCACGCGCTTAGAATCACCAACGAGAAACCGTAGCCGTATTGCCCCAAACCCTTCACTCCGAAGAGCAGAGTGATACCTTCGTGGCCCGCAAATATCACACCGGGAGAGACCTTGTCAAGGAGTATCCCGCTGTTGGTTTTCGATGCAAGGGATAGGGCTCGCTTCCGGATTCAATTACGCCGGGCACGCATAGGTTCTATTTCACAAACAAACGAACTAGGAAAGAGCGCCGCGCCGGCCTACGAGTTCGCCACACGAACGTGGCAGCGGCTTCATGTCAGGCGCCAACCCTTGGTTTCGAATTTGCATCTCATGCTTTCTAAAGGAGATAGCTGAGTTCGTTGAGAATGGCAACTCCAAGTTGCTGCTCCTGGCGCTCAGCCGGCTCTTCTCGTTATTTCCCCAACCGCAGAAGGCGGAGTTCATTGAGGAAGTACGGAAAGCGTCGTGAACCGGTTAAGACCGAAGCGGCCGAGGCTTCGACTGGATCCAGATTCCTACACCAAACTCTGCCGGCAGGTCTTGGAGCGGGATGGATGGCGATGCCAGAACTGCGGAAGCCCAAACGATCTCCAGGTCCATCACATTCGCGCACGAAGCTTGCTGGGTGACGACGCGCAGGTGAACTTGATCACCGTGTGCTATCGATGCCACCGCCGAATACATTTGCGGATGCCTGGGTGATTTTCATCTTCGCAGATAGCTGGTCGCCTTCTGCCCCTTACTCATCTTCAGGGGGCGATCTGTTTCTTCGCTGCGTCCGCGCTCTGTTTGCAGCGATCCTGCATGCCTCCCGCGATCTGGCCGCACTGATTGAAGGCGTCCACAGCCTCGCTGTAGCGCTTCAGACTTTGCAGATCGACGCCCAAGACAAACAGATCCGTCTGATCGGGATTGGGATTGTTCTTCGTGGATTGCTGAAGTTCCTTCGCCGAGTTGTCGTAGTCCTCGCGGCGGAAGTAGACGAGGCCCAAGGCGCTATGCGCTTGAATCGTCTTTTGGGTTTTCAAGGCGGCAAACTGAGCATCCGACAAACTCGCGGGTTTGGGCAGCGTCGGTATGACTTCAATCGCGTGCTTCTCAAGCTTCTCAGCCTTGTCCAGCTGGCTGTCCGCATCCGCGTCCTCGGGATGGTAGAAGTGAGGAATCACCCAACCGACCGTCGTGAGAACGTCCACGTCATCCGGCTTCAGCGCCAGCGCGTTATCCGAACAGACGTAAAAGTTCTTCCAATCTTGGTTGGCGTAGTAGATATTCATCAGGCCCACGTCCACTGGCTCGGCCAGCGGACTCTTGGGGTACTTTTGGAGAAAATCGTTTCCGAGCTGGATCTTCTTGGCCGGCTCGTCTGCCTTATAGAACGCCTTGTAAGCGTTTACTTCCTTCGGATCCGCTTTCTGAGTCTGCACGTCCGTCAGCATATGCAATTCGGTCTGCATCGAGTCCGTCCCGGATACCACCGGAGTGGCTTGCTGGCCCATCTGCGCCTGCGAAACGGCGGCAACAACGAGGGTGGCGGCGAACGAAACCGCGAGGGCCCGAACTGCAATTTCCATCGATGCGAGCCTCATTTAGGTCTTCTCCTCTGCAAGATCCTACTTAAAGGAGGATTATAGGCTTAAATATGCAAACTCATCCACTACCCCGCTGCGGGGCCAAGAAAAGGATGGGAGTCGGTAAACCGGAGGGTACCACGTGACTTTAGTCCTCCCATCGAAGCTAAGCCTGAAACGGAGGGCGGGGCGTCAGCGCTTTTGGCCGACGAGGCCGGCGATCGTGTCCATCAGGTCAAACTTGGTGAGGACTTCGAGCTTACCATCGTCCATCTCGACGAAGACCGCGGGACTTTCGTGGCTCAGGAGGTGCGTGACACGCTCCACTGGGGCATTTGAAGCCACTTGCGGTAGTGGCGCGCCCATCACCTCGCGGACGATCAGCTTGCGGAGGTCTTTCCCTTGCAGGGCGAGGTTCAGAATTTGGTCTTCGAAGATGGTGCCGATCGAGTGGTCGTCCTCAAAGACGGGAAGCTGGGAAATGTCCTGCTGCTGCATGGTGTGAAGGGCCTGGAAGACGGTGCGATTGGCTCCCACGATGATGGGTTCTCGGGTCTTGCCGTTCTGGCGTTTCACGCGAATCACGTCCGCGGCCGTCAGTGTCACCTCGGCGTCCGCGTATCCGTGTTCTCGCATCCAGCCATCATTATATATCTTGCTCAAATAGCGCGCGCCGGCGTCCGGCAGGAAGGCGACGACGAGATCACCCTTCTTGCAATCCTTCGCGACGCGGATCGCCGCAGAAACGCACCCGCCGCCCGAGCCGCCGGTGAAAATCCCTTCTCTCTTCGCCAGTCGTCGAGCCCAGAGGAAACACTCTTCGTCGTTCACTTGCACGATGTCGTCCAGCACGCTGAAATCCATGGTCGAGGGCAAAATATCTTCGCCGATTCCTTCGACCACGTAAGTGTGGGCTTTGCCGACGTTGCGGGTCTTGAAATACTCGTAATACAACGAGCCGTAGGGATCGACGCCGATGACCTCTATATTCGCATTCTGTTCCTTCAGGAAACGCCCCACGCCGGACGCCGTCCCGCCCGTTCCGAGGCCGCAGACGAAGTGCGTGATTTTCCCTTCAGTGTCCTTCCAAATCTCGGGGCCGGAACTGCGGTAATGCGCCTCGGGATTCGCCGGATTCTCATACTGATTGGGGTAATACGAATTGGGGATCTCGCGCGCCAGTTTCTTGGCCACCGAATAGTAGCTGCGTGGGTCCTCGGGCTCGACCGCCGTCGGGCAGACGATCACCTCGGCGCCAAACGCCTTCAGCGAATCGATTTTTTCGCGTGACTGCTTGTCCGTGATCGTGAAAACGACTTTGTATCCTCGCACCGCCGCTACCAGCGCGAGGCCCATTCCCGTGTTGCCGGAGGTCGCTTCGATGATCGTGCCGCCGGGTTTGAGCTGGCCTTTGCGCTCGGCCTCGTCGATCATCCAAACGGCGATGCGGTCCTTCATCGACCCGCCCGGATTCAGATAGTCGGCCTTTACGTAAACCTCGGGAGGCACGTCCTTGGCCACGCGGTTCAGGCGGACAAGCGGCGTGTGACCAATAGTTTCAAGGATGTTGTTGCACTTCACGGAAGGGCGTCTCTCCTTAGGGAATTGGCAACTCAAAGTAGCTTAGAGACTTCCCCAAATTCTGTCCAGCAGCACTTTCCCCGCAACGGAGGCGCGCAAACGAAATCGTCCGGCGTGCTATGCTTTTCGAAGAGTGCCGCAAGCTGCACCCACCACCGAAATGCTCTTCTACGACGGCCACTGCGGTCTGTGCCATCGCACCGTGAAGTTTGCGCTGAAGCACGATCGGTCGGGGAACGCCTTCCGATTCGCGCCCTTGCAGGGTCCGACATTTCAGGCGCTAGTGCCGGCGGATCGGCGCGCCGGTCTGCCCGACAGCATCGTGGTGCTGACACAATCCGGTGAGTTGCTCGTGCGCTCCAACGCTTTCCTGCACATCCTGCGGCGGCTCGGCCGGGGCTGGCGGATTCTGGTGGGAGTGCTGAGCGTGGTTCCGCGGCCGGCGCGCGACCTGGTTTACGACTTCGTCGCGCGGATTCGGTACCGCATCTTTGGCAAGCGGGACGAACTGTGTCCGATCGTGCTGGCGGATTTGCGCAAGAGATTCGATCCGTAATGGGAGGAAAAATGGCGAGGCAAAACATTTCGTCAGGTATAACCTGGGAACCGATCATTGGCTACTCGCGGGCGGTGCGCGTCGGTCCTTATGTTCATGTCTCGGGAACGACGGCGACCGATGCGCATGGACAGATCGTGGGCGGTGATGATGCCTACGCCCAAACGGTGCAGGTGCTGCGGAACATCGAATCGGCGCTGTCGAAGGCCGGCGCGAAAATGTCCGATGTGGTGCGGACGCGGATGTTCGTCACGAATATTGCCGACTGGGAGAAGATCGGGCGTGCCCACGGCGAGTTCTTCGGCAAGATTCGTCCCGCGACGGCCATGGTTGAGGTCAGCCGGCTGATCTCGGCGGAAATGCTCGTGGAAATTGAAGCGGAGGCGATCGTCGCCGAGTGAGGCGTGCGGAGCCGGATCGTCAATCAGGCTTGTTCTTCTCCAGCTCTTCGATCAGCGCGGGAACGATTTCGAATAGATCGCCGACGATACCGTAATCGGCGACCTCGAAGATCGGCGCATTCGGGTCTTTGTTGATTGCGGCGATCGTGCGCGAGCCCTTCATTCCGACGACGTGCTGGATTGCGCCGCTGATGCCGAGCGCAAGGTAGAGTTTCGGCGAAACGGTCTGGCCGGAGCTTCCGATCTGCCGCTCCATAGGCAGCCAGCCTTCATCGCAGATCGGACGCGACGCGGAGATCTCTCCACCCATCAGCTTCGCCAGCTTTTCCGCCATCTGAATATTCTCAGGCGCTTTGATGCCGCGGCCGACCGAAACCAAAATCGGGGCCTGCGTCAGATCCACCGCCTGCTTTGCTTCGCGGAAAAGCTCAAGGGGCTTCGTGCGAATCTGCTCCGGTTTCAGGTCGACACTCACAGGTTTGACGGGCGCCTTCCCGCTCGCGTGTTTCACCGCGAGGTCGGCGCGGAATGCGCCTGCCTGAAACGAAGCAACCCACGCCGGCTCGCCTGTGAAGACAACATCCGCTGCCGTGCGCCCCTGGAACATCTGGCGGACGAAAATCAGCTTGCCGTTTTCATAGCGGCAGGCGATGCAGTCGCCGATCATGCCTTTTTGAAGAGACGCCGCCAGCTTCGGAGCGAAATCGCGGACCTGATACGTGTGTGGCAGCAAAACCAAGTCCGGCTTCGCGCCCTCGATCAGCTGTCGCAACGCGAGCGAAAATCCGTCGGGCGTGTATTGCTCGAGGAGGTCATGCTCGACGAGGAGAACTTCGTCGAGCTGATAACCCGATAGCTCGTCTGCCAGCGCTGCGAGACCCTTGCCGACAACCGCACCCGAGAGCGTGCCTTTCGCTTGCTGGGCGATCTGCTGGGCCGCCGCAAGCGTCTCAAAACTGACTTTGTTCCATTTACCTTCGCGCTGCTCGGTGATGAGGAGAATCTTCATGGCACTTTTGTCTCGATCCTTGCCGGATCGTCAGAGCACTCTGGCTTCATGCTTCAGCTTTTCGATCAGCTTGGCCGCGATTTCTTTGGGCGATCCCGTCAGGAATTCCGTCTTTTTCGTTTTTTGCGGGACGTAGATGCGCTCGACCCGCTGCGTCCGCGCACCGGGAACGCCGAGTGATGCGCGCTCGACGGTCGCGATCTCTTTCTTCTTCGCCGCCATGATGCCTTTGAGCGTGGCGTAGCGAGGCTTGTTGATGCCGGACTGGATCGTGAGCACGGCCGGCAGCGGCAGCTCGACCCACTGGAACCATCCGGCTTCGAGCTCGCGCTTCAGCTTCATGCGGCCATCGGTAATTTCAATCTGCATGATGAGCGTCGCGTGTGGGCGGCCGAGCAGTTCAGCGAGCAGCACGCCCGTTTGGCCGAAGCCTTGGTCGTCGCTCTGGAGGCCGGTGAGGATCAGGTCAAAATTCTCGCCCTGGATCGCGGCAGCGAGCGAGCGGGCCGAAGCAAGAGGGTCGAGTCTGTAGAATTCGTTGTCGGCAACGTGGATCGCGCGCTCGGCGCCCTTGGCAAGCGCTTCCTTGATGGTCTGCTTCGCGCGCTCCGGGCCCATCGAGATCGCAACAACCTCGCCGCCGTGCTTTTCCTTGAGGCGCAGCGCTTCCTCGAGAGCGTAGCTATCGGGCTCGTTGGTCTCAAACCCGATGTCGGATTCGCGAATCCATGCGCCGCCTTCGACAATCGTGAGCGGCGCATCCTTGGCGGGTACCTGCTTTATGCAAACGCCGATTTTCATGGCGGATCAGCGCCCTTCCCAGCGCTTGAACAGCAGAGACGCATTCGTTCCGCCAAAGCCGAAAGAATTCGAGAGCGCGTACGTGACTTCGGTTTTCCGCGCGTGGTTCGGGACGTAATCGAGGTCGCACGCAGGATCGGGATTGTCCTGATTGATCGTCGGCGGAACGATCTGGTCGCGCAGCGCCAAAACGCTGATCCCGGCCTCGAGCCCGCCCGCCCCGCCGAGAAGATGCCCGGTCATGGATTTCGTCGAGCTGATGGGGACTTTTTTCGCGCGCTCGCCAAAAACGCGCTTGAGCGCCGCCGTTTCGATCGCGTCGCCCAGGGGCGTCGACGTGCCGTGCGCGTTGACGTAACTGACGTCGTCCGGCGTGATTTTGGCGTCCTTAATGGCCGCCATCGACACGCGGTAGCCGCCGTCTCCTCCCTCGGCGGGCTGCGTGATGTGGTACGCGTCGCCGGACATCCCGTAGCCGGTGATTTCGGCGATGATGTTCGCGCCGCGGCGCTGGGCAAATTCGAGCGACTCGAGAATCAGCACCCCCGCGCCTTCGCCGACGACGAAACCATCCCGATCGGCATCGAACGGGCGGCTGGCGCGCTCGGGCTCGTCATTGCGGGTCGAAAGCGCTCGCATCGCGCCGAAGCCGCCGATGCTCATCGGCGTCACAGCCGCCTCCGAGCCGCCCGCAATCATCACTTCCGCAGCGCAGCGCTGGATGATTTTGAAAGCGTCGCCAACCGCATGAGCCCCGGCGGAGCAAGCCGTGGCTGTGGCCGAATTCGGTCCCTTCGCGCCGTAACGGATCGAGACGTTGCCCGCCGCGAGATTCACGATGGCCGAAGGAATGAAAAACGGGGAAATCTTGCCGGGACCGCCGGCCAGGTACTTCGAATGCTCTCGCTCGATGACGTCGAATCCGCCGATGCCCGAACCGATATAGACGCCCGTGGCGTCCGCAATTTCGGACGTAACCTCGAGGCCGGACATGCGCATTGCGAAATCCGACGCGGCCATGGCAATCTGAATGAAGCGGGCCATCTTCTTCAGCTCTTTTTTCTCGACCCAGTTGAGCGGCTCGAAACCCTTGACCTCGCCCGCAATCTGGCAATCGAAGCCGGTGATGTCGAATTGGGTGACGCGGCCAATGCCGCTCCTTCCGGCAAGCAGGTTGCGCCAGACCTCGTCGGTCCCGATGCCGCATCCGCAAACCAAGCCAACGCCCGTCACGACGACTCGGCGGTTCAAGTGGAACTTCTCCTGTTTCGAAATGGGGACGACCGGCGGACTACTTGCTTGCCTTGGCGTGCTTCTCGATGTACTCGATGGCGTCCTTCACCGTGGCAATTTTTTCGGCATCCTCATCCGGAATCTCGACTCCGAACGCTTCTTCGAAGGCCATCACCAGCTCGACGGTGTCGAGCGAGTCGGCGCCGAGGTCATCCACAAACGAAGCGCTGGGAGTCACTTCGCCTTCATCCACACCGAGCTGCTCGACGATAATCTGCTTCACGCGATCTTCGACGCTGGCCATTCTGATTGTTCCTCCGGTTTCGGCTGTCTCCGCCACGAGGGGCGGCATGCCAGGCAACGGTTGCACCCGCATTTGACTTGCCCATTCTATGCGGGGCGTATCGCAGGGTCAACCTTAGTCCCGCTTCTCGCCGGATGCAACAGCGAGCGGCAGCGAGCCTGCATCGCGATCCCGTGTCATCCCATGTGCAGGCCGCCGTTGACGTCGAGCACTTGCCCGGTGATGTAGGCGGCTTCGTCGCTCGCGAGAAAAACAATGGCGGCGGCAACGTCGCGGTCGCTGCCGAAGCGGCCGAGCGGAATGAGCGATTTCATCTTGTCTTTCAATTCCTGCGGCAGCGGATCGGTCATCGGCGTCTCAATGAAGCCCGGCGCAACGGCGTTGACGGTGATGTTGCGTGAGGCGACCTCGACGGCAATCGCGCGCGTGAGGCCGATCAGCCCAGCCTTCGACGCCACGTAGTTCGCCTGGCCGGCATTCCCGGTTTCGGCCACGACGGAAGAGAGATTGATGATGCGGCCGGAGCGCTGCTTGAGCATCGCGCCCAGGGCCTGCTGGATGCAGAGGTGCGCGCCCGTCAGGTTCGTGCGCAACACGGACTCCCAATCTTCAAGCTTCATCCGGAGCGCGAGAGTGTCGCGCGTGATCGCAGCGTTGTTCACGAGAATATCGAGCCTGCCGAATTTCCCGAGGACTTGCTGGAAGCCGGTTTTCACCTGCGCGGCGTCGGCCACGTCCATCGGCACGGCGAGCGCCGCGCCTCCAGCGGCTTCGATTTCGCCGACGAGCGAGGCAAGCTTATCCGCACCGCGCGCGGCAACAGCCACTTTGGCGCCGGCCTGTGCGAGCGTGAGCGAAGTTGCGCGGCCGATGCCTTGCGACGCGCCGGTGACGAGAGCAACTTTACCTTTAAGCGAAAACATAAAATGAGCTAGCTTTCGGACGATTCGGCGCGCGCCTGGGCGATCTTGTCGAGCGTCGCGTGCAGGCTGGCCGCGTCTTCGACGTTGAAGCAGCGGACCGAACGGTCGATCTGCCGCAGCAGCCCCAAAAGAACCTTCCCCGGCCCGACTTCGACAAAAATCTTCACGCCACTGTCGATCATCTCGTGCACGGAATCAAGCCAGCGGACCGGCAGCGTCACCTGGCGGACCAGCGCCTCGCGCGCTTCGTCGCCGGACTCGATCGCTTCCGCATCCACATTCGTGATGACGGGAAAGCGCAGCGCATTGAACTTCGTCGCGCGCAGGTCCGGCTCAAAGCGCTCCTGCGCCGGAGCCATCAGCGCGCAGTGGAAAGGCGCCGACACGGGAAGCATCACGGCGCGCTTGGCGCCCGACTGCGAGGCAATCTCCACCGCTCGCTTGACGGCCGCCGCATGCCCGGAAATCACGATCTGCTCGGGCGAGTTCAGATTCGCCGCGGAGACCACTTCGCCGTCCGCGGCCTTCTTGCAGATTTCCGCGACGTCCGCCGGAGAGAGCCCCAGAATCGCGGCCATCGCGCCGTCGCCCGCGGGCACCGCCTCCTGCATATACTGGCCGCGCCGTCGCGCCAACTGCACGGCATCGGCGAACGCGAGCGCGCCCGCGGCCACGAGCGCCGAGTACTCGCCGAGGCTGTGTCCCGCGACGATTTCCGGCGTCACACCGTGCTTTTCAAGCGCGCGGTACGCCGCCACGGAGACGGTCAGGATGGCCGGCTGCGTGTTTTCGGTCAGCTTGAGCGTCTCCTCGGGCCCTTCGAAGCACAGTTTTGAGAGCGGGAATCCGAGCGCGGCGTCGGCTTCGTCGAACACAGCGCGCGATTCGGGGAAATTCGCCGCGAGGTCGCTGCCCATGCCGGGATACTGCGAGGCCTGGCCCGGAAAAAGAAAAGCAAGCTTGCTCATGGCGATGGCGGATTTCCGCTTGGCTCAGCCGCGGACGGGGACAGCGGCGGCAGCGGAAAGCTCCTGTTCGATTTTCTCGTTGAGGCGCGAGCGGCAGAGTTCAGCCGCCACGCGAATGGCGTTCTTGATCGCGTTGGGGTTCGAGCGGCCGTGGCCGATCACGGTGATGCCGCGGACTCCGAGCAGCGGAGCGCCGCCATATTCGGAATAATCGGTGCGCTTGCGGAAGGCGCCGAACGCGCGCTTCGAAAGCGCGTAGCCAAGCTGCGAGGTGAGGCTGCTCTTGATCGCCTTCTTCAGCATCCCGCCGAGGTGCTCGACCACGCCTTCGCTGATCTTGAGCGCGATATTGCCGATGAAGCCGTCGCAGACGATGACTTCCACGTTTCCGCGGAAGACGTCGCGGCCCTCCACGTTCCCGGTGAAATTGAGCGACGTCTGTTTCAGCCGGTTGGCGGCCTCGCGCGTGAGCTCGTTGCCCTTCATTTCTTCTTCGCCGATCGAAAGCAGAGCGACGCGCGGTCGCTTTACGCCCCAGATGGTGCGGTAATAGATTTCACCCATCACCGCGAACTGTTCGATCTGCTCCGGCTTCGAATCCACGTTGGCGCCGACGTCGAGAATCACCGATACCTTTTCCTTCATGTTTGGAAACGCCGCGGCGAGCGCCGGACGATCGACCGAAGGCAGGGTGCCGAGCACGAAGCGCGCCACCGTCATCACCGCGCCCGTATTGCCCGCGCTCACAAGCGCTTCAGCTTTGCCGTCGCGCACCAGGCGCGCGGCCACGTGCAGCGAGCTATCCTTCTTGCGGCGAAAGGCTTGCGAGGGCGAGTCGTTCATTGTGATGACTTGGTTGGCGTTCACGACCTCGATGGGCAGGCCGTCGTGCTTGTGGCGGGCCAGCTCGTGGCGAACGGTGGCTTCGACGCCGACCAGCAGAACGCGCACGCCCAGCTCGCGCGCGGCCAGAATCGCACCTTCGACCTCCGTGCGAGGCGCATGGTCTCCGCCCATAGCATCGAGAGCAACGGTGATCATCTATTCTCCACGTGGAGCGCCGACTGGGGACGGCAGGCGAGGAAAACTTAGGCTGTCTTGCCCGCGGTGTCAATCACTTCGCGGCCCTTATAATAGCCACACTTCGAGCACGCCCGGTGGGGCAGCTTCTTCTCGTGGCAATTCGGGCATTCGGCCAAGGATAGAGGGTGAAGATGGTCGTGGGCGCGCCGATTGGATGTGCGCCTTTTCGAATGGCGTCGCTTTGGATTGGGCATTCCGGCTCCTCGTGACAGGCCGCGACTCAGGGCGGCCCGATATGGAAAGGATAGTGTAGCGTGTTATTGCTTCTTGAACCAGTCCTGCTTCAACCGGGCGAGCGGGGCGAGCCTGGGATCGCCGCCGTTTTTTTCGCAGCGGCACTCCTCGTTGTTGAGATTCGCGCCGCAGTTCGCACACAGCCCGCGGCAGTCACTCGAGCAGATCACCTTCATGGGCAGCGCGAGGTTCACCTGTTCGGCGAGGACGTCGGCGAGGAACAAACCGTCTCCCTCGAAGAAGGCGATCTCGGTATCGTCCAGAGCCAAGTGGACTTCCTCGTCATGCGCGATCGAGGTCATCGGGCGGTAGAAGAGATCGAAGTCGCGGCTGATTTCTTCGACGACCGTGTCGAGGCAGCGCGCGCAGACCAGTTCCACCCGCGTATGGAGGTTGCCGTAGATGCGGATCTGACCGTCTACGAGTTCCGCGGTTGCACGCACTTCCAGGGGTTCGACCTGGCGGAATTCACCCGAATGGAAATCGAGAGTGCCCGGGGCGTAGCTTTTCCGGATGCGGAGCTTTCGGACTGCCAGTTCATTCACATCCAGAAACATATGATTTCCCCGAGATTTGCAAGAATAAAAGCCATTATATGTCTGCCGTGAGCCGTGTCAAGGAAGCGCGCCGCGCAAGGTTCCGCGACGACACGCGCCCGGAGCTACGAGACGGGCGTCAAGGGAGCGCCCAGAAGCTCGCGGCACTGGCGAAGCAGGAAGTGGTCGGTCATCCCGGCGATGTAATCGCAGACGACGCGGTGGCGCGGCTCGCCCTGCGCCAGTTCGGCGTAGTACTTCGGCATGCGGTCCGGGTGGTCGAGAAAAAAGCGGAACAGCGCATCGAGCGCGGCGACCGACCGGCCGCGTTCCTCGGAAATAATCGGATGCGAATAGACCCGCGCGTTGAGGAATTGCTTCAGGCCGGCGTTGTCTCGCGCCGCGTCGGATGAAAACCCTGCAAGCCGACTCGCGTGTCGCCGCACATCCTCGACGGTCTCCGCGCCGCTCTCCTCTACCCGGCGGCGCGTGTTTTCGATCAGATCGGTTGCGAGACGATCGAGGACGTGCTTCAGCGCTTCGTTGAATTTCAGTTTGCGCAAGCCCTGCGGGTAGCGGCGATCCACATCCGTGTAGGCCGCCTCGAACACCGGCACTTCCGCGCGGAGTTGATCGAAATCCAGGACGCGCGCCTCGAAGCTGTCGTCGAGGTCGGCGGTGTTGTAGGCGATTTCGTCCACCAGGTCAATGAGTTGCGCTTCGAGCGGCGGCCTCTCGTCGAGAAGATATTCGGCGAGCGCCGGAAATTCCGCGGCGGAATAGTCCCGCGAATGCTTGATGATCCCCTCGCGCACCTCGAACGTGAGATTCAGGCCGGGGAAGTCAAGGTAGCGCTGCTCGAACTGCTCGACGATTCGCAGCGCGTGAAGATTGTGATCGAAGCGGTCGCCATGCTCGCGCATGCGCGCGTCGAGCTGCCGCTCGCCGGCGTGGCCGAACGGCGGATGGCCGATGTCGTGGACGAGCGCGAGGGCTTCGGCAAGGTCGGTGTTGAGCCCCAGGGCGGCGGCCACGGTGCGCGCGATCTGCGCCACTTCGAGCGTGTGCGTGAGCCGGTTGCGGAAATGATCGGAGAAGCGCGTGGTGAAGACCTGCGTCTTCGCTTCGAGACGGCGAAAAGCGCGGGAATGGATCACCCGGTCGCGATCGCGCGCGTAGTCGTTCCGGTAGGGGTGCTGCGGTTCGGGGTAACGCCGGCCGCGCGAGCGCCGCACGTCCATCGCATAGGATGCAAGCGGCATCACACTCATTCTAGTGTATCGGAGTGCGCCTCGGCTACTTTCCGGCTCTGGCTGCGCCGCGAAGGACGCGCTGATATGATGTGCGCGTGCTCTCCGAAAAATCGATCCTCAATAAGCTGCGAAAGGTCTGCCTGGGCCTGCCGAAGGCCGCGGAGACGGTCACTTTCGGCCATCCGGCATTTCAGGTGCAGGGGAAGACGTTCGCCGTGCTCGAGGAACACAAAGGCGAACTCGGCATCTGCCTGAAAGTGGGGACGCTGCTACAGGGCGTGTTTTTGGACGACCCCCGATTTTTCCGCACGCCCTACATCGGCAAGCACGGATGGGTTACGTTGCGCGTTCACGCCGCGCCGCTGAACTGGCGCGAAATCCGCGGACTCGTGAAGGGGAGCTACGACCTCGTCGTCCCCAAGACGCCTCAAACGAAAAAGCGCTGAAAGCTGAATCGGAATTTCAAGACTTGCTTGGCAGAAGGGCGAGCGCCTGATCCGCCTGCTCGGCGATCGGCGTGTCGGGGTAGTCGGACTTGATCTGCTGAAGAAGCTTTGCCGCCTCGGAAGGATTGCTCTGGGCGTAGTGCTGGGCAAGCGCCAGCATCACAACCGGCTTGGGCACGAGCACCGTCGGCTTTGCGATCAAGCCCTGGTAGAGCTTGACGGCGTCATCACTCTGGCCGATGCGGTCGTCAACGCCCGCGAGTTCGAAACGCGCCAGACCGGCAACTTCTTCATCGCCGGCGTTCGTGAGGCCGTCGAGCAGTTTCTTCGCTTGAGCTGTATCGTCGAGCTTTTCGAAGCTAAGCGCCGCGTAGTAACCCGCCAGTTGGCCGAAGCGCGTTCTGGGGTATTTCGAGGCGACGTCTGAGAACTGCTTCTCCGCGGCCGTGAATTTCTGCTTGTCGTCCGCGTAGGAGGGTTCGCCAGGCGCGGGTGGCGTTCCCACCGGCGCCTGGAAGACTTTCATGGCGCTGTCAAACGCCGCGGAAGCCTTTACCGTCTGCCGCTGCGCGTAAGTGCGCCAGCCGAAAACGCCCACGGCCACGACCACGGCGGCGATCAAAATGTACAGGGTGAGCTGCTGATGCGAAAGGACGGCTTCCGCACCGTGCGCGAACGTCTCGCGGACCTCATCCTTCTTCAGTTCCTTGCGGGAAATATGTTGCGCCAAAGTCGCACTCCTATGGAGACTTCCGAATCTTGATCGTATCACAAGCCGCGCGGGGCCGAACTGCGGCGCCCACAGGCAGAATTCCAGCGCGAAGGAGGCCGCCACGAGGGAAGAAGCCCCGCCCCAGGAGCGCGAAACGGGGCCCGAAAACCGGCCGCGTGCTAAACCTTGGTGACGTTTTCTGCCTGAAAGCCTTTGGGGCCCTGGCGGACCTCAAACTCGACAAGCTGCCCTTCGTTCAGCGACTTGTATCCATCCATTTGGATGGCGGAGAAGTGAACGAAGACATCTTCTCCCGACTGACGCTGAATGAACCCGTAACCCTTCGATGCGTTGAACCACTTCACCACGCCCTGTTCTCGAGCCAACGGTGTCTGCTCCTCCCAAGTGATGTCCCGATTCAGGTGATTGCAACGCCGGCCGCCGGCGCAGTCCCGCGCAACGGGGTTCGCACTTTCCTCCAACGGCGCTACCACACCCCCATCAGCGGCGGGATTCTTGCATAAACGGATTTCGGTGTCCAGAGTTTGCAGGGCGCGGGGAAGCGCCAAAGGAAGGCTCGTTTCGAGCCGCTTGCATGGCTTTGCGGGGGTCAGGATGCGCCGTTGCCGGAAGAGCGAGGAGGCAGTTTCTTCGCCAACACGAGCTCGGCTCCTCCGCCGGATGCGCGCTGCACGGTGAATTCGTCCATGAACGCCCGCATCAGGAACAACCCGCGCCCCGATGTGCGCAGCAGGTTTTCCTCGGCGAGAGGGTCCGGTATTTCCGTGAGTTCGAAGCCCGGCCCTTCGTCACATATATGGACGACCATTCGCTCGCGTTCAAACTCGACGGCGAGCCGGATCTTCTTGGTGCGGTCCTGGCGGTTGCCGTAGTTGTACGCGTTGATCACACCCTCGCGCACGGCCATCCCGAGCTTGTGGACGTCCTCTTCGCTGAAGCCGGACGCCTCGGCGACGCGCTGCACGATGTTCTCCGCGAGGTCCACACTTTCGAGCAGGGTGTCCAGCGTGACCTCAAGCCGTTGGGTCTTTGCCGCCATGGGAGTCGAGGGTAACCCCTGATGCTTGGGCCGAACATGGGTACCACAGACCCGGTGGGGCCGTCAATGCGGTCAAGCACGTACAACAATCACCCAACAGAGGCCGGGCAGCTACGCCCAATACGTGCGGTCGAGCGTACGGTACTGGATGGCTTCGCTCAAGTGCTTGGGCTCGATGGAGGGCGCTCCTTCAAGGTCGGCGATTGTGCGCGAAACCTTGAGAATCCGGTCGTGGGCGCGCGCCGAAAGACCGAGGCGCGCAATCCCGCCTCAAGCAGCTTCTCGCCGTCCGCCGAAATCGCGCAGTGCTTGCGGATCAATTTCGGCGGCATCTGGGCGTTGGCGTAGAGCCTTTTTTCGCCGCGGTAGCGTTGGAGCTGGATATTTCGCGCCCGCAGGACGCCCTCCCGCACGCTCTCCGAACTCTCGATCTCCGCATCGCCGCGAAGTTCCTTGTACTTCACCGCCGGGACTTCGATGTGAATGTCGATGCGATCGAGCAGCGGCCCCGAAATCTTCGAGACGTAGCGCTGGATCTGGGCCGGCGAGCAGTGGCATTCGCGCGTGGCGTCGCCGAAAAAACCGCACGGGCACGGGTTCATGGCCGCGGCCAGCATAAATCGCGAAGGAAAACTGACGGAGCGCGCGGCGCGAGCTATCGTGACGCACCCGTCCTCGAGCGGCTGGCGCATCACCTCGAGCACGTTGCGCTGGAATTCCGGCAGTTCGTCGAGGAACAGCACGCCGTTGTGCCCCAGCGAGACTTCGCCGGGACGCGGCACCGCGCCGCCGCCGATCAGGCCCGCGTCGCTGATCGTGTGGTGCGGCGAGCGGAACGGCCGCGTGCCGACCAATCCGCGCGCATCTTCGAGCAGCCCGGCGACGCTGTGGATGCGCGTCGTCTCGATGGCTTCTTCGAGCGACATCGGCGGAAGAATCGTGGGAATGCGCTTGGCGAGCATGGTTTTCCCCGCACCCGGCGGCCCGATGAAAAGGATGTTGTGGCTTCCGGCGCAGGCCACTTCGAGGGCGCGCTTCGCCGCCATCTGCCCGCGAACGTCGCGCAGGTCCACCGCGTACTGGCTCGCTTCCGCCAGCATCTGTGAGGTGTCGACCGCAACCGGGTGAAACGACTCCGGCGAATTGATCAGGTCGGCGGCTTGCGGCAGCGATTTCACCGCGCTGGAGGACCGTCAGGCGTCAGAGAGCGATTCGTCGAAGCCGGCGCCTTCCTTCTTTTCCTTTTCGATTTCCCCGGCCTCGAGGATCTCTCCGCAGTCGAGGCATTCGACGTATTGCGCCTCGTTGTCCTTGGCGATCAATTGCGTGCGTTTGTGCTGGCAAGCAGGATTCGGCGTGGCAGCCATGAAGTTCGAACCTGCCCGAAGTATAGCATCCATGTCTCGCGCGGCAGCCCGGCCGGAGTTGACAAACGCGCGGATTGCAACTATCAGTCAGTCTTTGGCGGGGCGGAGAAAGCGGGGGTTGTTTGAGCGCGGAAACCACCTTACAGAAGCGATTGGGCGGCGTGTTGTTCTACGGCACCGTGATTCTGCTCGCCTATCTGGCCTATCTGATCTTTGAGCCTTTTCTGGTGGCGCTTGCCTGGGCGGCTGTGCTCGTTGTCGTTTCCTATCCCATCTACGAATGGTTGGAGCGCCGGTGGGATCGAACCACGGCGGCGCTTGCCTGCACGGCCGGCGTGACGGTCGTTTTGATCGTTCCCGCCGTCTTCGTGATGATTGCGTTCGTCCGCCAGGGCGTGGAGGCGGTGGAGTCGATTCAGTTCAAGGTCGAGACCGGCCACTTCGTTTGGTTGAGTGACCTGTGGACGCGGCTTCAGGACCGCTTCCCCGATCTGGGATCGGACGACCTGATAACCACGCTCCATCGGTATGCCGAGCGAGCCGCGGGATTCGTCGGCGAGCAGCTCGCCACAATTCTGAAAAATACGGCCGTCTTCTTGTTTCATCTGTTCGTCACGATTCTCGCCATGTTCTATCTTTACCGCGACGGCGATTCGATGGTCGAGCGTCTCCGGCAACTGCTGCCCTTCGACCTCGATCACCGCGACCGCATGCTTTTCGATGCGCGAAGCTTGATCTTCGCAAGCGTGACCTCGAGCCTGGTCGCCGCCGCGGCGCATGGAACGCTGGGCGGCTTTGCGTTTGCCGTGACCGGAATCAAGGCGCCGCTCTTCTGGGGAGTGATGATGGGGTTCTTTTCGTTCATTCCGGTCGTGGGTTCCGCTCTCATCTGGGTTCCGGCTTCGATCAGCCTGATTGTCGGAGGCCACATGGGGCGCGGAATTGCTCTCGCGGTCTTCTGCTGCGTCATCGTCGGCCTCGTCGATAACTTCATCCGGCCGTGGCTGATCAGCGGCCGGGCCCAGTTGGGCGGCCTCGTGCTTTTCATCAGCGTGCTCGGAGGGATCAGCGTCTTCGGGTTGCT
>Ga0181521_10003409_pt1 | contig 18705 bp, 17 predicted proteins | sample PEATcosm2014_Bin_32_FD_119764 | JGI IMG/M metagenome (GOLD analysis project Ga0181521, IMG submission 119764) | Peatland microbial communities from MTU Mesocosm Facility, Houghton, MI, USA - PEATcosm2014_Bin02_60_metaG | ecosystem: Environmental > Terrestrial > Soil > Wetlands > Peat | place... | reverse complement strand
TCGAATATTCCCTTCAGGTGCTTCAGGCAGTATTTCCAGGAAGTCTGCGAGGTGGGAGATTCCCGCGCGTATAATTGCGGCCACCGCATTGGTCTTACTGATTACGGGTGCTGCGTCAATATTGGGGCCACACTTAAGTGGCCTGCTTACACCGTTTCCTGTATACGCCACGGTCATGAGCTTGTTTATACTAAAGTCCGAGGGGCCACAAGTAAGTGCACGCTTCCTTCGTGGTGTAATAATGGGGTGCCTCACAACTTCCGTGTTTCTCTTCTTGATTGCCTCCTTCATAGTCTCGCTTGGTTTGATGGTAGTATTCGGATTGGCTGTGGTGGTCGTCATAACGATGCATAGCGTACTAATCTACTCCGTTAACGGAAACAGACTTGGAATTCATTAGCCAGCAACTACCTCGCAGACGTTCATGGGGGTTTGGGTTATTAGACGCCTTTCGATTTCAACATTCATCCTGGGAGCGGGACCATTCATCCTTAGACAGACGTCAGGAACGTCGAATCGCGTAAATTCTTGAAGTTTGCTTGCGGCAGGCCGCTATTGGAAATTGAAGTTAATTCCTGAGTCTCTTGATTACAGGAAAGAGTTCTGCATCGGACGCTTTCAGAACCTCATTTGTCTCCTTGAGCTTTCTCGAAGTTAAATGCAGTTCGATTAGGTCGATTCCATTTTTCACACGAATTATGTCGTCGCGCGGGTCAACGTACTCAAGTTGACTGTCCTCCAGATGGAGGAGAGCTTTGAAAGCGTCTCCTAAGCATTGTTTGGTTCCAAGCCTGACTGACACATGTTTTGTATCTTCTGATATTGCAAGTTCCCGAGCGACAATATTTACAGCCCTTACCCCTATCCGTAGTCCGACGCAGTCTCCGCCATGTACGCGAATGGCATCTTCTAGCTTGGGGTCCTCGTTTAGCAACACGATCTAGCCCCTAAGCTCGACAGAGAGATACAACACAGAGCAGCTGACCTCTAGTCCTAATTTGGTTTCTCTCGCTCCCTCAAACCATTTGTCAGCCATCATATTATATGTTATATTTTCAATTGTTGCATGAACCCGTTCTGACAAATCAGTCAACTTATTCGGGCTGTGACAGTAGTGGCTAACTATTAGCCCGGCCCTATTCAATCAAGATACCATTGGAATTGCACCCGATCGGGATTGTTCACACAGCTGCGAGTGATGATGAGATAAAAACAAATTACAAGGACTTGGACGCCACGGTTGAAATCCTGTCTGAGTATTCGGACGGCTTGGATGGGCTTCAAGATTACTCGCACATTTTCGTAATCGGCTACTTCAACAAGCTACGGCCTGAACAGTTAGGCGTCCTGAAGGTTAGACCGCGGCGTAAACTAAGGGAGGGTATGAGGACTGAAGACCTTCCGTTAGTGGGAGTTTTCGCATTAGGATCGCCAAGCAGGCCCAATCCTATTGGTTTGAGTTTGGTCGAATTGCTGAAGATTGACGGGAGATTTCTCACGGTGAAAGGACTGGAGTATTTTGATGGGACGCCTGTGCTTGACATTAAACCCTACAGAGACGAATACCGCGTCGGCACGTATCGTGCACCCTACGTCAATCTGCAGCCCTAACCACTGAGAGAGTTAGACTTAGCGTTCGATCTTGAACCCGATCTTAACGACTGCTTGGAATTGACTTACTTTGCCTTCCTTGATGGTTCCTCTGAATTGGGTTGCTTCGAACCATTGCATTTGCTTGACGGTCTTCCCTGCTTCCTCAACGGCGTTTTTAACTGCGTTCGCAAAGCTCTCATTTGATTCCCCAATAATCTCGATAATCTTCCAAACCAAACCACTCACCTCCCCAAACCAAACAGTTGAATAATCGTTCAGACGTGCTATTTGTGTATGTGCACGATTAGACCACACACAACTGAACTTGAATTGCAGAGGTGTTTCATAGCATAGCAACGTCGGTTCTAAAACCAAATCAGGATAAACTTCAAGAAGATGATCAACTGGAGACGACGAATTAGCGAGAAGTGATTACCGGTGGAAACAAGGCTAAAGGTTGGTGACACTGCCCCTGATTTCGAAGGTCAAACGTCCAAAGACACACAAGTTCGACTGAGAGATTACCTAGGAAAGAGGAATGTGGTACTTTACTTCTACCCGAAGGACGATACCAAAGGTTGCACAATCGAAGCCTGTAATTTTAGAGACAAGCTCCAACCCATAGCAGCTCTATGGACAGAGGTTATAGGCGTTAGCGTGGACACCGTTGAATCCCACAAAAAGTTCGCCGAGAAGAACAGCCTGAACTTCCCGTTAATCAGTGACCATGACAAACAGATTTCGAAGACCTACGGAGTCCTGAGTGAAGACGGTGCGCATGCAGAAAGAACGACATTCATAATCGACAAGGAAGGCAAAATTGCCAAGATCTTCACGAACGTCGACATTACAAAACACACGGACGAAATCGTCATGGCACTCAAACTACTTCCGCTCAAGAAGACGACCTGAAAAAAATCACTCAGCCATTAATTGATATTCAAAACTTCAGGGCTAGGGAACGCACCTAACATTTACCGGTAACCCATCTCTGACTTGCGTCTAGGTTAGTGTGCGTCGATCGAATGGTGCGCATACACGTGATGCTCGGCCAAGTTAAGGTGTGTTAGCGAGCATCGTTCAAAATCTTCTTGCGGCGACCCAACGTCAGAAAGCTCTTCTTGGGCCCCAAGCCAGAGCTAGAAGGCGTCACGAATGCAATCGTCGTCAAAAAGTTACTCGTAAAATGGGGCTGAAATCCCCTACCCCATCTCTGAACTATTACCAGAGGCTACGCTAGTTTTCCCGTGCACGGGTCGATAAAATTGAAGGAACTTAAAAAGACTCCAGGACAGAGCCAAAGAAGAGACTACGGTGTATTCTTCTTGGAGCGAGCTACCACGAACAGGATGATCCAAGCAAGTACAGCCCAAGCAACTATGTCCACAATCAGCCGCAGTGGCCTGACAACCCAAGGATTGTACCCCGGACCAACAACCATTTCAACCAACCATGCTAGCGGGTACCCAAACCACGTTGCTCCCATCAGCCCATCAGGCGTATGACCTACGAGACCGGTCACCAGTGTGATTACCACGCCTATAATGACCGCCAGGACTGTCATTTTCAACATTTTCATAATTTCATCAAGAACGCACCAGACATGGAAGGCATTAAACCTGCCGTATAATACAGAGTCAAAGAAAAGTTTTCTTCACCCTTCCTGAACCTTTTCCGAATGAGCGCCGAAGATATTTCTGGCTTGCCAACCAGTTAAGTAGTTTCACATGGTCACTAGACAAAGAGTAATGCGTTTTCGTTTGTAAAGATTTTTCATCTAATTTAGCATCGGTAAGTCATGGATTTCGAGTATCCATTTGGCGTCTTGAAGAGACCAGTGTGGGAAATCCTCGCCGACTTTCAGTGCCCCGCCTGCCTCCGCCAGCTCCGCAGTCACACGCCAGTAGAGAGCCAGACCTGCCTAAGCTTCGTCACCTTCATTCACCAAGTATGGATACACAACCCTATTCATCCCACCAACGAGAGAAAAGCCAGTTTAGATTCTTCAGAAAAATGGAAGTGAAACAAGTTGCCGAGAAAGAGGGGCAAGCTCACACTCTTGTTTGTCGTTTTGATTGCAGTCGCCTCGATGCCCGTCGCCGTCCGCGGGTACACGCTGCCTGACTTCACACTCTCAGTGAGCCCGTCGAGTATCACCACCAGGCAGGGGGGAACCGCGGGGACGGTGGCGACGATAAGATCGTACAGCGACTACGAGATCATCGTGGACTTGAACATCGTCGGCCTGCCGAGCCATGCAGGGTTCAGTCTCTCGAACGTCGTCGACCTGATGCCGGGAGGCACCGCGTACCGCACCCTGTTCATCTACCCGGGGAGTACCCCGGCCGGTTCGTACCAGCTAACCCTCGTGGGGATGCCTAGATCCTACGGCGGTGCGCCGCAGCAGGACTACTTCACGCTGACCGTGACGCCGAGCTACAACCCGCCGACCCCGAACCCCAACGCGGACTTCGACTTCTGGGTGATATCCAACTCTATCTACATCGTGGCGGGAGGCTCCGACACAGTCAAGGTGAACGTCAGCCCGTTCAACGGCTTCTCCTCAGGAGTGTCGCTCTCCGCGAGCGGAGTTCCTGAGGGCGTCTACCTCGGCTGGTCCACGATGCGGCTGGACACCTCAAACGGGTTCGCGACCGCCATCGTCACAATCAACGTCGACCAGTCGGCCCCACCGTCCGACTCGATGATCACGTTCATCGGGCAGGGCGGGGGGCGAACGCACACCGACATCCTGTCCCTGAGCGTGGGGGTCGTGCCTACCGCGTTCGACCTCTCGCTCCCATCGACCTCCGTGAGCGTCGCCGCAGGCTCCTCCGTCGAGTTCACGCTCGCCGTGACGTCTAACTCCGACTCCACGATGGACGTATCCCTGTCCCAAGGGGTCAGCTGGGAGGGTATGAACATGACAATCTCGCCCACACAGGTCACGGTCAGCCCGGGAGCCACCGCGTACTCCACCGTGGCAATCACAACCGACGCGAGCACCCCGCCAGACACGTACGGCATGTCGATAGCGGGGACCGGAGGCGGCAACACCTACACGGTCCAATTCGAGCTCGTCGTCACGCCCCAACCGGACTTCGACATCTCAGTGGTGTCCAACTCAATACAGCTCACCCGCGGTGACACTTGGAACGCCGACGTCTCCGTCAACCCGATCGGCCAATTCTCCTCCAACATCAGCCTCACAGCCAGCGGCAACCCGGATGGCATGAAGCTGGAGTTCTCCCCAACCCAGCTGGCCCCCGCGCAGGGCGTGGGCACCTCCACGGTCACGGTCACCATCGACCCGACCACCGCCACCGGCGAGTACACGATCACCATAACCGGAACTCCACCGGAGGGACAAGCGCACTCCTGCACGCTCACGGTTACCGTAACTTCTCAATAGCCTCCTTTTTCAGAAGCGTTCAAATCGGATGCGCGCTGCCGTCCCAGTCTCGGTCTCAGGCCCTAGCGAAAAGAGGCGTCAAGGTATTACATATCCGGGGAAGCGGCAACCTAGAACCACAGCTCTGAACGACCTCGGGACGCGGATTCGGCACTAAAAAGGTAGTGAATCCCTCCGAATCTGACCCTATTTGAGTTCAAGTCCCCCTATACTTCCTAGTCTGAACATAGCAGGCTCGGAGAGGCGCCTCGGCGAATTTCGTGATATCATATAGGCATGGAGTTTCGGGACGATCTCCAGCTTTTGTCACGGTTTTTATTCCATCACTGAGAGGAGCAGGAGCACCTGAAATTCATTGAACCATCAAATTCGAGGCGTTTTGCAACTGTGTAGAGAGGAAGGATGAATCTCAAAACCCATTACCTGGAGAGATATGTACGATAGTCAGCCGAAGAGGTCATTGACATGATGACGAGGATGAAGCTCGGAAAGGGGCCGCCTAAATTCGACGCGCGAACTTTGCTCCTTGCGAACTACCTAACGAAGGAGCTCAATGCTCCACCCGCGTCAATTGACTACGCGAAGCCCATCGGGAGTTGGCCGATGTTTGGGAACGACCAGTATGGGGACTGCACTTGCGCTGCAGCCGGTCACATGATTGAAGAGTGGACAGCCAACACGGGCACAGAGAAAACTCTTCCGGAATCAGCGATCCTTAATGCCTACAACTACTTCGCGCATGGTGTTGCGGACGCCGGGGCCTCCATGCTTGATGTCCTGAAATACTGGAGAACAACGGGCATCGGTGGAGACAAGATCCATGCATTCGCACAGCTGGAACCTCACAACAGTCTCCAGGCTCAGGACACGGTTTTTCTGTTTGGCAACTGCTACATCGGTCTCGAGCTACCAGACTTTGCCGTGACTCCCGGGACAAACTTTCTCACTACCCCTTGGATTGTCCCCCCTACAGGTCCTGTGGCGAACGCTGCACCCAACCCCAACAACGGCCATTGCGTTCCGGCAGTGGCTTACGACCCTCGGAATCTCTGGGTTGTGACATGGGGTGCGTTAAAGCCGATGACCTGGCAGTTCTACACAACGTACATGGATGAAGCGTTCGCTGTGTTGAGCCTTGATTGGATCAACAAGCACCTCGAGAAGGCCCCTCCGGGATTGAATCTTCAGGCTTTGGAAAGTGACCTGGCCTCGGTCACGAGCGTGTAAGAGTATCAGTCAATCATAGCCCACCTCACGCTCAAATGAAAATCTGTTCACTCCAAGTATCGCCATAATCTGCGCAGCACGCTATTATTCTAAGATAACTGTTCAAGAGATTAGCGCGTCACATCTCGCTTCATGCGGCGTATACTGTCTAAGTTAGCGTGGACACCGTTGAATCTCACAAAAAGTTCGCCGAGAAGAACAGCCTGAACTTCCCGTTAATCAGCGATCATGACAAGCAGATTTCGAAGACCTACGGAGTCCTGAGTGAAGACGGCTCGCGTGCAGAAAGAATGACATTCATAATCGACAAGGAAGGCAAGATTGCCAAGATCTTCACGAACGTCGACATCACAAAACACACGGATGAAGTCGTCATGGCACTCAAACTACTTCCGCTCAAGAAGACGAACTGAAGAAAAATCAAGGCACCCATGAACCTCACCGTCGTCGTCTGACTATTTGTGTGTGCGCGCACCAAGAATCCCACACACAATAAACGACTCGGTGTCACGGTATTGGTCAGTTCTGCCGTTTGATTTGTGCGCGCCCTAACGGTGCGTAATCAGAATCGGCCATTAATTCCACTTCTTCCAACATGATTCCACCCTCTCTACCTAGTTTGATTACGAAACATCGCCTCTTGATAACTGAGATAAAACGAATGAACTCCTCCTCAGATCTCTTGTCAGACTCGATAGAGGAAGTCCTGGGCGACCTCCTAGGGGAGCGTGCCAAGCAGGCAATTTATGCGTGCCTGGAAAGACAGGGCCTACCACAACGTCAGATCCCTGAGCATCTGACTAGATTTGATGCTTTTCTGGAGGACAAGTTCGGTAGAGGCGGCAGAGTCATAGAGGCACGGATCGCGGAACGACTTTACACTCAACTAGGATTGGAACTCATCGCAGTGCCGCAATACGGTCTAACTGACTACGTCGATATAGCTTCCCGACGACTGTCTAAAGGTGAGCGACTGGGTGATTGAAGAAATTGCATGTATCGGTAATTGGGGTCAAAATCCCAATTAGAGCTGTTCAAGAGATTAGCGCGTGGCATCTCCTTTCATGCGGCGTATACTGTCTAAGTTCGGCTCGATTAGTGAAGCTTGCCCCGCAGCTTTCACGGCCGCGTGTATGTCCTTTAACCCATTCCCTGTAACTACAACCACAATATCTTCGTCGTGATTCACAAGGTTTTCTCGCACAGCTTTAACTAACCCGGCATATCCTGTCGCTCCGGCGGGTTCGGCGAAAATTCCTTCCTCTCGCGCCAACTTACGCATCGCCTCCAGCACCTCATCGTCGCTTACCGTCAGGTAAGCTCCCCGAGTCTCTCGAACCGCACGCACTGCCCTAGTCCCATCACGCGGAAGGCCGACACAGATTGAATCTGAAATCGTGTGCGCATCCACCGGGCGGATAGTCTCTGTCCCTGCTTTCCACGCGTTGTAGCAGGCTGCAGCTCCTTCAGCTTGTACGCCCATAAGTTTGGGCATCCTCTCAATCCAACCCAAAGCCAACAGGTCGCGCAGGCCTTTCCACAATCCCGTAATGATGTTGCCGTCTCCGACTGCGACGAAAATTCGGTCTGGAGTGCTCCAGCTTCGAGGTGAATTTTCCGACTTTGCTAGAGCTAATTGTTCGCAGATTTCGAATGACGCAGTCTTCTTCCCCTCTGCCGTATATGGGTTGTAGCCTGTGTTTCTTGAATACCACCCGAATTCCTTCGAAGCGGCAAGGGATAAGTCGAACGCTTGATCATAAGTCCCCTTCACCAAGAAGACACGAGCTCCGTAGATTAGTAACTGCGCGACCTTGGCTTCCGGGGCGGTGTGAGGAACGAAAACCACAGCCGGTACATGGCCGCTAGCAGAAAGACCCGCCAGAGCCGCCCCAGCGTTACCGCTACTTGCCGCAGTAATGACCTCAACCCCGAGCTCCTTAGCTTTTGCCACAACCACAGCGCTAGCACGATCCTTGAACGACCCCGTAGGGTTCAGCCCGTCATCTTTCAGCCACAGATTCTGGAGTTTAAGCTCCTTGCCAAGTCGTTTAGCGTTGTAGAGTGGCGTCCATCCGACACGTAGCGGAGGCACAACCGAGCGATTATCAATTGGTAAGAGGTCCCAGTATCTCCAGATAGAGAAATCTTTAGACGTGGAAATGTCGGCCGGGGTCACTCGCGATTTAATCCGCTCATAATCGTACAACACATCCAGTAGGCCAACGTCCCCATGCTTGGGACAGACATACCGAACCTCACCAGGCGCATACACAGCGCCACAAAGAGAACATTTCAGCTGACTTAGGAACATACGCAAACCATAATCGCAGAAGCTGAGTCACGTATTACGATTATGATGCGTTCCCGACCAATGCTTTGAACCGTGTTCTTCACAGCTGCAACAAGATACAGCCGGCGATAACGCTCAACGAAACCGATGCAGAAAACATAAGTCGTGCGCTAACAATCGCCTGAAGCGATTAGGGGCTCTGTGTTGATAGACTTAACGTTAAATGAATCACGTCTCGAGAGAACGGCGAAGAGATGCCGTGACAAGAACATCATCATCCCCACTTTCTCTCAGCTAAAGAACCCGAATTCCGCGCCCAACAAGATCAAGGAACAGCTCAAGCAGATAGGACTCTGGGACATAGCTCCCCAGAACCTGTTCAGGATCACATGGAAGAATGAACCCGTACCTAAGGGAGGACTCTTTCGACCCGCCCCTAACTACGTTGAGTTGCCATCAGAGTTGACCGGGGTTGAGGCACGCATAATCGCGTTGGTTGGGAAGTGGTTCCCAACGGGAGCGCATAAAGTCGGCGCCTCATTCGGTTGCCTGGTTCCCCCACTCGTTACGGGCCAGTTTGACCCGACCGTGAACAAGGCCGTCTGGCCTAGCACAGGAAACTTCTGCAGGGGAGGGGCTTATGATGCGACCCTTCTAGGGTGCGAGAGCATCGCAATCCTTCCCGAGCAAATGTCACAGGAGCGGTTTCAATGGCTCAAAACGGTCGCGGGCGAAATCATAGCCACCCCCGGCAGTGAGAGTAACGTTAAGGAGATTTACGATAAGGTTTGGGAGTTAAAGCGCACTCGGAAGGATATCTTCGTGTTCAATCAATTCGCCGAACCCGGAAACTACCTTTTCCACTACGATGTCACAGGGCACGCGTTTGAGGAAGTGATTAGGAAGGAAGCGAAAGGGGGCACCTTCCGTGGAGTCTGCTTCACCACAGGATCCGCGGGCACAATCGCGTCCGGCGATTACCTTAAGCAGGTTTATCCGGCTTCGAAAATTGCAGCGGGGGAAGCAGTCCAATGCCCCACGCTTCTGCTGAACGGTTATGGGGCGCATAGAATTGAAGGAATCGGCGACAAACACGTCCCCTGGATTCACAACGTAAGAAACACCGACCTAGTTATTGCAATCGATGACAATGATCCGATGAATTTGTTGAGGTTGTTCAACGAACCGGCAGGGCGCGATTACCTAGTGAAGGAGGTCGGTGTGTCGGGAGAACTGGTTTCTCAGCTTGATCTGCTTGGGATTTCGAGCATAGCCAACGTCCTCATGGCGATCAAGTTCGCAAAGTACTATGAGCTTACGCATGATGACCTCGTCCTCACCGTATTCACCGACTCAGCAGACCTGTACCAATCCAGACTACAAGAGGCGCGCAAACAGGAGGGCGAATACCGCACTCAACACGCAGTTCGTGATTATAGTCAGCATCTTATGGCTTTGAAGACTGACTCAATGATGGAACTAAACCACACTGACCGGAAGAGGGTGCACAACCTGAAGTACTTCACATGGATCGAACAACAAATGTTCAACCTCGACGAGCTGAACCGCCAATGGTACGATTACGAACGCTATTGGGGAGAAATACAGGGTTTGACGCCAAAGATCGACGAACTGATTACCCAATTCAACAACAGAGTAGGCCTGTTGTGAAACTGGACCTAAACCAAGCTAGTTTACAGATGATGAACTTCATTCCATAGTCCATTTTGGCTTGATATCGATCTCGGCCCGCTGGAGAAGTTTAGTTGCGTGCTCATTTGCATCGTGAAGGATCTTCTCCTCGTATAGCGATTTCACAACCCTATTCTCCATAATGATCTTTCCATCGATTATTGTGGTTTCGACGTCTGACCCTTCAGCCGCATACACGAGGTGGGAGACTGGGTTGAAGGTTGGTGTAAGGTGTGGCTTCTGCATGTTAACAATCACTAAGTCCGCTCTTTTCCCCGTTTCAAGCGACCCGATCTGGTCCTGTAGACCGAGGGCCTTAGCTCCATTGACGGTCGCCATTTCAAGCACAGTCTCAGCGCTCAGGGACAGGGGATCCATTGTCCTCACCTTTTGAAGAAGCGATGCAGTTTTCATTTCTCTAATCATATCATAGCTATTGTTACTGGGGCCGCCGTCGCACCCGATCCCAACGTTTACTCCGGCCTGCATCATCTCTGGCACCTTCGCTATCCCTGAAGAGAGTTTCATGTTAGAGGACGGACAGTGGGCCAAGTTTGCGCCCTTGCGAGCCAAGATTGGCCATTCGTTCTCCGTCAACCACACTCCATGCACGAAAACAACATTCGGCCCAACCAGCCCAACCTCGTCCATAAATTCAACTGGCATCTTACCGAATTCCTTTTTCGTATAACGCACGTCTTCCTGAATCTCACTCAGATGCATCGTGACCCCAGTCCCTAGACGTTTTGCCCCTTCCGCAATCTGGGCGTATAGTTCGGGAGTGCAACCGCCGAGCGAACGGGCACCGTACCAAACCCTAATCCTGTCATCAGCCTTGCCGTTCCAACGCTTGAAATAGGTTTCAACCTCCCGCAGACAGGTTTCAGCGTTCTCGACCATTCCCGGGTGCATGATACTCTTCTCCGACCCATAGCCCGGTAGACCCATCACCGTTTTGGAAAGAAAGCCTCGCATTCCAGCCCTATCAACCGTCTTGGCGATCCCATCAAAACCATAACGAGAGTGAAGCAGACTTTCGAGAAACGTAGTCGTTCCGGACTTGATCATTTCAAGCATGCAAAGTTCGGCGCTCACCTTCCCGTCCTGAGCATCAAAATTTCCTTGAAGAGGCCAAACGAATTTTTGAAGCCAATCAATCAGCGAGGTGTCATCCGCGCTGCCCCGGATGAGTGCTTGCGCGAGGTGTACATGGGTGTCAACCAAACCCGGCAGCACAACTTTCCCTTTCGCATTCAACTCGAACTCCGCACGGCGTTGCGGCCTAACGTCATCCGTCTTCCCCACCTGCGAGATCACGCCATTATCAATGAGAACCGCGCCATCTCTGAATACTCGGCGATGCGAGTCCATGGTGACAACTACGCCACCCTTTACGAGAACTGAAGTCAATCCTATCTAACCAGGCACTTGGCTCACTAGTAATTACGGCTTATTGATTGGTGACTCGAGTGGTTCGTCGGTTAAGGGAAATTAGAATTATGCACGTACGAGTTCGTCAACATCTCTGTACCACTTTCGTTTCTCTCCGATTTGCGATCTAAACTTCCAGCCCCTTGTCTTGGGCTCTTTATCAATACGATCCCGTAAAGCTGTGATCTTTGAGGTCACGTCTGTCTTATCCTCTTCAGAGAGTTTTTCGAGCGTTTGTGTTTTTGTTCTTACATTTTCTAAGTTTGTTGTGAATGTTTTCCAAAGCCCCCAGTCGCTAGCAGTAAGGTGCGCCAGATAATCCGAGTTGATCGTCTCAGCATCCGAGCCGCCAATCGGATGTTCCCTGAACAGCATTATCGTGTCTATCGCGTCCTTCTCATTCAGTTTGACTATCTGCATTTTCTCTAAGAGCAGCTCTGCGAGAGGAATCGTCGGATAATCCACTTCGAGCCTATCTTTGAAGTCGATGTCGTGACAGAACTCCAGCTTGTCGAGGAAGACGTCACAATGTCTACCGGTGCCGCTGGTCTCGTAAAATACTAGCCTAGACCCAAAAAGGGCTCTCACCCGGACATCATATTGATACCCCAGCCCGGCGAAGAGAGTGTTGATTCGCTCGACTTCCTTCCTGTAGGAAGCGAAATCTATGTCCGTAAATGTGCGTCCGAGCATTTCCTGCATGTAGGAGAATTTGGGGCAATGTATGTGAAACGCAAGCGCCCCCAGCAGCCTCAATAGTGCGCCTTCGGCTTTAGCCGCATCCATAATCCGGTTTACTTCTTCAAGAAAGTCAGAATGCGCTTTACCGTACTTCGACAAGGATTATCTTACGAAGCACCAACAGGCATCACCTAAATGAAACTTCACCTCGACAACTACAACGGAACAAAAACAACCGGAACGACTTAACTGACCGATTATTCGACTCATAACCAGACTGAACATGAGAACGAAGATGTTAAATTCTCATAAACCGAGCCGTAGCAGGGTTCCAATATGACAAGTCAACCTGCCGCGTTCGTAAGAAAAGCTTCAGGCCTACGCAGAGACGTCTCGATGTTAGATGTAGTCGGCCTGAACCTGAGCAACATGTCAGGCGGCGCAGCCCTCGGAATCATAGGGTACACAATGGTGTTGCTTTCAACAACATCAGGAGTCAACCTAGTTTATGGGTCAATAATCGCCTGGGCGATAACAATCCCGGAGGTTATTGTCTATACAATGATGACAACGCGGATCAGCCGAACCGGAGGAGACTATGTGTGGGTCTCACGAGTCTATGGCGGATTTTTCGGAGGAGCCATTTCGTTCATGGGGTACACCCTTGAAACCTTAGCCTATCTCGCCCTCATAGCGCTGGCAGCAGTCGTAGCGATTGGTTCAGTTGGTGTTTCACTCGGATACTCTAATATGCTCCCCCTCGCACTCCCTGGTAGCGTCACAGGGTCCAACCTAGCCGCGCAGGTTATTATCGCTGCAATAGTGTTCGCTATTCTAATTGCGGTCAACCTTCTGAAGCCAAAGTTAGGTTACAAGGTCGTTGCGATTACAGTAATAATCGGAATCGTCGCAACTTTCGTGGGAATCTTCGTGCTCTTGGCTGCTGGGACGACGGGCGTGCAAGGTTACATGAGTTCTCTTCACTCGATGGGCGCTAACGAGACGTACACTTCGGTTTCATTGCCGGCTACCTCCCCAGCGGTAGATTGGGGAGCAACAATCTTCATGATGCCATTCTTCGCTATCTTCGTCTATCCATGGTTGAACGCCGGACCCGCCGTTGCTTCCGAGATTAAGGGTAAGGGTGCGCTCCGATACAACGTCGTGATTTCGTCGTTTGTAACTCTTATAGTCGTCACCAGCGCGTTCGCAGCCATGTACTACGCGGGCGGTTACAACTTCATCAATGGCGCATTAGGTAATCCAGATCTCGTATACAATTGGACTTTCAATTTCTGGACCCTGGCAATGGGTGTCGCCCCGAATCCGGCCATTGCTTGGTTCATCGGCCTCGGTTGGGTTCTATGGAACGTTGCCGTTTTAGCATACGGAATCATCGTTCTCTCACGATACCTGTTCGCCCAGTCCTTCGACAGATTCCTACCCGAGAAGATATCATACGTAAGCCCGAAGTACAACTCACCCTCCATCGCATTGCTGATCGAACTTGTCGGAACAATTATTCTGATTGCACTCGCTTCGTTCTTCTACGGTAGCTTGGAAGCACTCTTCGGAGCCATAGTCGCATCCATGATCTACTTCCTCTTCATAGGAATAGCCGCGTTGCGGTACGCTCTGAAGAACGAGAAAGGGCGACCTAAGGCGATTCTTGCTACAGCAGGAGGCTTGATGGCGATCGTTTTCGCATACCTCACATACCAGTTCCTCGCTTTTCCAGGAATATGGGGAGGAAACGCGCTTGCGTACGGTTATGTCGCGGTTAGCTTCATAGCTGGACTCATAATCTACCAAGTATCGAAATCATACCACGCCAAGCGTGGCATAGACATAACATTAGCATACAAGGAACTCCCACCACTATAGGCCTTCAGTCAATCCCACGACGTAAGCAGCCCGCCCAGGCTACGACTAATCCAAACACATCGAAACGGTTCGCAAAAAAATGTGATTACACAGAGATCTGAGTGCTGAGTACTAGCGGAAACGAATCCCCAGCTCTTCCAGCTCCCTTCTGACTTCGTCGTACTTGCTGCTCCACTCTGGCAAGGGCTGGACTGTTTTCAGATCGTAACATTCCCGAAACGGCTTACCTCGGTCCGGATTAACCAGCTTCTCCTCAAATTTCGGAAGCAGCTTCTGCAGAATTTCGTTGGCGTTCTCTCGCTTCATACCCGCAGTCGCGTGAGCAACCTCTCCTAAGAGCCTGACTTCCAACCCCGTATTATGATCGGGCACCTTGCCGCCTGTAGCGCCGACACCTTCCGTTTGCATTCCCGCAACAGAGCTCACCATAGAATCACACGCGACTTCGTAGAGAAGTTCTTTGGTTGAAGGACCATGAGAACAGTAACAGTCCTCAAAACTCAGGATATTCGTATTTCGCGCTAGAGCTTGGCCGACCACGGCCTCAGCCCACAGTCCCCATCTGTTTGCGTTGTTCAGAAATTTTATGTGAGTATGACTCATGTGATGGAAGTCCGCGTGATATAGTACGGCGCCTACCAAGTGCTCCGCGATAGTGACTACCGCAAGACCTTCGGGACCTGGCGCATATCCCCCGATTATAGGGGTCATCAAGTTATAGATAGAAGCCCCATAATCAAGGAGAAACGCCGTCATCGAAAGATGATCATAGTCAACCTTCATCTCGTTCATCTGGGAAACAAGAATCCCGTCTGTGGGTCGAATACCACTCACAGGGTCACAAGCACAAATCTTACCTTGGGAAGTCAGCCCCGCCGCATCATCGGCAATATGTAGACCCGGCCGACCAGCCTTATGTAACGCCTCGTGAGCCCAACGTATGGCGCTTCGCGCTGCTAAAATCTCAAGAGGCGCCCCTGTTAGGATTCTTTCCCCTCTAATTGTCTGGAGGGATCCCGCTTGGAAGGCATCCACAACCGGTTCCTGAGCAATACTCTGTTCGTTTTTCACATAGAGTTCGCCTTCCGAAACCAACGTTCCAGTAGGCCCGCCGAGAATCATCGGTGGATTGTGATCCTCTACACTCCGCTTTCTAACTACTCTGGAATCTCGGCCACGCCCAACGTGAACTTCAGTGGGCAGGTATCGTAGGACTTCTTTGACTTCGCTCTCGCTGAATATGATACGTCTACTCGTGTCCAAACAAAGGGCGCCCAAGTCACAAAAGAGATCGAACCCGGCCCGGTATACATTATCTATGAGACTGTTATCGGTTGGAACTAGATTACTAGAATCGTACTTTATGCCAAATTCTTTCACTAGCGACATGGTCTTTGTTGTGACCATGGAATCGAAGTCGGTTGCTTTGCAGAAGGGGCCGCTCATCGCCCTTTCAGATACTAGGACCATTCTGTTTGCCGTTACACGCCCATTTGTGGACATTTGACGCGCCGCCATGGATTCAGTTTCGGCTTGTAAAGCCTTTGTGGAGATTATTTCTGCTAACACACAACACCCAATGTGATAAAGTGTCGTAAAGCTTTATGAGCGCTCCGAGAAACTGTTGGTCGGCTAGGAATTTGCGGTCTACTGAAGAAATCTTGGAAGATCTCAGAAAGGCCGTCGTCAGTTATGATAGAGACCTTGCGACAAGAGTCGCCGAAGAAGCCCTGAGCAGCGGGATAGATCCCGTAAGAGCGATAGAGGAGGGCCTAGCCAAAGGAATAAGAGAGATCGGCGACAAATTTGGCACAGAACTTTTTCTGACGGACCTGATGCTAGCAGCAGAGGCCATGAAGGCGGGCGTCACAGTGCTCGAACGTGGAATCAAGACCGAGGATAAGAGCCGGCACGTAGGAACCGTGGTCATTGGAACTGTAAAAGGCGACATACATGATATCGGCAAGAACCTCGTATCAATTATGCTAACGGTCAACGGCTTCAAGGTAATGGACATGGGAGTCGATGTCCCTTCAGAGACATTCATCCACAAAGCCGAAGAAGGATCAGCTAACATCATAGCAGTCTCGTCATTGCTATCAACAACCATGGCCTACATGCAAGAAATGATCCAGCTCATGCGAGACCTTGGCTGCAGAGACAAATACAAAGTTCTTGTCGGCGGAGGACAAGTGACCGCAGAGTTCGCGAAAGAAATAGGCGCAGACGGCTACGGAGACGATGCGTCACAGGCCCCGGCTATAGCTAAACAGCTGCTAGCAAAGTAAAACCATCGGCCTGGCAACTGCACACCGCGGTGCGTTCCCAATTTCGGCATGATCCATTCTCGGAGAAGATTAGACTAAATACTATCGTGTACGTAGTAAAATCGGATTGGAGAATCGGACGACGATGCTCGATGATCCGGTTCTTGTAAATGACTGGCATGTTGTGGCGCGCTCCGAAGATATACAGAAGGATAGAACATGTGCTGCGCGTCTTCTGAGCGAGGACCTTGTGCTATGGCGCTGCGGAGATGAAGTCAAGGCCTGGCAGGATCTGTGCGTTCATCGAGGAACCCGCCTATCCCTAGGCCGAATTAAGGACGAGGCCCTCACTTGTTCATACCATGGCTGGACCTACGATAATGAAGGTAAATGCGTACGCATACCAGCTCATCCGGACCAAAAGCCTCCTTCGACGGCCAGAGTCAAAACATACCAGGCGAAGGAGCGGTACGGGTTTGTCTGGGTCTGCTTAGGAGAACCGAGGATGGATATCCCAGAAATTGTTCAGTTGGACGACCCCAGCTATACAAAGATCTTCTGCGGTCCATACCGGTACAAAGCTAGCGGCCCTCGCGCGATCGAGAATTTCTTAGACGTTGCGCATTTTCCATTTGTACATGAAGGACTTCTTGGCGACCCGCGGCATCCGGAAATCGCAGACTATGAACCAGTGATCGAGCCGAACGGTGTTACCGCCAAATCCATTTCAGTGTGGCAGCCAGATCCCGACGGCACGGGACGGTCAGCGGTAGTTACCTACACCTATCGTTTGCTACGTCCTCTGACGGCATATCTGGCGAAGGAATCTGTAGAAAACCAGTACACCCTACTTATGACCGTCACGCCTGTGGACGAAGTCGAGAGCATCGCATGGATGTTGATTGCGACTAATTACGCTCACGATCAGGTTGAACAACTGCGGAGTTTCCAAAATAAGATCGTAAGCCAAGATATACCGGTGGTAGAATCCCAGCGGCCTGAACTTCTTCCTCTAGACATGCAGGCTGAGCTGCACCTGCGATCGGATCGGATGTCTATCGCCTATCGGAAATGGTTGAGAGAAATCGGTCTTACTTCCGGGACCAAGTAAATCGTGTGGCCCGTTATCGAGACCACGCGGTTGATATCGTTTTCAAAAGCCCGATGTGCAAGCCATTGTTCATGAAGTATTCGATTACTCGGTCCCGCGTCATGCCTTTACGGTGGATGTTCCGTCATCTACCGCAATTATGGGACTGATTATCTTCTGTCTTTCGAGGTCCACCCATCCTTTGTCTGTGATATTGTATCGCCCTGTTTCCCAGCCCCATCCCGTGAGGGCACCGGTGAAAAATCCTAGGTGCATGAATGGATGCGTAAGCTTGCACCCCATACCTCTGAGGGTCTCTTTCATAGACTGGATTTTTTCTGTCATTGTCTGAACGTCTATGTCCGCCATCAGCCCCACGATAGGTAACGGTAGACTATTCAGAACTTTGCCATTTGCAACGGCGATCTGTCCGCCCTGCATTCGAGCTATTTCGTTCCCAGCAAACGCCATGTCCTCTGGAGTTGTGCCAATGAGCACAATGTTATGGTGGTCATGGGCCACAGTCGTCCCGATTGCCCCCGTCTTAAGACCGAGGCCGGAAGCGAAGCCCGCGTGAACGCGGCCGCTTGCCGTGTGGCGTTCCGCTACAGCGATCAGTACTACGTCCTGCTGGACGCTTGGGAGAATGACTCCGTTTTCCACATCCAATACAGCTTCGCCGTTTCTGAATCCTCGAAGCTCTTCATTACTGACAAGAGTTTGGACTCTTACGTTCTTCGCGTTCTTTTTCGTTCGGATTAAGAAGTCAGTCGGCCTAAGCTTTCGTTTCAGTCTTACAGTTTCCGTTAACGTTGGTGTGTAGCGAGCCTTGTGGAGTTTGATTGTCATAGTTCCGTTCTTGGCTACTACCTTGCCCATCGATATTGTTGTGTCAACCTTGAATTCCTCTAACCTACGCACCAAAAGTATGTCTGCGTACCTGCTAGGCGTAATACTACCGATGGCGTGGTCAATTCGAAATAGCTCAGCTGCGTTTAGAGTACCAATTTGGATCGCGGTGACCGGGTCAACCCCTTCCTCTATCGCTCTCCTTACGTGATGATCTATATGTCCTCGTTCGGCAATGTCTTCGGCGCTCAAATCATCTGTTGCGAAGCTGATGTGCCGTGATTGT
>Ga0181521_10003408_pt1 | contig 18705 bp, 18 predicted proteins | sample PEATcosm2014_Bin_32_FD_119764 | JGI IMG/M metagenome (GOLD analysis project Ga0181521, IMG submission 119764) | Peatland microbial communities from MTU Mesocosm Facility, Houghton, MI, USA - PEATcosm2014_Bin02_60_metaG | ecosystem: Environmental > Terrestrial > Soil > Wetlands > Peat | place... | reverse complement strand
AGGACTTTGATGAGGAAGCCGCCGCTGCCGCAGGCGGTGTCGGCGACGCGGATTTCGGCGAGTTGGGCCATGAGTTGTTCGGCGCGGGCGAAGTCGCACCGCTGGTTGCCGACGGCGGCGCAGATTTCATCCACGAGTGCGCCGGCGAGGGAGTTAACCAGAGAGTCGGCCATTGGGGCGGTGATGGCGGCGGGGGTGTAGTAGATGCCCTCGTCCTTGCGGTTGGAGGCAAGGAACATTTCATAGCTTTTGCCAAAGATGTCCTCATCAATGCGGCGGTAGTTGTAGTGAACGATGCCGCGGCTGAAGGTCTGGTCCCAGGCATTGATGCCGAGGACGAAATTCAGCTTGTGGCAGAAGCGCTGGAGGTTGGCTGGGTCCTGGTCCAGGCGATTCCAGATGCGCTGGGAGAAGATCTCGGTGTCGTAATACTCATCGAAGAACTCCTCGAAGAAATCGAGGAACTTGCGCACGACGCGATGGGCGCCCTTCGGCTCCCAGAGTTTGGTAAAGCGGGCGTATTCGTCCTGGGTGAAGCGGTAATGGACGAGGCCAAAATCCTCGATGGTGCGGGCGAAGATGAGCTTGTTGATGAGGAGAATGATGGACTCGGCGGCCTGTTCGCGCGGCGTCCAGTCCACCTTGTCGAACTCGTTGAACCAGATTTTGAGGTCCTCGAAAAACTGCTGCTCCAGTTCCGGCTTCTCGGCGGTGTCCTCGGCGCGGCGCAAGGTGTCGAGCACGCTGCCGGTTTCGCGGCAGCGGGCGAAGAAATCGGGGAAGGGCCACTCGGCAAAGGGTTTGTTCTCGAAGAGGAAATCACGGGCGTTGAAGAACCAGGCGGCGCGGAGGTCGGTGAGAACGAGGTATTCGTGGTCGCGGAGATATTTCTTGATTTGGGTAGCGTGGTGCTTCGGGTTGGCATCGTTGCGCCAGAGGGCATCGGGGCCGTCGCGTTGAAACAGCGGTTTGAGTTCGAGCGGGAGGGGTTCGCCCTTGCGCTCGGGGAGCATGAAGTCCACCCAGCCCTCGCCGGAGCCAACCTGGCGGGTGGGCTGAAACCCCAAGACATCGTGGCAGAGCGCCGTGAAAAGGTCCTCGGCGGCGGTTTCCGGCTTGGCGAGGTTCTTCAGGTCGAGGACATACTTTTGGATGGGTGGGTAATCGGAAACCGGCTTGGCATCGGGGGCCAGCGGCAGAAACTCGATTCTATCGCGCGAGACAAACTCACGCAGGGCCTCGAGGATTTCGGTGTAGTTCACGGACAGTATGGTGCGCTGTTTCGATTCCCGGTCTTTCCAACGCTGAGAGATTAGGCGATCCGTTTGTTAATCGCAGCAAGAATCTGTGACACCAAGCACATCCGGGTTGCCGCCCGGCGGACAATCGCGTATTGTCCCGGCATTGAAATTATGGATCGGCACGCCGTGCCTTATGAAGAAAACCAACGTCCAGACTGAAAAGAAACCGGCTGCGCCCGAGCCGCCGGTCGCGCCCGAAGCCCCAGCCGCCGCTGAACCGCTGGTGCCGGTTGAGCCGGCGACGGTGACGGCGGAGCAACTGACGGAACTTAAAGAGCGGGCGGCCCGGGCGGATGAGAATTGGGAACGCCTGCTGCGCACGACCGCGGATTTCGAGAATTTCAAGAAGCGCGCGGCGCGAGAGAAGCAGGAGGCGATTAAGTTCGCCAACGAAGGCTTGCTCCAAAAGCTGGTGCCGGTGCTGGAGCATCTCGACATGGCGCTGGCGGCGGCCCAAGCTGCCGGGCCCGAGGCCGGCCAGTCGCTGCAAGCGGGGGTGAGCATGATCTGTCAACAACTCAAGAGTGTGCTGGCGGAAGCAGGTCTGGAAGAGTTGGACGCGGTGGGCAAGCCGTTCGACCCGAACCTCCATCAAGCCCTTTCGCAAAAGGAAACGCCGGACGTGCCGGAAGGGCAGGTGGTCCAGCAGCTTCGGAAGGGGTATAAATTCCGCGATCGGCTGCTGCGCCCGGCCAGCGTGGTCGTGGCCAAGCAACCCGCCGCCTGAGCCATGGCCAAACGCGATTGCTACGAGGTCCTCGGCGTCAAGCGAGATGCGGAACCGGACGAAATCAAGAAGGCCTACCGCAGTCTCGCGCTGAAATATCATCCGGATAAGAACCCGGGTGACAAAACGGCGGAGGAGAAGTTCAAGGAACTCGGCGAGGCCTACGAGATTCTGAGCGACCCGCAACAGCGCGCCCTGTACGACGCGCACGGCCACGCCGCCTTCGACCGCCGGGCGGGCGGTTACGGAGGCGGGGCCTTCCACGATCCGTTCGAGATTTTCCGCGAGGTGTTCGGCGGCGGCGGAATCTTTGAAGACCTCTTCGGCGGCGGCAGGTCCGATTCCACCCAGCCCGAGCGGGGCAATGATCTCCGTTACGACCTGGAGATCGCGTTCGAGGAATCCGCCCACGGGTGCGAAAAGGAAATCACAGTCACCAAGCCGGAGGTTTGCGAGGTCTGCCAAGGCTCGGGCGCGGAAGCGGGTTCACGCATCCGGACCTGTCCAAGCTGCGGCGGCCGCGGGCAAATTATCAATTCGCGTGGTATCTTCAGCATCGCCCAGACCTGCCCGCATTGCCAGGGCGCCGGCCGCGTCCTCGAGAAGCCCTGCAAGACCTGTCGCGGCGATGGCCGCCGGGAGCGCTCGTCGAAGATCAAGCTGCGCATTCCCGCCGGGGTCGATACCGGGTCGCGCCTGCGCTCGGCGGGCAATGGCGAAGCGGGCTTTCGCGGCGGGCCGCCCGGCGATTTATACGTGGTGCTCCACGTCCAGGCCCATGCCCTCTTCCAACGCGATGGCGACGACCTGCTTTGCGAAGTGCCGGTGAGCTTTGTGCAAGCTGCGCTCGGCGCGGAAATCGAGGTCCCGGCGCTGGATGGAGGAACCTCGATCAGGATTCCGCCCGGCACCCAGCCGGGCACGATGTTTCGTCTAAAGAGCAAAGGCATCAAGAATGTCCAGGGCTATGGCCGCGGCGATTTGCACGTCCGCATCAATGTCGAGGTGCCGACTCACCTTTCGCCCGCCCAAAAGGCCAAGCTCCAGGAATTCGCCGAGCTTTGCAACGGCAAGGAAAGCCCCCTGAGCCAAGGCTTCTTCGAGAAAGCAAAGAAACTGTTTCAATGAACGCGACGGAGCAGGGCGGATTCAAGAAACCAACGCCGACTGCCGTCGGCGGCTGCGCTTGCTTGACGCCACTCCTTTTTCCATGCACCGCTTCTTTCTGCCGCCGGAGCAATGCCGAGAGGCGAGCCTGTTCCTGACAGGCCGCGAGGCACACCATGCCCGAGACGTCGTGCGGGTCCGGCACCGTGAACGCGTCGCGGTGGTGGATGGCACGGGTCATGAATTTCAGTGTGAAGTGCAGGAATACGCCCGCGATAAAGTCAGGCTTGTTGTCGTTGAGAAGCTCTTCCATCCGGCCCTGCCCAGCCAGGTCACTTTGCTGCAGGCGGTGCCCAAAGGAAGAACCATGGAGGCGATCATCCAAAAAGCAACCGAGTTGGGAGCGTCTCGCATTGTGCCTTTGCTCTCGGAGCGGGTGGTGGCGCAACTGGATGACCAGGACGCGCGGCACAAGGCCGCGAAGTGGCGATTGGTGGCCATGGAAGCCATCAAACAATGCGGCTCCGCCTGGCTGCCGGAAGTGGAGGCGCCGGTGACTCCGAGCCGGTTTCTCGCGCGGGGAGAAAGCTTCGAACTGCCGCTGATCGCCTCGCTGGAGAGCAGCAGCCGTCCGCTACGGGAATACCTTCGGACTTTTCATGCGAAGCACGGCCGAATGCCAAGGTCGGTTTGCGTCTGGGTGGGCCCCGAAGGTGATTTCACTCCCGCCGAAACGGAGGCGATCAAATCTCACGGCGTCGTACCCATCACCCTTGGCCGGCTGATCCTGCGCGCCGAAACCGCGACCATCTATTGCCTCTCCGTGCTTAATTACGAGTTGCAGCCGCCCGCTGCCCGGGACTACTCCGTCTCGTAGCTGCGAAAAACCGCGCGTTGACGTTTCGGGGGGTTCTCTCCTCTGATCCGCGATTGCAGCAGCACTCGAAATGAGCGTCCCAAATGCTCCGGATGCGTCAGCGTATGGAACTGGCGCGTGCGCTCCGGGGTCCATGGCCCGAACGAGCGCTTATCTTTCCAAGTGCGCGCGGCAATCGCCGTCAGGAATTGCGCCTGCGTCAAGAACGCATCGGTGGTCAACCCAGCCGATTCCCCCGCAGCTCGAATGGCGGTAAAATTCACGTGGGCGGTGATGTCCTGCTCGCCGGGATCTGCCAGCACGTCGCCGCTCGACTGATGACGGCGATGCGCCCGCAAGGTGCTTTCCTTCCTTTCCGGCATAAAGAATTCTTCCGCCGTCAGACCATAATCAATGGTTAGCAATTTGCCTCCTTCCAAGGCGCCCGCGGCCCTGTGCCACCATTGTTCCGCCGCGGGGCACACCTCCGTGCTGAAGCCGTCGGGCAGCCTCTCCAGCAGCTCGTTTCCAATTGACAGGTGGACCCCGGGAATGGGAGAGGCTGCCCCGAAGGGCTGACTTCGGTCTCCCGGTCCTCCGCCTTCCATTCGGGTCCAGACAAACCGTCCCGCCTGTAATGTCACACCCCATTCGAACCAGACCTGCTCTCCGGCATCCCACCCCAGCCGGTGCACGGGCAGGGCATCGAGCAGCTCGTTGGAAAAGACAATTCCCCGACCCCCCGCCGAATGCGGAACGTGGAGCACAGAGCTTGGCGGGCCCGTCAGCTCAGCCAACTCCCCCGCCCAACGCACTTTGTGGCCGAACTCACCCAGCGTTCGCTGCTGCCAAACTCGCTGCCGGTCTGAGGGTTCCACGATCCAGTACTCCAAGCGCGCGAAAAGCCCCGGACGATGTTCACGCATCCACCCCAAAACATCCTTGGCCAGCCTCCCGCGATGCGCGCCGGCCTCCACGATCCGCATCGCCTCGGTTCCCGCGCCCGCCTCGGCCTCCGCGCGCGGCACTCGACGCTGGGCGCTCGACATCTGACACTCCGCGAGCCACTCCGCAAATTGGAACGCCAGCAACTCGCCAAACAGGCTCCCGACGCTCACGTTGGTGTAGTAGTCGCCGCGACGCCCGATAATGTCCTCTTCTCTTTCGTAATATCCATAAATTGGACAATAGAGGGCAAGTTCCATAAAGCGCGCGAACGGGATGGCGCCTCTTTCCTTTATCTCCCCCGCAATTATTTGGGCGGCTTCGCTCAATTGTTTGGATGTGGTGCGAATTTAGCTACCAGTCGCACCGACGATACGGAATTCTATGGCTAAGATCGATGCTTTCTTTAATTTGATGTTCGAGCAAAAGGCTTCGGACCTCCACCTTTCCTCGGGCAATAACCCCATGCTCCGCGTCAACGGCGAACTGCACCGCGTGGACCATCCGCCGCTCGAGAACGATGATCTCAAGAAGATGCTCTACGAGATCGCACCCGAGTACAAGATCAAAGTCTTTGAGGAAACCGGCGACGTTGATTTTGGCTACGAGATCCCGCACATCTCCCGCTTCCGTGCCAACTTCTATAACCAGAAGTATGGCATCGGGGCCGTCTTCCGCCAGATTCCAACCAAGGTTCTGTCCTTCGAGGACTTCGAGAAATTTGACGCACCGCTGCCCAGCGTGTTGAAGAAGTTCTGCATGCTCCACCGCGGTCTGGTCGTGGTCACGGGCCCCACCGGCTCTGGAAAATCGACGACTCTTGCGGCCATGGTCGATTATGCGAACAAGAATCGCCGGGATCATGTCATCACCGTCGAAGATCCCATCGAATTCGTCCACGAAAGCAAGAACTGCCTCATCAACCACCGTGAAGTCGGAGTCCACACCAAGTCGTTCGCGTCGGCCCTCCGCGGCGCCTTGCGCGAGGACCCCGATATCATCCTCGTGGGCGAGCTGCGCGACCTGGAGACCATCGAATTGGCCCTGGTGGCGGCCAGCACCGGCCATTTGGTCCTCGGCACCCTCCACACGCCCAGCGCCGCGAAGACAGTGGATCGCATCATTGACGTCTTTCCAGCCGAGCAGCAGAACAAAATTCGCGCGACGCTTTCGGAAGCTCTGAAGGGCGTTGTCGCTCAGAATCTGTTCAAACGCATTGACAAGAAGGGCCGGGTAGCAGCCCTGGAAATCCTCGTCTTCACCACCGCCATTGCCAATCTGGTGCGCGAAGGCAAGACCCACCAAATCCCGGGCATGATCCAGGTGGGCAAGAAGATCGGGAATCAGCCTCTGGACGACGCCATTATGGAGCACCTCCGGATGAAACGCATCGCACCGGAAGAGGCCTACGACAAGGCCATTGACAAACGAAAATTCCGGACGTTTTTGCCGCACCCGCCGGACGACGATGAGAGTTGATTTATGCGCCGCCCCGAACTTGACTATATTCTCACCACCATGTTGGATGCCCAACCGGAGGTGTCCGACCTGATCTTCACGGCCGAAAAACCATTGCAAGTCGAATCGTTCGGCGAGCTGAAACCAGTGACCTGCGACCCACCGCTCGAAAAGCTCACGCCCTTTCAAACCGAGATGGTCGCCCTTAACTTGATGGGCGACAATCTGTGGCACATCGGGGACTTGCTCCGGCGCGGCTCGTGCGATACCGCCTATACGCTGACCGACAAGGCGCGCTTCCGCATCAGCATATTCTCGCAGCGCGGCAACTACTCCATCGTCCTGCGCAAACTCAACACGGTGATCCCCACCCTCGAATGGCTCAATTTCCCGGAGATCATCAAACAGATTCCTCGTGAAAAAACCGGCCTCGTCCTCGTCACCGGCGCCACCGGCTCTGGCAAATCCACCACGCTGGCTGCGATTCTCAACGAGATCAGCCACACGCGGCCCGTTCACATCATCACCCTGGAAGATCCGATTGAATTTGTTCATCCGCATGACCTGGCCACCTTCAATCAACGTGAGTTGGGCACCGATTTCGAGAGCTTCTCCCACGGTTTACGCGCCGCTTTGCGCCAGGCGCCCAAGGTCATTCTCGTTGGCGAAATGCGCGACCGCGAAACCATCAAAATCGCCTTGAGCGCCGCCGAGACGGGCCACCTCGTGCTCAGCACCTTGCACACGATCGACGCCGGCCAGACCATCAATCGTATTTTGGGCATGTTCGAGACCGACGAACAGGAGCAGCTCCGCGCGCGTTTGGCCGACACGCTGCGCTGGGTCATTAGCCAGCGACTGGTTCCCAAGGTCGGCGGCGGTCGGTTCGCTCTGCTCGAGATTATGGGCTCCAATCTGCGAACCCAGGAAAGCATCCATTTAGGCGAGAGCGAAGGCAAAAGCTTCTACGAGATTATCGAGGCGAGCCAGCCTTTCGGCTGGCATACCTTTGACTTCTCCGCCCTGGAAGCCTACGAGCAGGGTAAAATCACTGAAGAAACCGCCCTGCTTTACTGTACCAAGCGCGGCCCCGTCACACGAGGGATCGACAACATCAAGAAGACCCGCGGCGAGTCCACGCATAATATGCATTCTTTGCGCATGAAGGCCCTTCAGGACGCCAGCCGCCACCGAGGACCACCTCTCCCGGCCGCGCTCAAACTCAAGTAGTTTATGTCTAACAAATTCGATTTTATCAGCGCGACTGACAAGCCGGCCCTGCTGGCTTTCTCAACCCCGGAATGGCTCGAAGCCGCCAGAGCTGCTCTGACTGAACTCGGTTACAAGGTCCACACGGCAGCGACCCACACCGACTTCCTGATCCGTTTCAGCCAAATTCACTATCAGGTCGTCATCCTCGAGGAACTGTTTGCAGCCAATAACCCTGGCGAGAACCTGACTTTGCAGGCGCTGCAGACCATGGCTATGAGCCACCGCCGCCACGCAACCGTCATTCTCTTCGGCGACTCATTTCAGACCTTTGCGCCGCTGCAGGCCTTCCAGCAGAGCGTTCATGCCGTGATCAACAGTTCCGAGTTGTTCCTGCTCAAGCAACTCATCGAGAAGGCCGTCGCCGACAACACCCTTTTCCTCAGTAGCTTCCGCGAAGCCCAAAGCCGGGCCTACTCCAGCGTCACGAACAAAGAGTGACCAGGCAAATGGTCGCGCGGTCAGGCTCCCCCCTGCGGCGGGGCAACTTCCACGCCTGAAGTCGATTTAACCTCGCAACGGGGGCGCTGGTTGAAGCATACTCCGGACATGGGCCGTTTGGATCAGGCATTGGTTGAGCGCGGACTGTGTGAGAGCCGGGAGAAGGCGAAGCGCGCAGTCATGGCGGGCCGGGTCAGGGTCAACGAGCGCCTTGGCCGCAAACCCAGCGATTCGGTCAAGCCCGAGGACGAACTTATCCTCGTCGCCCCCGATAAATTTGTCAGTCGCGGCGGCCTCAAGCTCGAACACGCCCTCGACCATTTCCACATCGACGTTTCCGGACAGACGGCCATTGACCTCGGCGCCTCGGCCGGCGGCTTCACCGACTGCCTCCTGCAACGCGGCGCGGCCAAAGTGTACGCGGTGGACGTAGGGCAGGGCCAGCTTGCCTGGAAATTACGCGGCGATCGCCGTGTGGTGGTGATGGAAAAGACCAATGCCCGCGCGCTCACACCGGCCAGCTTCCCTCCGCCTTTTGTTCCGGCAGACTTAGTGGTGATCGATTGCTCCTTCATTTCCCTGCAAAAAATTCTCCCGCCCGCCGTTGCATTGCTCCGGCCATTTGCTAAAATCGTCGCGTTAATCAAACCGCAGTTCGAAGCCGGCAAGACGGAGGCCGACCGGGGTGCGGGCGTTATTCGCGATCCGGTAATTCACCAGCGCGTGTTGCGTGAGTTGAACCAGTTCGTCACCGCCTGCGGTGGCTTGCGCTGGCTGGGCGTCACCGAATCCCCGCTACTGGGTCCCGCCGGCAATAAAGAATTCCTGGCATTGATTGAGAACTCTGGCTGACAGAATCAAACGCGTTGGACTGATTGGAAACTCCGAGAAGGTCTCCGGCGCGGCGGCGGTCAAACGAGCGGCCGGCCTTATCGTGGCCGCCGGCCGCAAGATCTACACCGATCCTGCCACTGCCCGCGTCGCCCGCTTGAAGGCGGCGGTTTGCGCTGACGCGGCCACCCTGGCGCGCCAGGTGGACTTGCTGGTGGTATTTGGCGGAGATGGCACCATGCTCCGTGTCGCCCGCGAAATCGCCGGCTCGCGCACTCCCATCTTAGGTGTCAACATCGGCGGCCTCGGTTTCCTCACTGCCGTCCCCTCCTCGAATCTGCCGCAAGCCCTGAAGTGTGTTTGGAACGGCCAATTCAAATTCGAGCCCCGCGTTCTCATCCAGGCCACCGGCCACTGCGGCGGGCGGATAATCGACCAAACCGCTCTCAACGACATCGTCATCGGGCGCGGCATTGCTTCCCGCCTCATCGAACTGGACGTCAGCGTCGATGGCGACCCGCTCACCCGCTATCGCTGCGATGGGTTGATTATCAGCTCGCCTACCGGCTCAACCGCCTATTCCCTTGCCGCCGGTGGTGCCGTAGTATTCCCAACGGCCGAGGTGTTTGCCCTCACCCCGATTTGCCCGCACACGCTCTCGAATCGCTCCCTCATCCTGCCGCTGACCGCGACGATTGACGTCAAGGTCATCAGCCCCAGGCCGGCCACGATCTTGAGCGCTGATGGCCAAGTCGTCAGCGAGCTGGCCACCGGCGACAAGATCACGATTCGCCGCGCCCGGCGGACGGTGCGGTTGATGCATCTGGCGGACAGTTCGTTCTGTGAAACCTTGCGCTGCAAGCTCCACTGGCGAGGGGCCTCTCTATGACGCGGCTTAAAGACATCGCCCAGCGGGCCGGCCTGGCCGTAATGACTGTTTCCAGGGCCCTGCGGGACAAGCCGGATGTTTCCGCCGCCACCAAGACCCGGGTCAAGCTTCTGGCCCAGCAAATGGGCTACGTCCCCGACTCGACTGCTCAGGGCTTGCGCAACCGCACCACCCGGCTCTTCGGCCTGGTCATTTCTTCCATGACTAATCCGATTTACTCCCGCGTGGTTCTGGCCATCGAAGAGCGGGCCTACGAACTGGGGTATGATGTCTTGCTCGCGCACACCCTGAATATCCCGGAGCGCGAAGAAGCCTGCCTCCGACGGCTGCTCTGGCGGCGCGTCGATGGTCTGTTCATCTGCCCGGTCTATCGCATGGCCGCTGAGGCGCCCATTTATCAGGAGTTGGTCGCCCGCCGCATCCCCACCGTCCTCCTTGGCCATGCCGCCCCCTTTTGCAACCAGTTCGTCAACGTTGAAACCGACGACCTCCTGGCCAGCTACGCCGCCACTCAGCACTTGCTTAAATTGGGACACAAACGCATTGCCTTCTTCGCGGGCCCCCTCGCCACGCCGTGGACCCAGGAACGCTTTGAAGGGTATCGCCGGGCCTTGCGCGAAGCCGGCATGGACGTGGACGATCGACTGGTCTTCCAGGCTGGCCGGACCATTGAAGACGGGGCCAAAGCGGCCTTGCAGATGATCAACGAATCCTCCGATGCCACCGCCGTCCAGGCGATCAACGATGTCGTCGCCGTCGGCTGTGCGGAGACGCTTCTGAGCTATGGCCTCAAAATCCCGGAGGACATATCGGTGGCCGGCTTTGGGAATATCCTGCTCGGGGCGCATTTTCGCGTGCCCTTGACGACGACCCGCCAACCCAAGTTCCGGCTGGGTTCCGCGGCAGTGGACGCTATGCAAGAACTCCTGCGCGGCCAACGCCCCGAATCCAGGCGTCTGCCCGCCGAACTCATAGTCCGGGCCAGTACCGGCACTCCTCCTGCTACATCCCGCCTCAGACAGTTAAAGCCGTAAGTAGCGAATAGATGTTATGAAAAAGGCCCTTGCCATTGTAATAATCGTGCTGGGCGTTGCAGGTGTCCTGTGGGTGGCTAAAGCTTGGACACCACGGCGCGTGGACCCCAAAATCCTCAAGTTCAATGCCGACGCCGATAATCTGATCCTGGGGCTCCAGCAGTACCGGGAATTTGTCGGCAGCTACCCCACCGGCAACAACCTCAGTATTGCCAAGGCCCTGCTGGGTCGGAGCGAAAAGAAAGTCCTCATCCTGGCGGTGCGCAAGAGCGACATGAACGACAAAGGTGAAATCCTCGACCCGTGGGGAACCCCCCTCCGGTTCTACTTCTCCGACAATGAAGTCATGATCCGCTCCGCCGGACCGAACAAAGTCTGGGAAGACAGCAGCGTCCCCACCGCCGACGACCTCTACCGCACCGCGCCCGTGGCAAAGTGATCGACTGCGAACCCCGCGCCGGATTGGCCGGGTTTCTGGCCCAAACCAAAAGCCTTCAGCCGGCTGTGCGAACCCACACGGCGACGCACATGCCGTTGCCGCCGGATTCCTGCGGCCACAAAAAGAGCGGCCCGCTCGGCGGCAACCCGGACGCCAACGGGTTGCTCACCGCCAACCGCTCAAACTGCGAGCACCGCTGTTCAAATCCCCGCACCACCTCTGTGGTCTCCCCGTCCGCCAACGAACACGCCGCATACACCAGCTTGCCGCCCGGTTTGACCGCAGCAGCCGCGTGCAGGAGCAGCCGCTGCTGAAGATCGCTCAATTCCTTCACATCCTCTGCCGTCGTGGTCCACCGCGCGTGCGGGTTGCGGTGCCAAGTTCCAATCCCGCTGCATGGCGCGTCCACCAGCACACCATCGAACTTCGTTTTCGTTGGGAGCCGGGGGCCGCCGTCCCAGGCCGCCACGCGATAATTGAAAACCCCGGCCCGCGCCGCCCGCCGCTTGAGCCTTGCCAGCCGCCACGCGGCGCGATCACTGGCCCAGATCAGTCCCCGATTCTCCATCAAGTCCGAGAGATGCAACGTCTTGCCGCCTTCGCCCGCGCACGCGTCCCACCAGGTCTCCCCGGGTCGCGGGGCGCAGATCAATCCGACCGCCTGCGAACTGAGGTCCTGCACCTCAAACTCGCCCGCGTGAAATTCACGGGTGCGAAACAAGTCGCTGCGACCGTGATATTCCAAAGTATCTGCCAGCGGGCCGCCGCCGAAAACGCGGCAATTCCCCAGTTTTCGCGCCAGCGCTCCGCCCCACCCCCGCCGCGCCCGCAACCAGAGACTGGGTTCCCTTTGGAGCGCCCGAACCCAGGCACCGGTCACGGTCATCACCATCGGCAGCCAGCCCGGCACCGCTCGTGCGATTAGCTCCGCGTCGGTAAAACTCTGCGGCTTAAGCGCGTACCTTTCGGCTAAGGCCAGGGCCTGCTCGATCCGCTCCCGGATCGGCTTGTGCTCGTCCAGCCAACCCAGCCATCGGAAATAGGCGAACACAGCCCTGCTAACCCGCGCGCCGTCCTCCCGCGACAACCCGCGCTGCGCCTTCAACTCCGCCCGCATCACTCCATCCGCGGGATGCTCGCGGCTGGCAGCCCGAATGATCCTTTCCGTCAGGGTAGGAACCCCTGGTTGGATTCGCAGCCTCGGACTCCGGCTCTGCGCCTCAATTACGGGCATACCAACTGCCGCAGCACGTAGGGCAAGATCCCGCCGTGCTGATAATAATCGACCTCGATTGGCGTATCGATCCGGCACGTCACGGGTATCGTCTCCACGCGCCCATTCGCGCGGGTCAGGCGCACGGTTAGGTCCTGCTGCGGTTTCAGTGCCGGACCCAAACCCAGCACGTCGAACGTTTCCGTGCCGTCCAGTTTCAAGGTGCGCGCGCCTGTGCCCTCTTTGAATTGCAGCGGCAGCACCCCCATGCCCACCAGGTTCGACCGATGGATGCGCTCGAAGCTCTGCGCGATCACCGCCTTCACTCCCAGCAACGCCGTCCCTTTGGCCGCCCAATCCCGTGAGCTGCCCGTGCCATATTCCTGCCCGGCGATCACCACCAGCGGCGTCCCCTCCCGCTGGTAGGCCATCGCCGCATCGTAAATCGAAACCGGTTCACCCGGCGGGCGCGCGCAGTCCTTGCCCGCAAAGCACCGGGTCACTCCTCCCTCGGTGCCCGGGACCATCAGGTTCTTGATCCGCACATTGGCAAAGGTCCCGCGCGTCATCACCCGGTCATTGCCGCGGCGCGAGCCGTAGCTGTTGAAATCCTCGACTGCAACGCCCCGCTCCACCAGGTACTTTCCCGCCGGCGAGGTCGGCTTGATGCTGCCCGCCGGCGAAATGTGATCCGTCGTCACGCTGTCGCCAAAGATTCCCAGCGCCCGCGCGCCTTTAATCTCGCGGATTTCACCGGGCTGCAACTCGAACTTCTGGAAGAAGGGCGGCTCCTGGATATACGTGCTGCCAGCGTCCCAGGCATAGACGTTGCCCCCGCTCGCGGGGATTTCGTTCCACTTCGGATTCTGCCCCGCAAAATCGCGATAGAGCTGGCGGAACACTTCCGGCTTCAGCGCCGCCTCCATCCGGTCGCGCACCTCTGGCAACGTCGGCCAAAGGTCCTTCAGGAAGACGTTCTCGCCCCCCTTCCCCTGCCCGATCGGCTCCCGGCTCAGGTCAATATCGACTCGCCCCGCCAGCGCAAACGCCACGACCAGCGGCGGCGACATGAGAAAGTTGGCCTTGATGCTCTGATGCACCCGCGCCTCGAAGTTGCGGTTGCCGGACAGCACCGACGCTGCAATCACATCGTATTTGCCGATCGCTTCGTCCACCGGCGCCGGCAGCGGCCCGGAATTGCCGATGCACGTCGTGCAGCCATATCCGACCAGGTTGAAGCCCAACTGGTCGAGATATTGCTGCAAGCCGGTCCGCTCCAGGTAATCGCTCACGACCCGTGAACCGGGCGCCAGCGACGCCTTGACCAGCGGATTGACCTGCAAGCCGCGCTCCACTGCCTTTTTCGCCAGCAACCCCGCCGCCAGCATTACCGACGGATTACTCGTGTTGGTGCAACTGGTGATCGCCGCAATCACCACGCTCCCGTGGCGGATGCCCCCGCCCGCCTCAAAGCCTGCTTGGGCGGAAACCGGGAAGCTCTTGTCCAGGTCCGCCGACGCCCTGCCAAAGCCGTTCTCGGTCACCGGCCTCGTAAACGCCGCCGCGAACTCCCGCTTCATATTCGGCAATTCGATCCTGTCCTGCGGCCGCTTCGGTCCCGCCACGCTCGGCACGACCATCGCCAGGTCCAGTTCCAGCTCGACCGAATACTGAATCTCGCCCTTCTGCGGCATCCCGAACAATCCCTGCGCCCGGTAGTAGTTCTCATAAATCCGGCAATGCTCTTCGCTGCGGCCCGTCGCCCGCAAATAGCTCACGCATTCCGCATCAATCGGGAAGAACCCCATCGTCGCCCCGTATTCGGGCGCCATATTGGCGATGGTCGCCCGGTCCACGACCGGCAAAGCAGCCGCCCCCGGCCCGAAGAATTCCACGAATTTCCCCACCACCTTCGCCTTCCGCAGCATCTGTGTGACGGTCAACGCCAGGTCCGTCGCCGTCACGCCTTCCCGCAAAGCGCCCGTCAGGTGCACCCCCACCACGTCCGGCGTGAGGAAATACACCGGCTGACCCAACATGCCCGCCTCCGCCTCGATGCCGCCGACCCCCCAGCCCACGATGCCCAGCCCGTTGATCATGGTCGTGTGCGAATCCGTTCCCACCAGCGTGTCGGGATAGAAGATAGTTGATAGTTGATAGTTGATAGTTGATGGAGCGGAAAGAATGCCTTGGGCGAGGTATTCGAGGTTCACCTGGTGCACGATGCCGATGCCCGGCGGCACCACCTTGAAGGTTTCAAAGGCCTGCATCCCCCACTTGAGGAACTGGTAACGCTCCCGGTTGCGGTTGAACTCCAGCTCGAGGTTCTTGCCCAGGGCCTCCGCCGTGCCGTAGTAGTCCACCTGCACCGAGTGGTCCACCACCAAATCCACCGGCACCAGCGGCTCGATCAGCTTGGGATTCCGGCCCAGCCGCGCCAGCGCCGACCGCATCGCCGCCAGGTCCACCAGCAACGGCACCCCCGTGAAGTCCTGCAACACGATCCGCGCCGCCACAAACGGAATCTCCTCCGTGCGCGGCCCCGTCGGTTGCCAGTTGGCCAGCGCGCGAACGTTCTGCTCCAGCACCCGCTGGCCGTCGCAATTGCGCAACACCGACTCCAGCACCAGCCGGAGCGACACCGGCAGCCGCGACACCGGCCCCACCCCCGCCTTTTCCAGTTGCGGCAGCGCCTGCAACGCTCCCTGCCGGCCGTTCCCGAGATCGAAGTTCCGCAGCGTGCCGAACACATTCTGTGCTTTGCTCATAGCTTAGAATATATAGCTCAGGGCAAAGACGTGCAGGTTCAAACCCGGATTGGGCGAGGCCAAGTCGGCATTGGACATGTGCTGAAAGCGGTAGCCGAGGCGCCAGTGCGGGGCAAAATCCCAGTTCAATCCCACGTGGCTGGTAAACTGACACTCTGTGCCGAAGTCCTTTGACCCAAAGGCATTTCTACTGAGGCCCGTCGGGCTGACGCCCCCTTCGAGAGACAGTGGCAGCCCCGCCCGGCTCAGGACCAGGCTCGGCCCGACCGTCCCGATGACAGCGTTGTCGGCGCGACCGCCCAGCCAGCCCACCGAAAAGTCCAGGCGGGTCTGCACATGCCACTCTTTGCCCAGGTCATAACGCCACGGCAGATTCACATACAAAAATCCTTCCGACTGGGTGAAGTCATGGCCGTTGAAGAACGCTGTGGTGCCGCCCCGCGCCCCTACGGATTCCAGGCTAAAACCCTCGCCCCGGCCCGCGACGGCCCCCGCCAACAGCCCGGCAACCACCCAGCCCGCCACACCAATCCAACGACACGCTCTACGCGAAAACAACATGGGGATGGGGAATACTATGAATCGCCAGTCCAGGCAAGCCAGCTTAAAAACGGCAGTTAACGCAAAGGGCAGAGGGCAGAAGGCTTTTAGCCAGGGATTAAATAGCTCTTCCAGATCTTCGCGTCTTTGCGCCTTTGCGTTGGCTCCACTGCGGTTTTCAGGGTGAGCGGCTTTTCTGCCCCCCTCCTACCGCCGCAGGAACTTGGCGACCGCCTCCGTCCGCGTCCGCACCTGGAGCTTCTCGTATATCCGCCGGATGTAGGTGTGTACCGTCTCGTAGCTGATCCCCAGCTTGTCGGCGATTTCCTTGTAGAGGAAGCCGTTGCTCAGGCAATCCAGCACCTCCTGCTCCCGCTGCGAAAGGTTCTCCGTCGGTTGCGGCGACGCGCCCGCCTTTTGAAACGATTGCGTCACCTTGCGCGCGATGTGGGTCGTCATCGGCGAGCCGCCCCGGTGCACCTCGCGGATGGCCTCCAGCAACTCGGCGCTCTTGGTCCGCTTCAGCAGGTAACCCGACGCCCCCGCCGCCAGCGCCGCGAAGATCTTCTCCGTGTCTTCATAGACCGTCAGCATCACCGACTGGATTTGAGGCGCGACCCGCTTCAACTGCCGCACGCATTCCACGCCGTTCATCCCCGGCAGGTTGATGTCCATCAGCACGACCTCGGGCCGGTCCTTGGGCAAACCCTCCAGCGCCGCCTCGGCATTGGGGTATTGGCTGACGCACTTGAATCCTTCCGCCCGGGCGATCACGCGCCCCAGTGTGCCGCGCAACTGGTCGTTATCTTCCACGATGGAAACTGTGATGGGCATGGTTCACGCCGAACATCTCAGCGCAGTGAGTCGTAAACGGCGTCCTCGGCCGGATCGTCTCGCAAGAACTGCTCGTAAGCCCCGGCACGCCACTCGGCCTCGTCGGTGGCGTCGTCGGTCAGAACGATGATGCGGGCCTTGCCCGACTTTGGCAGTTGCGCCGCAATCTCCCGGGGGATGGGCAACACCGCCGCGCCGTTTAGCTCCGTCGTGAATTCAACCGCGTTCATGCAAAAAGAGTAGGCTGCCCAGGCAGTCAGGTCAAACTCTATAAGCCCGGCGGCCCGTCCGCCCGCCAATCACGCGCGCCAGCGTGCCGCGCAACGGGTTGTTATCTTCCACGATGGAAACTGTGATTGGCATATGTGAGGCGCTCAGGCTTGGGGCGGCGGCGCTGGGAATTCCGCCGACAGAATCGCGGCCACCGCCTCTTTGAGCTTGGCAATCTCCTGATCGAGGACGCCCCAGATGACATCGTAATCGACACTCTCGTAGCCATGCGCGATATAGTCGCGTGTGCCGGCGACCTTGCGCCAGGGCACGTGGGGATGCCGGTCGCGCAGGCCCTCCGGCAGCCGCTTCACCGCCTCGCCTAATACTTCCACCACACGCTCGCCGAGCATTTGCTTGCGCCAGTCGCTGAGGAACTCCTCTCTCGTCATTGAGGCCCTCAAATCGATCCCCTTGTCGCACAACTCGACGATCTGCCGCAACGTCACCTCGGCATCATGGACGCTCATAAATCGTCAATAACTCGTCCTTCACCCGTTTCTGGATCAGCGGGTGCAATCGTGAGCAGAAATCCACCTTGCGCCCCAGCACCCGGCCCAGCTCCTCGCCATACCCGAAATAGTTCCAGCCCGCCCGCTGCAAGACCCCCGGCTCGAACTCCGCCAGCACGTCCACATCGCTGCGTTCCGGGTCAAAGTCCTCCCGCAACACCGACCCGAACAAGCTCAGCTTCCGGATGCCCCGCTGACGGCAGAAGTCTCCGATCCGATCTTGGTCAATAGCAATGGGCAGTTCTGCAACACTCATGGGAGTATTCTCGCCAAAACCCACCGGCTCCGCAACTCCTTATTCCTTCCTCTGGGCCAATCACGCGCGCCAACGTGCCGCGCAACTGGTCGTTATCTTCCACGATGGAAACTATGATTGGCATGGTTCAGTATGCGCCATCGCTCGTTGGCTAGAGCGATTTGGCCATCGTCGAACTCATAACAACCTCACTTCCTGCGTGGAACAAGAAGCTCTACCTCGCCAGGCTCGATGCCGTTATGCTCGCTCCGCTTTTCGCATAGAGACTCCTCTTGCTTCCAAATCGTCTTCACACTTTCAGGAGCGTGTCCAGGAATGGAGCGACTGACCCACGTAAAAACCTCTACGAACCGAGGCTTGCTCCCGTCCTCGGTGTCTTGAACGACGATGTGCGGTTCGGCGAATACAAAATGCTCACGGCGATAAACTTCCCAGGCCCGTGAAAGCACCGCCTGAAATTCCGCCTCTTTGCCCGGCTTGACGTGATACGTGACAAGCACCGTCTCTGGGACTCGCTTTGCGGAACTGCGATGTGTCGTCGAACAGCCGATCAATGCGAGAGGGAAAACGGCGAGCAGTAAGTATGTGATCCTCATAAAATGGCGGAAGTGTTCACGCGTGTAGATGCCCAACACGTAATGGGCGTCATATTGGACGGCTTGAGATGCGGCATGGGGCGAACGTATTTCTCGGTGTTTCTCCCATCAACAGGAAGTTGCGCCCCAACGTCCGCACGCTCATTGGCCGTCGGCTTCGCAGCGTCCTGTCCTGTGGGCACCGTGTGGGCGCCATGTGGGCGCCAAGTCCGTGGGATATCCGAAGGTGTTCCGTTGGTGTTCCGTAGGAGTCGCCCTCTTTGCGGCGGGTGCGGCTGCCCCGGCGGCCAGACCAAGAGGCTGGAGAACCGCCGTAACAGCCCCCGAACGGCCCCCTGAGCAATGCCTGAGCGCCACGGCGGTTCCAGGCATGTTCCTCTGAGGTCCCTCTGATGCTCCTCTGATGTTCCAGGGATGTT